>Ga0070737_10005836_pt1 | contig 11568 bp, 9 predicted proteins | sample Coa_R1_10_FD_66438 | JGI IMG/M metagenome (GOLD analysis project Ga0070737, IMG submission 66438) | Surface soil microbial communities from Centralia Pennsylvania, which are recovering from an underground coalmine fire - Coalmine... | ecosystem: Environmental > Terrestrial > Soil > Unclassified ...
GAACCGCATCGACCCGCGCGGCGTAATCTTCGGCTGCGGTCATGTTTCTCTCCTTTACGCTCCTCTGACCTTATCGATCAGCGCCAGCGCGTCCGGCGGCGGGTCGTCGCTGCGCCAGGCGACGTGACCATCAGGCCGCACCAAAACGAGGCGGCGCTCGTAGAGCGCGGCGATCTTGTCATCGGCGAGATCGACCACCGTAAGAGGCACGCGGCGCGCCTCGGCCGCCGCGGCGATGCTTGAGCGCGATGGCGGCGCGGCGCCGAGGCGCAACAACACGAAGCCTTTGCCGAAGAGATCGAGGGTCGAGCGGCCATCCTCGAGCCAGGCATGCGGCGCCCGCGTGCCCGGCCGCGCCGAAGGAACGAATTGCGGCGTCTCGACGGGGATCGCCTCGCTGCCATCGCTGACAACGATGGGCGAGGGGTCGTAGCAATAGCCGAGCCGCAGATTCTCGGTGAAGGTGGGGCTGTTCGCGTGGTTCGTTGCGTGGAACGCTTCGACCCAGCGGCGTCGGAGCGCGTCGCCGGCATCGCCCGGTTGCTCGATTTCCGGCCCGGTCGGCAGCGCGCAGAGCAGGTCGAATTCGTCGGTGCAGGCGCGGACGTTGTTGAGCGCGACCGGCTGACGCTCGATCTGATAGCTGTCGAGCAAACGCTTCCCGCCCCAGCCTTGCAGCACAGCCGCGAGCTTCCAGCCGAGGTCGCAGGCATCCTGCAATCCGGTATGCAGCCCGAGACCGCCGGTCGGCGAATTCTGATGCGCCGCATCGCCGGCGATGAAGACGCGCTTGCCGTCGCGATAGCGCCTGGCGACGCGCTCGCGGCGCTCCCAATGCATCACGTTGATGATCTCGTAGGCGAAGTCGCGGCCGGCGATGCGGTGCATGTAATCGCGCGGCTCGTAGCCTTCGATCGCGCGCATCGGCGCGAGGCGCCAAAGCTCGCGGTCGATGCCGATGATTTCGCCCCAGGTGCCGCCGCGGTCGGTGAAGCGGAAAAACCGCGCCCACCCTTTGTCGTGCATTTCCATGAACTCCGTCGAGCGGAAATACACGTTGGTGCTCTTGGCGAAAGCGCCGGGGCCGACGTAATCCATATCGAGCGCCGAGACCACGGCGCCATCGGCGCCATCGCAGCCGACGAGATACTCGGCCTCGATCGTCTCGCGCGCGCCGGTCTGGCGATCGCTCACGACCGCGCGCACGCAATCCTCTTCCTGCGCGAACGATTCCAGCGCGGTCAGATGCCGCAAGGTCACGGTCGGAAGCGCGCGCGCTTTCTCCAAAAGGATCGGATCGTAGAAAATCTGCGCGCAGGCGGCGAAGGGCTCGGGCGTGAACGGCAGCTTGGTTTGGGCGAAGGGCGGAATCTTCACGCGGTAAAGCACCGGGCCCAAGAGATTCGTGCAATAGACGAAATCCTGGGGCAGCGTTGCCGGCCAGCCGACCTGGCGCACCTTCTCGGCGATGCCCCAGCGGCGGTTCAGTTCCATGCTGCGGATCGACAGGCCGCTCATCTTCGGGACGGTTACCGAGCCGTCGCGGCGCTCGACCAAGAGACAGCGTATGCCGGCCATACCGAGCTCGATCGCGAGGGCAAGGCCGACCGGGCCGCCGCCCGCAATCAGGATCGGGATTTTCGTCATGGGGTGCTCAGAATATTGGCATGTTCCTATTCCGCGGCCTGCGGCTTGATCTGCCGGCTTTTCCAGACCTCGTGATAATCGACATTGTGCGGCACGATCTCGGAGATCACGACGATGTTCGAGACGTCGTTCTGCGCCGCGTCGCGTATGACATGGTCCGGATCGCGGCCGGCCTGCACCTCTTCGATCGCGTGGAGCAATTGCCGGCGCGCGACGACGATGCAGGTATCCGAGACGCCGAGATGCTCGTTCTCGCGTTTGTGGATGCGGCCGGGCGTTTCGGTCGCGAAAGCGTCATGTACCGGGAAGTATCCGCCCATGCCGGTGAAATTCTCGGTCTTCTGCTTTTCGCGATCCTGCAAGTAACGGTTCGCCTTGTTGCGGATATAACGATGGTCGCGGATCTCATGCGCGACCTCGGCCTCGTACTTCTCGCGCGCGACCGGCCGCGCGCGGTTGAAGACGAAATCGAAGCGGTAATGCGTCTCGTCGTCGATCGGCACGTGCCAATGGCAGGAATAGCCCTCGCCGACCCGGCCTTCATTGCCGATGATCGCTGCCTTGTTCGGCAAAATGAAATTGGTGACGCGGACGTATTTGCCTTGCTCGCCCGAGTTGCGTACCGAGTAGATGCGTACGCCGAAATCGGTGCGCTCGGCCTCGAGCTTGGGCCGGCCGTCCTCGCGGTAATACTGGTCTGCGGATTTGTCGCTGCCCGGCACATTGCGGCTGTCGATGCGGCGGATCGGGCGATGGAGGTAAGAGAGATGCGAGGGATCGATGTCGCCCTCGAGCGATTGCAGATAATTGCAATCGAGGATGGTCTTTTGCAGGAAAAGATGCTCCGGCGTCGCACGGAGGAATTCATAATCGGGCAGCAGCGGCGGCGTGCCGCTTCCCATATAGGCGAAGATCATCCCCGCGCGCTCGATTACCGGATAAGCGAGGTGCCGGATTTCGTCCTTGTATTTGCTTTCGGCCGGCTCGGCCGGCTGTTCGAGGCAGCGGCCCGCGACATCGAACAGCCAGCCGTGATAGAGGCAGCGCAGCCCGCCGTCCTCGATCCGGCCGTAAGAAAGATCGGCGCAGCGATGCGGGCAAAGGAGGCCGAGCAGGCCGACGCGGCCCTTCTCGTCACGGAAGAGGACCAGGTCTTCGCTGAATAGCCGGATCGGTTGCGGCGGCCCGCCTTCGGGCAATTCCGTCGAAAGGGCGATCGGATGCCAGTACCGCCGCATCAGCGCGCCGCCGGGCGTGCCCGGCCCGGTCTGCGTCAGCAGGGCGTTTTCCTCGCGCGTCGTCATCGCTCTCTCCCGCCGCCCATCTCGAAGGATGGACAATTCCGCATGCTTGACAGCATCTTGCCGTGAACCGCAGGATCAAAGTCAAGACGCGAAAAGGCGCGCTCCGTCGCCGTATCGCTTGGGAGGAAAGATGGCGCAGCTCATCGGCGGAATGGCGACGTCGCACGCGCCGCAGCTTTTGATGCCGGCGCTGCAATGGAGCGATTTGCCGACGCGGGTCAAAGGCCCGTTCCATCCGAAGCCCGACATCGCCAAGGAGCTGACCGACGAGGTGAAGCTCGCGCGTCAGGCGCGCTGCAACAAGGCGCTTGCGGCGCTGCGCGATCAGCTCGCGGCGTGGAAGCCCGACGTGCTGATCGTCGTCGGCGACGACCAGCACGAGAACATCCAAGACGACAACCAGCCGCCGTTCCTGCTCTACCTCGCGCCCGAGACCGATGCGACCTTGCATTTCGAATATCTCGGCGTGAAATCGACCGACCAGATGAAGCGCTACACGGTCGCGAGCGATGTCGCGAAATCGCTTTATGACGGGCTGACCGATGAGGGCTTCGACATCGCTTGGTCGCGCAAGAACCGCGAGGAATACGGGCTCGGTCACGCCTTCGGCCGCGCCCTCGATTTCCTGATGCCAAATCGCGACATCCCGATCGTGCCACTGATGGTCAACACCTATTATCCGCCGGCGCCGAGCGCGAAACGCTGCCTCGATCTCGGCAAGGCGCTGCGCCGCGTGATCGACAAGCTGCCCGGCAAGGCGCGCATCGCCGTGCTCGGCTCCGGCGGGCTGAGCCACACAGTAATCGACGAGGCGCTCGATGCCGCCTTCATCAAAGCGCTCGAGACGCATGACGAGCGCTACTACGCCGCGATGCCGGCGGAGGTGCTGGTCGAAGGCACGTCCGAGATCCGCAACTGGATCATCGTCGCCGGCGTCATGGGCAAAGGCGGCCGGATGATCGACTACGTTCCGTGCTATCGCCAGCCGACCGGCGTCGGCTGCGCGATGGGCTTCGCGGTGTGGGAGTGAGGGCCTAAGCCCCGACCATTTCCGCCGGGCGCACGGTCTTCACCTCATGTGCGTGCAGCGCCGGCAGCACGTCTTGGCCGAAGCGGCGGATCTGCTCCATGAACATATCATGCGGCATCGCGCCGAGATTGACGTTGAGCAGCAGGTTGTTGGCGCCGGCATGCTCGCCTTCCTCGATCAGGCGCTCGATCACCTCTTTCGGCGAGCCCCAGGCGGCGCGGTCGATCACGCGCTTTTCCGCATCCGCCATGGTAAAGGCCGCAGTCTTCACCCGCTCATGCATCAAGGGTCCGCGGTTCTCCGGCCGCACGTAATCGTATGACGCCGGGTTGCGCGCCGAGCCGAGCCGCGCGAGAGCGACGCTGTTACCGTGGCCGAACAGCATGTTCTGGAAATAGACGTAGTAGGGCCCGTATTCCTTGATAGCCGCGGCGCGGCTGTCGGCGACGTAAGCGTCGGCAAAGAGCGTGATCTGGTTCGGCGAGACCTTGTTGCCGCCGCGTGCGACGGCTTTCGAATAATAGCCGATCACGTCTTCGATCAGACCGCGCGGGAATTCGGGCAACGCGATCGCGTAATTGCGCGCGCCGGCCCACTCGAGCGTCTCTTTCGAGCCAGTCACCGGAATCCAGATCGGGGGATGCGGCTGCTGATAGGGCTTCGGCCAGAGCGAGAGGTCCTTGTATTTCCAGAAGCGGCCTTCATGCGAGAAGGTCTCCTGCGTCCACGCCTTCATGATAATTTCGAAGCTTTCCTCGAAGCGAGCGCGGGCTTCATTGGCCGGCATCGAGAAGACGTGGTATTCGCGCGGCGCGCCGCGCGCCATGCCGGCGATGACGCGGCCGCCGGACAGCTGGTCCGCCATCGCGGTCTCTTCGGCGACGAGGAGCGGGTCGTGCATCGGCAAGAGATAGCCCATCACGACGAATTTCATGCGCTTGGTATGCTGCGAGGCGACCGCGATCAGCATGTTCGGCGAATTCATCAGGCTGTGCGGCGTGGTGTGATGCTCGTTGAAGCCGACGCCGTCGAAGCCGAGCTCGTCCATCAGCTTCCAGGCCTGGATGTGCTCCTGGAACGTTTTATGCGCGATCTGGGGATCGAAATACTTCCCCGGCAGCGGATAGGGCAAGTCGGAGAACTCGGTGAACTGACGGCCGTAGGGCACGAGATCGAAAAGAAAGACTTTCATGGGCGCGCGATTTCTTTCGGCTTGTAGAAAGACACAGCTCTTACATCGTCATCGCCAGGCTTTTCCCGGCAATCCACGGACCCGCGGAACAAGTCCGCGGGTGACGGAATAGGAAAGGGAGCTTAATCCCTGAACGACGGATCGATCTTGTCGAGGTTGCGCAAGATCGCGTCCCATTCGGGCTTGCCGCCGTTCGCGCGATTCTTGTCGAACTGCTTTGCCGTGTGCTCGCAGACCTCGGGCGAGGGCTCGATGATCTCGGCGCCGGTCGCCATCAGGCGAAGCTGCGCATCGGCGACGCGGATCAGCATGGCCATGGTCGTCACCGCGCGACTCATATTGGCGCCGGTCGTCAGCAGCCCGTGATTGCGCAGAATGACGGTATGATTGTTCTGGCCGAGGTCGCGGGCGAGGCGGGCGCATTCGTCGCTGTCGGTCGCGATCCCCTCGAAATCGTGATAACCGATGCGATTGTAAAAATTCATCGCATCCTGGCAGAAGAATTTGAGTCCGCCTTTCAGCGCCGAAATGGCGATGCCTTCCTCGGTATGAACATGCATCACCGCGTTGATGTCAGGCCGCGCCATCAGCACGGCGGTGTGAATCGTGGTCGCGGCGGGATTGATCGGCTTGTCCTCGCCGATCGGCCGGCCCTCCATATCGAGCTTCAGGAGGCTCGAAGCGGTCACTTCCTCGAACAGCAGCTCATGCGGCTTGATGAGGAAATGATCGGGCTCGCCCGGCACGCGCAAGGTGATGTGATTGAAGATCGAATCGTTCCAGCGGGCATATTGCGCATGGCGATAAGCGGCGGCGAGATCGACCCGCGCCTGCCATTCGGCCGGGGGTATCGAGTTGCGGAGCGTGGGTCCCTTATGCAGCGGCGTTGGCGCGACCATTGGCGACTCCCCTGGATATCGTTGGGATGAGTATAGTGGGTTCGCCCAAGCCCCGAAAGCAGCGTTAAAGACCATGCAAATCGTCGTCGTCGGGCCGAGCGCCACGGAATACGCCTTTTCGCCGGTTGAGGAGGAGATGAAGAGGCGCGGCCACGACGTGATCCGCTATCTCGGCGCGCCGGCGTTCCTCGCCAAGCGCGATGCGCTCGCCACGGCGGATATCCTTTACGGCAACGGCTATCCGTGCACGCGCGCGCTCTTGGAAAAAGCGCCGCAGCTGCGCGCCGTGGTCAACCCCTGGATCGGCATGGAAGGATTCGATCTCGCCGGCGCGACCGCGCTCGGCATCGTTGTCGCCAATGGCCAGGTGCCCGAGAATTACCTGAGCGTCGCCGAGGCGACGATCATGCTGACTCTCGCCTGCCTGCATAATTTTCCGGAGAAAATCGCGGCGCTGCGCGGGAACCAGCCGGCGCCGTCGCGCATGAATGCCCGGATGCTGCGCGGCAAGACGCTCGGCATGATCGGCTTCGGCAACATGGCGCGCGCCATCGCCGAGCGGCTCGCGAATTGGGGCGTCGCCATGCAGGCCTATGCGCCGCGCCTCCACGCGCCGATGCCCGACAATGTGACGAGGGTCGAGCTCGATGAGCTCTTGAAGACCAGCGACATCGTCTGCGTGCTCGCGACTTTGAATGCCGAGACCCGCCATATGCTCAATCACGACAAGCTGCGGCTGATGAAACCCAACGCGATCCTCGTCAACACGGCGCGCGGCGGGATCGCCGACGAAGCGGCCCTGATCCAGATCGCGAAGGAAGGCCGGCTGCACAAGATTGCGCTCGACGTGTTCGAGCACGAGCCGCTCGCACCCAACAGTCCGTTGCGCGATCTGCCCAACGCGATCTTGACGCCGCATTGCGTCGGCCATTCGCGCGAAGGCGCCGAGGCGGTGCCGAAAGTCGCGATCGAGAACATTGCCCGCGCACTCGCCGGCGATCCGCCGCTTTATGTTGTCAATCGCGAGGTGCTGCCGGTCTGGCAGAAGCGTTGGAGCACGCGTTAGCTACGTCGCGACGTACGGGTCGATCATCTTCTTCGGATCGACGACTTTGTCGAATTCGGCTTCGCTGACGTAACCGAGCGCCATGGCCGCTTCCTTGAGAGTGATGTTCTTTTCCATCGCGTGATGCGCAATCTCCGACGCCTTGTCGTAGCCGATCACCGGCGCCAAGGCGGTGACGAGCATCAGCGAGCGTTCGACATGCTCGGCGATCTTCCGGAGGTTGGGCTTCATTCCCTCGACGAGGAATTTTCGGAAATTGGTGCAGCCGTCGGTCATCAAGGTGATCGACTGCATGATGTTGTAGATCATCAGCGGCTTGTAGACGTTCATCTCGAGATAGCCGCCGCCGCCGCCGAGGCCCACGGCGACGTCATTCGCCATAACCTGCGCGGCGATCATGGTCAGCGCCTCGCATTGCGTGGGATTGACCTTGCCCGGCATGATCGACGAGCCGGGCTCGTTCTCGGGCAGGTCGAGCTCGGCGAAGCCGGCCCGCGGCCCGCAGGCGAGCAGCCGGATGTCGTTCGCGATCTTGAACAGCGACACCGCGAGCGTGCGCAGCGTGCCCGATAGCTGCACCAGCGCGTCATGCGCGCCTTGGACCGTGAATTTGTTGGGTGCCGAGACGAAGGGCAGGCCCGTGAGCCTGGCGATCTCGGTGCAGGCCGCATCGGCGAAGCCCGGCGCGGCGTTGATGCCCGTGCCGACAGCCGTGCCGCCGAGGGCGAGCTGGTAAACGCCGGGCAGCGCCGCGTCGATGCGCGCGAGATTGTCGCTCAGCATCCCGACATAGCCGGAGAATTCCTGACCGAGGGTGAGCGGCGTTGCGTCTTGCAGATGGGTGCGCCCGATCTTGATGATGTCGCGCCAGGCTTGCGCTTTCGCATCGAGTGCATCGCGCAGTGCCGCGACTGCGGGGATGAGGCGCTGCCGCGTGCCCAGCGCCGCGGCGATATACATCGCGGAGGGGAAGGTGTCGTTCGACGACTGCGCCATGTTGACGTGATCGTTGGGATGAACCGGCTGCTTGCTGCCGAGCGACGTGCCGGCCAGCTGCGCGCAGCGATTGGCGATCACCTCGTTGACGTTCATGTTGAATTGCGTGCCGCTGCCGGTCATCCAAACATGCAGCGGGAACATATCGTGATGCTTGCCGGCAAGGATCTCGTCGCAGGCCTGGACGATGAGGCTGCAGCGACGATCGTCTAGCCGATTGCCGTCACGGTTGGCGGTAGCCGCGGCTCGCTTCAGGATCGCATAGGCGGTGATCATCTCGCGCGGGATGAGCGCGGCGCCGATGCTGAAATATTCGAGCGAGCGCTGCGTCTGAGCGCCCCAGAGCTTGTCCGCGGGCACTTTCACCACGCCCATGCTGTCGCTTTCGTCGCGCGTGTCGGCCATGGCGAGCCTCCCTCGGCGGTTGGCTACTTTTTTCATATATTAACGCCGGACATCCTCGGCAAAGCGGCGGTCGATCACGTTGTCGAGCTGAACGTTGCCCTTGAGCATGTTCTGCTGCGTGAACCAGGCGAGCTGGTGCCGCATATCGGCAAAATCGAGCCGCGCCTCGGGATCCACATAAGGGATGGCGCGGCTCAGCTCGTCGGGAGACTCGTCGAGATGTTTCGCCATGATGGCGATCGCCGCGGGCGCGCTGGGCTGATCCTTGCGTGTGCCGTCCGGCCCGGTGAACGCGTCGTGGTAATCCGTGAGGCCGCGGCGCAGCGCGGTGAGGAAGCGCTTGATCAGATCGCCGCGCTCGTTCAGCGTCTTGGGCGAGGCGATAAGGGCGCTCGACTGCCACGGCGCCTCGTCGCCGACCCAGGCGAGCAGCTTCAGATCGCCCTTTGCAAGGGCCGGCGCGATGATCGAGCCTGGGATCACGCCGGTATCGGCCGTCCCGCCCGTCACCGCGGAAAGGATGTTGCCGTTCGACTGCAGGGCGAGCAAGCGCAGTCGATCGAGCGCCACGTGATGCTTCAGCGTGACCTGCGCCGCGGCGTAATGCACGGGCGAGCCGATCAGCGAGATCGCAACCGAATGTCCCGCGAGCTTGTCGAGGCTGGTGAGGCCGCCGGCAGAGGCGGCGTTCGACACGATGAAGGCGTTGACCTGAAAGCCCTTATGCTCGCGCGCCTGGCCGGCAAAGATCTTCACCGCGCCCTGATTGGCAAGGGCATAAAGCTGCGCCGAGACGCCGGTCGAGCCGATATCGGCCGCGCCCGAGACGACGGCCGGGGCCACGAGACCGGGTGAGTCGAACGCGACGATCTGCGGCTCGATCCCAACGGCGGCGAAATAGCCCCTGTCCATGCCGATGTAGATCGCGCCCATCGCCGTGGATTTGACCGTCGCGATCTTCAAAGTGTCCGCGTGCGTCATGCCGCTCGCGAACAGCAGCGCGGACAAGGCCGCAATAAATCTTACTTGATGCACTGCCCGAACCTCGCCGTTTATCATCGAAACCTGTATTGTAGCGCAAACATCGGGGCAGAGACGACCATGGCGGACCTGAAACTGAAACTCGCTTTGTGGAATTACGATCGCACGCGCGCCCTGGTGGATGGCAGCGTCAAGCCGGAAGGCATCACCGTCCAATTCGAGAGCGCGCAGCAGGTCGGCATGATCATGGAGCGGATGGTGCGCGACCGCGGCTACGACGTGGCCGAGCTCGGCTTCACCTATTATTTGCGAACGCTCGAGCTCGCCGGCGCGCCCTTCATCGCGATTCCGGTCTTTCCCAATCGTATCTTCCGCCACGCAGCGATCTTCGTGAACACCAATCGCGGCATCAATCGGCCGCAAGACCTCGCCGGGCGCAAGGTCGGCGAGCTCCATCGCTACGGCCACGACGCGGGCATCTGGTCGAAAGGCATCTTGAGCGACGAATACGGCGTCGCGCCGAAGAGCATGGTCCATTACGTCGGCGGCATGGACGGCCCGAATGAGGGGCTCGATTGGGCGCCGTTCGATCCGCCGGCGGGCGTGCAGATCCAGCAAATCGGGCCGGGCCAGGGGCTCGGCGCGATGCTCGATTCCGGCGAAATCGATGCGCTGTTCTCGGCCTGGCTGCCGCCGAGCTTCATGAAGGGCTCGAAGAACGTGGCGCGGCTCTTTCCTGATTTCGAAGCGGTCGAGCGCGACTGGTTCGCGCGCACCCGCGTTTTTCCCATCATGCACACCGTCGTCATCCGCCGCGACCTTTACGAGAAGAATCGCTGGATGGCGAAGTCGCTGATGCAGGCTTTCGAAGCGGCCAAGAAGCGCGCGCTCGATCACTACCGTTTCACCGAGACCTTCATGGGCGCGCCTTTCATGACGCCGTGGCTGCCGGCATTGCTCGAAAAGAACCGTGCGCTGATGGGGCCCGATCCCTGGGCGTATGGCATCGAGCCCAACCGCAAGACGCTCGAGACGTATCTCCGCTATCACGCCGAGCAGGGGTTGTCGAAGCGGGCGTGGAAGCTCGAAGAGCTGTTCGCGCCCGAATGCCTCGCTTAACGGAGCGGCGTCAGTCGTCCGCGACGCGCGTTTCCGGAATGTAGCGGATGATCAGAAACGCGACTGTCGCTGCGCAGAGCGATGTGAAAAGAAACGCCGCTCCATAATCGACCTGATCGGCAAGCAACGCGAAGAGGATCGGGCCGAGGGCGACGCCGCCTTGGCCGGTGAAGCGCCAGATGCCGAGGAAGGTGCCGCGCGCTTCCGCCGGCGCGACATCGGCTCCGACGGTCTGCACCGAGCCACCGGTCAGCGCCTGGGTCGCGACGCCGAGCAGGAACAGCCCGACATACCAGGCGAGTGAGAGATGCAAGAAGGCCGAGACAGCGAGCAGCGCCATGGCGACCGTGACGCCGTTGAAGCCCGGCACCATCGTCCGCTTGCGGCCGAAACGGTCCATGATCCAGCCGCCGGTGAAGCCGATTGGCAGCGAGATGCACGAGGCGGCCGTGGCGAGATAGCCGATTTGCTGCGGGCCGAGCTGATACGCGAAGGCGGCGTAGAGATGGAGGAGATCGGCGTTGAGCGGGCCGCGCGTCATTCCGGCAAAGAGCGCGACGCCGAAGTAGACGAGGCGCGGCAGAATGATGTCGCGCAGCGACATCGTCCGCGCTGCCTTTTTGCCGCGTTTGTCGGCGCTTTGCCGCGGCGTGCCCTGGTTGAAGGTCGAAGTCGGAATGAGCGCAATCAACGCCATCGCGGCGAAGACGAGGAACGGCGCGCGCGGTCCCCAGGCGGCCGCGATGAAGCCGCCGATGATCGGACCGGCGAGGCGCCCGGTGCTGTCCATGCCGAACATCCAGCTCACCAGCCGCCCGCGTTGCGACGGCGCGGCGCCGTAAGAGATCGCGGCGAGCCGCGCCATCTGCCACATCTGCGCGGCCATGCCGGTGAGGAAGCGCAGCACCAAGAGCTGCGTGAAATCGTCC
>Ga0070737_10005837_pt1 | contig 11567 bp, 9 predicted proteins | sample Coa_R1_10_FD_66438 | JGI IMG/M metagenome (GOLD analysis project Ga0070737, IMG submission 66438) | Surface soil microbial communities from Centralia Pennsylvania, which are recovering from an underground coalmine fire - Coalmine... | ecosystem: Environmental > Terrestrial > Soil > Unclassified ...
GCGCAAGGCGAACGGGCTGCGGGTCCGGCTGCCGTTGCCCGGGCTGACCATTGTGTCCGGTGACGCCGAATCCCTGGCCGACTTCACCACGCTGATCGCGGACGAGGTGAACGTGCGCCAGGTGACCCTGGTCGACGCCGGGGACAGCGCCGCCGCGGACATCCCCATCTCCCAGCGGCTCACCGTCAATCCGCGCGCGCTCGGCCCACGGCTCGGCCGGGACGCCCAGAAGGTGATCAGGGCGAGCAAGACCGGCGACTGGTCGGTGGACACCTCGGGCACGGTGACCTGCGGCGGAGTCCAGCTGCAGCCCGGGGAGTTCACGCTGGAGACGGTGCTGGCCGACGGCGTGGAGGCCACCACGGCGATGCTGCCCGGCGGTGGGTTCATCCTGCTGAACACCACGATCACACCGGAGCTCGCCGCCGAAGGGCTGGCCCGTGACGTGATCCGCGCCGTGCAGCAGGCCCGCCGGGCCGCCCAGCTCGGCGTTTCCGACCGGATCAAGCTCACCATCGCCGCCACCCCCGCGGCCCGGCAGGCCATGCGCCAGCACCAGCCCCTGATCGCCACCGAGACGCTGGCGCTCGGCATCGAGTTCGCCGGCCCGGCCGCGCTCGACGACGACCCGCAGGCGAGCGAGCCCGCCGCGGTGGGTGACAACGAGACCATCCGGATCCGTATCGACGCCTGAGATCAGGGGCGCCTGGCTGAGGACCAGGCCTGCAGCCCCCCGTCGGTGAGCACGGTGGAAAAGGCTTCCTCGACGGCCCCGACGAGAGGCGCGTCGTCGCCGAACCGGGCCGGGCGCAGCAGCGGGGGGCTCGTCCGCCGGAACCGCATCAGCCCCGCCAGGTAGGCCGGCTGGAGGGTGTCGCCGGCGATGTCCAGCAGGTCGCGGCCGAGCCCGCCCAGCGTGATGATGTCCGGGTCCAGGGCATTGGCCAGGCCGGCGGCGCCGCTGCCCACCGAGCGGGCGACGGCCCGCACCACGTCGAGTTCGGCTCCCCGGGAGGCGCCAGCGGCCTGGCTCGCCCGCGCGGCGGCGAAGACCTGGCGGGTGTAGCTGACCTCGTCGCCGGGGGCCGGCTGGTTCAGCAGGCGCGCGAGCGCGGCACCCTCGATGGCGGTGTTCCAGCACCCGCGGGCCCCGCAGCGGCACGGCTGGGCCGGATCCCCGAACGGCATGTGCCCGAACTCACCGGCGGTTCCGGTGGCGCCCAGCACGACCGCGCCTTCTTCGATGACCGCGCCGCCGAGGCCGGCCTGCATGAACAGGTGCAGCGTCGACGCCGCGCCCGCCGCTGACCCCCGCCGGTCCTCGGCGACGGCGGCGAACGTCGCGTCGTTGCCGGCCAGGAAGGGCCGCGCGCCGCGGTCCCGCGACCACAGCACCGACAGGTCGACGTCGCTCCAGCCCAGGTTGGCGGCCTGGGCCAGGTGGTGGCCGCGCACCGTACCGGGAACAGACACGGCCACCGCCCGGATGCGCGCACCGTAGCGGCGGCGCAGCGACCGCAACCGGGTGGCGAGGACCGCGAGCACGTCGCCGGCGTTCTGCCGGTGCCCGTGCTCGGTGCGGGCGAGTTCGGTCCCGCCGAGCTGGGCCACGGCGATCCGCCACGTCTCGTGCCCGATGCTGACCGCGATCACCAGCGGCCCCCGCGGGTGCGGGCCCAGGGTGGTCGTGGGCCGGCCGCGGGCGCCGGTGCGCGGCGCCGGCTGCTCACCGATCAGGTCGAGGCGGCTCAGCCGCGCCACGGTCTCGGTGATCAGGCCGCTGGTCATCGACAGTTCGCGCGTGACCGCGGCTCGCTCGATGCCGGGCTGATCGTGCACCGCGCGCAAAACCGCGACCGCCGCCGGAACCCGTCCCTTTGCCATCACCGCCACGCCTTTATTTTACTCGTGAGACGAGTATATTATCGGACCGTGGTCGCACTTCTCTCGCTGATCACGGTGGTGTCCTGGGGAACCTGGATTCCGCTGACCCAGGCGGTACGCGACGTGCCGCAGCGCACCCGAACGCTGTACGTGACATCAGGCAACATCCTGTTCGCCGGCGCCGCCGTGGCGGTCACGGGCAGCCATCTGACCTGGGGGTGGCGCGGCTTCTGGCTGCCGGCCGCCGGGGGCGTCGTGTGGACGCTCGGGAACTACAGCGCGTTCCGGGCCGCCGGCACCATCGGGCTGGCCCGCGCCGCAGGGACGTGGAGTCCCCTGAACATCATCGTCGCGTTCGTCTGGGGCAGCATCTTGTTCGGCGAGCTCGACGGCCTCAGCCGCACCAGGCTGGCCCTGCTCGGCGGCGCGCTCATCCTGGTGGTGAGCGGCATCCTGCTGATCGTGCGGTCGCAGGGTGCGCGTCCCGCCCACCAGCCGCCGTCGGCGCTCCGGGGCGGTCTGATGTGGGCGGCCGCCGCCGGGGTGCTGTGGGGCAGCTACTTCGTTCCGGCCCAGTGGGCCGGCGTGCCGGCCCAGGCAGGCAATTTCCCGCTGGCCGTCGGCATGCTGGCCGGCAGCCTGGCCCTGGTCCTGCCCGGCCTGGCCCGGCCCGGCCTGGGCCGGCCGCGGCGTGCGCCGGTCACGATGCCGACCACCGGCGCCGCCGTGCATCTGGCCGGCGGGGTCTTGTTCGGCATCGGGAACCTCACCCTGCTGGGCCTGGTCGCGCGGGTCGGCACCGGCACCGGCTTCACCATCGCCCAGCTCTGCCTGCTGGTCAACACCGGCATCGGCATCTGGCTGTTCAGGACGCCAGCCCCGGGTTCGCGCGCGGCCAGGCTCGTCATCGCCGGAATCCTGATCGCCGGCTCCGGCGGCGCCATCATCGGCGCGCTGCGCTAGCGTCCCCAGGGTGAGCAGCTTTCCGGCCGGTGGCGCGCGCCGGGCCACGCTGGCCGGGAGGCTGGCCCGGCTGGGCTTCGCCGAGGCTGGCCGGGCCGGGCACATCGTCGCCGAGCTTGACCTGGCGCCCGCCGTGGTCGACACGCTCGCCACCGCGGCCGACCCCGACCTCGCCCTGTCCAGCCTGGCCCGCCTGCTGGAGGCCAGCGACGGCCAGCAGCCCGGCGGCCCGGCCGGCCTGAGGACAGCGCTGGCCAGTGACCAGGGACTGACGGCGCGGCTGGCCGCGGTGCTCGGCGCGAGCGCCGCCTCCGGCGACCACCTGGCCCGGCATCCCGCCGACTGGCAAATCCTGCGCGGCCCCGGAGCGCTGCACCGCCCCGACCTGGCCGAGCTGCGCGCCACGCTGCTGCGGGCCGTCGGCGCCAGCCCCGGCGGCACCGAGCCGGCGGCCGCCAGCACCGGCACCACCGGCACCGGCCCGGACCACGAGGCCGTCCTCGCCGCCGCCTACCACCGGGCCCTGCTCCATCTGGCGGCCAGGGACCTGACCGGCGCGATGACCCTGGACGAGACCGCCGCCGAACTCGCCGACCTGGCCGCCGCCGCCATCGAGGCCGCGCTGGCGGTGGCCCGCGCCCGGCTCCCGGCGGGCCAGCCGCCGGTCCGGCTGGCCGTGGTCGCCATGGGCAAGTGCGGCGGCCGCGAGCTCAACTACGCCAGCGACGTGGACGTCATCTTCGTCGCCGAGCCCGCCGAGCCCGCCGGGCCCGCCGGGGCCGCCGGCCAGGACGCCGGCGAGGACAGCGGGCAGGACGCCGCGCTGCGCACCGCCACCCGGCTGGCCACCGGCCTGATCGGGGTCTGCTCGCAGACCACCAGGGAAGGCACGCTGTTCCCAGTCGACCCGAACCTGCGGCCCGAAGGACGCAACGGCCCCCTGGTGCGCACCCTGGCCAGTCACCGCGCCTACTACGAGCGCTGGGCCAAGACCTGGGAGTTCCAGGCGCTGCTCAAGGCCCGCCCGGTCGCCGGTGACCTGGCGCTCGGCCAGGCCTACGTCGAGGCGATCACGCCGATGGTGTGGCAGGCCGCCCAGCGCGAGAACTTCGTCGAGGACGTCCAGGCCATGCGCCGCCGGGTGGAGCAGAGCCTGCCCGCCGGCCAGGCCGGCCGCGAGCTCAAGCTCGGTCCCGGCGGCCTGCGCGACATCGAGTTCACCGTCCAGCTGCTGCAGCTCGTGCACGGCCGCACCGACGCCGCGCTGCGCAGCCCCGCCACGCTGCCCGCCCTGGCCGCGCTGGCCGCCGGCGGCTACGTCGGCCGCGACGACGGCGCCGCCCTGGCCGCCGCGTACCGGTTCCTGCGCCGGGTCGAGCACCTGCTGCAGCTCTACCAGCTCCGCCGCACGCACCGGCTGCCCGACGATCCGGTGACCGTGCGCCGCCTGGCCCGGGCCATGCAAAACCCTTGGGATCTGCACGGTGGCCAGCGAACCGCCGTCGCCCGCCCCGCCGACCCGGCCGCGGAATTCACCGCCCAGTGGCGGCAGCACGCCAGCGAGGCCCGGCGGCTGCACGAGAAGCTGTTCTACCGGCCGCTGCTGCAGGCGGCCGCCCGGCTGCCCCGCGAGGCCGCCGGGCTGACTCCGGAGGCGGCCAGGGCCCGGCTGGAGGCGCTCGGCTACCTGGACCCGGCCGGGGCGATGCGGCACATCGAGGCGCTCACCGCCGGGGTGTCACGCCGGGCCGCCATCCAGCGCACCCTGCTGCCGGTGCTGCTCGACTGGTTCGCGGGCGCGGCCGAGCCGGACGCGGGCCTGCTCGCCTTCCACCAGGTCAGCGACGCGCTGGGGGACTCACCCTGGTACCTCAAGCTGCTGCGGGACGACACCAAGGTGGCGCAGCGGCTGGCCCGCATCCTGGCCTCCAGCCGGTTCGCGGCCGGCCTGCTGCTGCGCGCGCCCGCGGCGGTGGCGATGCTGGCCGACGACGCCGAGCTGGCCCCCAGGTCCTACACGGCGCTGGCCGCCGAGACCGCGGCCGTGGTGGGCCGGCACGAGGCGGCCGAGGCCGCGGTGGCCGCGGTCCGCGCCGTCCGGCGGCGCGAACTGCTCCGGATCGCCTCGGCCGGCCTGCTGGGGCTGTCCGGGCCCGCCCAGACCCGGGAGGCACTGACCACCCTGGCCGCGGTCACCGTCGAGGCCGCGCTGGCCGCCGCCACCAGGAAGATCGAGACCGAGCTGCGCGGGCCGCTGCCGACCCGGCTGTGCGTGGTGGCGATGGGCCGGTTCGGCGGGCACGAGACCGGCTACGGCAGCGACGCCGACGTGATGTTCGTGCACGACCCGCTGGGCAGCGTCGCCGCCGAGGACGCCGCCAGGGCCGCCCACGCCGTCGCCGGGGAGCTGCGCAGGCTGCTCTCGCTGCCCGCACCCGACCCGCCGCTGCTCATCGACCCCGACCTGCGGCCGGAGGGCAAGCAGGGCCCGCTGGTCCGCACCCTGGCCTCCTACCGTGCCTACTACCGGCGCTGGTCCCAGTCGTGGGAGGCGCAGGCGCTGCTGCGGGCCGAGCCGTTCGCCGGGGACGCCGCGCTCGGCCTGGAGTTCATCGCGATGGCCGACGAGTTCCGCTACCCCGACGGCGGCATCGACCAGGCCGCGCTCACCCAGATCCGCCGCCTGAAGGCGCGGATGGAGGCCGAGCGGATCCCGCGCGGCACCGAGCCGGCGCTGCACCTCAAGCTCGGCCCGGGCGGGCTCAGCGACGTCGAATGGGTGGTCCAGCTGCTGCAGCTCCAGCACGCGTTCGCCGCACCGGCGCTGCGCACCACCCGCACCCTGGACGCTCTGCACGCCGCGGTGCGGGCCGGGCTGCTGGCCGGGCCGGACGCGGAGGTGCTCGCCTCGGCCTGGCAGCTGGCCGCGCGCATCAGGGACGCGGTGACCCTGATGCGCGGCCGGCCATCCGACGTGCTGCCCACCCGGTCTCCGGAGCGGTCGGCGGTGGCCAGGCTGCTCGGCTATGACCCCGGCCGCCCCAGCGCGCTCGAAGACGACTGGCGCCGCGCCGCCCGCCGCGCCCGTTCCGTGATGGAACGTGTCTTCTATGGCTGAGCCGGTGGACGCCGGGGGCGCGCGGAGGTTTGCCCGGCGCAGCCGTGCAGGTCCAAAGGTCTTTAACCGCGCAGCGGGCCGGCGATCAGCGGGACAGTATTAACTGGACAGGGCTGTTAACGTCGGGGCATGCCGATTGTTCTGGTGACAGGTGGAAGCAGCGGTATCGGGCTGGCGACGGTGCGGCGGCTGGCCGCGGCCGGTGACCGGGTTTTCTGCGCGGCGCGCAACCCGGGCCGGGCCGAACTGCCGGACGGCGTGACCCCGGTGGTGCTGGACGTGGCCGACCCGCGGTCCTGCCGCGAGGCCATCGACACGGTGCTGGGGGAGGCCGGCCGTCTCGACGCGCTGGTGAACAACGCCGGCGCCGTCGGGCTGGCCGCGCTGGAGGACGCCGGTGACGACGAGGGACACCGGATCTTCGAGGTGAACGTGTTCGGCCCGATGCGCCTGGCCACCGCGGCGGTTCCGGTCATGCGCGCGCAGGGTGGCGGCCGGATCATCAACGTGACCTCGGCGAATGACATCGCGCCCGCACCCTTCGGCGGCTGGTACTCGGCCTCTAAGGCGGCGCTGACCAGCGCGAGCGTGGTGCTCGACGCCGAGGTGCACGGGTTCGGGATCTTCGTCACGGTCGTCGCGCCCGGGCTGTTCCGCACCGCGATGTCCGGCGCGTTCGGCTCCTACACGGTGGCCGACGACTCTCCCTACGCCGCCGCGTTCCGGGCCGCGATCGAGCAGAGCGTGGCCGCGCTGGCGCAGGCCGGCGACCCGGACCAGGTGGCCCGTGAGATCGACGACTGCCTGCGGGCCAGCGAGCCGCCGGCCCGGATCGTGGTCGGCGCCGAGGCCGAGGAGATGGACCAGTCGGTCCGCGCCATGACCGCCGAGGACCTGGCCAAGCTGATGCGCGACTACGTGGCCGGCCTGACGTCCTGAGCCGGACATGCGAAAGGCCTGGGCGCAGTGCCCAGGCCTTTGCGCTGTATGGTCAGCTGTTTGTCCGGTCAGCTGTTGGTCCGGTCAGCGGCTTGTCCGGTCAGCCCTGCCGGGTCTTGTTCCGGGGGTTGGCCCGGTTGATCACGAAGACCTTGCCGTGCCGCTTGACCACCACCGAACCCGGCCGGTTCTTCAGCGACCGGATCGAGCTACGTCTTTTCATCACTGCCTCCCTCGCCGCGAGGCCTCATCAACCTGATGACCGTGCAACGAATAGGCTCCGGTCAATATTCCCTGCTTAAAGCCGTCCGTACGCGCGCAGCGTGTGCAGCGCCTCCACGGTGACGCACCCGCGCCAGCCGGCCTGCGCGGCGGGGGACCAGGCCGGCCAGTTGAACGTCCAGCCCCCGTCGTCACGCTGCGCCCCGGCCAGGTGGTCCAGGTTGGCGTTCAGGGTGGCGTCGTCGAACAGCGTGCTGGCCAGGCCGGGCGCCGGGGCGAAGTCGAGCGGGCCGTGCGTCTCGCCGGAGGACTCCGGGTCGGGCTCGACCAGCTTCAGCGTGAACAGCAGCTCGCCGGCGCTCTTCAGCGCCTGTTCGGCGCGGTGCCGGTCGGGGACCTGGTCGAGGAAGCGCAGCACGCCCCGCATGTCGTAGGGCCCCACCTCGGACAGGCTGTCGATGCGTGCCCACATCAGTTCGGTGGCCCGGTCCAGCCACGGATGCCGCACGCCGCGGGCGTGCAGCGTGCCGGCGATCATGCCGGTGGGCAGCAGCGAGGCCGGCCGCCCCGGCTCGGGCACCCACCACGGCGCGTGCGGCCAGCCCTCGATCGAGGCCTCGACGAACGCGGCGCCGCCTTCTGCGGGCGCGTTAGCCTCCAGCCAGCCGCAGGCCCCGGCCACCAGTTCCTCGTCCCAGGCGTCCGCCTCGTGCAAGGCGCGCAACGCTTGCTCCATCGCGGCACCCTGACTGCCCGGAGCGCGCCCGTCCGGCTCCAGCCCGTGCCCGAACCCGCCGTCGCTGTTGCGGTAGGCCGCCACGGCGTCGCGCACCGGCTGAGCCTCGCCGCCGCGGAACAGCCGCTCGAACTTCCGCCAGTCCAGCACCCGCCCGTGCGCCGCCAGGAACTGCTCTGCTGCATTCACATCAGGAATGTTCATGCCCCACATCCCAGCACCCCCGCCCTCCCCAGTCTTGAACGAATCGGCCACAGCGAGCCCCACCTCACCCCGCCCGGTTCACCCAGTCCCGCTTCACCCAGTCCCAGTTCACCCCGGCCCCACCTCACCCCGGCCCCACCTCACCCCGGTCGGCCACCGGGCCCGGCGCCGGTCCGCCCCGGCGCCAGTTCACCCCGGCGCCGGTTCACCCCGGCCGGCCACCGAGCCCGGCCACCCGGGCCGGTCCGCCCCCGGCCGTCCGATCAGGTGGTTGTGACAACGACCTTGCTGGGGTAAGTGCATCGTCACAACCACCTGATCGCGATCTCGCTCGCCTGTGTGCACCCGGAGCGCCCGCCCGCTATCCCGCGGCCGTGACCGGCCAGGGTCTCGAACAAAACGTAGATAAAGTACCGCTATAGTGACACTTTCTCTACGTCATCCTGGCTCAGCCCCGCGCGCCAGAATCCGGGACGCGCCAGAATCCCGGTCGCGCCAGAATCCCGGACGCGCTGAGAGGCTTCTCTTCGTTCCGGCCGCTGAGGGCCGGTGCCTGAACCGGGTTGTCAGTGCCTGATGCCACACTGAGAGCCGTGGAACTGCGGCCGGGCTACCGGGAGTGGGCGCCGCCCCGCGAGCTGCGCCCGGCGGTGAGCTGCCTGTGGACCTCGGTGGTGGCCAGCGCCGAGCCGACGGTCGTGCTGCCCGACGGCTGCATCGACCTGATCTGGCAGCAGGGTCACGGGGTGTTCGTGGCCGGGCCGGACACCGGGCCCGCGCCCTCCGCGCTGGCGGCCGGCACGACGCTGGTCGGGGTGCGGTTGCGGCCCGGGGCAGGCGGCCCGGCGCTCGGGCTGCCACTGACCGAACTGTGTGATCAGCGGGTGGACCTGGCCGACCTGCGACCCGAACTCGCCCGGCGGCTGCCCGGCGACCTGTCGCCCGGTGAGGCGCTGCGCCGGCTGATCGCCGCCACCGCGGGCCTGGCCGCCGAGGGCCCGCCGGACCGGCTGGTCAGCCACGCCGCGCGGCTGTTCGCGGACGCGGGGGAGCGAACCGGCGAGATGGCCAGGGGACTCGGGGTGAGCGAGCGGCAGTTCCGGCGTCGCTGCCTGGACGCGGTCGGCTACGGCCCCAAGACGCTGCAGCGGGTGCTGAGATTCCGCCGGTTCGTGTCCCGGCTGGACGCGGCCGACGGGCGGCTGGACCTGGCCTTGGTCGCGGCCGAGACCGGCTACGCCGACCAGGCCCATCTGACCAGGGAGAGCGTCCGGCTGGCCGGGCTCCCGCCCACCGCCCTGGCCCGCGTCCGCCGCGGCTGACCCCGGCCGCGGTCCACGGTGCCCTCGCGGGCGGTCAGGTCGCAGTGGGCGGCGGTCAGCCCGCGCGGGCTCAGAACAGTGGCCCGTTCCTAGATCGGCTCGGCGATCATCGCGGTGCCGATGCGGCGGAAGCCGATGCCCGCGTAGACCCGGGCGACGGCGTCGTCCGAGGCGGACAGGAACACCGTGTGCGCCCCGCGGCCGGACGCCAGGCTGGCCAGCAGCGCGGTCACCGCCGCGCCCAGCCCGCGCCGGCGGGCGCTGGGCAGCGTGCCGACCCCGGTGATCTCGGCGACACCGTTCGCCGTCTGACAGCTCCCGGCGGCCAGCGGCCCCTCGTCGCTGAAGGCCGCCGCCAGCACCGAGTGGCCCGAGACCAGCAGCGTGCGCAACTGCTCGAGCCGGGCCGGGTCGCGAGCGGCCGCGAGCTTGTCCCGCTCGGCCGGCCCCGGCGTGCCCGGGCTGGTCCCCGGATGGCCGAAGGCCACGCTGGGAACCGCCATCACGCTGCCCAGATCCGGTTCGTCCGGCGGCACCGCCCGGACCGTCACACCGGGCGGCAGCGCCGGCACCCGGGCCGGGCCGTCCAGGATCATCAGCGGGTGGGACGCCACGCCGAGCCCGGCGGCCGCGGCCGCCCTGGCCAGGCCGGGCGCGGTCTGCGCGACCCACTCGAACGACTCGGGCAGCCCGAGTTCGCGCTGGCGGGCCCGCACCTCGCGCAGCTGGTCCGCGGTGATTTCCTCCCGCGAGCCCCGCCGTGGCCTGGCGTAGTACGGCCAGCCCGCGCCCTCTTTGACGAACAGCACGAGCGGCCCGTGCGGCTCGGCCCGCGCCAGCCGCCGCGGTATTGCGTCGCAGAAGGCATCGATCAGGTCGATGGCCGCCGCGTTATCCTGATTGCCCGTTTCCGTTGTCACCGAGGTCGATGATAAGTCCTTCGCGGGCGACTGCGATCTCGCCACCGTAGTGCCGGGCGGCGGCCGCCACCGCGGCTCCGGGATCAGTGCCCGGCCACAGATGCGTGAGCACCAGCCGTCTGACCCCGGCCGCCGCCGCGTCCCGGCCCACCTGGCCGGCGCAGGACAGGTGGCCGGCGTGCCTGGCCGGGACCGCGTCGACGTAGGTGGCCTCGGCCAGGTACAGGTCGGCGCCCCGGGCCAGCGCGATCAGCCCCGGGCTCGGCCCCGAATCGCCGGTGTAGGCCAGGCTCCGCCCGCCCGCGGTGATCCGCAGGCCTGCGCTGGCGACGAAGTGCGGAAGGTCAAAGGCCTGGATCCTGCACGGTCCCGAACGAAACTCATCGCCCGCCCCGAACGTCCGCGCGTCCACTCCAGGAATCATCATCCCGGGCTCATCCAGGGCCAGCACCTGATCGATGGCGCCGGGCAGGGAGTACACGGGCAGCGCAGGCGGCGGCTGTGGTCCCAGCACTCTGGCCCGCACCAGCGGGTTCAGATCCGCGCAGTGATCGGGGTGGCCGTGACTGATCAGCACGGCGTCGATGCCTTCGGCCGGGACGATGGCCAGCAGCCGGGGCAGGGTGGCGTAACCCGGATCGACCAGCAGCCGGAAGCCGTCGTGCTCGATCAGGTAGCCGCTGCACGCCTGCCCGGCCGCGGGCCAGGCGCCACACCCGCCCAGCACGGTGAGCTTCATTCGCTTACCGTAAGGTACGGGCCGGGAAGGTATCGAAGCATTAAAGGGTCGGTAGTCCGATAGCAAATATCAGAACGGGGCAAGCCGGTCGACGGCCGGCCGTACCGGGCGGCTGCTATCGTGCTGGATCCCGGACCTCCCCCGCGCCACAAGGGGCTGCCACCTAATAACGACGGTAGTCATAGCGCTCACGGCGCTGTGCGGGGTTGAGCTGCCGGCCGCGTGAGACAGGCGCGCGGGCCGCGGCAGTAACACCTACGACATCTGCAACGCTCCCGCACCGATTCGTTGCGGGCAGCGTGGCCGGCCACGCTGCCCGGGCGAAGCACGAGGCCCCCGCGACCAACAGCGGCCTTCCCGCGGCCCGCGCATCCAGGAGAGGCAGATCATGTGTAATGACCACCCTGCGCACGGCCAGGCCGCCGCGGACAGGACCGCGCTGTCCAGGCGGAACTTTCTGCACGGCACCGCGGCGCTCGCCGCGGGGGCGGCGCTGCTGCGGCCGCAGCCGGGGACCGCG
>Ga0070737_10005838_pt1 | contig 11566 bp, 9 predicted proteins | sample Coa_R1_10_FD_66438 | JGI IMG/M metagenome (GOLD analysis project Ga0070737, IMG submission 66438) | Surface soil microbial communities from Centralia Pennsylvania, which are recovering from an underground coalmine fire - Coalmine... | ecosystem: Environmental > Terrestrial > Soil > Unclassified ...
GACCCGCCGGCTGGCGGCCGGTTAGTCCACCGACAGCAGCCGTTCGACCTGGTCGTGGAGGGCCATGACCGCTTCGATGCGCCCGATCTCGGTGCCGGTGAACTCGTGGGTGAGGGGCCGGGCCACGAACACCACCCGCCCGCCGCTCATCAGCTCCGGGTCGGGCACGGCCAGCAGCCACACCTCACCGGGCAGCCGTTCGGCCAGGTGCTCGGGCAGCTCGGTGGTCCGCAGGGCGATGGCCCCGGCCCGCTCGATGGCGAACCGCCCGGCCTCGTAGCGGGTGGCGCCGTCCACGTCGGTCACCCACACGACCGGCGACGAGCACAGGTCGGCCACGCTGCGGGCCAGATCCCCGTCCGGGTCCCGGCCCCGCTCGCCGATCATCCGCGACACCCGGGTCAGGGTGCTCACGATGGGGTCGGCGGCGTAGGCCCGCTGGTGGGAGAGCAGCGTGGCCGCCCCGCTGGCGATCAGGTCGTTGCGCAGGGCCTCGAGATCGCGGTCGTCGGGAAACTCGACGACCAGATCGTCGATGGCCGACACCACCCCGGCCCGGTGGACGTCGACCGACACGATGTTGCCGCGGTGCTCCCCGATGATGCCGGCGACCGCCGCCAGCGAGCCCGGCCGGTCAGCCAGGGCAATTCGGAGACGCACGAGCATTGACATGTCAATGAACGTACAGACTCGTACGTCACCAGCGTGTTTCTCAGTGGTTAAGGCCTCGACCAGGAGAGAGAAATGTCCGAATTGACCGTGCTGTCCTTCCGGCCCACCCCCGACCAGCTGGCCTGGACCTTCGGCGGCGTGCCGCCCGTCATGACCATCGCTCCCGGGACGGTGCTCGAGGTGTGGACCGAGGATTGTTTCGCCGGGCGGGTCCGGACCCCCAGGGACCTGGTGAGCGAGGTCTGCGACTTTCCCTTTCTCAATCCGCAGACCGGGCCGTTCGCGGTCGAGGGGGCCGAGCCGGGCGACACGGTGGCCGTGCATTTCGTTTCCATCCAGCCGTCGCGGGATTGGGCTGCGTCGACGACGGTGCCCTTGTTCGGCGCCCTGACGGCCACCAAAGCGACGGCCATGCTGCACGACCCGCTGCCCGAGCGGGTGTGGATCTGGGCCCTCGACCGGGCTGCCGGCACCTGCCGGTTCGAGGCCGGCAACGGGGCGTGGACCGTCGACTTGCCTCTGGACCCGATGCACGGCACCCTCGGCGTGGCCCCGGCCAACCTCGAGGTCCGCTCGGCGCTGGTGCCCGACGCCTTCGGCGGCAACATGGACACGCCCGAGCTGCGGGAGGGCGTCACCTGCTACCTGGGCGTCAACGTGGAGGGCGCCCTCGTCTCCCTCGGCGACGGCCACGCCCGGCAGGGCGAGGGGGAGACGTGCGGGGTAGCGGTGGAGGCGGCCATGGACACGGTCGTCATCGTCGACCTGATCAAGGGCCACGCCCCGGCCTGGCCCCGGATCGAGAGCGACACCCACCTGATCACGGCCGGCTCGGCCCGGCCCCTCGAGGACGCCTTTCGCATCGCCCAGGCCGACCTGGTCCGCTGGGTGGCCGAGGACTTCGGGCTCGAGACCCTGGACGCCTACCAGCTCATCAGCCAGGCCGTCGAGGCGCCCATCGCCAACGTGGTCGACACCAACTACACCTCCATCGCCAAGATGCCCAAGCGGTGGCTGCCGCCGGTCGATGTCTACGGCGGGTGCCACCGCCGGCTGCGGGAGATGGCCGCCGCTTACCGGGCCGCACGGACCTGACGGCGCCGGCCACGCGCCGGCCTCCTTTCCCCGACAACGGCATCTGTCAGTAGCGTGCTCGTGTGCCGACGACCGTCCCTGCCTCCCCGTCGCCGGGGATGGTCGCCTCGGCCGTGGCCGCCTTCGGCTGGGGGCTGACCGGGATCTTCGCCAGCCTGACCTACGCCTCCGGACTGGTCGTGACCTTCTACCGGACCTGGCTGGGCGCCGGGCTGCTCATCGCCTACCTCGCCCTGTCCGGCCGGCGCCTCACCTGGCCGGTCGTGCGCCTCGCCCTCGGGGGCGGGATCCTGCTGGCCGGCGACATGACCCTGTTCTTCAGCGCGGTGCGGCTCACGACCGTCGCGGTGGCCACCGTGATCGGCGCCCTCCAGCCTGCCCTCGTCCTCATCGCCGCCTGGCCGGCCGTCGGGGAACGGGTCGGGCGGCGGCAGATCGCCTGGACCGTGCTCGCCGTGGCCGGCGTCTCGGTCATCGTCGCCGGGGGCGGGTCGCTGCGCGGCGGCCGGGCCACCGGTGACCTGCTCGCCATCGGCTCGCTGCTGTGCTGGTCGGCCTACTTCGTCGTGGCCAAGCGGGCCAGCGCCCGGGTCGAGGCGGCCGGCCATGACGCCTTCGAGTACACCGCCGGCGTCACCCTCGTCGCCGCCGTGGTGGCCAGCCTGGTCATGCTGGCCGTCGGCCAGTCCCCGGCCCGCATCCACGCCCAGGACTGGATCTGGATCGGCCTGCTGGCGATCATCCCGACCGGTTCCCACCTGCTCATGAACTGGGCCCACCGGTACCTCGACGTGTCGGTGTCCTCGGTCATCGGCTCGTCCAACCCCATCGTGGCCGCCATCGGCGCCTGGATCGTGCTCGGCCAGCGGCTCGACGGCCTCCAGATCGCAGGAGGCATCGTCGGCCTGGCCGCCATCGGGGTGGTGGCCAGGGCCGGCGGGCGGGGCGGCGTGGCGCCGGCCGTCCCCGCCTCGGCGGGAGCCGCGGCCGTCGACTGACAGGCCTACGTTGGGCCCGGTGGGCTTTTTCGTGGTGACCATGGTCAGCGGGCCGGAGTGGGACCCGGCCGGCGGCCCCCGCCAGCAGCGGGGATGGGACCAGCACGCCGCCTTCATGGACGGGCTGGTCGAGCGCGGGTTCGTCGTGCTCGGCGGGCCGCTCGGAGACGCCGTCGACCCGGTGGCCATGCTCGTCGTCGACGCCACCTCGGCCGGGGAGGTGACGGCCCAGCTGGCCGCCGACCCGTGGAAGGCCATGGGCATCCTCCACGTGGGCAGCATCACCCCGTGGACCATCTGGCTCGACGGGCGCCGAGCGGGCGGCTGAGCTTTCCCAAACTTCGGCTCGAGGATCCACCATCGAACGTGCGTTCGTGTGTAGCATCATCAAACGACACGCATGTGATCCGTTGGATGTGATCGGTCGCGGTGGGTGCAGGGGCAGCTCGGCTGTCACACCCCCTCCGTACGGTTGCCCCCGTAAAGCACGCAACACGAGAGGACGATCCGGTGGAGCGAGACAAGGCACTCACCATGGCCCTGGGCCAGATCGAGAAGCAGTTCGGCAAGGGCGCAGTCATGAAGATGGGGGAGCGGCCCCAGGTGGGGTTCGATGCCGTGTCAACCGGCGCCCTCGCCCTCGACGTGGCCCTGGGGATCGGCGGCCTCCCGCGCGGCCGCGTGGTGGAGATCTTCGGCCCCGAGTCGTCGGGGAAGTCGACCCTCGCCATGCACGTGGTGGCCGAGGCCCAGCGCAACGGAGGGATTTGCGCCTACGTCGACGCCGAGCACGCCATGGACCCGGTCTACGCCAAGGCCATCGGCGTCAACGTGGACGACCTGCTGATCTCGCAGCCGGACACCGGCGAGCAGGCCCTCGAGATCGCCGACATGCTGATCCGCTCCGGCGCCCTCGACGTGATCGTCATCGACTCGGTCGCCGCCCTGACCCCCAGGGCGGAGATCGAGGGGGAGATGGGCGACTCCCACGTCGGCCTGCAGGCCCGGCTCATGTCGCAGGCCCTGCGCAAGCTGACCGGCACCCTCAGCAAGTCCAACACCATCGCCATCTTCATCAACCAGCTGCGGGAGAAGATCGGCGTCATGTTCGGCTCTCCTGAGACCACTCCGGGTGGTCGAGCGCTCAAGTTTTACTCCTCTGTGCGGTTGGACATCCGCCGGATCGAGTCCATAAAGGACGGGACGGACGTGACCGGCAACCGGACCCGGGTCAAGGTCGTCAAAAACAAGTGCCTCACCCCCGAGACGAGGGTGTTCGATCCCACGAGCGGCCTGACCTACCGGATGGACGAGCTGGTGCAGGGACAGGGGCACGCCGTCGTGGCGGCCGACAAGCAGGGCATGCTGCACCAGCGCCCGATCATCAACCGGTTCGACCAGGGTGAGGCGGAGGTCATCGGCCTGAGGCTCGGAGACGGCACGACGCTGCGCCTCACACCTGACCACCGGGTCCTGACGGACCGGGGGTGGCAGGAGGCCGGCGAGCTGCATCCGGGGGATCGAGTCGCCCGCCCCCGGCGGTTCGGGCGGTTCGGGTCGGTAGAGCCTGTTCCCGCCGACCACGCCCGACTGTTGGGCTATCTGATCGGCGACGGCTACGTGGGCGGGAAGACGCCGGTCACCTTCATCAACACCGTGCCGGCGTTGCAGGACGACGCCGCCGCTATCGCCTCCTCCCTCGGCTGTGACGCTCATCCTCGCCGGGAAGGGATCGAGGTGTCGTTCTCGCACCGCCCCGGCGAGGCCAACGGGGTCCTGGAGCTGTGCCGCTGGGCCGGTATCGACGGCCACCTGGCGCCGACGAAGCGCATCCCGGCGCCGTTCTTCGACCCTGAGGTGTCCGCCGAGGTCGTCGGCAATCTGCTGTTCGGCTTGTTCGAGTCGGACGGGTGGGCCAGTCGCGACCAGTCCGGGGGGCTGCGGGCGGGCTTCACGACCACGTCGGAGCAGCTCGCCCAGCAGGTGCACTGGCTCCTGCTGCGGTGGGGGATCGGCAGCAGCGTCCGGGTCTACGACCCCACGACCAAGCGGCCGAGCCTCATCGGCGGCCGCCGGGTGCAAGGCAAGCTCCCGGCCTGGGAGGTCCGCGTCTCCGGCATCGACAACCTCGAGCGTTTCGTCCAAGCGGTGCCGATGTGGGGTCCTCGGGGCCAGGTGTTGAGCCGTGAGCTGACGGCCTTGGGAGCGAAGGTGCGCCGCGGCTCGCAGCGCGGCTACCTGCCGGCGGCGCAGACGGCCCCGGTGCTCGGCTACCTCGAGGACAGAGGCGTCACCCCGTCGCTGGCCGCCCGTCTTGTCGGTGAGACCGCCGGTAACCCGGTTGGCGGCATGCGCCAGGTGCTGGGTCACTCCCGCCTCCGTCGGGATCGTCTGGAGCGGCTGGCCGACGCCCTCGACAGCGACTTCCTGCGGAACGTGCTGGCCGAGGAGGTCTGGTACGACCGCATCCAGGCCGTGCTCCCCAAGGAGTGGAGCGAGGTGTACGACATCGAGGTCGACGAGCACCACACGTTCGTGGCCAACGACGTCGTCGTGTCGAACTGCGCCCCGCCATTCCGCCAGGCGGAATTTGATATCATGTACGGCAAGGGCATCAGCCGCGAGGGCTCCCTGCTCGACATGGCCGTCGACCTCGGGATCGTCAAGAAGTCCGGGGCCTGGTACACCTACGAGGGCGAGCAGCTCGGCCAGGGCCGGGAAAACGCCAAGGCGTTCCTGGCCGACAACCTCGAGACGATGATCGAGATCGACGAGCGGGTCCGGGTGGAGTCCGGCATCGGGGCCGGCGCCGAGGAAGGCGGCGACGCCATCGGTGAGGACCCCCGCGACGACCTGCCCATCAGCCTCGACAGCTGATTCCCGCTCCCGTTCGGGTCTGACCACGGCCGCCGGCATCTGCCGGCGGCCGTGGCGCGCCCAGCGGGCCAACGATCGGAAAGATCGGCCGGTCGGGGCCGACGGACCGTCGGAGATCCGGGTCGAGCGACGACGATAGGGATGTGCCGCAGGGGTCTACCGCCGGGTCGGGTGCCGCCGAGGAGCTCTTGGCCCTGTACGACCGCGCCCTGCCCGAGGTGTACGGGTACTTCCTGCGCCGCTGCGGCACCCGGGAGGTGGCCGAGGAGCTGACCTCGGAGACGTTCCTGGCCGCGGTCGACGCGGCCCGCCGGGACGACCCGCCGCCCATGGCCCTGCCGTGGATGATGGGGGTGGCCCGCCACAAGCTGGTGGACCACTGGCGCCGGTCGGCCCGCCGCGAGCGCAACCTCAGGGCCGTCGCCGCCGTCGCCTCCACCGATGCCGACGCCGGCGAGAGCGGCGACCCGGAGGACCGCCGCCTCGACGCCGTCGCCGCCCGGGAGGCCCTCGCCGCGCTGACGCCCACCCACCGGCTGGTCCTCACCCTCCGCTATGTCGACGATCTCGCCGTCGCCGATGTCGCCGCCCTGCTCGGGCGCAGCGTGCACGCCACCGAGGCGCTGCTCGTCCGGGCCCGGGCGGCCTTTCGCCGTGTCTACGGCTCCGACGGCACCGGGGAGGTGGAGCCGTGACCCAGCCACGCGACCCGCTGGAGGTGCTGCGGGACGAGGGCGGCCCCGTCGCCCCCGACCCCGCCTTCGCAGCCCGGCTCCGCTCCCGCCTGACCCGCGCCCTGTCCCTACCCAAAGGAGTAACCGTGTCCGACCTGCAACTTTCCGATCTGGCCGAATCGTCGGCGTCCGGTGCCACTGCTGCCGCGGCGGCTCCGACCGGCCGGCCGGCCGGGGCGGCTGCCTTCGGGCCGCTGGTCCCATACCTGGCCGTCGCCGGCGGCCGCGACGCCATCCGCTTCTACGGCGCCGCCTTCGGCGCCCGCCTCGTCGGAAAGCCCTACGAGGGCACCGGCGGGGGCATCGGCCACGCCGATCTCGAGCTGCCCGGCGGGGCTCGCCTCATGCTGTCCGACGAGGCCCCGGCCCTCGGCGTCGTCGCGCCCACCGCCGGCGAGAACAGCGTCAGCCTCCACCTCACCGTCCCCGACGTCGACGCCGCCCTGGACGCGGCCGTCGAAGCCGGCGCCGAGGTTGCCCGCCCGGCCGCCGACTACGAATACGGCCGCAACGCCGTCCTCCGGGACCCGTTCGGGCACCGTTGGATGCTGACCGGCCCGACCCTGACCGGCATTCGCCACGGTGACCTCGGCTACGTCTCGCTGTGGGTGCCCGACGCCGAGCGGACCGCCACGCTGCTGGCCGACGTCCTCGGCTGGCAGTACGCCCCGGCGGGCCGACCCGACGGCCGGGCCCGGCAAGTCGTCGGCCAGTCCCTGTCCCACGGCCTCCTCGGCGACCAGCCCCGCAGCACGCTTTACGTCTGCGTGGCCACCGCCGACATCGAGGCCACCCGGGCCGCGGTGGTGGCCGCCGGTGGGGAGGCCGACGCCACCACGGACGAGCCGTACGGCCTGCTCGCCATGTGCCGCGACGACCAGGGCGTCGCCTTCGCCGCCTACCAGCCGCCCCAAGGCGTGAGCGCCGCGGCCCGCCCGGCTGAGTCAAAAGCCGGTGACCTGATTTACGTCACCTACGAGGTGGCCGATTCGGCCCGGTTCCGGCAGTTTTACGGGACGGTCTTCGGCTGGGAGTTCCAGCCCGGCCGGGTCCCCGACGGCTGGCAGATCACCAACGTCCAGCCCATGGGCGGCATGCGGGGCGGGGTGGCCGAGGCGACCATCGTTCCCGCCTACCAGGTCGCCGACATCGACCAGGCGGTGGCCCGGGTGCGGGCCGGCGGCGGGGAAGCCACCGATCCCGAGGAGCAGGGTTACGGCTGGTCGGCCACCTGCGACGACGGCCAGGGCACCCGCTTCTACCTGATCGGGCCGCGGCGGGGCTGAGCCTCCCGGCTTCTGACGGCCCGGCCGTCACGCGCGCAAAGCGTCATTGGGGTCGCTTCAAGCCCGACGAAACTACGGAAAGCGGCAGGACCGCCGCGGTCAGGAGCGAAGCAGGCAGTCATGCCGTCGGTCGTCAAGGTGTCGAGCCGGTCCAATCCCAACCTGGTCGCCGGGGCGATGGCCGCCCTCATGCGCGAGTCGGGCCGGGCCGAAGTCCTGGTCGTGGGCGCAGGAGCCCTCAACCAGGCGGTCAAAGCGGTGGTCGTCACCCAGAGCTACCTGTCGGACGAAGGGGTCGAGGTCTGTTGCCGGCCGGCGTTCGCCGCCGTCGACATCGACGGGGAGGCGAGGACCGGTATCCGGCTGGTGGTCCTGGCCCACGACGACCCGGAGGCCACCGCGGCCCCGGAGATCACCGTGGTGTCGGAGGCCACCGCGTCGCCGGAGGCCACCGCGGCGCCGGAGGGCACCGCGGCGTCGGAGGCCACCGCGGCCCCGGAGATCACCGTGGTGTCGGAGGCCACCGCGTCGCCGGAGGCCACCGCGGCGCCGGAGGGCACCGCGGCGTCGGAGGCCACCGTGGCGTCGCAGGCCGCTCCGGCGCCGGAGGCCACTTCGGCCTGAGGGCGCCCGTCGAGACGGGAGCCGCTACCGTGCGGCCATGCGCCTGCGGCGGCCCGTCGCGGTGGGAGCGGTGGGAGTGCTGGCCCTGGCCGGCCAGCTGCTGGCCGCCTGCGGCGGGTCGGCCCACAGCCCTCTGGCCGCCGGGGCCTTTGAACCGGCTGCTCCCGGGGGTCGGGCACCCACGGCGGTCGAAGCCGGGTTGGCGTCAGTCAACGACACGGCGGACTCCCGGGCGTTCCTCGAGTGGGGCAACCTGGCCGAGATCCGGTCCGTGATCCGCCGCGACCGCCCGAAGTGGGAGCTCCTCGGCGGCATGGGCGCGGGGGCGCTCGTCGAGCTGCCCGTCAGCCTCAAGGCGTTCACCGGCGTCGATCTCCACACCGTGTCGACGGGGACGACGGTGGGCGGCGGACTCAACCTCGCCGTTCGCCTGACCGGCCCCGGCATCCAGGCCGCTCGGGTCACCGGGGCCCTCGAGCGCCACGGCGCCCGCCGGCAGGGGCGGTTCCTCACCCTCGGTAAAGCCGGCAGCGGGATCTCCGACTTCAGACGGGGCTACGGGCTGCTCGACCGGTCGATCGCCGGGACCGGCTATGTCGCTCTTGGCCGCACCGACCGAGCGGCGGCGGCTGCGGCCGGCGGCGGGAAGCCCCTCACCGATGACCCCTTGTACGCGGCCGCCGGCGCCTGCCTCGGCAACGCCTTGTGGGCGATCGTCCTGCCGGCCTCCCGCCTCGGCGGCACGCCGTCGAACGAGCTCCTGGCCCTCGGGGGCCTCGCCCCCGGCTCGGACCGCCATCCGCCGGTCGAGGAGGTCTGCCTGATCGACCGGTCGGCGGCGCGCATCGCCGCCCAAGCGGCCCGGCTGCGCCGGACGCTGGCGCCGTCGAGCCCATTTCCCAACCCCGGCGCGGCCGTGCTCGGAGGCGCGTCCTCCCGGCTGACCGTGCCGATCCGTCACTATGTGTCCGCAGCGGACGTCCAGCGGGACGCCATCGGTGGGGTGTACGCCGACCGGGCCACCCTGACCACGCCGGGCTATGCGGCCTTTTTGTTCATCGCCCTGCAGGGCAACGCCATCGGGGAGCTGTACGCCACGAGGTGCACCGCCGGGCTGATCGACCCGGGCCTCCCGCCCGGCCGGCTGGCCGCCCTGTGCCGGGCCATCGGCCTCGAGCCGCCGTCCAAGCCCTGACTACGCCGCGCCCGGCGAGGTGGTGGCCGGGCGGAACGACCTGCCACAGTGAAACGCAGGCAACGTGACCGCGCAGCGAGGGGAGAGGCACAGGTGGACCAACCGACGAGCCAGGACCGCGACGGGGGCCGGACGGAGGTGCACGGCCTGCAGGTCGCCGACGAGCTGCTGGCCTTCGTTCACGACGAGGTCCTGCCCGGGCTGGAGGTGACGGCCGAGCAGGTGTGGGCCGGCCTGGCTGAGCTGGTCGCCGACCTCGGCCCTCGCACCGCCGATCTGCTAGCCACCCGGGCGCGGTTGCAGGAGCAGATCGACACCTGGCACCACGAGCATCCCGGCGCCGGCGCCCGCGTCGCCGAGGACCCGGGCGAGTACCGGGCCTTCCTGGAGGAGATCGGCTACCTCCGCCCCGAGGGCCCGGATTTTGCCGTCGACACCGAACGGGTCGACCCAGAGATCGCCACCGTCGCCGGGCCGCAGCTGGTCGTGCCGGTCACCAACGCCCGCTACGCCCTCAACGCGGCCAACGCCCGCTGGGGGTCGCTCTACGACGCCCTCTACGGGACCGACGCTCTCGGCAGCCGGCCCCCGGCCGGCGGCTACGACCCGACCCGGGGCGCGCAGGTCGTGGCCTGGGCCCGGGCCTTCCTCGACGACGTCCTGCCGCTCGAGGCCGGCTCCCACGCCGACGCCCGGGCCTACCGGGTAGCCGGCGGGCAGCTGGCGGTGGAGCTGGCCGACGGCACGACCGCGGGCCTGCGCCGCCCCGATGCCCTGATCGGCTACCGCGGCGACCCGGCCGACCCGGAGGCGGTGCTGCTGGTCAACCACGGGCTCGGCGTCGAGCTGCGCTTCGACCGGGCCACCGAGGTGGGCCAGGCCGACCCCGCCGGCGTGGCCGACGTGGTCATCGAGTCGGCCGTGACCACCATCATCGACTTCGAGGACTCGATCGCGGCGGTCGACGCGGCCGACAAGGTGGCCGCCTACCGCAACTGGCTCGGCTTGATGAAAGGTGACCTGGTCGCCGACGTCACCAAGGGCGGTCGGACCTTCCAGCGCCGCCTCAACCCGGACCGGGGGTACGTGGCCCCCGACGGCACCCCGGTGGCCCGCAAGGGGCGGGCCCTGCTGCTGGTCCGCAACGTCGGTCACCTGATGACCACCCCGGCCGTCCTCGACGGCTCCGGGGCCGAGATCCCTGAGGGGATCCTCGACGCCCTGCTCACCGTGCTCATCGCCACCCACGACCTGGCCCGGCCAGAGCAGGACCGCAGCTCGACGGCGGGCTCGGTCTACGTCGTCAAGCCCAAGATGCACGGCCCCGACGAGGTCGCCCTCACCGACGAGCTGATGGGCCGGGTGGAGCGGATCCTCGGCCTGCCGGCCAACACGGTCAAGGTCGGGATCATGGACGAGGAGCGGCGCACCACCCTCAACCTCAAGGAGTGCATCCGGGCCGCCCGCACCCGGCTGGCCTTTATCAACACCGGCTTCCTCGACCGCACCGGCGACGAGATCCACACCTCGATGGAAGCCGGCCCGATGATCCGCAAGGCCGACATGCGCTCGGCCCGGTGGATCCTGGCCTACGAGGACCGCAACGTCGACACCGGCCTGGCCTGCGGGCTGGCCGGCAAAGCCCAGATCGGCAAGGGCATGTGGGCGGCGCCGGATCAGATGGCCGACATGCTGGCCCAGAAGCAGGGCCACCCCAATGCCGGCGCCAACTGCGCCTGGGTCCCGTCCCCGACTGCCGCCACCCTCCACGCCACCCACTACCACCGGGTCGACGTGGTCGCCCGGCAGGCGCAGATCGCCGCCGGCGGCCCCCGGACGTCGATCGACGACCTGCTGGCCATCCCGGTGGTGGCCGACCCGGTGTGGACGGCCGAGCGGCGCCAAGCCGAGATCGACAACAACGCCCAGGGCATCCTCGGCTACGTGGTCCGCTGGATCGACCAGGGCGTCGGCTGCTCCAAGGTCCCCGACATCCACGACGTGGCCCTCATGGAGGATCGGGCCACGTGCCGGATCTCCTCCCAGCACATCGCCAACTGGCTGCGCCACGGGGTGGTCAGCGTC
>Ga0070737_10005839_pt1 | contig 11566 bp, 11 predicted proteins | sample Coa_R1_10_FD_66438 | JGI IMG/M metagenome (GOLD analysis project Ga0070737, IMG submission 66438) | Surface soil microbial communities from Centralia Pennsylvania, which are recovering from an underground coalmine fire - Coalmine... | ecosystem: Environmental > Terrestrial > Soil > Unclassified...
TGGCAGCGGCCCGGGGCGGAAAACGTCTGGTTCGAGGTCCATGTGAACCCACTCGTGGACGCAGAGAACGAGCTGCTGGGTGTATCGATCGCGTTCTTCGATTTCACCGCGACAAGGGCGCTGCTGGACAAGGTGGTCCATGCCAATCGCCAACTCGAAACGGCTTACGAAGAGCTGCAATCCACCAACGAAGAACTCGAGACCACCAACGAAGAACTGCAATCCACAGTCGAGGAGCTGGAGACCACCAACGAGGAACTGCAGTCGACCAACGAAGAACTCGAAACGATGAACGAGGAGCTGCAGTCCACCAACGACGAACTGCACACCATCAACGACGCCCTACGTGACCGCAGCATCGAACTCGACGAGGCGCAGACCTTCCTCGACTCGCTGGTCAACTCCATTCATTTCGGCTTGGCAGTGGTGGACCGCGAGATGCGGGTGGTGGTGTGGAACCACGGGTGCGAGGAATTGTGGGGGCTGCGCTCCGATGAGTGCACGGGTGAAGTGCTCACCAGCTTCGATATCGGGTTGCCGATGGATGGCATCCGGGGCCTGATCGGCAATGCGTTCGTCGACCCGGACAATCCGCGGGAATCCGTCGTCGATGCGGTCAACCGGCGGGGCAAGCCGACTCGGGTTCGGGTGATCTGCACGGGCTTCAAAGCGCCGTCGAGAGACAGCGTCGACGGCGCCCTGCTGTTGATGGAGGCCCGGCCCTAGCGAGGCTGACGACGCAAGTCGTCGAACTCGGCCTTGACGATGCGGTAACAGTCGCAGGCCGCGCGTTCCAACCCGGCTCGGTCGGCGATGGTGATTCGACCGCGCCGATAGCGGATCAGGCCGCGGTCCTGGATTCGTCGGGCCGTTTGCGACGCCGTCGGCCGGTGCACACCGAGCATCTGCGCGAGAAACGCCTGGGTGAGCGGAAACTCGTCGCGGCCGACGCGGTCGTGTGTGGTCGCCAACCAACGGGCCATCCGTGCTTCCGTCGCGTGGCTGCGGTTGCAGACCACGTTCTGAGCGACCTGCACCATCGTCGCCTGAGTGAATCGGTTCATCAGTGCGTGCAGCACCCCATCAAGGATCAACGCCTGACGGAACTCTGAAACGCCGATGCGGACGGTGTCACCGGGAATCTGGCAAAAGGCCGCCTGCGGGCTACTCGTCGCGCCCAGGTAAGCCGGCAGCCCCACCATGCCTTCGTGGCCAGCGGTGGCGACCTCCACGGCGATCCGCCCATCGGCTACCGCAACCAAGGAAAACACCGACGTCAGAGGGAAAAAGACGTCGGCGATCGGCTTTCCCGGCGCATACGCCGGCCGTTTCAGCCCGGAGTGTTCCAGCCGGGGCCGCAGCGCGGCCAGCTCGGACTCGGGCAATCGCGCCAGAATCGCATTGCGCCGGAACTGCTCATCGGTCACGCGGCCGCTCCCTGATGCGTCCATGCGGTCTACTCTTGACCCATAATGTCCGCGACCAAACATACGGTTGGGACGCCGCGCTTCGGGCGAGTCGTCTTGGTCGCGTCCCTGGGCGGAATGCCGATCATCACCATCGTCTTGGCCGGGATCCCGACCGGCTATGGCGTACCGATCGCCGTCGTGCTGCATCGTCGCCGCACCCGAGACGACGCCGACCTGTTGGCCGCCATCCTGGCCCGGCGGACGCGTCTGCCGGCGCGGGTGGCCGAGGCCGGCGTCCCGGCGGATCAGCCGGGTGTCACGGTGGTACCCGCCGAGACGACGGCAACCATTGACGCATCGGGCAATTGGCTGCTGTCTGAGGGCGCCAGAGGCGTCGGGCCGGGCAATGCGCTGTTGGTCAGCTCTGCCCGCGCGACGCCGACGGTCGCCGTCATCTTGACCGGCTCGTTGGCCGACGGTGCCGACGGATGTCGCGCGGTCAAGCGAGCCGGTGGCCGGGTGCTCGTTCAAGACCCCGCGACCGCGCGCGCGTCGAGTATGCCCGCCAATGCCATTGCGACCGGCTGCGTCGACTTCGTCTTGGAACCCGAGCGGATCGCGACCGCGCTGCTGGCGCTCACGACCGCACCTGGGGCCGCCGAGCTGCTCACGGTCCCGCCACCGCCGTGGGCGCGGCTGGGCCCGGTGGCGCGCTAGCATCCGGTGCCCGTCATCGGCGCGGATGTTCGCCTTCGACGAGCTGGCGGGCCACCGCAACCAACGGCGTGTTCGAGCTCTGGGATAGCCGCTTGAGCAGTTCGAATGCCTGTACCGAGTCAATGTTGAACCGCTCCATGATCATGCCCTTGGCCTGGCCGATGAGGTCGCGGGATGCCAGGGCGCTGCGGAACTGCTCGTCACGGCGCACCAGATTCCAGGCCAGCGCGGCGTGCGTGGCCATGATCAGCCCCAGCTCCACCGCCTCGTCGTCGAACGCATTCGGTTGCTCGGAATAAAAGTTCAGCGCACCCATGGTGTGGTGGTCGGCAAACAGCTGAAACGACATGATCGACCGGATCGGGGTCTCCTCGACGGCGTCGCGGCAATACGACGCCCATCGCTGTTCCTGCGCGAGGTCGTTGATCCGGATCGTGTGCTGTTCCCACGCCGCTGACAGGCATGGCCCTTGGTCGTGGCGTTGCTGGATTTCGTCGAGCAGCGCCGGGTAGTGGCCGCTCGCCGACGCTGTCCGGACCTTCCCGTCGCGGGTTGCGATCGTGATGCCTGCGTGTTGCGCACCGGGGACGAATCGCGCAGCGCCTTCGGTCAGTTCCTGGAGCACCGAATCGACGTCAGTTGACTGCTGCTGAAGGGCTTGCATCAAGTCGGCGACTTCGAGGAGAAGTCCGCTTCGGCGATTCGCTGCCATGTTGTCCCACTCCAATCGGCTGCTTCGACGGAGGTGGCCCCGATTGTCCCCTGCCCGGGCGCGGGCGGCAACCAATTGAACGCGTTCTAGCATCTGTTCTACATGTGTCGACAGGAGGCGGTGTGCGGTTCAGCTACGCGGAGGCGATGACCGATCCGGCGTTCTATATTCCGCTGGCAAAAGCCGCCGAGGCGGCCGGGTACGCCGGCATGACGATTCCGGACAGCATCGCCTATCCCTTCGAGTCGGATTCGAAATATCCGTACACCCCCGACGGCAGTCGCGAGTTTCTGGACGGCAAGCCGTTCATCGAGACGTTCGTGCTGACCGCCGCGCTGGGCGCGGTGACGACGACGCTGCGGTTCAACTTCTTCGTGCTGAAGCTCCCCATCCGGCCGCCGGCCCTGGTCGCCAAGCAGGCGGGCTCGCTGGCGGCGCTGATCGGCAACCGGGTGGGGCTTGGTGTCGGCACCAGCCCGTGGCCGGAGGACTACGAGCTGATGGGTGTTCCTTTCGCCAAGCGCGGCAAGCGGATTGACGAATGCATCGAAATCGTGCGCGGCCTCACCACCGGCGAGTACTTCGAGTTTCACGGCGAGTTCTACGACATCCCCAAGACCAAGATGACACCGGCGCCCACCCAGCCGATTCCGATTCTGGTCGGCGGTCACGCCGATGCCGCGCTGCGGCGTGCGGCACGCGCCGACGGCTGGATGCATGGCGGCGGCGATCCGGAAGAGCTCGACCGACTGCTGGCGCGGCTCAAGCGGTTTCGCGAAGAAGAGGGTAAGACCGGCCCGTTCGAGATCCATGTGATCTCCGCCGACGCGTTCACCCTCGACGGCATCAAACGGCTGGAGGACAAGGGCGTCACCGACGTCATCGTCGGCTTCCGCGTCCCCTACACCAAAGGGCCGGACACCGAGCCGCTGGACGTCAAGATCCGCAACCTGGAGAAGTTCGCCGAGAACGTGATCGCCAAATCCTGACCAGCAGACGCGAGCCGTAGGCGAGCACGCCCTACCGTGGAAGCGTGACTGAGAACATTCTCTCCGACGCCGCGATCGGCGCGCTCTCTGATGCGCAGCGCCGCGACTTGATCAGTCGGCTGCAACGGCCCATCGCCGAGGTTTATCCCCACCCCGGAGTCTTGGAGCGCGTTCGTCGGATTCGGGTGGGGTTGATGGCCACCGGTTCGGTAGTGCTGATCCCGTGGATGGTCTATCTCGCATTCACGTTGCCCGACATCTACATGGCCCACAATTGGACGGCGACGTGGGTGGGATTCGACAGCCTGTTGGTCGTCTTCATGGCCGCGACGGCGGTACTCGGCTTCCTGCGCCGCCAGGTGCTGATCCTCACCGCGTTCACCACCGGCGTGCTGCTGATCTGCGACGCCTGGTTCGACATCATGACCGCCGGCCCCAACGACATGTGGCTGGCGCTGGTGACCGCCCTGTTCGGTGCGCTGCCGCTGGCCACAGTGCTGATCGCCGGCGCGCTGCGCATTATCCGTCTGATGGCCACCCGGTTGTGGTTGCTGGACCCCGGAACGCCGCTGTGGCGGTTGCCGCTGCTGCCATGACGCAGTGTTGACCACCGAGTATGCGATGGTAGCGCCGAAAATGCATCCAGGGCGTGGATTTCGGCGAAATCGCGCTCTGACCGCAGTCTCGGTGGCCTAACCAGCTCGGTGTTTGGCGAACCACTCGGCCTGCATCGCCAGCAATGCCATCGGCTCCAATTGTGGTGTGGCCGAGTCGAGTTCGCGGTAGCGCTGGTAGACGTTGACGACTATGCGTTCGGCGTCCAGCCAGTTCGCGTACTCGCCGAGATCGATGGCGTCGGCCGCCTCGGCGAACGACAAGCCCTGGCGGTAGGCCGCGTCGGCCTGCTCGTTGACATGCGCCAGATATCCGCGGACGGCGCGGATTCCGTCTGGATCGGTGACCGGCCCGTGGCCGGGCACCACGGTCGGCGCGTCCAGCGCGATCATCGCGTCGCAGGCGGCTATCCAGTTGGCGATCGGGCCGGCCCACACGATGGGCGTGCAGCCGATGAACAGCAGGTCCCCGGCGAACAGCACCCCGGCGTCCGGGACATGCACAACCGAGTCGGCCGCGGTGTGCGCCGGGCCCAGGTTCAGCAGGCGCACCTCCCGGCCGCCGACCTCGATGGTGAGCCGGTCGTCGAAAGTATGATCGGCGTTGCGCAGGGTGATCCCGCTGAAATCGAAGGGCCCGAAGCGATCTCGCAGATATCGGGTCACCACCGGCCCCAGGTCCGCGGTCTGGGTCATGGCCAGCATTTCGGGCGCCATACCGTGCGCGAGCTCCTCGGCGGTGCCCTTGGCGGCGATGACGCGCACCGAGCGGTCCAGCAGCTGGTTGCCGTGGGTGTGGTCGCCGTTGGAGTGGGTGATCAGCGCGTCGGTGATGGGTGCGGCATCGGTGATCGGCTGCATCGCGGTCAGCATTTCGCGGGTCAGCGTCAGGTCGAACAGCGTGTCGACGAGTAGCGACGCGCCGTCGCCGGCGATCAGTCCGGCGTTGCTCCAGCCGTATCCGCCATCGGGCAATGTCCACGCCCACACCCGGTCGGCCACTTCGTGCAGCCCGCGCGTGTAGGCCACTTTCGCGGGAGCGGGGTTGACCCGCGGTCTGCCGGGTGTGACATCCGGGTTCGGCCGCGGCGGCAACCGGTGCGGTGCGGGAGTGTGGCGCACGGTTTGCCGGGTCTCGCCGAGTCCCTGTACCCGCAGTGTGACGACGTCGCCGTCGTGCAGCCAGCCGGGGAATTTCGGGTCGGTCAGGTGTTCGACGAGCGTACAGGTCGGCACCGTACCGGACCCGAAAACATCACCGGGAGTGAGCATTACGCCCCGGGAGGCGTAGGAGATGACCTCGCCGAAGCTCCAGTCCATCGTCCCGGTCGATCCCGATCCGATCACCACGTCGTTGACCATCGCGGTCACGTCGAGGCTCAGCCTGCCGTCGCGACGGTAGGGCTGCAGTTCGTCCGGGGTGACCAGGTACGGGCCCAGGGTGACGCCGCTGTCTTTACCCTTGGCCTGCCCGATACCCAGTTGACCCTCCAGTTGCTGCAGGTCACGCGCCGACCAGTCGTTGAAGATGGTGTAGCCGATGATGGCCTGCTCCGCTTCGTCGACAGAGAGGTCCTTGCCCGCGGCCCCGATTACCGCCGCGACCTCCAATTCGAAGTCCTGCCAAGCGCTTCCGGGAGCCGTCGGCGCGTCGTCGTAGGGGCCGAGCACCGTCGCCGGGCAGGCGAAGTAGAACGCCGGAATGCGGTACCAGGTGTCTTTGAGCACGCGGCCGGCGCCCATCGCCGCCTGGCAGTTACGCATATGGTCCAGAAAGCACAACGAGTCGCGAATCGACGGTGGGCGCGGGATCGGAGCCCGCAGCGTCACCCCGTCCAGCGGCACGGTATGCGGCGAACGCAACGCTTTTTCGCCCGCCTCGTGTAATCCGTCAGCCCCCAGCGCAATGAGCTCCAGCAGCGTCACGCCCGCCGGCATCGCATGGATCACATCGTCGGAGAGCACTCCGGTGCGTTCGCCGTCGTCATCTCGATATGTCACCCACCTCATGGGCATCAACATACTTCGAGGCAAACGCCTCATGCGCCGAGACAACCCGAATCCCGAAGGCAGCAAAAACCAATGAAATAAGCGGTAGCGTCATGCGGACCGGTATTGGCCACCCCCAGCACTCGGCAAAGCCCCGCGATGTGACGGGAGACAACAATGAAGCGCTGCATGGTCACAGGCTTGGCCGCCCTGCTGCTGGGCGCCGGGCTCATTGCGTCAGCGCCGCACGCCGGCGCCGGCTGCCAGTACGGAGGTCCCGTCATCAGCAAGTGCGACGGGCCCATCCAGCCCGACGGCACCTGGCAACGCTGCGTGGCAGTCGCCACTTTGATGTATCGGGGCGCCAGTTCCTACCTGGTGCCCGACAAGCGCTGCGATGTGATGGGTCCTGATCACCAGCCCGGGGATGGCGCGTTCGCCGACCCGCCCACGCACATCGACGACTGACGATGGGAACCGCTTGCGGCGCAAGGCGTTGCCATTCGAACACACCGTCGTGTGGCGAAGGTCACCATCTCGGCTCCACGCCTGCTGACGACAGCCTTATCGGGTGTAACAGCGGCCTGTTCCCTTGAAGCCTGCCTACGACGAAGCTAAGTTCGTCGGCGCGATGGGATACCGAAAACACATCAGCAATGTCGTTCCCTTGCGCCGCTCCGTCGGCGTTCCGCTGAGCAACGCCACCCTGCCACTTCATTCGCAACGGATCGACGTGCCAACCTATGACAGGTCAGCTCTTAGGCCCGGTGTGGTTCACATCGGGCCGGGCAACTTTCACCGCGCTCACCAGGCGGTCTATTTCGATGACCTTGCGCGCTCAGGCGTTTCCCGCCAGTGGGGGGTCACCGACGTCAGCCTTCGCAATCGCAAGGTGAAAGATCTGCTGACGGCTCAGGACGGGCTTTACACCGTTGTGCAACGCGGACGTGACCGCCAAACGGCCCGCGTCGTCGGCTCTATCGCCGACTACCACTACGCGCCGCACGACAGCGTGGCTGTGCGTGCCGCTCTGACGGATCCTCAAACCCGCATCGTCAGCCTGACGATTACGGGTAATGGGTATTACCTGGACCCGCGTACCGGCGAGTTCGACCCTTCCCACCCCGACGTGCGCGCCGACCTGGCCGCGTGGGAGTCCGCGACGTGCTTTGCCACCGCGTGGGCGTACCTGACTGAGGCACTCGACTTTCGCCGGCGCGCCGGTATTGCCCCGTTCACGGTGCTCTGCTGTGACAACATGCCCGACAACACGCAGATGGCGCGAACGGCGCTGGTGTCGTTCGCCACGTTGCGCGATCCCGGCCTCGCCCGGTGGATCGAGACCAACGTCGCGTTCCCGTCGACCATGGTCGACCGCATCACTCCACGGACCTCGGACGAGGACTGCGAGTTCGTCGAACGCACATTCGGCATTGCCGACAAGTTGCCGGTGCTGACCGAACCCCACTGCCAATGGATCATCGAGGACAGCTTCCCGCACGGCCGCCCGCCGCTCGAGGAGGTCGGTGCCGAGTTCGTGACCGACGTCAGCGACTACAAGCTGGTTAAGACCCGTCTGCTCAACGCAACTCATTTCGTGCTCGGCTGTTTGGCCACGTTGGCCGGCTACCAGCGCACCGACGAAGCCATGAGCGACCCGGTCATTTACGGATACGTCGAGCAGCTCATGCGCGACGAGATTCAGCCGCTGCTACCGGCGGCGCATCCGATGAACACCCGCGCCTATCGGAACACTTTGCTCACCAGGCTCAGCAATCCCCGCATGCCCGACCAGTTGTCGCGGTTGGCGCGCCGGGGATCGGAAAAAATGTCGTCGTTCGTGCTGCCCTCCCTGCAGGACGCGATCACGCAGGGCAGACCGCACAGTCTGCTGATGCTGGCCCTGGCCGGGTGGGCCCGGTACCTGCGTGGCTATGACCTCGACGGCCGCACGATCCATATCGAGGACCCGCAAGCGGAATTGCTGACCGAGTTGGCGACCCGCGGCGGAAACAAGGCCTACCCGCTGCTGGAACACGAAATCTTCACCGAACTTCGCGGTGTGCCCCACTTTGCGGAGCACCTCGGCGACAGGATCGTCGACATCGATGTGCGTGGCGTGCAGCCCACGCTGCGCCAAGCGTTGGGGGACACCGGTCGGGAGGTGGCATGGGGCTGAACCGTGCGGGGCTGGCCGTGATGCGCGAATTCGACCCAGCCCAGATCACCACTTTGCTCTGTGACGCCGACGACAACCTCTTCCCTTCTGAGGCACCGGCTTTCGACGCCTCGGTCGAGGTGACCAACCGGTTCCTGGCCAGGTTCGGGGTGTCGGCGCCGCTTACCGCCGACGAGTTGCGGAAGAAGGCCGTCGGAAAGAACTTCCGCAGTACCGCTCTCGACTTGGCTGTGCTGTGCGGGGTGCCCATGGATCAGACGCTGGCACAGGGCCGCCCCCGTGCAGTTGTCGCTTCGGCCACCGACGTGGCGGCCGATCGTGCGCTGTGCGCCGACGAACTCGAGAAATGGGTGCGTCAGGAACGCGAGCACGTCACCGCTCACCTGTCCGTCACCCTGAGACCAGACCCGCGGGTGCTGTCCCCGCTGCGCGACCTCGCCTCGCGGTATACGTTGACCGCGGTCAGCTCCAGTGCTCTCATGCGCCTGGATGCCTGCTTCAGCGCCACCGAACTCGACGCGCTAATTCCGGCGACGGTGCGTTTCAGCGCAGAAGATTCCCTTCCCGTGCCGACGAGCAAGCCTGATCCGGCGGTGTACCGCCATGCCGGCGAAGTCTTGGGCATCGGCACTCATCAAGGCTTGGCGATCGAAGACTCCGTGGCCGGGGTGACCTCCGCAGTGGCGGCCGGCTACCTCACCGTCGGCAACCTGATGTTCGTGCCCGACGACGAACGTTCTTGCCGCAGTGCGGAACTCACCAGTGCCGGTGCACACGCGATCACCGACTCGTGGTCTGCCCTCACCGATGCCCTCTTGGCACCGGCCACGACGTAACGATCGCCCACCCGCTCACTCTGACGCGTCGGTCACTTCCTTGAGTTCGCGCTCGAGGGCGGTGGTGATGTCGGAGGAGGTCAGGATCATCGCGATCATGAACTCGATGAGTTGGTCTCGGTCGGCGTCGATCTCACCTTGAAACCACATGGTTCCCAGTTCGAGCAGGCCGCTGAGTACCGTGACGGCGGCCAGGCGGACGTTTGGGTCGTCGGTGACTTGTTCGCCGAGCAGCTCACGGGCCTGCCCCACCGCGACTTGGGCGAGGGTGTGAATGAGTTGGCGGCGATGGGTTTTGAGGGCTTCGGCGGTTTGCAACTCGATGAGCAACTTGGGCCGGCGCGGTTCGCTTTCGATGAAGGTGAACGCCGCTTCGATGACGGCGCGAGTTCGCGGCCGTGGCTGGGCAGGCGACTGCATCACGGCGCCTAGCAATGTCGCGAGGCCCTGGGCGAACTCGTTCTCGAACGCCGCGACTAGCAGCGCATCGCAGTCCGCGAAGCTCTCGTAGAAGTAGCGGTCGTTCAGGCCCGCACGCACGCAGACCGCCCTGACTTTCAGGCTGCCGACGCCTTGTTCGGCGATGAGGTCGATCGCCGCGTCGATGAGTTGTTGGCGACGGCGGGTGCGCCTCTCGTCGAGGGTTTGCCCCCAATAGCGCCCGGTAGGAACGTCGCACCTCCCCGCTTTCGATTCAGGTCTTGCGTTTGACCGCCGTTTGGTGAAGGCTATCACCACACACAGTTTGGTGAAGCATGTCACCAGACACTCGGGAAAGAGGACCGCATGTCGCCTGATTCATCGAAGCTGGCCGACCCCGCTTTGTTCTCGGAGTTTCCGTTCAACATCGGCTATCGGCTGTTGGCGCCGGGCGATATCCGCCCGACCGCTGCCCAACGCGAGGCCTATCGACGCTTCACCCAGATGGGTGATCCGCTGGCCGATGCGGTCGTGGAGATGTTTCGCCGGCTGCCGGCCGGCGAGGGGCGAAAGATGTTCGAGCTGGCCGTCGAGCACGGTATCGAGGCCGTCGCCGATCCGCCGGCCGAGCTGCGGGCCTTCTTCGCTCAGGTCGACGCGGTTCCGTACTGGGTGGACCATGACAAGCTCGATCTGGCGGCCCGGGTGACCGCGCGCACCGGTTTGTGGGGTGGCTTTTTCGCGCTGCCCGGGCTGGCGTTGATGGGCGGCTATCTGGCCTCCCGCGCAGACAAGCCCCTAGTGGCATCGGGCCAGCTGACCGAGATGGCGCCGAGACGACTGGCCGAAACAGGCGCCTGGTATGTGGATGTCACCTCGCCCGGCGGGCTGGACCGATTTGCCCCCGGCTTCAAAGGCATCCTGCGCGTGCGGTTGATGCACGCAATGGTGCGCGCCGGCATGAGCCGCCGCCCGGACTGGAACTACGAGGCATGGGATCACCCGGTCAACCAGTCGCAGACCGCCGGGACACTGATGCTGTTCTCACTGGCCAACATCGTGGGGTGCCAAGCTCTCGGACTCCGCTTCTCCCCCAGGGAAAAAGCGGCCGTCTACCACTTCTGGCGCTACGTCGGCGTGCTGCTGGGCTTGGATCCCGACATCGTTCCCACAGATGAGGTCGACACCTGGCGGCTGCTGTGGTTACAGGCCGACTATGAATTCCTGCCCGACGACGACTCCCGCCGTCTTGCCCAGGCCCTGCTGCGTGCCGCCAGCACCGCCCTGGCGCTGCCCGGTGACGGCCCCGCATCACAAGTAGCACGACGCGCGTTCACCCAGTACGCGGCCGCCTACAGCCGACTCATCCTCGGACGCAGCAACTCTGACCTTCTCGGCCTGCCCGACCGTAAGCCCTTCCAAGCCGCGGTGCTGCTCACCGCAGCACTCAACCGCGCCATTGAGATCCCACGCCGGCTCGTCCCGGGCGCCACCCGGCTTTCCGAAGCGGTCGGCCAGCGATCACGCCAATACATGCAGCGCCGAGCCGCCGCCAGCACACACGCCGACACCTCGTACAAGCGACATGACCGGCTCGCAGAGAGAAAGGGCGCATGAAGCACCCCGAATTCCGCAAGCTGCGGTTCGATCTCGATGACACGGTGCCGTTCCAATGGAACCCGTCGAACCCGATTTCGGGGC
>Ga0070737_10005844_pt1 | contig 11553 bp, 13 predicted proteins | sample Coa_R1_10_FD_66438 | JGI IMG/M metagenome (GOLD analysis project Ga0070737, IMG submission 66438) | Surface soil microbial communities from Centralia Pennsylvania, which are recovering from an underground coalmine fire - Coalmine... | ecosystem: Environmental > Terrestrial > Soil > Unclassified...
TACCTATCATGTTCTGAGCTACTTCTTTAAATCCTAACCTTAGAAAATGCCTCATTATTTGCCTTAAATGATAATCAGCAAACCCTGCTTTTTCAGCAAATATCCTTGAATACTTTAGCAAGGAATATGCATCCTCAATCTTTGACATTAGTTCTCTGGCAAGTCTATTCATTCCTGCTCTTTTTTTTCCTGAAATCAATATCTCTGCTTTGTTTATAGGTGAGAAAACTAATGAAATAAGAACATCATTTTCATCAACTTCAAGTTCCTTTATCTTACAATTGCACGGGGAGCCAGGCTCTATAATTAGCCCACATGCTCCTCTAAATGAGCCAAGACCTGAAACGGTTCCCAATCCAGTTAGAGCAAGGATTTCAGCATCATGAGCTATATTAGTTAGGTTACAGTAAGAGTCATTAATACCACAAAGATCGGCGAGCGCAAATACAGCACCCAAAGCGCCTGAACCGCTAGTTCCGAAACCACATCCCATTGGAAGTTCTATTTTATGATAGATCTTAAAGCGGTCTTGGATATCATATCTCTGCCTGAACAGTTCTATTACTTTCAAGGTGGTCTTTGCGTTTTTTTCAATATTGCCGTTGATTATTACGCAGTCAGAATCGCTGTACTCCGCATAAGTGTATGTGCCAAGTCTTAATCTGAACCCGCCACCTCTTGCTCCCTCCTCCTCTAAAGATCTCTTCCCCTCGAAACAATTCTCAAATATACTCGATAAACCGCCTGGGACATAAAAAGTTCTAGATTTTCTTTTCGACACTTGATCAGAGCGATGCAATCACAATCGCTACCAGACCAGCTATAAACACAAATATACCAAATTCAAGCGCACTAATACTAACATTGATACTATGAAAGCTATTATCGAAGATAGTACTGAATGGGAATACTACTGCAAACGCTACAGCGAGAAGCAAAACACCTACAATAATTGCAGCTATCCTTGAACCAGAAAATGACCCTCCTTTCATAACAACAGCATACGGTGCAACCGGAAATATATAGCGTACAAGCAAAGGCGTTATTCCATATGTGAATGGTAGCATCGTAACAAGCCAAAATAGAGTTAGACCCATTCCCGTATAAAGCCTATATGTTGTAGTATAACCCACTGAAGGATTGAATACTATACCTAAAGAGAAGGCGACAGCCATTCCCGCTATTAAATTCCCTATGAATAAGGAGACCAAAGATACCCATATAAAATCTTGCCATGTATTGAATCTTTTAATTAAATAACCAAATAATAAGAAACCAAAGAAATTTGCTGGAACACCTGCAATTAAAGACAAAAGGGGGTTGCTCAAACCAGCAGGATATAAGCCAAATACATCTCCTAGAAAAGTACCAATCGCAGCGCCTATTGCTGCAACCCAAGGACCTCCAAGGAAAGCGAAAAACTGGGGTATTATGACTGTTGGTCTAAAATGACCAACGCCCCAAGGTGTTGGTATGAAGGCAAATATCACTATTGATACAGCATATAATGCAGCGCAGATTGCTGTATATGCTACAAATCTAGCTCTATTCATTTGCATGACAATGAATATTGAACTTTAATTTTATCTATTTTGTTAAATAGGTTTAAACAGTATAATTAGAAAAGATCGGAGTCCTGAATGTAGCTACGGCCAAGTTTAAGTGCAATGTATGCTTTTTGAAGTTCTGAACCTAAATAGGCGGCATGCTCAAATCTTGAAATTAAACCAAGCTCGGCGATCTTCCTATATATTGAAGAGGGTGACTTACCTTTTATTATTAAACCGCTCTTAGTATCACGATAAGAAGGTTTATAATGCACTATTATTTCATCATTATTCCTATCAACGTATATCTTAAACCAGCCCTTTGGATCCTGAACATGGAAATTTTCATTATCTTCCACTCTTATGATTTCAGCTATATCTTCTTCAGGTGTTTCATCTTTCAGTTTTTTGTCTCTCAATATTAGAAGATCGAAACCAACTCCTTTAGGATAAGTATTTTTCAATCTGGAAATGAAGCCCATTTTAGATGCGATAGACAACTCTTTAATGACGCCTCTGCACTTGTCACTAACTTCAGTGCTGAGAATGAATGAAGCATTGAGCTCATATGCGATCATAGTAAGTAACGCATTCATACCGGGCGTGTCTGCATCTATAAGCTCGGTAATATTTCCAGTTCCTAATAGAATGGGTAGATAGGGATCTTTCTCTCTGAGCATCTTATAAGCTACAAATGAATCCAATAACGACTTCGAAAAAGGAGGATCAAGGATTACATCTGCAATAATATTTCTGAAACCTTTACTTTTCGCCAATGATATTATTTCTTCAAGAAACTCCACTCTTCCTCTGTGAGTCTTTGGAAAGTAAGATGCTGAAAGATCTATAGGTACAACTACATAGTGAACTTTATCTTCAGGTGTTACCTTATACAACAGCGATTTGTCTAAGCTAATAACCATGTCTATGCCAGCTTTTATTGCTTCATTGATTTCATCCGCTTCCATTGAATCGATGCTTAATGGAATGTTTGTTAAATGCCTTACAAAATTTATCATGTCTTTTAATTCTCCTGCATGGTTCTCATTTGCTACCATCCCTAAGTCTAAAATATCAGCGCCAGAGCTAACATAGTATCCAATTTGCCTTTTTAGCTCGTCCTTTGAAAGAAGTGGTGCATCGACGATTTCAGCAATTATTCTGACTGGCGCATCTATTCCATATTTCAAATTTCTAATCCTATAATTACCTTGCTTTTTCAAAATCGAGTCATCTTCCTCGAATTTCATCAACTCAGTCTCGACATGCCTCTTAATTTTTTCCTTAATCAAATCATCAGCAGGTATTTCCTTTGACAACTCTTTTACATCGAAGCTATTGATCACGAAAGATATATCATAAGCATGCTTTGGTCCTTTAACAACCTTTACTCCAAGTTCCTTCTCTATAATGCTTAGATCCCCTCGAACAAGACCTGGAACCATTATACATTCTATATCCTTATCGATGAATGGTCTTAACTCTCTTAAAATATAAGCAGGTCTCATCAGTGATGCTACAGGAAAGTTTAAGGATACAACCTTAACTTCTTTCTTGCACTTCCTAGCTTGATCCTCAACTATCTTCTTTGCAAGTTGACCAGTTACGAGCAGGATGACCATATAACGCTGTTTAAAATATCATAAGCTTTGTAAATAATATACTTATGCCGAAGAAAAAAATGCTTAAGCTCATCTTTGAACCTAACATAATTTATGAAGGTATATTAACAACAGAAAACAATGAAGGAAATCCGCATATGGCTTCGATGGGTTTTTCATTCAATGATGAGTACGATATTGTTGTGAGGCCTTTCAAAGATACACGCAGCTACAATTATTTGAAAAATAAAGGCATGGGAGTAATCAATATAGTTAATGATATCGAATTGTTTTTTAAAGCAACATATGGAACCGCTTCAAAAAGCGATTTCTTCCCTTCTTACAAATTAAAAATACCTCGATTAAAGGAATCAAATTTCTACATCGAAGGGAGAGTAAAAAAGATTGATGAAAATGAAGTAAGAGCAAGTTTCATATTAGAACCTGTCTATGTTTATGCTAAGAAAACATATGAAAGGCCATTTACACGAGTAGAATTTGCTGTAATAGAGGCATTGATTCATTCTACAAGGATAAAAGTTTTCATGGAAATGAAGCTATACGAAGAAGTAGATAGACTTGTTTCGCTAATAGATCACTATGATAAGTTGATTAGAAGAATAGCTCCAAATAGCAAATACACAAGAATTATGGATGAGATTAATAAGATAGTAGATAGTAACTTAAAATTCAAAAGTGATCATTGAATCCCCTTCAAGATTGCACTTCGGAATAGTCAATCTGAATAACCCTACGTATCCTTTATATAAATGTGCTGGCTGCGCAATCTGCGAAAAGAAATTAGTAGCGGAATTTAAGGAAAACGATGAGATACACCTAATTAATTTTAGTAGAAAAGAAATAGAAGAAAGGCTGAAGCTCTACGCCAAGAAATTTAAAAAGAAAATCTCATTTCGAATTATCGAAGAAATACCCAGCCACATAGGATTGGGTTCTACTACTCAACTTTGTCTGTCTTTTGCTTATGCATGCCATAAGATAAACAATATGTACTTTGACCCTTACAAGGAAGCCAAAGAACTAGGAATAGGTAAAATATCCGGGATCGGCATCGCTGCGTTCATAAGTGGTGGTTTTATAATAGATTCTGGCAAAATTGAAGATGTTCCAAAGATAGAATTTAGACATGATTTCCCAAAAGAATGGGTTTTCGTAACAGCACGCGACCAAGAAATGACTAAGGGTTTAACCGAAGATATTGAGTACAAATTGATAAATAGAATAAAACCTACGCCGAAGGAGAGGATAGATGAGATGTATTCTCTCTTATTCAGTATGAAGGATAGCATCAAAGAAGAGGATATTGAAAAATTCGGCTCTTCGCTTACTAAATTCCAATATCTAGTGGGTTTGAACTTCAAGGAAACACAGGGAGGCATTTTCACTAGCCAAAAGATAGAAAAACTTATAGAATTCCTGCTTAAGAACGGTGCTAAGGGTGCAGGACAGAGTTCATGGGGACCTACAGTATATGGTCTTTTCTCCAAAGATGATTTAAAAATAGAGAACTTGAAAGATAAGTTATCCAATAATATTGAAATTAAAATGGTTTTTGCAGATAATTATGGTTATAGAATAAAGACGTAGATGATAAAAATTAATACTCAATGAAGAATATAATAATTGGTTATGATTTCCCTAGAAGAATGGTTCAAGCTGTACGAAGACATCGCAAAACGATTAAGATTATCTCCCATTGAGGATGAAAGAGCTGCAGAGCTTCTTAGCGTACTTATAAGGCATAGAGCATATGAGCCTAGCGATATCAAACCATTAATACAAAATAAACATGCAGTAGTTGTTGGTGCTGGTCCATCTGTGATTGAAGATCTTGAAAGCTTGAAAAGAGTAAACAGAAAAAACCTAGTATTCATTACATGTGACGGAGCTACAAAAGCTTTCTTAGAAGTTTTTGACGCACCTCCTGAATTGATAGTAACTGATTTGGATGGTTTCCCAAAAGAGCAAGTCTTATGTTCAAAAAATGGAAGCATAGCTATTGTTCATGCACATGGCGACAATAAGATCGAAGTCACCACTTATGTACCAAAACTTGAAAAAATCATGGGAACCACACAAGTAAAACCTAAGGAGAAAGTTTACAACTTTGGTGGCTTTACCGATGGTGATAGGGCTGTTTACATTGCAGGATACTTCAAACCCAAAAGCATTACTTTGGTCGGAATGAATTTAGAGGAAGAGGTAGGTAAGTATTCAAAGCCTATAATCTTCGATAGAACAAAGAAAATACAAAAACTCAAGATAGCAAAAGAATTACTTGAGTACTTCGCTAAGAAAAACATAGAGAAGGGAAAGGAAATTGAGTTATTCAATCTCACAAATGGTGGCGTAGAGATTGAAGGATTTAAGCGAATAAATATAAAGGACTTTGTAAAGCTTGCTTATTCCTGAACCCGTTCAATTTTTTTCACATGCATTAGAGGATAATTTAGCTCTTCTACCCACATTAAACTACCCGTTACAATGCTTGATCCGTATTTAACTTTTATTTCCACCTTTAAATTCCTCGGTGTGATTTCATTATATGAATAAGGGTTATCTTCTTTTGCTTCGCTGCTGAGTTCAACCTTTGCAAACACTCTAAAAGGTTGAGACAATATTGCGGCTTCTATAGCTTTTTCAAGTGCCTCCTTATCCTTAGCTTTGAATGGAGTTCCAAGAAACTGATGATAAACAAAAGCTAGTGCTATCCCAAGCTCAAAAATCGCTCTTTCTCTTTCACTTAAAGATCCTTCAAAATATTTATTGGCTCTATCTTCCATATTTAAAGTATCCATGCATAATTTATTTTGATGTTTCTAAAATGCCTGGAATGCAAATTTGAGACTTCAGACTTAGATATTAAAAAATGCCCTAATTGCAATGGCTTTCTAGTCCTAAAGTATGATAATTTAGAATTTACAAGGGATCCTAAAGAGATTGGAATTTGGAAGTACAACGCTGTTCTACCCAAACTTACGAATAAAATATCGCTAGGAGAAGGAAATACACCCATAATCAAGGCAACGCAAATTAGTAAGGAATTAGGTATCGATCTATACTTTAAAAATGAAGGAACTAATCCTACGGGATCTTTTATGGATCGCGGATCTGCAGTCTATATTTCATTCCTTAAAGATTGCGGTAAAAAAGCGATTAAATGCTTCACTACAGGCAATTTCGGTTGCTCGATAGCTGCATATTGTTCAAAGGCAAACATAGAAGCGAATATATATGTACATGAAAGAGTGAATCATTTTAAGCTTTTGCAGATGATATGGTTTGGTTCTAGAATCAGTATGAAATATGATGAAGTTCTTTTAAAAGCAAAGGACTTCATTACACCAGCTGATCCCATGTTTTTAGAAGGATTGAAAACCCAATTTCTTGAAATTTTTGATTACTTTGAAGGAGATCTGCCTGACTACATCGCATTGCCTATGGGTTCGGGTTCAAACATATTTTCTAATTACAAGGCGTTTAGGGAGTTGAAGGAGATCGGTTTAGTAAACAAAGATATTAAATTCATTGGAGCAAAGCCAGATGAAGAAGCATCGCGAGCGTTTGCAGACTTAGATCCTTCATTTCTTTATTGCAAAGGTTTAATCGAAGAAATCGGAAAAAGTGGATTACTTTTAGAAGCTACCGCGGGAAAAGAAGAAATGGTAAAGGCTATGGACGAATTTGCAAAAAAGGAGGGGATACTCGTAGAACCAATTACATCGATATCGTTACCTGTTATTAAAAAGCTTATCGCAAATAAGAAGATAAAGGAGGGTTCAAAAATCCTTATAATACTTACTGGTTCAGGACTCAAAGAAATTGGAAGCGTGAGTTTAATTAAGAATAAAGGTTTTAAGAAGCTAAAAATTGGGCAAGAAATTGGCTTCACTAAACGCATGATTCTAGAAGTTCTATCCACAAATAGCCTTAGTGGATATGAGCTATGGAAAAAACTAAGAGAAAAAGGTATCGAAATTAGACTCCCTACGCTTTATGAGCATTTAAAGCAACTCGAAGAAATGAATTTCATAACTTCTATTCCACAAACTGTGAAGAATAGGAAAGTTAACATCCGATGCCTGACAAAGCAAGGGAGCGAGTATCTAAGGACGTTAAAAACATTAGAACATTAAGTCAAATCTTATTGTTTTTTATAGTACATTGATGACAAAAACTTGATGAACAAGAAAATCTTCGTAGCAATAGCTGCAATTGCGGCAGTGGCAATAATTGCAGGATATGCATTAATCGTTCCAGCCCTTAATACAGCTCTAGCTCAACAGACAAGCACCAAACAATACACTTTAACGATCACAAAACACAGATTTGCCTTTGAAAAAGAGGAATTTTTAAATATGTCAGCAGGTAGCTGGTCTTTCACAATAACAAACGTGAGCGGAACTGTAAAAGGTATTGTTATATTGTTAATTAATCATGAAAAACCAAGAGATGGATTTATTTGGTTTAAATTTAACCCAACAATAGGAGATAGCACGACAGTAAACTTGACAAACGGTAATTACACGCTAAAAATATTAATATATGGTACTCTGAATTCCACACTAACAGTTACTGTAGCCTATCCATAACAAATTTTTTTATTTTAAAAAATTTATAGCAAATTCATCAGCTAATTTCTCATTTCCTCTATGCTTACCCATTGAAAATCTAATTGCATGATAGAATTCATGCAAGACTATAAAAGGATTACGCATGTATTCTCCTTTTTTAAAATAAATAGTATTCTTCTTAGGGACATAACATGCAAGCACATAATTTTTACCTCTGGGTAGACCTACCTTGAGATTCGGAGATTCTATACCATAATATTCTGAGAGTAAACGCAAAGCCTCTTCTGTTTTACCATTCAAAATCATTTCTACAATCTCTTTTTTATTGATTTCATTTACCATTTCTTTGCATCATAGAATATAACCAATGTTTGCTTATAGGGGCTACGATTTGAGGCATTGAAGGAACTATTGAAATTACAAATGCAGGCAATATTGATATAAAGACATGAATGGAATTGTATACTGCAGTAAAAACCAAAATCAGAAAAAGTTTATCTGTGAAACTAGTTGCGCTAAGCCCTGTAATAGTAGCTATTCCTTGGTAAAAATAATCTACTGCGCCAGAAAACAAAGTCATCAAAATAACATAATTGGCAAGCGTCATGACTAAATTTCTGAATACTAAAGCCAATAAAAGACTATAAACAAGCCTAACTCTTATGTCCCTACTCTTAGAGAAGGAGAAAGCTAAATATGCAGCGAAAACCGTTGAAAGCTCGGCCAGCAATTTCAAGCCAGGGCCTATTATAGGATACTGCGTAGATGGAAAATGAAGGAGAATAAAATGAAGCACTGAAAGGATAATTGCTATTGCAGGGCCGAAAAGAAATAAAGATAAAATAATGACGATCTCTGCTGGATCGAACTTAAGATATGGTAATATAGGATAAGAGATATAATTGGACACTGTTGTCGAAAGTAAGTAAATAATCGCAGCGAATACGGCAATGATGGCTATTTGCAAGCTTCGCATAACCAGATTTTAGTACTAAACTATAAATATGTAGCTACCAATTTTTTGGTTGATGAGAGAAAACTATGATTTAATATTTAAACTAGTTGAGCTTGGGGTCCTAAAAACCCCATTAAAAATCTCTACGGTCAAACTTGCAAAAGAATTGGGGATGAGCCAGCAAAACGCTTCAAGGAAACTCATTCAACTCGAAAAATCTGGAATTATACGAAGAGAAATAACAGTGAGAGGCGAAATAATTTCATTGACCCAGGAAGGAAGGAAATTTATAGAAAGTATATATCTACTGTTAAAAAAGAACTTGGAGGAGGCAATGGGCATGATAGTTAAAGGTATCGTTTTCACAGGAATTGGAGAAGGTGGTTATTATGTAACTCGAAAATATTATGAAACACAATTTTTGGAAAAATTAGGGTTCAAGCCATTTCCTGGTACACTAAACCTTAGACTTGTTGAACCAAAATCGAGATACATCCTTGAAACATATCCTCATATTTTCATCCCAGGAACTAAGACTAAATACAGAACATATGGTTGGGTCAAATGTTTCCCTGCAAAGATCAATGGTAAACTTCGTGGGTCGATAATCACTTTGGAGAGGACACATTATGATGAAGGTGTTATCGAAGTAATTAGCCCCCATAATCTAAGGAAAGAGCTAGGCTTAAAGGATGGTGACTTAGTCGAATTGGAGCTAATAGAGCTCAAATAGGAATCACCTAAAATGAATAGAATAGAACTCATTCTACAGGAAATAAGAAACCAGCCCAAATTGTTAACAGAATTTTTTAACTCGTTAAAAGCGAAATATTGGAAATTTTTGAAACCAGAAAATACAATCTTAACAGGTTGTGGAGATTCTTATGCTGCAGCTTTGATGCTAAAACAGCTAGTTAGAGTTGAGGCCAGAGACCCCTATGAGCTACTAGATGAAGGTCTGGGAAAAGAAAAACTCTTAGCTTTAATATCTGTCTCAGGAAAAACGATAGCAAACATTAAGCTAGCAGAAAAAGCGAAAAAAGAGGGCGTTACAACTATAGCAATAACAGGAAACGATCAAAGTAGGCTTGCACAACTCTGTGATATGGTTGTTAATATAGATTATCGAGAAAAAATCATCTTACCTGGTACAATAAGCTTTACAAAAACACTTCTGGCACTTTATTCTTTATTTGGAATTGACGTGAAAATACAGATATCCGAAAAAATAATTGAAGAATTTTTTGATGAATTTAAGGATATCAGAGGCAAAGATTTCATCTTTATCTCTTCTCCGGGTTATTTTCCGCTTTCGATCTATTGGAAGGCAAAGATCCTGGAAATGATAGGAGCAAAAGTCATGATAGAACGATGTGAACAGTTCTTACATATGGATATATTTGGAGTGAGAAACGAAGATTGCGTAATAGTATTTGGCAAAAGAGATCCTAGATGCGAATCCATTTATGATAAATTAAAAGAGAAAGTGGCTTTTTGCAGATATATAAAATTAGGAGATGATTTGCCTGAAGGCTTTTTAATCGGCGCAATTGCAGGACAGATCTTAGCTTTTGTTGCCTTAAATAAACTATCCTTATATGATGTACATTTTGCTACTTCAGATATGCTCAAGATTAGTGATGAAATGATTTACTAATGTGCTGTAGTTATATCGATTAGCCCTTTACTTCTAGCAACTCTCTCACAGTATTTAAAGAGGAAAAAGGCTACAACGAAATATATTAAACTGAGCTCCAGCAAAGGAATAAAATTGGGCATCATATTCATGGTACTCATGCCTAGTAATGCCTGTCTGTTAATATCCATCCAGTATTTAATAGGCAAGAAATTAGCTATCGCATCGAGAGGATAAGGCAATAGATACGTAGGAAATATCACGTTACCGAAAAGCAATAGCGAGCTTACAATGGATTCTACAGCAGCCCAGCCATAATCAGTAGTAAATATTAAAAAAGAAGCTATCAAAAGTCCAAATGCTATAATCCAAATCATACCAACAAAATAATTAGCAATAAGCATAGGCCAGTTCGGCATTAGACTGAAAATAGGGTAATGGATCAAAAGAGCCCCAACAAAAAAAGCTATGCTCAAAGGTAATAGCCCTTCAATGAATTTATACAGCCCTCTTCCTATTAGATAGAAAGTTAGACTATTAGGTGTCAAATATACATATTTCAATGAACGATAATGTTCACGGTCATCCCACAGAGTATAGGCAACACCCATGACACCGCTGCCAACTAAATTATAGAAGGCTTGCCCAACTAGGATGAAAAATCCATATTGTGGATTAGGCCTCGCTGCTATGACTATAAAGATCATTAGTAACAGAGTAAAAGTAGGTCTTATGCTGATGTATGCCAAATACGAAGGTAACCTTGTCCAGTTAGCTTCTATCTGATAGGATAACCATACAAGTACCCTTAACTTTGTAAGAGAATCTCTTATTCCCATTTCAAAGTCAATGTACCTGTAGTCTTTCCTCTTTCTTCCATATACTTAATCATCTTGGTAGCTATGTAAAAGAAAACTATCCCTAGCAATAGAAGGACTATATATATCCAAAGTATTTGCAAAGGCGAATTACCAAACACCATGAGCTCCCTCATTCCTTCAATTCCTAATGCTAGAGGTATCAAAGAAACTATTAGTTGTATAGCAAACGGAAAGACTTTTACTGGGAAGTAGACCCCTGAAAAGAAAAGCATTGGTTCGCCTAGAAGTTCATTTATCTTGCTCACAGATCTACCAAATCTAAGGAATGAGGAGGCGAATATCATACCTAACGAATAAAGAGCGAATAATGTGAGCAAAAACAAGAAGAATGCAGGAAC
>Ga0070737_10005845_pt1 | contig 11546 bp, 9 predicted proteins | sample Coa_R1_10_FD_66438 | JGI IMG/M metagenome (GOLD analysis project Ga0070737, IMG submission 66438) | Surface soil microbial communities from Centralia Pennsylvania, which are recovering from an underground coalmine fire - Coalmine... | ecosystem: Environmental > Terrestrial > Soil > Unclassified ...
AGCCGGTCGTGTCGGTTGATTGCACCGCGGGCGATCGGTTGGTCCGCGCACCTCGTGGTTGTCAGCGGCTGCGCGGGATGTGGTCGCGTGTCAGCGCTTTCGCGATCGTCGAACTTCAGAAACTGCAGCACGATCGCACCGAGCTGGTTATGCGGATGGTGCAGCCGGCCCTGTGGCTACTGATCTTCGGTACGACGTTTAGCAAATTGCACGTCATCGATACCGGATCGGTGTCCTACCTGGCGTTCTTGGCTCCGGGCATCATCGCCCAGTCGGCGTTGTTTATCGCAATTTTCTATGGAATACAGATCATCTGGGATCGCGACTCCGGCGTGCTCGCCAAATTGTTGGTGACGCCGGCGCCGGCGTCGGCGCTCGTAGCCGGTAAGTCGTTTGCCGCGGGAGTGCGCTCGGTTGCGCAGGTGGTCGGAGTGCTCGGCTTGGCGTATCTGATGGGCGTGGGTTTGACCGCTAATCCACTGCGTGTGGTGGCAGCGATGGCGGTCGTCGTGCTTGGTGCGGCGTTTTTCGCCTGCCTGTCAATGACTTTGGCTGGCCTGGTGCGTAACCGCGACCGCCTGATGGGCATTGGTCAGGCCATCACCATGCCGCTGTTCTTCGCGTCGAACGCGCTTTACCCGGTCGATGTGATGCCCAGATGGCTGCGCTTGCTCAGCACGGTCAACCCGGTCAGTTATGAGGTCGACGCCCTGCGGGCACTGCTCATCGGTCCCGGGTTTAAGCTGGCGGACATCGCCGTATTGGCTGTCGCGGCCGCAGTCGGCATCGCCACGGCCTCAGCACTATTGCCGCGCCTGGTTCGCTAGCCCGATTCCGTTCCGAGTCATAATCGTTAGCCAACCGCGACGTCCCACCACGGCGGCGACAAATGTCAGACCGCATCCCGCTGTGTTTCACTGCCGAGGAACAGCCACTCGACCGCATCTAGCGGCAGATGAAAGTTGGGATGGGTAGGAGCTATGAAGTTCGTTGAACAGTTGCGTGGTGCAGCCGTGAGTCTGTCGCGCCGGCTGACGATTGCGGCCATAGGGGCTGCCCTATTGCCCGGTGTGATCGGCGCAGTGGGCGGGTCAGCGACCGCGGCGGCATTCTCCAAACCGGGTCTGCCGGTCGAGTATCTGCAGGTGCCCTCGCCGTCGATGGGCCGTGACATCAAGGTCCAATTCCAGGGCGGTGGACCGCACGCGGTCTATCTGCTCGACGGGCTGCGCGCGCAGGACGACTACAACGGTTGGGACATCAACACACCGGCGTTCGAGGAGTATTACAAGTCGGGGTTGTCGGTGATCATGCCCGTGGGTGGGCAGTCCAGCTTCTACACCGACTGGTATCAGCCCGCCTGCGGTGCAGCCGGCTGCCAAACCTACAAGTGGGAGACGTTCCTGACGCAGGAAATGCCGACCTGGCTGCAGGCCAAGAAAGGTGTTTCCCCGACCGGCAACGCGGTGGTGGGCCTGTCGATGTCGGGTGGTTCGGCCCTGATCCTCGCCGACTACCATCCGCAGCAATTCCCCTACGCGGCGTCCCTGTCGGGCTTCCTCAACCCGTCGGAGGGCTGGTGGCCGACCTTGATTGGCCTGGCGATGAACGACGCCGGCGGATTCAACGCCACCAACATGTGGGGTCCGACCAGCGACCCGGCGTGGAAACGCAACGACCCGATGCTGCAGATCCCGCGGCTGGTCCAAAACAACACCCGCATCTGGGTCTACTGCGGTAACGGCACCCCCACCGACCTTGGTGGCGACAATATGCCGGCCAAGTTCCTGGAAAGCTTCACGTTGCGCACGAACGAAGCCTTCAGGGACAACTACATCGCCTCTGGCGGCAGAAACGGCGTCTTCAATTTCCCGGCCAACGGCACGCATTCCTGGCCGTACTGGAACGACCAGCTGGTGGCCATGAAGCCCGACATCCAGCGGGCGCTGGCGGCCGCACCCAACGCCGCCTGAGACACCCGGACATCGGCAGCAGCGCGCCGTCGCGCTGCTGCCGATGTCAGTCTCGGCCCGGTCAGGACGCCGTGAGCCGGGCGATCGCACGCAACGGAATCGGCAGCCATCCCGGGCGGTGCCGCGACTCGTAGCCAGCCTCATATACCGCCTTGTCCAGCTCGTAGGCCGTGAGCACCAGCGCCGCATCGCGCGGGTCGACACCCGCGGCCGCAGTGTAACCGTCGCAAAAAGCGGTGTGGTTGCGCTCAACCCATTCGCGCGCGCGAGCCGCGAGCTGTTTGTCCGGCGCCAGATCCACCAGAGGTCCATAAGCAGCGTATTCGTAGGACCGCAGGACGCCGGCCACGTCGCGCAACGGCGAGTCCGGAGCCCGCCGCTCCGCGAGCGGCTGGCCCGGCTCGCCCTCGAAGTCGATCAACAGCCAGGTGTCCGGGGTGCGCAAAACCTGCCCCAGGTGCAGGTCGCCATGCACCCGCTGCACCGTGATCGTCTCCTGGGCGAGTTTTTGGAAGCGCTGTTCGATCGTCTCGGCGTACTCCTGCAGTTCCGGCACAACCGCCACCGTCGAGGACAGCCGGGCCAACATGGTGTCGACCGGAAATGTGGCCTCCGATGTGCCTAGCTCCGCGGCGAGCGTGGCATGCACCGACGCCACGGCTTCTCCGAGGCGGTACGACTCGGCGGCGAAGTCGCCGCCGACTTCGTGGGCGTAAAGGTCACCCTCGGCGAACAGGTCGCGCACGCTCGCGCTGGCCATCGCCCAGCCTTCGGCCGCGTTGGCCGCATACTCGGTCACCATGCCCAGCGGAAACGGGGCACCGTCGGCCGATGCGAGTTCGTAGGCGCCCAAGAGGCGGGCGACATGGGGATTTCCGGCGCGGCCGAGCACCCGGTTCAGCTCAATGTCGGGGTTGACGCCACTGATGACCCTGCGGAACACCTTGAGGATGGCTGCTTCCTCGAAAATCACGCTGCTGTTGCTTTGCTCGGCCTCCGATACCCGCGGAAACGCCTGCACCGGCAGCGACACATCCGGTTCCCGGGTGAAGGCCAATCGACCGGTGGCAAAGTCACGCTCCGCCGACGAGTCGATGAGCGAGAGCAGAAATTGGGTTGCCCCCGGGTCATAGAGGGCGTCATAGCCGGTGCGATCGCCTGCCGCGCCGATGGTGGCCACGGTGGTGTACTCCGACAGCGGCGCCGTGTCCCAACTGACCAGCACCTGATAGCGTTCCGAGGACCCGTCGGTGTATGCGACATCGACCAACACCAGGTCAAGGTCCTCGCGCAGGGCGACCGAGGCGTCCGCCCTTGCCGATGCCAACTCGCGGTTACGCCCGGCGTACCAACGTTGCTGCGGAAGCCACTCTGACCACGGCAGATTGGCTGGCGAATTCATTGGGTCTCCTCTGATGGGCTCAGCTGGAACCAGTAGAACCCGTGTCCCGGCAGTGTCAGCAAGTACGGCAGTTGACCGATACGCGGGAACTCCACCCGTCCGCTCAACTCGATCGGCGTGTAGCCGTTCCAGTGCTGGAGGTTCAACTCGATGGGTTGCGGGAAACGGGACAGGTTGTTGACGCACAGCACGACGTCACCGTCGGATTCCCGGACATACGCCAGCACGGACGGGTTTGACCCACCGAGTTCGCGGAACGAGCCGATGGCGAACGCTTCGTGCCGGCGTCGGACCGCCAGCATGGTGCGGGTCCAGTTCAGCAGGGACGACGAGGTGTCGCGTTGCGCTTCGACATTGACGGCCTGATAGCCGTACACCGGGTCTTGGATGGGCGGCAAATACAACCGGCCCGGGTTGGCGGTGGAGAAGCCGGCGTTGCGGTCGGGGGTCCACTGCATCGGAGTGCGCACGCCATCGCGATCACCGAGCCAGATGACATCACCCATGCCGATCTCGTCACCGTAGTAAAGGACGGGTGAGCCCGGCAGCGACAGCAGCAGCGCGGTGAACAACTCGATCTGGTTACGGTCCTTCTCCAGCAACGACGCCAGCCGGCGGCGGATACCGACGTTGGCTTTCATGCGCGGGTCTTTGGCGTACTCGGAGTACATGTAGTCACGCTCTTCGTCGGTGACCATCTCCAGCGTCAACTCGTCGTGGTTGCGCAGAAAGATGCCCCATTGCGCCAGCTTCGGAATGGGTGGCGTCTGCGCCAGGATCTCCGAGATCGGAAAGCGTGACTCGCGGCGGACCGCCATGAAGATTCGTGGCATGAGCGGAAAGTGAAACGCCATGTGGCATTCATCGCCGCCGGTGTCGGGATCACCGAAATACTCGACCACATCGGTCGGCCATTGGTTGGCTTCGGCTAGCAGCACCCGGCCCGGGAATTCGTCGTCAACGATCCTGCGGACACGTTTTAAGAACGCGTGGGTTTCAGGCAGGTTCTCGCAGTTGGTGCCTTCCCGCTCGAAAAGGTACGGAACGGCGTCCAAGCGGAATCCGTCGATTCCGAGGCCGAGCCAGAAGCGGATGACGTCGAGCATCGCCTCCTGCACCGCCGGGTTGTCATAGTTCAAGTCCGGTTGGTGTGAAAAGAAGCGGTGCCAGTAGAACTGGCGCCGAACCGGATCGAACGTCCAGTTGGACTCCTCGGTGTCGACGAAGATCACCCGGGCCTCGGCGTACTTGTCGCTGGTATCGCTCCAGACGTAGTAGTCGCCGTATGGGCCGTCGGGGTCGCGGCGGGATTCCTGGAACCAGGGGTGCGAATCGGAGGTGTGGTTCATCACCAGATCGGTGATGACCCGGATGCCGCGGCGGTGAGCGGCATCGAGCAACGCGACGAAGTCGTCGACCGTGCCGAATTCGGGCAGCACCTTGTAGAAGTCGCGGATGTCGTAGCCGCCGTCGCGCAGTGGTGAATCGTAGAACGGGGGCAGCCAGATACAGTCGATGCCCAGCCACTGCAGGTAGTCGAGGCGCTCGATCAACCCCCGCAGATCGCCGCAACCGTCCGCGTTGGCGTCGTAGAACGCCCGCACCAGCACTTCATAGAAGACGGCGTGCTTGTACCAGGTTCGGTCGGCGGGCAGCGTATGAGCGTCGGCGAAGTCGTCGGCGGTGGGATGCTCGACAACCCCCGCTTCTACGTGGCTGCCCTCGGCAGGATCGTGCTCAACGGTGTTTTCGAGGTCTCGGGTCAAGTTCACCAGTCTACCGATATCCGAAATACAAGCTCACTAACCTTCTGCGGCGCAGAAGGATTGAGCGTTGCCGTCGAATATCCCGCGGCGACAATCAGCCGGGAGGGCCGGGCGCCAGGGTCACATTCACATTTCGGACTGTGCCCGCGCCGTTTAGCAGGCCCAACACGACGGTGTCGCCGGGGTGCCGCTGATCGAGGATGTTCGTCAGCGCGGTGGCCGAGTTGACGGGCTGGTTATCGACCGACACGATCCGAGCGCCCGGGGTTACACCAGCGGCCGCCGCGGGAGCATCAGGAATCACCCGCTGCACCAAAGCGCCGGCGCCGTTGCTGGCATCGGAAACTCCGATACCGAGGAAGCCGGTGGGACCGATGTGCACGGTCGACGACGCCGCACCAGCCCGGATCTGCCCGGCGATCGCCATGGCTTGGTTGATCGGTATCGCGAACCCTTCGCCGCGCCCGAGCTTGTAATTGTCGGAGGCGGCGGTGTTCATGCCGATCACCTGGTTGGCGCTGTTGACCGTCGGGCCACCCGAGTCACCGGGGCGTATTGCCGCATTGACCTGGATCAAACCGTGCAGGGTCTCCGAACTTCCGGTCAGGGCGTCTGCGGCCGATACGGTTTGGTTCAGCGCGATGACGCGGCCGGGCACCGCGCTGGGCGCCCCGCCGACACCACCGGCGTTACCCAGCGCGACGACCGGATCGCCTACCGCGACGGTGGACGAGTCACCGATATTGGCGGTGGGCAGCCCGCTTGCGCCGGCGAGCTGCAGCACGGCGACGTCATGGCTGCGGTCGTAGCCGATCACCTCGACGGGGTAGGTCTGACCGTTGCCGATGTCCCTCGCGCTGATGTCGGTCGCGCCGGCGATGACGTGGTTGTTGGTCAGCACCACGCCACCGGGATCGATGACGATGCCGGTCCCGGCGCCCACGGCGCTCTGGTAGCCCATCTTGGTGTCGATGTCGACGATTTCCGGGCCTACCTGAGCAACAACCGACAGCGGGTCGAGCGGTGCCGGCGCTTCGCTGAACCGGTTCACGGACGGCGACGCGTGGGCCGGTGCCGCGGCAAAGACGAAACCGGCCGCAGCCGTCAGACTCAGTAGGCACGACGACCACCGTGATATGCGGCGGTGCGATCCGCTCATCCCGTCACCTCCCGATAGGCGTAAGACCGAAGGATTGTCGCAGCCGTTGTGCCTAACAGTATCCTCTCGGCGTCCTCACCGTAGTGTGCATCCCGCCGGCCAGGTGCGCATCCCGCGGTAGCGTGCGGTTTGAGCACGACGAAGAAAGTAGCCGCGCCGCGGGTTCGGCAAACTGTCGGCGCTTTCACCGACCCGGCACGATCGGCGCGCGCAGGTGGTGGCTCAGGTCCCCCGCCATATCGATGAGGGTGTAGTCACGGAACTCGAACCTCCATTGGCCGTCGACGCGTTCGAACCGGTCATGGTAGCGACCGGCGATGATCACCTGCAGCGGCAAAGCCTCGGTCTGCTGCAACACCGTGTAATAGCTGCGACAGGTTGCCGTGCCAGACCGCTCGTCGACGTCGACGATCGGATTGGTGATGACATGCTTGGTGCGCGGCGTTCCGTCCGGGTAAAGCACCACCGCGGCCTTCCAGAACCTCAGCATGGCGCCCGCGTCAACCGTGCCTTTGTCGCCGCTGCCGACCCGCAACCGGGCGTGCTCGAACAGAGCCGCCGCTCCCTCGAGGTCTCCGCGGTCCATGCACTCCGCATAGCGGTACAGCAGGTTGGTGATCTGAGTCTCGGCTGACATGCCGTCAACCTAAGCTGGCGCGGTGGTCGAATTCGACCCCAGGGACCGGTTCGCGCAAGCATCGGTCGCACGGCTGGCGACAGTGACGCCCGGCGGCATGCCGCATGTGGTGCCGGTGGTGTTCGCACTTCGCGATGACGTCGTCTACACCGCCGTCGACGCCAAACGAAAGACCACGCGACGCTTGCAGCGGTTGGCCAACATCGAGAGCAATCCGCACGTGAGCCTGCTCGTCGACGATTACCACGACGACTGGACACGGCTGTGGTGGGTCCGCGCCGACGGTACGGCGTCGATTCATGACGACGGGGATACGCTGGACATCGGATACCAGTTGTTGCACGCGAAATACCCTCAGTATCAGTCGGTTTCGTTGAATGGTCCGGTGATTGCCATCGCGGTGCAGCGTTGGGCCAGCTGGCACGCGTGACCGCGGGTCTGGTCGGCTCTTAGCGGTAAATATTGACCGTTTCTGCCGGCCGACCGCGAGACCGCAGAAATCCTGGCCCGACGCAACCGGCGTTAAGCATTGCGGCCTCGCGCATTCACACCGTTGGACGCCGGCTCGGCGGGCGCGGCGGCGCTGTCCTGGTCGGTAAGCGCTCGCTCCGGCGTCAGTCGTTCCAGGAACCGGAGCAGCTCCACCGGAAACGGCAGCACCAACGTGGAGTTCTTCTCAGCGGCCACTTCGACCACCGTTTCCAGCAGCCGCAGCTCCAACGCGGCCGGGTGCTCGGCCATCACTTGGGCGGCTTGGGCCAGTTTTCGCGACGCCTGCAGCTCGCCGTCGGCGGTGATCACCCGGGCCCGGCGCTCGCGTTCGGCCTCAGCCTGCCGTGACATCGACCTCTTCATCGAGTCCGGCAGCACCACATCTTTGATCTCGACCCGGTCGATATGGATCCCCCAGCCCAGCGCCGGGCTGTCGATCATCAGCTCCAAGCCCTGATTGAGACCCTCACGGTTGCACAGCAGGTCATCGAGGTTGCTCTTGCCGATGATCGAGCGCAGCGACGTCTGGGCGACCTGCCCGATCGCTGACATGTAGTCCTGGACATCGACGGCTGCCCGCACCGGATCGGACACCTTGAAGTAGATAACCGCATCCACCCGGACGGTGACGTTGTCGCGAGTAATGCCGTCCTGGGCGGGCACCGGCATCGTGATGATCTGCATGTTCACTTTTTGCAGGCGATCCGCCACGGGCACCAGCCAGGTCAGCCCGGGCTCGCGCACCCGAGGCTGCACCCGCCCGAACCGGAAGACGACGCCTCGTTCGAATTGCTTGATGACGCGCACACTTGTCGCCAGCCACAACGCCCCAAGAACACCCGCCACGGCGAGGACGTCTAACGCGATCACCATGCGCCCGTTCTTTGCCCAGCTCGTGGGACCGGCGGGCCGGAGTTCATGGGTCTGATTGTCCCACCGGCATTTCTGCTTCTCAACACGTCGCTTCCCGGGGCGTTTCGTTAGCCAGTCGATCCCGTCGTGGTCTTGTGCTGGGTGGGCGTTAAGGGGAAGGTGGCAAGTAGGTCCGTGATCTGGGCCACACCCCCGCAACGGGGTGGTATCGCCACCTTGATGTGTGGGCGGATGAAGCGACCCGGAGGATAAGGAGAAGAGCGTCATGGCAGACAAGGCAACCGCCCAGGGCGCCGGAGCCGCCCCCGCTGTAGACAGTCCGGCCGCCGTTCGCAACGTGGTGCTGGTGGGCCCGTCGGGCGGCGGCAAAACCACACTGGTCGAGGCGCTGCTCGTGGCCGCGGGCGTGTTGTCTCGACCCGGATCAGTCGTCGACGGCACCACAGTCTGCGACTACGACGATGCCGAGATCCGCCAGCAGCGGTCGGTCGGGCTTGCCTTAGCGTCGCTGTCGCACGACGGCGTCAAGGTCAACCTGATCGATACGCCCGGCTACGCCGACTTCGTCGGCGAGTTGCGCGCCGGGCTGCGAGCCGCCGACTGCGCGTTGTTTGTGATCGCAGCCAACGAGGGTGTCGACGAGCCCACCAAGTTGCTCTGGCAGGAGTGCAAGCAGGTCGGGATGCCGCGGGCGGTGGTAATTACCAAGCTCGACCATGCCCGGGCCAACTATCAGAATGCTTTGGCTGCTGCCCAGAATGCGTTCGGCGACAAGGTTTTACCGCTGTATGTTCCCGCCGGCAAGGGGCTGATCGGGCTGCTGTCACAAACGCAGTACGAGTACAGCGGCGGCAAACGCACCACGCGCCCGCCCGACTCGTCGTACGCCGACCAGCTCGAAGCGCAACGCGGCGTGCTGATCGAGGGAATCATCGAGGAATCCGAGGACGAGTCACTGATGGACCGGTACCTCGGCGGCGAGAAAATCGACGAGTCGGTGCTCATCGACGACCTCGAAAAGGCGGTGGCCCGCGCTTCGTTCTTCCCGGTGATTCCGGTGTGCAGCACCACCGGCGTCGGCACCATGGAGTTGCTGGAGATCATCACCCGGGCGTTTCCGTCCCCGTTGGAACATTCGCTGCCGGAAGTTTTCACTCCGCAGGGCGCACCCCGCAATAGCGTCACCTGTGACCCCAACGCACCGTTGCTCGCCGAGGTGATCAAGACGACGTCCGACCCCTATGTCGGCCGGCTCAGCCTGGTGCGAGTGTTCTCGGGGACGATCAAGCCCGACGCGACCGTCCATGTGTCCGGCCATTTCAGCTCGTTCTTCGGCGCAAACAACGGCCACGTCGACCACGACGAGGACGAACGCATCGGGACGCTGTCCTTCCCGCTGGGTAAACAGCAGCGTCCCGCTCCCGTCGTGCTGGCGGGCGACATCTGTGCGATCGGTCGGCTCAGCAAGGCCGAAACCGGCGACACCCTCTCCGATAAGTCGGAGCCGCTGGTGCTCAAACCCTGGACGTTACCCGAGTCGCTGTTGCCGATCGCGGTCCAGGCGCACGCCAAGACCGACGAGGACAAGCTGTCCGTCGGGTTGGGCCGATTGGCTGCCGAAGATCCAACCCTGCGCATCGAACAAAACCAAGAAACTCACCAGATCGTGCTGTGGTGCATGGGTGAGGCCCATGCCAGCGTCGTCCTCGATGCGCTGGCCAACCGCTACGGCGTAACGGTGGATACCGTGGAGTTGCGTGTGCCGCTGCGGGAAACTTTCGCGGGCAAGGCGAAAGGCCATGGCCGCCACGTGAAGCAGTCCGGTGGACACGGGCAGTACGCCGTCTGCGACATCGACGTCGAGCCGCTACCGGAGGGCTCGGGATTCGAGTTCCACGACAAGGTGGTCGGTGGCGCGGTGCCTCGGCAGTTCATCCCCAGCGTGGAGAAGGGCGTACGGGCCCAGATGGAAAAGGGTGTTCATGCCGGCTATCCGGTGGTCGACATCCGGGTCACCTTGTTCGACGGCAAGGCCCACAGTGTCGACTCGTCGGACTTCGCTTTCCAGATGGCCGGTGCGCTGGCACTGAAGGATGCCGCCGCAGCGACCAAGGTGATCCTGCTGGAGCCGATCGACGAAGTTTCGGTACTGGTGCCCGACGACCTTGTCGGCGCGGTGATGAGCGATCTCTCCGGGCGGCGTGGCCGGGTGCTGGGCACCGACACCGCCGGCGACGAGCGCACGGTGGTGAAAGCCGAAGTGCCGCAGGTTGAGCTGACACGCTACGCCATCGACTTGCGCTCGCTGTCGCACGGCGCTGCGTCGTTCACTCGGTCGTTCGTGCGCTACGAGCCGATGCCGGAGTCGATCGCTGCCCGAGTGAAGAAGCCTGACTGATTGCTACGGGTCCAGCCAGGCTAGGGTCGAGGCGAGGTCTTTGACGTCGACGCCGATGCCGCGACACTCGTCTATGCCGCGGTCGTACAAGCCTGAAATGGCTTCGGAGACAAGCACAATCCGGAAGTCGCGTTCGGACGCCTCGTAGATCGACGTGCGCGGGCAATTGGGAAAGTTGCAGCCGGCGAAGACGAGCGTGTCGCAGCCGGCGTCACCAAGGTGTTCCTCGAGCCTGGTCTGGTAGAAGGCGCCCCACCGCGGCTTGTACATCACATGCTCGCTTGGCCCGATCTGCTGGAAGCCACCCTCGAGCAGCAATTCGTGATCCAGCTCAACGGGATTCGGCAACAGCTCGGGCGCTATCTGCGAACCTGCGCTGCCCGGCACGGCGATCCGTGCGCCCTGCTCGATCGAGTGCCGGCGCACCAGATCCACATTGGAACCATCCGGGCGGTAGAGCCTTACCACGTGGACGATCGGTAAGCCTTTGTGACGGAACGCGGTTGCTAGCTTTGCTATCTGCGGGATGGCGTCGTGCGTTCCGGCCACGGGCAGCGGAGCGTCGTCGGCATAGAAGTCGCGTTGGACGTCGATGGGGATGAGCGCCGCCGATTCGGGCAGAGGACGGGTGTACCTCAAGCGTCTTGTTTAGCAGACGGCGGGGGTTGTCCACAGTTGGGTTTTCATGCACCAGTGGTCTTCGCGGCGCGGTTCGGTGTCGGTGCGCGGCGTTAGCATTCGCTCATGCGTTCGACTACCCGTGAGGAGATCGTCGAGAAGTTCGACGCGCTCGACGCGGCGCTGGACGCAGTCCTGGAGTTGAACGGCGAGTCGTTGACCACTCCT
>Ga0070737_10005846_pt1 | contig 11545 bp, 10 predicted proteins | sample Coa_R1_10_FD_66438 | JGI IMG/M metagenome (GOLD analysis project Ga0070737, IMG submission 66438) | Surface soil microbial communities from Centralia Pennsylvania, which are recovering from an underground coalmine fire - Coalmine... | ecosystem: Environmental > Terrestrial > Soil > Unclassified...
AAATTAAAAGATGTCTATAATTGATTCATTACTCCATTATGAAGATCCTCTTAGTTTGAACTTCATTGATAAAGTCTTCCACTATCTTTTCAATACTTGTATAAGCAGGAGACCAACCAAGATCATTTATTATCTTAGAGTAATTCATATGTTTCGGCCAGCTGTTTAATATTTTCATTAAATCAGGTTTAGGTTTGAAACTTATCATTTCTTTACCCAACTTCTTTTCTACAACATTCGCAATTTCTTTTGCGCTTGGACTTGGAAACAAGCTCGCTATATTATAAACAATACCTTTAACTTTTTGGAAGTTCTCCAGTGTTTTGAGCAAAAGCGCTGAGACATCCTTAATGTATGCAATTGGTATTGTTGTATTTTCATCGACATAAGCTACATATTTCTCACCCTGAGCAGGCTTCTGAATCATCAACGTGGTATAAGCTGAAGCACCGCCATTTTTTCTTCCAGGACCTATAACCGAAGCGAATCTAAATGCTACGAAGTCGATATCATGTTTATTCATCAACCAAAACCCAAGCATTTCTCCAAACTGTTTTGAAACTCCATAAAGCGTTGTAGGTAACGTATAGATTTCTTCACTAACAATTTCAGGGATGTTGGTCCCGTACGCTGCGATGCTACTCGCAAATATTATAGGTAGCTTATATTTGAGGGTAATGTTGAAGACATTCCAAGTGCCATGTATATTGACTTCATACCATTTTTCCGGGTTTTTCTCGGCATCTGAGGAAAGCAAAGCAGCAAGATGTAAGATTGCCGATACTTTCTCTTTTTCAACAATTCTGTGGAGATTTTCTATATCAGAAACACTACCTCTTATCAATTTAGCTTTAACATCCCTTAACAAAAGCTCATCGAATTTCAAATCATACAGAACAACTTCGTAGCCGGATTGAAGAAAATAACTCGCAACATGAGAACCTATGAAACCACCGCCTCCTGTTATTAAAATCTTATTATTTAGCCTTCATCACCTCTTCAAAGAAATATTCTTTTTCACCTCTCTCTCCTTTGTTTCTTTTTCTCATTTCTAATTCTCTCAGCTCTACCCTCCTTATCTTTCCACTTATAGTCTTAGGCAACTCATCAACGAATTCTATTATCCTAGGCACCTTATATCTAGGCAGAACATTCAAGAGATGATCCCATATATCCTTCGCAAGCTCTTTTGAAGGTATAAAACCGGGCTTAAGCGAAACAAAGGCCTTTACAACTTGATATCTCATAGGATCAGGACTTGCAACAGCTGCAGCTTCCGCTACTGCATGATGTTCAACAAGTGCACTTTCTACTTCATAAGGGCCTATTCTATAATCAGAGGACTTTATGACATCATCGGCTCTTCCAACTGACCACCAGTAACCATTGGTATCGAAATATGCCTTATCTCCTGTGTAATAGTAACCGTTGACAAATGTCTCCTTCATCCTATTAGGATCTCCTATGTATTCTTTCATAAGGCCTATGGCCCTCCATCTTTTCAATCTTATGGCTATATGGCCCACCTCTCCAGCGTTGTTTATTTCTCTCCCATCATCATTCAGCAACACAATATCATACATCGCAATCGGTCTGCCAAACGAACCAGGCCTGATCTTACCTCCCTTCCACCATGGGGGATTTCCAATCATCGCTGTGGTTTCCGTTTGACCATACATATCCCTAATCTCTATACCTGTAGCTTCCTTAAACCAATAATAAAGCTCAGGGTTAAGAGGTTCTCCTGCACTCACAACTTCTTTAAGATCCTCGAATTTGAACTCATTTAATTTAACTTGAGCTCTGAACAATCTCCAAGCTGTTGGGGGAGCACAGAAAGTATTCACATTGAAATCATTAATTGCTTGCAAGTATTTTTCTGCAGGAAGTTTTCCAGCATGATAGAATGCACTAGTAGTTGCACCTATGCTTAAGGGAGGGAAGAAGCTGCTCCAAGCAAATTTAGCCCATCCCGGTGCGCTTAGATTGTTATGGAGATCTCCTGGCTTGGCGTTGATCATCGCGGCCGTGCTGAGATGGCCAACAGGATACGAAACAGCTGTATGGGCAACGATTTTGGGGAGCCCTGTTGTACCGCTTGTGAAGAAGGCCAACACGATATCATCTATGTTTGTTTTTGCCGCCTCTGCAAGCGCACTTTCCTTCTTTATGCTTTCATAGCTTTCCCAAGTAGCGATATCGCCTCCTACTAGAATTTTCACATTTGGCCTGCTATTGGAAGCTTTTAAGGCTTCATCCACTAGCCTAGCAGAATTAACATCTGCAATTATCGCATCAGGAGGAAATGCCTTGAACCTGTATTGCAATTCTCTTACTGTCATGACAACTGCTGTTGGAACTCCTACGAAACCGGCTTTTATCGAAGCATATGTGGCGAAGAATACCTCAGGCACTTGAGGCAGCATGATATATAATTTACTTCCTTTTCTCATGCCATGCCCTCTCAAAAAGTTTATCAATTTGTTAGCTTCACTTACGAAATCACTATATGTATATCTTTTTACATCCCAGCTATCTAGACTAACCCAGAGCAATGCACTCTGCTCACCCCTTTCCTTTAAATGCAACCCTTCTACTATCTCTTCGGCCCAGTTAAAGAAGCTAGGCAACTGGGATGAATTCAGTGAATAGAAGAATTCTTCGTAATTTCTCCCTTTATCTTCATCGTCTTTCAAAGTAAGAATTTCTATAAAACGTCTATATATTGATTGAAAAAAGGTCATATATCATTAATCTTCTTATTCGATATATGCTTTATTAGTAAATGTCATGGGAAGTGGTTGAAAGATATAAACAACCTAGTTAAACATTATTTTAATGCAATTTGGTATTTGCTTGCCAAATTACGGTGATACACTTGACATCGAAGGAATGAAGAAAATTGCCTTGTTAGCTGAAGAACTAGGATACGATTCGATATGGCTTACAGATCATATATTAATGCCAAGGAACAGCGGGACGCCTTATGAGAATATTTTAGAAACCATTACGTCAATGGCTTATCTTTCTTGTTTAACTAGGAAGATCAAAATTGGCATCTCATCCTTAGTAATAGCACTTAGAAATCCTGTAATCGTGGCAAAAGAGCTCGCAACCATAGATCTGCTGAGCAATGGTAGGGTGATGCTAGCTGTTGCTACAGGCTGGAATGAAAAGGAATTCAACTTTCTTGGCTCAAACTTTCATAAAAGAGGAAAAATAGTTAATGAAAGCATAGAACTCATGCTCAGTCTCTGGCAAGGTAAAAATAGCTTTGAAGGAAGGAATCTAAGGATAAAATTTCAGGATGCAGTTTTCAGTCCTAACGTAAAAAGGGAGATCGAAATCTGGATCGCTGGGAACAGCGAATTTGCAATGAAAAGGGCAATTAAATATGGACATGCATGGCATCCCAACATATATCCTCTTGATTTCTTCAAGAAGCTAGTGGATAGATACATGTCTCTTACTACAAAGCCCAAACCGATAAGAGGAAGAATAGGATTCGATATTTCTGCAAAAGAAAATACATACATAGGTTCCCAAGGAGAAAGGAGGATTCAGCTATCGCAGGATATGAATGAAAACAGAAAAATAATCGAGAAACTTGAAAGTATGGGCGTAGATTATCTCGTATTGGCTACAAATCCAAATGGTAGAATTCTTGTAGAAAAACAAGAAGAAGCGATCAAAGTTTTCGCGAGTAAATTCCTTTGAATTGGGTAAAATACTTCAAGCTTCCTCAATAATCGCATCTAGAACAATTTATGGCCTAAACTGGTATACGATCTCGCCTTTATACTTGGCGATAGCAAGTGATTTAGCAATAAATTATGGAGAACTAGGAATTGTTGCTATGGCTTTTTTAGCAGGAGCTACGATCTTCCAAATACCTGCAGGAATATTCGCAGCAAAATTCGGAAATAAACATGTAGCTATTCTAGGAATGCTAATTCTTTCTTGTGCTTCGCTTTTTTCCGGTTTGAGCTGGAACTTTAGCTCCTTGATTGCAGCTAGATTCATGCTAGGCATTGGCGCTGCATTTTTCTTCTCGCCTTCTTTACATACGCTTAGATTGATATTCGAAAAACGTAGACAAGGCATCGTAGTAGGAGCATATAATTCGGCATTCAACATTGGAGCGGGTATTGCTCTGCTATCATGGGGAATAATTTCGATGCATATTGGTTGGAGATCTTCTTTGATCTTAGGAGGTATTCTTGGTCTTATACTGACTGTTGAAAACTACTTTGTTCTTGATGATATAAGGAATGAAAACAGAGCTAGCTTCGGAGAAGTTTTGAAAAACAGAAATCTAATTACTATAGGAATAGCTACGGCTGGATTTTGGGGCATGAACTATACTCTAACGCAGTTCATTGATTCATATCTTGTAGCATACAAAGCAATACCAGAAGTGCTAGCAGGATACACATCATCGATGACACTTCTAGGAGCGATAGCAGGGAATATGCTCATAGGTGAGTTGACTGATAGGAAAGGTAGAAGAAAGGAAACACTTATCATACTAATCATAATTACAGCTTTGATAACGCTAGCTACACCATTCCTTAATTACTACACACTATGGCCTTATGTGATTGCTCAAGGATTCCTTTCAGGTGGTGTTTTTGCGCTCATCTATGCAATAACGATGGACGAGATAGAATTAGATGAAGGACTTAAACCTCTTTCTGCATCAATCATAAATTCACTAAATATAGGCATTGGCTCATTTGCATCTCCACTTTACACCTATACGACTAGCTTGATCGCGCCAGATGCAGGATGGTATGCAATCTCAATATTAAGTTTGGCTTTATTAACACTAATAATAAAAACTAATTTAAAGCACTCAAGACTGCCTGTATAAATCTATTCTCTGGCTGAGCTCCTAGCAGTTCTACGGATTCATTGATTACAATCTTAGGTACTGCTTGAACATCATACTTTATGGCAACCTCTTCGATTTCCCCAACATCTATGATTTCACTCCTAACGTTACCATTCTCTATAGCAAAGCTGTTAGAAGTCCTCGCAGCTAAAGGACAATAAGGACAGGATAGCGTTATGAGTATCTTGATATTCACAGGCTTATTTATCGAAGCTAGTTTTTCCTTCGTACTATTGGAGAGTTTAGTTTGAGAATTGGAGAGATTCCTGATTGTTTCTATGAAAACCGTGAATTCATAGCCGCCTGGTATACCAACGTATCTGATATTCCTTCTTCCTTCTTTTTCCAAGATTACTGTTGGTGCATATTCTACTTCATATTCTTTTGTTTTTTGCAATTCTTCCTCAATCATGTGATATTCGACCTTGACTTTACTTGAATTGGCCTCAATGAGATCTAAAATTACCTTGAGATCTGCGCAATAGTGACACCTTTGAGGATGATCTAAAAAAGCTACGAGCTTTACCTCATCTCTCATGTTAGCTAAATTGTTCCTTATATAATCGGCAATTTCTTTGAGCTCTTCCTCTGAAAGATGACCGTGTGCTTCTTCTTCGGTCATGATAAAGAAATTGATTTATCTTATTTATATGTTTAGAGTAAAATCCCAAAATTTTTTAGAACTAAAGCTAAAAGAAGACCTAAAACAAAGAATATACCGAAAAACCTATTAAGCCACAATGAAGCTGCTACATACCAGATCTTCTTCTCATGTGATAGATAATACTTTGAGAATGCGAAATAAAATGGAATCGTTAAAAAAATGATCGAAGTCGTAAGTGGTAATAGCCTAAGTACTATAAAAATCATGATGAAAATGTAAGATAGCAGACCAATGAATATCGATACTTTCTTAGCGTTCTCAATACCTATCACAACAGGCAACGTCTTTACGCCGAGTTTTTTATCGCTTTCATACTTGTCTATGTGCTTTCCAAAGAGGATTAACATGACCATGAGCGCATAAGGTATCGAAATTAAAAACACATTTAAGTCAAGTGAACCCGTGATTGCGAAATAACTCCCCCCAACCATGAGCGGGCCCCAAACAATAAATGTTGAAATCTCACCTAGCGCAATGTACTTAAGCTTAGGCCCTGCTTGATAGGCATAACCGAAGAATATGCCTAATAAAGTGAACACAACAATTAAGGGACCTCTGATCATTGCAAGATAAGCTGCAAACGTAGCTGCAATAACATAGTGAATAATGATCATGTTTATTAACCCCCTTTCTGAGACCAAACCGTCCAATATGGGATGTGGCATATACTGTGCTCTGAAGTAGCTTTTACTATCTAAACCATTCTTATAATCGAAATAGTCATTCAACAGATCTGCACCACTATGGGCAAGCAGCATTCCGAATAAACAAAGCAAAAAAGGTATCAATTCAAAATTATTGGATAAAGCTGCCAATAACCCAGCAATCAAAACAGAGATTACAGTTATTATATCTATAACTGCCCTAGTCATTACGAGATATTTTGATAATGGATCCCAAGAATTAATATCGCCCTCTACCTGACCTCGCCACATAATATTGATCCATCTTTTCACTGGAATAGACATTCCAAAAAATTAATCAGAATGATAAATTTTAAACTATCCTAACATAAAAAAATTCTTATTGAACTTAATAGAGCTCTGGCATCGTTTCAAGTCTCCAGTAAGACAAGAAATACACTGTAAGCAATATCGCAACCACAATTATGCAAATCGCTAAAGCTCCTCGCTTACTTATGCTTGCTTCATTCTTGACTTCAAAGCTAGTTATCATCCCATCGAATAAATTTCCTCCCTTTTTGCCTGTGAAAATCGTTACTGCCACATTCAATATGAAAAGAACGCCACCAGCTATAGCCAAACCTGCACCTAATAAAATTAAAGGCGTTAATGACCAAGCAGGAAGAAGATCGCTTGGATTGATGAAATCCCTCCTTGGATCACCATTGATGCCGAGAATCGTCATAACTAAGCCTAGAATTATTATACCGATTCCAAATAGGAAAATTTGGAGCTTTGCTAATTTAGTACTATAGAGCCTTCTTGAAGTCAGGATAGGTAGAGCGTAGTAAATGAAGGCCATGAATGCCAGCGTTGTCCCCCCTGCTACCATGAGATGGAAGTGTCCTGGTACCCAGAGCGTATTATGATAGTTTAGATTTGGTTGAAGTGTTGTTTGAGGTTGGGCGGTTATACCTCCTATACCCATAGATATGAGAGCAAACAATGTAGCAGCAATTGCAGGATTCGTCCAAGGTATTCTCCTCAGCCAACCAAAGAGGCTTGTATGCCCAGATGCTCTTATAGTTGCTTCGAGTGCTCCCGTCAAAGCGAAAGCGTGTAAAAGCGTTGGAACAGATAAGAAATGGGAACCGACGCTACCTGATGCTTGCTTCAGCACTGTTGAGAAGCCGGGATCAACTAGTATATGATGACCTATGCCAGGTATTACGAAAAGTGCAGCTAAGGCGAAGGCAACTTTTGCATATCTCTCATTGATGAACTTAGCAGCTGTTAAACCTGTTCCAATAGCTAACAATGCATATAAAACGGCGATCGTTGCTACCACGTTTACATATTGCGCATCATGACCTAGGCCCCAGAAGAACCATCGGTATGCCATAACATTCATACTTGTCAAACCCAATCTCCAAGCAAGTGTGTAAATAAGTGTTAAAGCGCCTTGAAAAACTACTGTTAAAGCTATGATGCCGGCTATCGCTGCACCCCAAGTCACTAATGGTAATGAACCTTTATAGGCTTCATTTATCTTCGCATAATATATAGTCAAAAAGAACAATACGACCGCAATACCTGCACCGAAAACAAAAATAGCATACCCTATGTAAAAGAGATCATTCGCTGCCAAAGGAGGATAAGCTGTGAATAATACATCAGCATTGCCTGTAAGAATTGAATATTCAACCGTTATCTGACCATAAAGCATCGCAGCAAAAGCGAACCATGCTATGCGATATCCATAAATCGGATAATTGAGCAGTACAGAAGAAGCGAAATATAATATGGCTATTTCTGCCCAAAGTATCCAGAAAATTAGCATGTTCATTCCATGAAATGTTAACCACTGATAATAATTGATGTTGTTGATACCAAGGAAATTTATAAGTGAAGGTACTGCTGATCTTCCTGACGCAACGAAAATTGCAGCAATGCCTCCTATGCTTATCGATATTAATGCAAGTATTAAATTAGCTATTATGAGATGCTTAGTAGTTCTATAAATCTTAAGACCTCCAAAGCTTGAGACCTCGTAGTCGCTCATGCTACCACCTCAATCACCATCCTCATACTTCCATGACCATAACCGCAGTATTCACTACATATTACATAGTATGTTCCAGCGTTTTTGAAGTTCATAGTGAAAACATATTCCATTCCTGGCATTACCATAATGCTATATACAGTTCCGTTGCCTACTATCGTGAAACCATGAATAACATCTAGGCTTCCTAAATGGAACCTATAATCAACACCTTTCTTTAGCACAAGCGTAGAAATAGACCAAAAATATTGTTGAGCTGCAATATAAATATCAGTATTCGGAGGGACCAATTTTCCATTATAAATACTTGAGAAGTTATTTGCGATTTCTTTATATGCTGTAGGATTAAATTCTCTAGCGGAGCTAGGAACTTCATGCTTGGGGTCAATTAGAGGCCAACTTAACGTTGTTGCGGCAAGTATAATAGCTACAGCCAAGGCTATTGCGATCCATATTTTTTCTTGTTTACTGAATTCCTTATACCATTCCTCAACTGGTTTAGGTATGAGCGGCATGATTATGGATGGTGAGGCGATAAGCTAATACCATGCATTCCCATGACCTCAAACAATACCCAAATACCATAGAATGCCATGATGCTGAAGGCCAACATTCCCCATAGCCATAAGTTATCCAACAAACTGGTCTTAACTCGTTTGCTCATTGAAGAAATAAATTAAAATATAATTATATTTTTTATCCCGAAATAATAAGGATATTTTAATGAATATATTAAAATATATATCAATATTTTTGTATATAAAATCACCATCTTAAAAGTATATAGTAATCCCGAATCATAATATTTTATAAGACTTCTAAGCACTTAATTCGCAAGACTTAACCAAGAAATTCTTTTACCGAGAAAAAGAAAAATAAAATGTGGCAAAGACAGCTATACATGCTGAAGATCTTGTAAAAATTTATGCAAACAACTTCAAGGCGCTTAATGGTATAAGCCTAAGTGTTGAAGACGGTAAAACTTTTGCTTTAGTAGGCCCCAATGGCGCTGGAAAGACAACACTGATAAGAATACTAACGACACAAATAAGACCAAGTTCAGGGAATGCATTCGTAGAGGATTTAAATGTTCTAACACAAGACGATGAAATAAGAAGAATCATAAGCTATGTGCCACAAGAAATAAGCGTTTGGACAGATCTTAGCGGATATGAAAATTTGCTCATCTATGCGAAAATATTCGGTATTCAAAAAGAAGAAAGGAAAAAGAGAATTGATGAGGTCCTAAACAAGATGGGTCTTTATTCTGTTAAGGATGAAATGGTTCGCTACTACTCAGGTGGAATGATGAGAAGGTTGGAAATAGCATGTGCACTTTTGACCAAGCCAAGGATTCTATTCTTAGATGAACCAACAATAGGTTTAGATCCTGCAGCAAGGAAGGTCGTTTGGGATGAATTGAAAAGTTTCAAGGAAGAATACGGTATCACGATCTTTTTCACAACGCATTATATGGATGAAGCTGATATGTATGCTGACGAAATTGCACTTATAAACAGAGGCGAGCTGATAAAGAAAGGAAATCCTGAAGAATTGAAAGGCTTGATTGGTGGTGAAATAATTCAGTTGGAATTAGATGGATATGATGAGGAGATCCTCTACAAGATCAGAGAGTTGGATTTCGTTAATGAAGTATTCAGAGAAGGAAATGAAATAAGGATTGTGACCAAAGGTAAAGGCCTTGAGCTTTTTGATTTTTTGGACTTCATTAAAAGACTTGGCATAAAAATAAAGAAGATATCACTGAAGCAAGTCTCCTTAGACGATGTATTTCTGAAGTACGCAGGCAGTAGCATCGAGGCTAGGGGGCGTGCTGTTGAAGTCGCAAGAGTTAGAAGTAGGATTAGGAAGGCATGAACATAATAGAAGTTCTTAGATACATGGGAGTTATGATGGAATTAGAATTCAGGAGAATTATGCACGATAGGACGGAACTATATACAAGAGCTATTCAGCCCATACTTTGGCTAGTTTTATATGGAACAGTTATGAGTATAGTGAGAGCTATTCCTACAGGAAATGTTTCATATATAGCATATATAACGCCTGGGATATTGCTTCAATCAACAACTTTCGTGTCTGTATTTTTTGGTCTTCAAATGGTATGGGAAAGAGAATCGGGCGTTTTGAAGAAGCTATTAACCACACCTTTACCAAGGTCTTCGATAGTAATTGGAAGATCAATGGCTGCAGGAATAAGATCTCTATTCCAGATTTTATTGATTGTACCAGTAGCTATGCTATTGGGCGTTCAGTTCATCAATGTTGCGTTCTTTATTCTATCAGTCCTCATTATATTTCTTGTTTCAGGCGGTTTTGCATCATTATCTATTATCATTGCATCCTTCATGAAGACAAGAGAAAGATTTATGGGTATAGGGCAAGCCATTACCATGCCACTTTTTTTCGCAAGCAATGCGCTTTATCCTGTAGAACTTATGCCTAAGGCGATACAGTACTTTGCGTATTTCAATCCTATGAGCTATGCAGTAAGTGCTACGAGAGCTTTGATGATAACAGGCGATTTATCTACATTACTATTTGATATTTTAGCGATAATGATTTTCGACATTATCATTTTCATATTTGCTTCATTAGCTTTCAAAAGGATAATAGAATAGATTAACCTTTTATTTTCTATTTTTTTAATAAGTATAGAGAATGGAAAATCGTAGCTCAACGATTCTCGAGACTCAAATAAGCATCCTTGCTTCACTAATCCAGGAAAGAAGCTCAAAAGATGATAAGATCATACCGACGCTCAATCCCATTTTAGGCATATCTTATAAAATAGGTGAAATAGATTTTTCCTATGAACAGATTAAAGATTTAGAAGAAAAAGGTCTACTTCAAAGGATAGGCTTGAAATCTTTCGTAGCATGCCCAATATGCAGCTCAATAATTGTTAATTTAAATCTTGTCTGTCCAAATTGTAAAAATCAATCTCTTGAAAGAAAAGAATTCATAATACACTATGAATGCAATTACATCGATGAAATGTCGAAGTTTCTAAAAGATGAAGAGCTTACATGTCCTAAATGTAAAAAGTCATTGAAAAAAGTGGGGATCGATTATGGTAAACCTGGCAAGTTGTATAAATGCAGCAGTTGTGGAGAAATTTCGCAGTATCCATTAGTGGTAATAACATGTTTTAATAATCATATATCCAAGATAGATGAAGCCGAATTGATATCATACCCTATTTATAGGATATCATCATCACAGTTATCTTCTACCACGCTTGAAGTAATAAAAATTTTAAATCAATACTTTTTACAAAG
>Ga0070737_10005847_pt1 | contig 11544 bp, 10 predicted proteins | sample Coa_R1_10_FD_66438 | JGI IMG/M metagenome (GOLD analysis project Ga0070737, IMG submission 66438) | Surface soil microbial communities from Centralia Pennsylvania, which are recovering from an underground coalmine fire - Coalmine... | ecosystem: Environmental > Terrestrial > Soil > Unclassified...
CACAAGACCTGGAAGGCAGCGATGACGCCCAGCGCCGGCGACATTCTCGGCAACGATTGGTAAGCTTGCTTGATGATGTCGGTTAGCGGCGCTTTGCAGAAGCGTCGCTAACTGACATCATATCTAACCAACTGCCGAGGGATCGTGTCCGATCAATCGCAGCGCCTGCTGCTTGAAATCGATGGCGAACCGCTTCAGCAATTCGTCCACTTCTCGACACTGCCGCCGCCAAGCGTCGTCGGACATGCCGGCCGGACGCGGCGGCGAACACGCTTCCAGGTACATTTTCGCTTTCGGCTCGGTGCCGCTTGGTCGCAGCACTACTCGTGCGTGTTCGCCGCAACGGAAAACCAGGACGTTACGCGAGGCGGCATCGGTCGCACCCTTGATGGGACCGAAACGCCCGTTTTCGTCGCGCAGATCCTCGAACGCCGTCACTTCCAGCCCGGCGATAGTTCGCGGCGGCGTCGCGCGCAGGCGATCCATCATTCGCGTCATCTGCTGCTTGCCCTCCAGACCGTGCATGAACACCGACACGCCCTCATTGCGGAAGTAACCGAATTCGCAGAACAAGCGCTCCAGGTAATCCACGACCGTCTGTTGGCGGCGCTTCTGATCGAGGGCCAATTCCGCCATGAGCAGGGCCGCCCCGGCCGCATCCTTGTCGCGGATGTGCGGCGTCACCAGAACGCCGTGACTTTCCTCGACGGCCAGGACAAAATCTTCCGGCGTGCCGGTCACGTCGCCGTAAACGCCTTCCCGCTCCAATTGCCATAAGACATCCGCAATATATTTAAAACCGACGAGCAAGTCATCGATGATCTGGGCTTTGAAATAGCGAGCAATACGCGTGACAAGGCTGGTCGTCACTTCGGTGCGAATGACGATCGGTGACGGCGGTAGCCGGCCTTGCTGTGTCAGCTTGTTCAGCTTGAAATGCGTCAACAGTGCCGCCATCTGATGGCCGTTGACGACGTGCCATTTGCCGTTTTTGTCCGGGACCATCGCGCCGAGGCGGTCGGCATCAGGATCGGTGGCGAGAACGAGGTCGGCCTTGTGTTGCTGGGCCAGGGCGGCGGCGCGATCCATCGATTCGGGCACTTCTGGGTTCGGCGTCTTGGTGACGTTGGGAAATTGGCCATCCGGCGTCATCTGTTCGGCGACCGGCAGGACGCGGAACCCTTGCTCCACAAGCGTTTTCAGGGCGGTCAGGGAGCCGACGCCATGCAGCGGGGTGAAGACGATCGTGAAATCGTCGAGTTTTGGCGGCGGCACGAGACTGGTCTTGCGGCACAGGTCGATGTAGGCACGGTGCGGTGTTTCATCGAGCCAGTGCAAGCGTCCCGAGCGCTGCGCTTCGACCCACGGCAGCGCCTTGATGACCGTCACCTGATCGACGAGATCGGCCATGATCTGATCGTCGGGCGGCACCGGCTGTCCGCCGCGCTCATCGTAGAACTTACCGCCGTTGTCATCGGGCGGATTATGCGAGGCCGAGATGTTCAGTCCGCCATGCGCTTTGAGAAAACGAATGGTGAAAGACAACTCCGGCGTGGCCAGGTAATGCTTGCTATCCGGCGGCAGCATGTAGGCGTGGATGCCGTTGGCAGTGTAGACGCAGGCCGCTTCACGCGCCAGAGCGCGCGAGGACAGGTGCAGTACGGGATTGGGCAGGTCGGGATTGTACTGGCGGCGCTGGTCCTCGAACCGACGCACGTCATAAGCCAGGACGACGCACAGCGGCTCAACACCAGGAAATTGCTCCTTGAGATATTCGCAATGTCCCTGAACCGACGCCCGCAGCGTCCAGGCGTTCATGCGATTGGGACCGATGCCAACCGCTCCGCGCCGCCCGCCAGTGCCGAAGGGCAAAATCTGATAAAAACGATCGAGCAACCCCGGCCACTGCTTCGTCTCAATGAGCCAATGCAGTTGCGGACGGTAAGAGGCGAACTCGGCATCGGTCAGCCATTGACGCAAGAACTGGAGCGCCTGTTCCTTCAAGGCGGCGTCTGCATCGATTGTCTGAAAACCCTCGGCGGCTTGAGCCAGCAAATCCATAACGCAGCCTCAGTCTGATGAACCTTTTCCCAACGAAACCTTGGCAATGGTACTGAAAAACGAAGGGAAGAGGGAAGAGGGAGTGATGACCGTGCTCGCTTCTTCCGCACGCTGGTAGCCGCCGCCGCTCTCAAGGGCGAGAGCATGCGTGTTACGGTGGCGTTACGGTGGCAGCGGCAACTACCGTCAATGGAACAAACGCTGATTCTTTCACATGGATGTCTCTCTCAATTTGGGCGTGTCAGAGGGCTTACGTGCCAGGAAACCTACTCGGGGCGCTAACGCAACCGCGCTCGCCAAAAACGCAACCCCGCTATCGAAAAGGATCTCGAACTACTTCCTGGAAGTGCAACGAGTAGGACAAATTCCGGAAGTGTAGTCGCCATAGCGTGGGTTGTATTCCCTTTCCACGCAACGGGGTCAGGCACGAGTCTACCAAGCGGGCCGTGCCTGGCCCCGTTGATTTACTGATCGAGAAGACACTGGTTAGCCGCAGAGCAGAGCGCGGGGCCGTCGCGTTCCGCGGCACGGCTAACCAGTGTCTTCTCGAGAACCGCTACTCCCTCCACCGCCATCCATGCACGTACAGATCACCATCGAGGACTTCGTGCGTCCATTCAACCAGTTGTAGCGCCTCCGCCATCTGCGGCACGCCGATACCGCCGATTGCATTTGGCGCTGTCGCGCCACCAATCAGGCACGGGGCGATGAAGACGTGATACTCATCGATGGCTACGGCATCGAAAAATGCGCCGAAGACGCCGCTGCCGCCTTCGACCAGAACGTTCGTGAAACGCCGCCGACCCAGTTCTATCAGCAGCGCGTCCACGCTGACCCGACCGTGATGGTCCGGCAGAATCAGCACTTCGCAACCGTGCGATTGGAGCGCGGCTCGTCTGGTCTGCGGGATGCGTTCCGTAGCAGCGAGGATTGTCGGCGTGATGCGAGCTGTCTGTACCACAAGGGCGTCGTCCGGAATGCGGCCTCTGCTGTCGAGGATGATGCGGGCCGGGGTACGAGGACCGGGCGGACGGGCCGTCAGCTGCGGATTATCGGCGAGGATAGTGCCGATGCCGACGAGGATCGCATCCATACGGCCGCGCAGTTCGTGGACGCGGCGGCGTGAAGTTTCGTTGCTGATCCACCGTGAATCACCGCTGCGTGTGGCGATTTTGCCGTCGAGTGTCATGGCCCACTTGGCGTGAACCCAGGGCCGGCCCGTCGCCAGCAGTTTCCGATACGGCGCATTGAGCCGCTGTGCTTCCGTCTCACCAACGCCAAGCTCGACGATGACACCGGCTTGACGCAGCCGTTCCGCACCCTTGCCGGCGACAGCGGGGAAGGGATCAGGCATGGCAGCAACGACGCGGCGGATACCGGCCCGGAGCACGGCATCGGTGCAGGGCGGCGTTTTGCCGTGATGGCAGCAGGGTTCGAGCGTAACATAGAGAGTAGCGCCGCGCGCTGCCTCACCAGCGGCGGCAAGTGCATGAACCTCGGCATGGGCTTCACCATAGCGCTGGTGCCAACCTTCCCCCACGAGTTGGCCGTCACGCACCACCACCGCGCCCACCAGCGGGTTCGGCTCGACATAACCCCGGCCGCGCTCCGCCAACTCCAGGGCGCGGCGCATCCAGACATTATCCGACTCGGTCATTACGCGATCTCGTCCTGCGGCCCGTTATCGTTGGATGGCATTGCGGATGGCTCGCACCGTTCGCTCCGCACGGAAGGCGATGATCTTCTGGCCCCACTCGGCAAGCTCGGCAGGACTCATCGACATGCCGCTAATGCGAAGCTGGCCGGCAATCAGTCGCTGCTGCAAGCGAACTGTGGCTGGATTCGCGGCCAATAGCTGTGCGGTCACGATGAAATCGTCATGCACGTTCTCATTCTCCAGCCGGATGCCTTGTTGCTCCAGCCAGTGCTCCACCTCCGCATAATTGTAATATTCCGCAAGAAAATGTACGCGCACCCTATCGCTCGCCCATTGGGCCATGAGTCGTTGGGCCACAGCCTGCATTCCTTGCTGATTGCCCTCGCTATCGCCCAGAAGTACGATGTTCCGAAAACCAGACACGCGCAGGCTGGCACATACATCGTTCAGCAGCCGCTCGAAGGTGTCCTCGGTCACGCTGATGGTGCCGGGATATTTCATATGTCCACCAGGCGGATCGATGTTGCCCTCAGGCACAAAGGGCACAATGGGGGCCACGAGAGCGTTACCCAGCCGCCGGGCAACAGCCTCCATCGTGGCGCGGAGGATATAATTGTGCTTGCCGGTAGCCAGGTAGGGACCGTTTTGCTCGACGCCGCCGGTGGGCACAAGGACCGTCGTCTTGCCGCCGCGCACGGCGTCGCGCACCTCTATCCAAGTCATCTCTTCGAGAAATACTGTGTCGAGAGCGGCGCTGGGCCGAAGGGCATCCAGGGCGAAATGGGAGATGTGGGGCGGATTGGCGAGGCATCCCACCGTCAGTAGAACCACCAGCGAACCGAATCGGCGGTCCACACATCCTCTCCGGGTCAATCTGGAATGGATAGGTAAGGCGGCAAGTCCGTCTCGGTTCCTTGCCGGTTCAATCCTTTTAACCACCTCGAATAGGGGCTCATGGCCAGTCCTCACAGATAGGTCGATACAATAACTGAAAAAGCCGGATACCGCTACGCCAACCCGAAGTTCCCTCCTGGCCGGAACTCCAAGCGTTTTCAACACCTTCAACACACGCTGGTTTGGGAGTTCCTCTGGGGAGCTTCGCCATAGACGATGAGTACTTGGGACAGCCATTTCGCCGTGGGCTGGACTCAAGAAGAAGGAGGCTCTTTACGAGGTATGAGTAGAGCAGTCAAATCGGCGTGGGGTGGACTTCCACACCGCGAGTGGGGTCGCCAAGCAGACGGCGAACATCTTCCGGATGAACGGTCCCCCTTCGCCAATAGTGAGCGATCATTTCTTGGACCCAGTCCGCGGGCGGCAATTGCTGAAGGCGATCCTGGATCTGTCGGCGCAGTTCGGTATTTTTCGGGTCATAAAACATCGACGGGACCGCCTGGCCTGGTGGCCGGTGCGAGAAATCCTTACTCGCCCACGGGCGAGTCGGCCGATTGCGTCTCTTCCTCGTCCTCACGCGCCACCTGGGCGATCGACGCGATCTTATCGCCTTCGTTGAGGTTCATGATCCGTACACCTTGGGTATTGCGGCCGACGACGCGAATTTCGCGGACGTGGGTGCGGTTAACCATGCCGCCTGTGGTGATGAGCATGATGTCATCGGGATCACGCACCGATACCACGCCGACAACCTTGCCGTTGCGTTCGCTGGTACGGATGTCGCGGATGCCTTTGCCGCCGCGGCGTTGCTTGCGATAGTGCATGGCCGAGCGCTCATTTTCTCCGGTCGTGGACGTTTCCGACTCGCCGTCTTCGCTTTCTCCGGTCACGGATACTCCCGGCTCGTCTTCCTCTTCGACCTCAGCAGGCTCGGCACCGGCAGTATTGGCGCCGAAGGGTGTCCGTTTGCCGTAGCCGTTCTCGCACACCGTCAGCAGGTAGCCTTCCGGATCGGCGACGACCATGCCGACAACCTCATCGTCGCCCTGCAGGGTGATGCCTTTGACGCCGCGGGCGGCACGGCCCATGGCGCGAACGTTGGATTCGTCGAAGCGAATGGCCATGCCGTTGCGTGTGCAAAGCAGCACCTCATCGCCCGGCTGAGTCAGCACCACGTCGATAAGTGTGTCGCCTTCGTCGAGGCTGATGCCGATGATGCCGCCGCTGCGTGGCCGGCTGTACTCTTCCAAGGCCGTCTTCTTCACCAGGCCGCGGCGCGTGGCCATGAGGAGATGGCCGCCAGCGTCGAAACGACGCACCGGAATCAGACTGGTGATCTTCTCTTCCGGCTTGAGCGACAGCACGTTGGCGATGGCCCGGCCGGTCGAAGTGCGGCTGCCGGCCGGGATATCGTAGACCTTGATCCAGTACAGCTGGCCGCGATTGGTGAAGCACAACAAGTAAGCATGTGTCGAAGCGACGAAGAAATGCTCGATGAAGTCGTCTTCGCGTGTGGCGCCGCCGGAGACGCCCTTGCCGCCGCGATGCTGGGTACGGTAGGTGCTCAGCGGCAGCCGCTTGATATAGCCGGCGTGGCTGATGGTGACGGCGTTGTCCTCCTCGGCGATCAGGTCTTCCATGTCGAGCCGGCTAATCTCGCCGGTAATTTCGGTCCGGCGGTCGTCGCCGTACTTGTCGCGCAGCTCGCGCAGATCGTTCTTGATGACCTCGCGGATGTTTTGCTCATCGCTTAACAGTTGTTCATAGCGGAGAATCTTGCCGCGCAGGTCGTTGTATTCCTTGAGGATCTCGTCCCGTTCGAGGGCAGCGAGTTGGCCGAGTTGCATGCGAACTACGGCCTCGGCCTGCGCTTCGGTCATGCGGTAGCTGGGCAACACGCCGATTTCGCGCTGGAGTGATTGGAAATGCTCGTCACCCAGCGCTCGGCTCATGACGGCTGCCGCTACTTCGAGACCCTGCAATTGCCTCTTGGCCTCGGCCCGGCTCGGCGAGTGGCGGCAGATGGCGATGACCTCATCCAGGGACGAGATAGCGATGAGCTGGCCTTCCAGGACGTGCGCCCTCCGTTTGGCCTCGCGCATCTGGAATTCGGTGCGGCGGCGGATCACGGAGGCGCGGTGGCGGATGAACTCTTCCAGCATGCGCTTGAGTGTCAGCAGCTCCGGCCGACCATCTACCAGAGCCAGGAGAATGATGCTGACCGTTTTCTCCAGTGGCGAAAACTGGTAGAGTTGATTGAGGACCAGGTGCGGATCGGCGTCACGCTTGAGGTAAACAACCAGGCGCACCGGCTCGCCGTTGCGGGCGCTGGATTCATCGCGGATATCGCGGATGCCTTTTATCTTTTCTTCCTTGACGAGATCGCCGATAGCGGCGGCCAAGCGGTTGCGCGTTTGCTGATAGGGCACCTCGGTGATGATGATCTGCGTTTGACCGTTCTCCTCGCGGATGTCGGCACGGGCGCGGAGGGTGATCTTGCCGCGGCCGGTGGCGTAGCCATCGAGAATGCCCTGCCGGCCACAGATGATGCCGCCAGTCGGGAAGTCGGGACCAGGAATGATTTCCAGCAGCTCTTGCAGGGTCACATCCGGCTCGTCGATGACTTTGATAGCGGCATCGCACACTTCGCGCAGGTTATGCGGCGGAATATCGGTGGCCATGCCCACGGCAATGCCCTCGGCACCGTTGACCAACAAGTTCGGGAACTTGCTGGGCAGGACCAACGGCTCGCGATGCTTGCTGTCGTAGCTATCGATGAAATCGACGGTGTCGGCTTCGAGATCGGTAAGCATCTCGGCGCCGATAGGCGCCAGCCGCGCCTCGGTATAACGGGGAGCAGCGGGCGGCAGGCCGGCGATGGAGCCGAAATTGCCCTGCGGATGCACCAGGCGATAACGCATGTTCCAATCTTGGGCCATGCGTACCAGGGTCGAATAGATCGACTGATCGCCGTGCGGATGGTAGCGCTTCATCGTCTCGCCGATGATGCCGGCGCACTTACTGGTCGTTCCGGTGGGGCCGAGTCCCAGGTCATTCATCGCCACCAGGATGCGTCGCTGCGACGGTTTGAGTCCATCGCGCACATCGGGCAAGGCCCGACTGATGATGACGCTCATAGCGTAGGTGAGATAGCTGTCCTTCAGTTCGTCGGCGATGTTGAGCGAGTCGTAACCGTTGCCATTGCTGCCTGGCTCCGGCGGAATGTCGCTCGGCGGTTGTGTAGGGGAGTTCGTGGCGGGCGTAATGTCATCTGGCAAGGCCAATATCCTCCGTAGCGCTGCGTCGAAAAACCTGTGTGCGCAGCGAATGTTTCCTTTAATTTCCTTGATTTATTCTAACGAAAATGCCCCTTTCCCACCATGCCGGTTGCTCCTGGGTGGGAACCATTTTGCTTTCGCTACGGACTAAAAACGTGATAAGATGGGGTTACAGAGCGGATGAGCGGAGCATGTCAACGTTCCGATTGTTCTTTCAGCGAGGTATTGACACGCTCTGCTCACCCATTCGGCGATGCAGTGTCAACCGTTTGTCCGAGAGGAGTTATCGATGCGCCATCTTGTTGTGACCGCCAGTTTGTTCGCCGCCTGTTTGGCGAGTTCGGTCAACCTGTCCGCCGCCGATGAGAAAGACACGCCCAAGGCCGCCGCCACACGGAAGCTGTTGAAAACCAAGGTATCGGTAGACTACAAGGACACACCGCTGAGTGAGATCATTGACGACATAAAGGACCAAATTAAGGACAAAACCAAGAAAGTCTTGGGCGTGCGCGTGGACAACAAAGGGGGCGTCTCGAATAATACCAAGTTCACCTATAAGGCTGACGACAAGCCACTCGACGAAGTGCTAGATGAGATGTTCCAAAAGAACGACCTCGGCTACGTCGTCATTTCCCAGCAAGGAAACGCCTACGATGGGACGATCCTTATCGTCAAGGGCAAAGCACGCGGCTATCCACTGAAAAAAGATGACAAATAAACACCTGTTCGTTTCTGCCATGCCGCCACGTCTTTTTCTTGATCCGGAACGGGCCGATGCCGACGGCCTGGTCGGCATCGGCGGCAATCTGAGTCCGCCGTTTTTGCTCGAAGCCTACCGCCGTGGCATCTTCCCCTGGTTCGACGAGAACAGTCCAATTCTGTGGTGGTCGCCGGACCCGCGGGCAATTTTTGAGATGGATGGCCTGCACGTTTCGCGGCGGCTGGCCCGCACCGTGCGTTCGGGAAAATTCACGGTCACGGTCGATTGCGCCTTCGCTGAAGTCATCCGCGGTTGCGCCCATCGACCGAACAACGGCGTGTGGATCACGCCGGAGATGATCGAGGCTTATACCCGACTGCACGAACTGGGCCATGCACACAGCGTCGAGGTCTGGCACAATGGTGAACTGGCCGGTGGCATTTATGGCGTGACGATCGGCGGTCTGTTTGCCGGCGAGTCGATGTTCACGCGCGTCCGTGATGCTTCCAAGGTTGCTCTGGTCCATCTCATGGAGCGCCTGCGCCAGCGCGGTTTTCAGCTTTTTGATGTACAATTTCTCAACGAACACACGGCCCGCCTCGGCGCGATCGAGATTCCGCGTCGCGAGTATCTCCGGCGGCTGCGCAAGGCCATTGCTTACAATGTGAGCTTCACCTCATAGAAAAGCAACCGCCGCATTGTCAATGCGCTCCTTATCAGCCCCGGTGGGCTTACCGAGATCGACAGCGCCGGCCTGAACCAACAACGGTGCCCAGTCCGCCGCCTGCTTAGTGCAAGAAGCGGCACACAATCGCAGTTGATCGGTTAGCCATTGCTCCAGACTTTGACCCATGTGCTGGGCTGCTTGGACCAATACCGTTGTTCGGCCAAAGGCTGTGAACAAGCAGATTATTTCGTTCCTTTGTTCCAATAGATGCGCGCATTGTGCGATTGCCGGCCGACGGCCACGAGGTCGATGCGACCATCGCCGTCGAGATCAGCGGCGGCGAGATCTTCGACGCGCACGCCGCCCTCATCGAGCAGGTGTCGTTGCCACTTCGTTCCCTTCTCATCAATCGCCTTGAAAATGCGTACGCCACAATTCTCGCCGGGCTTATCGCTGAGGATGTCGCGGACGCCGATAATTAGCTCATCGTTGCCGTCGCCATCAAGGTCAGCACACCAAACGGCATGGCCCCATTTCAGCTTGTCATCGAGAACGTGACGCTCCCATAAGCCACCGGACTCGGCAGGTGGAGTGTACACCACAACTTTATCTCCATGCCACGGCTCAATTGTGGCGATAAAAGGCCGGCCATTTTTGAGCTTGCCGCGTTTGATTTCGCTGGCGCCGCGGCTTTTGTCGGGGTGGACCTGATCACCTTCGCCAAGCTGGCGGCGTGTCCATTTCCCGCTCTCACGATGGAGAAGACTTACTCCTTCATAGCTGGCAGTCAGCACGTCCATGCCCTTGCCGTGATCACGTGGAATCGCCTGAAAGTTATGGATGACGTGCATACTCTGATCAAGCACTTCCATCGGCCAACGGTCGCGTAGGGGATCTTTGGGAATGCGATAAGCCAGCACGCGCACCGGCTGGCCGTCCATGTGGTTCTTGGCCGCAGTACTGTTGCGTCCCATCAGCGGCACAACAAGGAGGACAGGGTTGCCGTCGCCGTCGAGATCGGCGAAGCGAATGCGGTGCAGCGTCGGTTCCTCGCCGATAGGATAAATATTCCATGGCTCCTCGAGTGTCTTGCCGCGCCGCAGCCATTGCAGCGTGCCACCGGATTTGGTGTTGCTGGGGTCCCATGCTGCTCCCAGGGCGAAATCGAGCTGACCGTCGCCGTCGATGTCCGCCGCTGCGATGCACACGTTATCCGGCCTGGTCTGGCCCTCGATTATGATGCGCCGTCGCCACGAGGGATTCTCGTACCACACCACGCGCGTTTGATCAACGACCACGATGTCCCTCTTGCCATCGTTGTTGACATCGACAAGCAGCACGGCATAGCCGACGCCGAGACTTTTCTCGATCTCCTGGATGCGAAACGCGGGAATGCCCCCGGCGTCCTCGGCCGCCCGCAAGAGCGAGAAGAGCATAGCGAACCCAATCAGGCAGGGCACGAAGCGACGAACGAGATTGCTGGACATGGTACAGACACCTCCCTTACTCACCAATCCGCCGCGCCTGCCAAAGATGCTTTTGCGGGCGCGGCGGGTTGGTAGGAAGATTTTAATTCGCGCTCTCATGCAGCGGAGCAGGACGCGGGGCGATCGTCTCCATCTCGCGGCGGATACGGCAACGCAACAGATGCAGATCTTCGTCGATCTTTTCCAAAACGATGTCGGCGTCCTCGACCTGGCCGGCAGCCAAATACTGCCGAGCTTCGACCAAGCCCTTCTGGGCGATGGACAGCCGCCGATCGATCATTTGTGTGAACGGGGAAGAGGACACAGAAAGAGCGCTGGTCTCACGAGCGCATTGGGAAAGGACCAACATGAGCATCTCTCGCAACAGCAAACCGAGGGAAGCCGGAGGAAAACGCACCGCCACCCCAGCGGTCCTCCCAAGCGGGAGGAGGCTCCAGCAGGTCACACAACTTTGTGCGAGTTTTGATCGAGGAAGCGAAAGCAAGTTGTGTGGGGGCAGACGCCCACTTGAGTTCGGCTTCCCTACCGATGTGGCTATAGATGGGCCAGGAGATTCGTTCTCCCCTCTAGAGGCGTATCAGCCCCTCTTGTACCCGAAAAGACGGTTGCAATGCAAGAGCAATTTTAGAGTTAGCGGAAGAAACTCCCTCTCTCTTTGAGGGAGGGTTAGGGTGGAGGCTAGAACTCCTTAGCTGAATGGTACTTCTATCTCCTACCTCAACCCTCTCCCACAAGGAGAAGAGGTTTTTCGCCAGTCCTAAGGGCGAGCGGCCTTTTCCCTCCCTCCTTGTGGGGGAGGG
>Ga0070737_10005848_pt1 | contig 11542 bp, 9 predicted proteins | sample Coa_R1_10_FD_66438 | JGI IMG/M metagenome (GOLD analysis project Ga0070737, IMG submission 66438) | Surface soil microbial communities from Centralia Pennsylvania, which are recovering from an underground coalmine fire - Coalmine... | ecosystem: Environmental > Terrestrial > Soil > Unclassified ...
GCGTGAAGCACCGGGGGCCGCGCCGGCCGCCACTGGTGAAGGGGCGCAGCGGTACCGCCTCGCGCTCCACACCGGCCGCGAAGCCGTGCGCTCGGCCGCTCGCACCGACGCCGCGGCTGCGACGGTTTTCGCCGACGCACATCGGCACCACCTTGCCGCCCATGCGCAGACCAAGAGCGTGCTCGACGAGGCCCGGGCCGAGGCTGCGGTCGCGCCGGACACTCCGATCGCACAGCGCGAGGCGACGCGGCGCCGGGTGGTACGGCTACGCGCCCAGCGAGTACACGTGCTGTCGGCTCGCGAGCGGGCACGCCGGCACCGGACCGCGTTGCGGCTGCTGCGTTACCGCGCATCACGGCGGCGGGGCATGGGACTATCGCGGCTGCCCTCACCAAACGGCCGCACCGGGATCGCGGTGCGCGCCGCGCTGTCGCGGCTGGGCCGGCCGTATGTCTGGGGCGCAACCGGACCGGATCAGTTCGATTGTTCCGGCCTCATGCAATGGTCCTACGCGCAGGCCGGAATTCCGTTGAGCCGCACCACGTACCAGCAGATCCACGACGGTATCCCGGTGCCGCGCGCGCAGGTGCGACCAGGGGACCTGGTATTCCCGCATGCAGGCCACGTTCAGATGTCCATCGGCAACAACCTTGTCGTGGAAGCCCCGTACTCGGGCGCCACGGTCAGGATCAGCGCGCTGGGCAACAACGTGCAGATCAGACGCCCACTGCCGTAGTCCGGTCCAGGCTGTTAGCCAGTGAATTGTCGCGGGGTAGCGGCCCGGGTACCGTCGCCCCTCATGGCGGGGCCGCTCTTGCAACACCAGCTCGGGGACGCGGCCGAGGTCATAAGGTGCGCTGAATCCCGTCTGGCACACCAGAATTCGACGATCGCGCAGATTGACCTGCAAGTAGTCAGCGCGATACTGAATGCGCATCTGAAGACGTCAGACGGTCGCGATGCGCTCGACACTTTGCAGAACGAGGTGCAGACGGCCGTGCGGACCCGAACCGACCTGGACACTCCTTCCGGAGCGCGCGATTTCCAGCGCTTCCTGATTACCAAGCTCAGGGACATCCGCACCGTCGTGGCGGACACCGGCCTCGACGATACGTCGAAGTCAGCACTGATGGCGGCGTGGACGTCGCTGTACGACGTCTCCAGGACGGCGAGCGGCGACCAGGGCGACACGCGGTTATCCTCGGCACCCCCAGCCGGTTCGCCGGCGCCGGGCGATGCGGCAGATTTGGCGGACGACGAGCTGGATCCCTACCTCGATTCGCTCCTGGCCGACGACCCCGGCCTCGTCTCCACCGAAACGCCACCGCAAATTGCCACCGCAGCAATGCCGATGCCACCGGCCATGTCAGGGATGCCCAACCTCGGCGGGGGAGGGATGCCGAGTTGGGGGATGCCGGGCGGATTGCCGTTGCCGACCTTGCCACCGGAAATGGACCGTGAACAGCCGGCCGAGCACATCGACGAGGCGCAGCCGGAAGATCCACTGCCGCTCGAAGAACCAGCGCCGACCGAGGGTGACGACCGGGAGTCCGACGACTCGGCGCCCTCGGCCGTGCCGGAGCCTGCGCCGCCCGAAGGGCCGACGACGGTCACGCTCCCGAACGGCGAGACCGTCACCGCCGCCAGTCCGCAGCTTGCCGCCGCGATCAAATCCGCTGCCGGTGGCACACCTATCCCGGAGGCGTTCCGGCAACAGGGAATCACGGTTCCACCGCCCGGGACCGCGGTCGCCGAACCGGTCGACCCGTCGCGGGTCGCGCCGGGCGACATCGGCATGTTCACGGATCGGCACGCTCTTGCGCTGGGCAACGGCAAAGCCCTTCTCAACGGGCAGATCCAGCAGATCTCCACCGTGAAAGGACCCAGCTTCCTCGGCTGGGAGCACCCGCCCGCGCCGGCGGGCGTCGCCGCAGCGACCGAAGGACCGGCACCCACCAGGCCGGCCGCGCCACCACACTGAACGCGCCCAGGAGAACGGATACGTCAAGAGGAGAAACCGGATGTCAGAAAGAATCCGCGTGGTGCCGGCGGAGCTGCGCGCAGCGGCCGACCAGCACCAGCAAATGTCGGACTATCTGCGCACGATCCCGTCGTCGCATCCCGCGATTCAGGACAGCCTCGACTCGCTGGGGCCGATCTTCTGCGAATTGCGCGAGGCCGGACGTGATCTGCTGGACCAGCGGCGGCAGTGCTATGAACAGCAAGCCGACGACCATGCCGGTATCGCGCACAAGCTGCGGACAGCGGCAAACATGTGGGAACAGCACGAGGACGACGCCGCGCACAACCTCGGCAGCGTCGTCGACGACGCTCGATGAGCAACCCGAATCCCGATTTCGACACCGTTCACCCGAGTGGACACATCCTGGTCCGCTCCTGCCGGGGCGGCTATCTGCACAGCCTCAGACTGAGCGCCGCTGCGATGGAAACCGACGCCGAAACACTGGCCCAGGGCATTTTGCTGGCAGCGGACGTGTCCTACCTCAAGGCGGTGCTGGAAGTGCGCGGTGAGATTGTCGCGGCCGGGCACACCCCATCCGCCGAGGTGCCCACCGTTTACGATCTCGACGCGGCGATCGAGAAGTTACGGGCGCATCGACTGCGCCACCGCCCGGTCCGGTCCCGCCTAGGGTAGCCGTGTCGCGCCGGACGCGCCGCTGGGTGCGATACCCGTCGGAGGCTCGATGGGATTGGCGCCAAACAACTCTCGCGCGCGATCGAGCAACAGCCTAACTTCGTCGAGCTGCTGCTGCAGCGCAGAATCAGCCATGACCCCACGCTAGTTAGCCCGCGTGATGCCCACAATTCAGTGTTGGCCGCGCACCGGTACTCTTGGCCGGTGGCGATCTTCGGTCGGATCACGGCGCGTCAGCGCCTCCGGAGAGCGGCTCAGGAATCACTGGCGATTCCGCCCTTCGGCCCTGCGGTTGATTACGCCCCCTGGGTGGTCGGCGAGCTCTGGCCTGCAGAACTGTCCACAATCACACCCGAAAATGCTTCCGTCGCAAGGTATCTGCGAGCTGAACTGGATAAGATAGTCCGTTCGACCAACGAGCAGTTGCGCACGATCCGGGGCGCAGGACCGATGGGGCCGGCCCAGCAAGCAGAAGCGGCCCGAGTCGTCAACAGCGCCCGCGCGTTTGCTGCCGAACGGGTCGAGGCAGCGCTTCGCCAGCTCGACAAGAAGATAGGAGACCTTCCCACCGACAACCTGCCGTCGATCTCGGCCGGCCCCGGCGACGGACCAAGCGCCGAAGATACGCAGCGGCTGCCCATCATCACCGCGGCGCCGGAGGATCCGGCCGACGAGCAGCCGCCGACTCAAGAGGCGGAGGAGGTCGCTGCCCAACCCGAATCCGATCAGGAACGGTTGCATCGACTGGTCGAGTTCATGGCCCGCCAAGAACCCGGCTTGTGCTGGGCGGCGGGGGACCAGGAGAACGGCATGACCGTTGTCGCCACCGACCTCGCCGAAGGCTGGATACCTCCAGGTATTGCGGTACCGCCCGACGTGCGGTTGCTGCCGCCACAGCGCCGCACCGGCGACGTGGTAGCGATTCTCGGTCCCACGACCATCTCGGCGACCTACGCACCGGGCGATCCGCTGGCGTGGTCGTTCGGCTGGGCAACCGAACTCGACCCCGCCGCATATTCGGTGCGGGCCCGCCGGTTGCCGCCCATCGACGGCCTGGGCTGGCTGCTGGCCGGCGCCACACACATGCGCGACGGCCTGCCGCGGATGGTGCACACCTTGGCCAAGGCAGGCGCGGCGAAAACGCCCATCCTGGAAACGGAAATAGAGGAGCTGCGGGCCCACCTGGAAACCGCGCGGGTCCAGCTGCTGGCCCAGTACCCGGAAGTGGACCACGCGGTCCTGCTCAACTGCCTGCTGCTGGCCGCCACCGATGGCATCGCCACCGGAGACCGGCTGACAGCCAATTACCACTTCGCCTGGTACCAGGCACTCAACGCGCCACCACCCCACAAGCGGCCCACAAGGTGAGTTGACGCTGATCGCGGTCGTGGAAATACTGCCACGATGTCGGGGGTGGGCAGCCGCGCAGAACTGAGCGACAACGATCTCGTCGAGGAGGTTCTGCGGGATCTCAGCGAAGCAGCCGACCGATGGGCGGCCGTCGTCGCCGAGGCCGAGACGGTCAGCTACAGCGTCGATTTGGGAGACGCGCAGGTGGTGACCAATGCGGACGGCAAGCTGATCGCGTTGACGTTGCATCCGGACGTGATGGCCGGCTACACGCATTACGAACTGGCCGACCGATTGAATTTTGCCATCGCGGCGCTGCGTGCGGAAGCCGAAGTCGACAACCAGACCCGGTATGGCGGCACTATCCGATGACCCCGGATCCACTGACGCTAAGGGCATTCGAGCTGTTGAATCGCGCCCACAATCTCTACGGCGCCCGGCTGTCGGTCGGACCCGTCGAAGGCCGGGTGGCACCGCCCGGAATTTTCACGGAAACGGCGTACGCGGCACCGGCGACCGCCCGGGCGATCGCCGTGCTGCGTCACGCCGCGGCGACGGACACCGAATTGGACACCGTGGTGGCGGATGCCGGCGCGGACCGTGCCCACGCACGGCATGCCAGTCGGATGATCCTGGACGACGCGCACGCCGACCCGATGCCGGCAAGCGACACCGTCCTGGGCCGACGGGAAGCCATGCGCCGCATGGCCGCTCGGCTGCGCATGCAACGACGAAGCATCCAGCGCTCACGCCGGCATTCGCGGCTGCTGGCCCGACGGCTCCGGCGGCTCGACTACGTACACCGGCGGCGCGGCGCCCGTTCCGCTGCGGGCCCCATCTCGCTCAGCGCGGTGCGACATGAAAGACCTGCTCGCTCGAGTAACCGAACCAGAGAGTACATCTGCGCCGCATTGGATCACCTCGGCATCAATGACCCGGCGGCCCGGCGCAATTGGCTGCACGGATACCAGACGCTGATAGCCCGGGAATCGGGTGGCCGGCCATCGGCCGTCGCCTCCGAGCCGGCCACCGGACCGGGACCACTACAGGCCGACGGCCACCGGCTGGGCTACGCACGCGGCATCACACAGACGATCCCGATCACATTCGCCCGCTACCACCAACCGGGCACGTCGACCAGTATCTACGATCCGGTCGCCAATATCTGCGCGTCGATGAACTATGTGATGCACCGGTACGGCGTTGCGGCTAACGGCCACAACCTTATTGCGCAGGTTCAGCAGGCGGATGCGAACCGATCGCCGAAGGGATATTGATCGTGCCGCTCAATCTGTCGAACCGCGATCAGAACTCGGGCCACCTGTTCTACAACAGACGCCTGCGCGCCGCCATCACCCGGTATTCGGTCCAGATGAAACACGACGACCGAAAACAACAGGCCGCCTTGGTGTTGTCCGTGGTGTTCGCTGTGCTCGGTGCAGGCTGGATGGCGTTGCTGCACTTCATGAAACCCGCGGGCCTGGTCGGTCAGTCGGCGCTGATCGGCGACCGCGATACGGGAGCGGTGTACGCAAAGATCGACGGGCGGCTCTATCCTGCTCTGAATCTGACGTCCGCGCGGCTGGCCGTGGGAAACGCCGGCGATCCGACCTGGGTCCGGGCCGCCGAAATCGCCAGGTATCCGTCCGGGCCGATGATCGGCATCCCCGGGATACCCGACAACCTCACTGTCAGAACAGCGTCGACCTCGGCTTGGTCGATATGCGACACCGCGGCCCCCGGGGGCAGCACCGCGTCACCGGTGGTGACCTCGATCGCCGGGGAGCTGCCCGACGCGGCCCCCGCCGTGCCGATCCGAGCCGACCAGGCCATCCTGGTGACCCATCGGGAGTCCACCTACGTGATCTGGGGCGGGCATCGGTCACGTATCGACCCCGCGGAGCGATCGGTGACGTTCAACCTGGGTCTGGACCCCGGCGTGACACGCGCCATCGGCATCTCCAATGCACTGTTCGACGCCATGCCTGCGACGGAACCGATTGCGGTTCCGCCGATTCCGGAAGCGGGAACCCCGTCGACATGGTTGACGGAAGCGACGGTGGGCAGTGTGCTGGAAACACGCGACGCCAACGGCGTGGTCAACGGCTTCTATGTGCTGCTGTCCGAAGGTGTGCAGAAGATCAACGGCTTCGTCGCAGATTTGTTGCGGACTGCGGATCCGCGCGGCATTGCCGCACCCAGGCTGGTTTCGCCCGGCAAGCTGGTCAACATTCCAACGATCGACAAACTCAACGTCGACTACTACCCGACGGGAAAGCTGACCTTTGTCGATACCGCTGCTAGCCCCGTCACCTGCCTCACGTGGACGAAACAACCCGGCGACCGGCAGGCCGCCATCAGGATCGTCAGTGGTCGGCGCCTGCCGGTGCCGGTCAGCATGGACTCCCACGTGGTGTCGCTGGTGCGCGACGACCGCAGCCTCGATTCGGTGGAAGCCGACCAGACATTAGTGTTGCCCGGCGCAGCGAATCTTGTTGCGACAACCAGCGGTGTCGTCACGTCCGACAGCCGGGAAAGCCTGTACTGGCTTTCACCGCAGGGAGTGCGGTACGGAATCCAGTGGGACAAAACAACCTTGCATGCGCTGGCGCTGAATCCGCGCGGCGCCCTGCAGGCGCCGTGGTCGATCATTCGCACTTTTGCGCCCGGGCCGGCGATCAGTCGGGAAAACGCTCTGGTGGCCCGCGACACCATCGACGGCGGCGCAGTCGCGCCGGTTACGCCATACAGTCACGAAGTGGCCGAAGGTTAGCCGTGTCGAAACGAGGGTTCGTGCCGCCTGCCCGCACGCCACCGCCGATCGTTCCGCCCACCCGGGTGGCGGTAGCTGCGCCGCTGGCGCTGCCTGAGCACGAACCGCGAAACATCCTGCTGATGGTCGCCCTGCCCGCCGTTTTGGTGGGGATCCTGGGAACGCTGGTGGTGATGTACACCTCCGGTGTCCGCTCTTTGCAGTCGGGTTTCTTCCCGATGATGGGGCTGTTCGGTTTCGGTGCCCTCATGGTCAGCGGCCGGTTTGGGCGTGGGCGCCGGATCACGTGGGGCGAACAGGAAAAGCAGCGCCGCGTGTACTTGCGTCAACTCGACGAGCATCGCGATCAGTTGCAGCGCCTCGCGCAGGATCAGCGGGCCAGCCAACTGTTCGTCCATGCCGATCCGCAGCGTTTGGATACCGTCATCGGCGGCCCACGGATGTGGGAGCGCCGGCCCGGTGATCCGGATTTTCTCGACGTCCGCCTCGGGATCGGGGTGCAGCAAACCGGCGACTCAGCGGTGTCGCTGCAATGGCCCGACGTCCCGGTAGGAGAAGAACTGGAGCCGGTAACCGGCGCCGCGCTACGGGATTTCATCCTGGCGCACAGCAAGATCCGTGGCATCGGAAAAGTGCTGAGCTTGCGTTCGAGGCCGGGCTTCAGTTTCATCGGTGATTCAGCCGAACTGCACAGCCTGATGCGTTCGATCCTGTGCTCGCTCGCGGTCTATCACGGCGCAGGCGATGTCAAGTTCTTGGTCGTCACCCGCCGTCCCCAGCAGTGGACCTGGCTGGTGTGGCTGCCGCACAACCAGCATGACGAAATGTTCGATGCCTGCGGGCATCGGCGTTTGGTGTTCACCTCACCCACCGAACTCGAGGAAGCACTCGATACCGAGTTGCACCGCAAGGGGCGAGGGCCGTGGACCCCACCGACGGGGTCGAGCCCGACGTTGACCCCGTCGCCGATGGAACCGCGCCCAGGCTTGGCGCTCGGCCCGCACTGGCTGATCGTCGACGACGCGGCCGGCACGCCCGAGGGTTGGGAGGGGGTTACCGGGCAGAAGGGCATGGCCGGAATCACCGTGCTGCGGTTGGGGACTCGTCCCGGCATCGGGGTGGGCTTCGCCGACGACGAGCGATTCACGCTGCGCGATGGAAGGCTCTGGCACCGCGACGCGTTCTACGCCGTCGCCGATACGCTCACCGACAGCACCGCCAACCGCTATGCGCGAAAGCTGGCACGATGGTCATTGACCAGCGTCGGCGAGCCGCGGGAAACAGACAGCCAGGGCGGGGAACTGCTGCGGGCGCTGGGCATCGGTGATCCCCGCCAACTCGACGTCGACCGGCTCTGGGCGGAAAGCCGCGGGCGCGGCGACCAGAACTGGGCAATGGTACCGGTCGGAGTGAAACCCAGCGGGGAAGTGCAGCATGTCATCCTGCGCGCCAAGGACTTCGGCGGCTTCGGATTCCATTCGGTGGTGATCGGTACGTCCGGCTCCGGCAAGTCGGAATACTTCCTGTCGCTGTGCAGCGGCATCGCGCTGACCCATTCGCCGGAAGCGTTCACTGTAATTTTCGTTGACATGAAGTTCGAGTCCGCTGCCCAAGATCTACAGGGATTCCCGCATGTTGCCGGCTCCCTGTCCAACCTGGGCAACGACGAGCGGCACCTCGCCGAGCGGATGCGCAAAGCCATCAACGGCGAAATAGCCAGGCGCTATCGCCTCTTCAAGGATGCCGGTGCCCGCGACGCCAACGAGTACGAGGAGATGCGCCTGGCCGGCCGTGATCTGGAGCCGGTGCCGATCCTGCTGGTCATCATCGACGAGTACCTGGAGTTGTTCGTCCACCATCCGAATTGGGTCGACCTGGTGATCCACATCGGGCAGGAAGGCCGTGGCTGCAACGTGTTCTTCACGCTGGGCGGTCAGCGACTGGACCTGTCGTCGCTGAGTAAAGTCAAAAGCAACATCGCTTTCCGGGTAGCGCTGCGCGCCGAGACCGCCGAGGATTCCCGCGACGTCATCGGCAGCGATGCGGCGCTGCACCTGCCGTCGAAAGAGAACGGCTACGCGCTGCTCAAGGTCGGGCCGCGAGATTTGGAACAGTTCCGCTGCTTTTATGTGTCGGCACCGTTTGTGCTGCCCCGCAAGACCGACCACCTGAACCGGACCGTCGACCGCAGCTTTTCCAAGCCCCGCCTACTCACCTGGGAATACCAGCCGCTGAGCGCCACAGACAGCGCTGCACTTGCTTCCGGCGAGCCGGAACACGCGGATGAGTTCTTGTTCGACTCCGACGGCTTCCGGAAGAAGAAACTCGTCGACATCATCCGCGAATCGCTGGTCTCTCACCCGGTGCGGCCGCCGCACCAGATCTGGCTTGCGCCTTTGGACGTCAGCGAACCGATCGACGCAGTGGTGGCGCGCTGGCGCGGTAAGCCGTGGACTGTCGGCTACGGGCAGAACCCAGGGCTGGTCTTGCCTGTCGGAGTGGTCGATATTCCCGAGGAGCATGCCCAGCATGTACATGCGATCGACGCAGAGATGGACAACATCATGGTGGTCGCCACGGCGCAGCGCGGTAAGTCGACGACTTTGATGACGCTGATCGTGTCCGCCGCGCTGATGTACCGGCCGGAACGGCTCACCTTCTTCTGCATCGGCGCATCACTGTATCCAGTCGACGACGTCCCGCACGTCGCCTCAGTGGTCAGCTTGACTGACAGCGAGGGCGTTTCGCGCACGATATCCGCGATCGAGGCGCTGATCCTCGCCCGAGAGGTCTCGTTCAAACATCACCAAATCGACATCTGCGAGTTCCGTGAACGACGGTTCGGCGCAGGCAGGGGCGGCACCGATATGAGTGACAAATTCGGCGACGTCTTCCTGGTCATCGACAACTTCGGGGACCTGTATGAGAAGGAGCCCGCCCTTGGTGACCGCGCGATCGCCATTGCCCGGCAGGGACTGTCCTACGGTGTGCACGTCATGAGCAGCGCCAACGCGTGGCTCGTCGGGCAGAAGCAGGCGCTGCTCAACGTGTCGAATGCGCGAATCCAGCTGCGGCTCAGCAATCCGGAGGAGTCGCAGATGGGTACCACCATCGACCAGCGCAAGGCGGCGCGAAACACCTTGGACCGCCCCGGCTTCGGCCTTACCAGACAAGGCCACGAGCTGCTGATCGCGATGCCGGAGATCAGCGCCGCCGACGGCGCGCGAGTGGTGGCGCGCGAGGTCGGTCCTCGAATCGCCGAGCTGACCGGCACACGCAAGTTGGAGAGCCTCGCGAGGCTGCCCGGATCCATTCCGCTGCGCCAGGTGTTGGACAGCTTCGCCGCCACACCCGGGGCCGAGGACAGCCTGGACATTCCCTTCGCGGTCGGTGAAAGCGCCTTGCAGCCCGTATCGCTCCCGATGCGACGATTACCCAACCTACTCGTGGTCGGCCGCCAATTGTGCGGGAAGACGACAACTTTGGCTGCGATCGGCCTGGCAATCGCGAGTCGGCTTGAGCCGGAGCAGGCGCAGATAACGATCATCGATCCGAAGACGTCACTGATTGGCCGGATCCGAGCGCCACACGTACGCACCTATGCGTACACGCCCGACCACATCGACGATGTGATCGCGAAATTGGCGCAGATCATGCGCGACCGGCTGCCGCCCCTGGGCTTGAGCCAGGACGAACTGCTCGACCGGCGCGGCTGGGACGGTCCACACCACTTCGTTCTGATCGACGACGAGCAAGAGCTGCGCCCGCATGGTGGCATCGGAAAGCCCGCCGCCACCGCACCTTTGTGGGGACTGATCGAACGTGGACGTGAAATCGGTCTGCATGTCATCGCCTCGCGTCTGCCGGGCAACTGGGCGGGGGTGTCGGTGATGAACCTGTTCTTGCAGAAGATGACCGATTCGCGTGCGCCCACCCTGTTCATGGACAACGATCCGGCGGCGGTCAAAGTCTTCGGGCGGGTCAGTGCTCAGCAGCTGCCTCCCGGCCGAGGGTTGTTGGTGACGACAGACGGAGCAGTCGAGGGGGTGCTGGTCGGCACCCCTGAAGCAGGTTCTCAATGACAAGGAGATATCGTGTTGCCACTCAACGTAATACCGGGCGCCGTCGATGCGTCGGCGGCGATTGAAGCGGCAATCAGTACGGAATCCGCGGCGGCTACGGCGACTGCCGCGGCCGTGCTCACAACTGTGGCACCCATGGCTGCGGATCAGGATTCGGTCGAATTCGCGGCTGCCTTGAACGCGACGGGTGCCGCCTACCTTGCAGCCGCCGCAGAGCACGTCGGGCAACGTGCGGGATATGCGGGCAGCCAAGCGCTCGCGTCCGGCACCTACGTGGCCACCGAGGCGATCCGCGCCACCAACCTGGCCTAGCCCGGACATCATGCCTGACCCCAGGTGGGCCGGCCCGCCGGAGGCGATCGCGATCATTTTCGAAACCGGTTGTCCGGCCGCGGTGCTGGCGAACAATGCGGCATGGGCGGCCGAATCAGCCTGCCATGAGACATCGGCCGGGCTTTCGGCGATCAACATGGCGGCCACCGCAGCGTTGTGGCAGGGCGTGGGTGCGACCGCCTCGACGGCGGCAGGGCTAGGACTCAACGCCGGGCTACAGATGCTGGTCGGCTGGATCGCGGAAAAGGTCGCGGTTACGCAAGCCGCCGTGGACGCTTTCACCAGCGCGCGGTCCGCCGTGATTCCCTCGGCGGTATGTCAGGCCAACCGCGATGAGTGGGCCACCGC
>Ga0070737_10005851_pt1 | contig 11534 bp, 8 predicted proteins | sample Coa_R1_10_FD_66438 | JGI IMG/M metagenome (GOLD analysis project Ga0070737, IMG submission 66438) | Surface soil microbial communities from Centralia Pennsylvania, which are recovering from an underground coalmine fire - Coalmine... | ecosystem: Environmental > Terrestrial > Soil > Unclassified ...
GTCTTCTCCGGTGGGACGCTCCCCTGCGCGCGACAGGTTCTCGATGAAAGCCGTCCTCCCCCCCACCAGCCCAGGGTTCGTCCAGTCGAGGATCGCCCACAGGTCGCCGAGGCCGTTCTCCACGGGGGTTCCGGTAAGGGCCAGCCGCGAGTCGGCCTGGAGGCGGCGCAGCTCCCGCGCGGTGTCGCTGGTGTGGTTCTTGATCGCCTGCGCCTCGTCTACGACCACCCGGCGCCAGTGGATCTTCGAGAGGGCGTCGATGTCGCGCACCGCAGTGGCGTAGGTGGTGAGGACCAGGTCGGAGAGGCCGGCCATCTTGGCGATCGACTCGCCCTCCGCCCGGCGCGGCCCGTGGTGGACCGACACCTTGAGCGGCCTGGTGAAGCGGGCCGCCTCGGCCGCCCAGTTGCCCAGCACCGCCGGGGGGCAGATGACCAACGTCGGGCCGTGGCCCTTGTCGACGAGCAGGTGGGCGAGCAGGGTCGGCGTCTTGCCCAGGCCCATGTCCATGGCCAGGCAGCCACCGAGCCCGGAGCGGTCGAGGAACCCCAGCCACCCGGCGGCCTCCGCCTGGTAGCTGCGGAGCTGGCCGGCGAAGCCGTCGGGCGTGTCGATCGGTTCCGGGGGATGGGTCGTGGCTCCCCGCAGGAGGTCCGCCGCCCAGCCCGAGCCGTCGACCCGGAGCGGCCCGGCGAGAGCCCCGCCCTCCAGCCCCACCGCATGGCGGATCATCTCCGCCCCGGTCAGCTGCTTTATCGACGCCCGTTCGGCCAGGGCGGCGGCCGCTTCGGCCAGGTCGGCCCGGTCGAGATGGACCCAGCGTCCCCGCACCCTGACCAGAGGCTGGGCTTCCTTGGCCAGACGGCTGATCTCGGCGGCGTCGAGCTCGAGGTCGTCGAAGAGCACGCTCCAACGGACGTTGGACAGCTGCCTGACGCCGACCTGCGACTCGCCGCCCCGGGCGGCCTCGGCGTAGAGCCGCAGCTGGGGCCTGGGCCGCCGGCGCGACACCCTTGGGAGCATCACCTCGAAGCCGGCGGCCTCCAGCGACCTGCCGGTCTCGAACATGAGCTCGACCGCCTCGTCGCCGTCGAGGACCACCTGTCCACGGCGGGTGGTCGGGCGGCGCAGGGCAGGGACCAGGCGTTCGAGCCGTCGCAGCTGCGCCTCCACCTGCTGGGACTTGGTGCCCGACGAGACGACCAGGGCGTGCTCGACGGGCAGAGGGTGCTTGTCCACCCCGGTGGCCTCGACGGTCAGCAGCCAGCCCCCGGCGGCCTCGGGTGGATCCAGCCGGACGACCAGGCCGACGCGGTGGCTGGATGTCACCGGCGCCGACCAGCGCTTCAGGTCTTCGGCGACTCGGGCGGCGGGTTCCGACTCGGCCAGGAATGGCCGCCCGTCGAGCCCCGAAAGGACCGCTTCGGCTATCTCGGGGCGGGTGGCGGCGCTCGGCGGGCCGGCGGGCGCGACGAGACGCGACGCGCCCGTGCGCGACACTGCGTCCACCACGGCCGCCAGGACCGAGCGGGTGAGGGCGTCGGGAGGAGCCGCCGGCTGGAGGGCGGCGACGGCGCCGGGCATGCGGGTCACCAGGTCGTGCAGCCTGTCGCGGGCCACCAGCGCCGGCACCCACCGCACCCGGTGGCGGGACGGCCCGGCCTTGGGGGCGGCGGCCCCGCCGGACGCCGAGCGCAGCACCGGGACCATGTGCCCCAAGGCGACCAGCTCGGTGCCCCACACGGCGACCTCGCCCATCCACCTGAGGCTCGCCCCGGTGACCGTCCGCCGGCCGAGGGGCGCTCCCTCGCCCCCGCCGCCCTCCGCCTCCCCGTCTGGCGGGCTCGTGTCCCGATCGGGCTCCCCGGGGCCCTCGACCGCATGTTCTTCGGATCCGCCTTGCTCCTCGGGTGGTCCGGGCTCCTGGCCGACACCGACGCCGACGAGCCATCCGAGGCACTGCGACAGCGACGCCGAGCGAGCCTCGACGCTGGCTCCCGAGGGCAGCGTGACCGTGGCGTGGCGCTCCCAGGCGATGCCCGACGCATCGGCTGCGCCGAGGAGGGCGTCGAGGTCCCCCGGGGCGGTCTCGGCCCCCTCGGCACCGGCCCAGACGACCACCCGGCCCTCCGCCCACGAGGCTTGCAGCAACGGTCTGCCCGACGGTGCCTGCCGACCGGCGCCGGCGCCGCTCGCCGCCTCCTCCGACGGGCGGGTCGCCGAGCCGTCGAGGACCGGCGGGTCGATGGCGTCTCCGTCGGCCACTGCCGCCAGCGCAGCCGCCAGCCTCTCCCTCTCCGACCAAAGGTCCGAGAGGACCAGTTCGCGCAGCTCGCCGGTGAGCGAAGCCGCCGAGCGGATCGCCGCGTCGGTCTGGTGGATGAGTCTGCGCAGCGCGGCAGCCCACGCCAACGGCTGCGCCTCCAGGGCGGATCGCTCGGCGTCGGTCGCCCAGCCGCCGGCGTCGGCGACAACAGCTGCCTCTAGGGTCGTCTGGTCCAGCTTCTCTTCTCCATCTGTCCGGCCATCGGCCGAGCACGCACTGGTATGTCCCGAAACGGTGCGGTCGGAGAAGGCCCTGCGGCCCGCACGACTCGCCACCGAACGGTTCCGGGTCGGCCGACCCGTCACCTAGACCTTCAACGTATTCCGGCTTCCTTCCATTCCGGACGCTTCCTGCCTGCGCTGAGACCTACCCCGACGGCCTGCGGCTGACAACTTCCGCTGCCGTCCGTCCTGGGCCCGCGACCGGATGATACCGCCTGGCGCCGGGGAAACTCAAACACCCCTTCCTGCGCTGTCAAGGCGCGCCGCCCACCAGCTCGGGGTGGGCCCGGGCCGCCATGCGGGCCATGCCGTCGCGCCAGCGCACCTCGGCCGGCCCTATGAGACGCTCCATCCTCGTCACGTCTACGGCGACGCTGGGCAGCGCCCGTTCGGTCTCCTCGAAGACCGGTTCCCTACCCACCAGGCTGCCGAGGTAGGCGCACCACTCCTGGACGCTGACCACGTCGGGGCCCGCCCAGTTGAGCGTCGTCGCCGGCACCGAGGCCGCCGCGAGGAGCCTCGGAACGTGGCGGATGATGTCGTCGCTGTGTATCGGCGAGTAGACGCTGGGCGCGCCGGGAAGGACCTGGATCGGCGCGCCTGCGAGGATGCACTCGAGGTGGATGGAGGGCCAGGCGACGCAGTCGCCGTAGGGGACGTTGAGGCGCGCGATGGCCGTGGGGAGCCCGAAGATCCCGCAGCACGCCCTCACCACGGACTCGGCTGCGATCTTGGAGAGGCTGTAGGTGGGTAAAAGGGCACGGTGGTTGTCCCCAAGCGGGTCGTGCTCAGCCAGCCTTCGGTCGCCGGCAGGGGCGTAGACGCCGGTCGACGAGCAGTGCAGGAACGCCTTGGCGCGGCGGAAATGGGACATGACGACGCCGAGGCTCTCAGCGTTGGCGGCCATGGCCGAGGGGAAGTCCGGTGGGTGGGAGACCGCCATGTTCACCACCCAGTCGAAGTCTGCTGGGACCTCGGAGAGGTCCGGTTCGGCGAGGTCGACGACCGCCGTCGTCACGCCGCGCCCTTCGAGGTCGGCGCGCGCCGCGCCGTTCCTGAAACGGGCGAGCCCCCACACCTCGTGGCCTTCGGCGACGAGGGCCCCCACCACCGGCGTGGCGACCATTCCCGTCGCCCCGAGCACGGCGACCTTCACGCCCGGCCCACCTCGTCGCGGCCGCCGGCCATCAACGCCCCGAGCCGGCGGAGCTGCGCGGTGGCTCCCCCCAGGGCCAGCTCGATCTCCTTGGCGGCGAGGAAGTATCGGTGGAGCGGGTACGAGCGGTCGACGCCCATACCCCCGTGGATGTGCTGGGCGGCGTGGACGACCCTCTGGCCTCCGTCGGCCGCCCAGAACTTGGCGATCGCCACCTGCTCGGCGGCGGGGAGCCCCTCGGCCAGCCTCCAGGCCGCCTGGCGGGCAGTGAGCGAGACGGCTTCGGTGTCCACGTAGGCGTCGGCCGCCCTCTGGCCGACCGCCTGGAAGGAGGCGATCGGCCGGTCGAACTGCTTGCGGCCCACGGCGTACTCAGCCGTCAGCTTGAGGGCCGCCCTGCAGGTTCCTGCCATGAGCGAGCACAGCCCCGACGTGGCGCGGGGCAGCAGCCATCCGAGCACCTCGGCGGCCGGGCCCCGCAGACGGGCCTCCGCGCCGACCCGCACCCCGCGAAGCTCCACCAACCCCTCCGGGGACCCGCCGGTCGTCTGCAGCGGGGTGATCTCCAGGCCCGGGGCGCCGGCCTCGACGACGAACACCGAGCCGCCGGCGGGCAAGACGAACGCGTCGGCCACCGTCGCAGCCGGCACGCACGTCTTGGTCCCCTCGAGCACCCAGGAGCTGCCGTCCTCGCGAGCCGTCGCCAGAGGGCGCTCCGGTTCGGTGCCGGGCTCTGTCAGAGCTGCCGTCAGGACCAGCTCGCCGCGTGCCAAGCGCGGCAGGAAACGCCGGCGTTGGGCATCGGTCCCCCATTTGTCCAAGGTCATGCCGCCCAGCACCAGGGCGGCCCACAGCGGCACGGGCGCCGCCACCCGGCCGGCCTCCTCCAGCAAGACCGACACCTCCCCGAAACCGAGGCCGCTGCCGCCGTGGCCTTCGGGGACCGCCAGGCCGAGCAGGTTCGCCTCCGCCAGGGCGGCCCAGAGCCCACGGTCGAAGCCGTCGCCTCTCTCCGTCTCCGCCCGCCGCTCGTCGGTCAGCTGCGTCTCGAACAACTTCGCCGCCGCGGCGACGACAGCCTCCTGGGCTTCGCTCAGCGAGAAGTCCACGCCGGCCTCCTATCTCGACGCCCGGGGGAAGCCCAGGCCGAACATGGCGATCAGGTCGCGTTGGATCTCGTTGGTCCCCCCGCCGAAAGTGAGGATGAGCAGGCTGCGGTAGTTGCGTTCCAGCCTGCCGTGCAGGACCGCTTCGGGCGAGCCGTCACGCAGGTACGCCCGCTCCCCTATCACCTCCATCAGGAGGCGGAACGCCTCCAGGTAGAACTCGGTGCCGAACACCTTCACGCTGGACGCGTCCGCGACGTCGAGGCGTCCCTGCGTGGCCGTCCAGGCCACCTTCCAGTTCATCAGCCGCAGGAACTCGAGCCTCGCCCGGACCCGGGCGAGGGAGACCTGGACCCACTCCTGGTCGACGACCCTGCGCCCGTCGGCAAGGCGCGTCTCGCAAGCCCAGCGCTGCACGTCGTCGAGCACCCGTTCGATGATCCCCGGCGAGCAGAGGGTGACCCGCTCGTGGTTCAGCTGGTTGGTGATCAGGCCCCACCCCTGGTTCTCGCCGCCGACGATCGCGCTGGCGGGGACCCGCACGTCGTCGAGGAAAGTCTGGTTGATGTCGTGCTCGGAGAGGAGCCGCATCGGCGCCAGCGTGATCCCGGGGGTGTCCATCGGCACGGCGAAGATCGAGATCCCCTTGTGCTTCTTGGCCTCGGGATCGGTGCGGGCGGCCAGCCACATGTAGTCGGCACCGCCGGCGAGGCTGGTGAAGACCTTCTGGCCGTTGATGACGTACTCGTCGCCGTCGCGCACCGCCGTCGTCCGCAGGCTTGCCAGGTCGGTCCCCGCCCCGGGCTCGGTGTAGCCGATGCAGAAATGGATCTCGCCTTTGACGATCTTGGGCAGGAAGAACCGCTTCTGCTCCTCGGTGCCGAAGTTCATGATGGTCGGGCCCACGGTGTTGATGGTGAGCATCGGTACGGGTGCGCCTGCGCGCATCGACTCGTCGAAGAAGACGAACTGCTCGATAGCGGAACGCCCCTGTCCGCCCCACTCCCTCGGCCAGCCGATCCCGAGCCAGCCGTCCTCGCCCATCTGGCGGACCACCCTGCGCATGGCCGGACCGACGCCCCGGGACGCGGCGAGCTCCGCTTCGACCTGGGGTGTCAGCAGCTTCTCGTAGTAGGAGCGCAGCTCGCGCCGCAGCGCCTCCTGCTCCTCGCTGTAGCCGATGTACACGGGCCGACAGTACAAGAACGCGTTCTAGTTGCGCTACCCTCGTCATCCCTGTGGAGGCCAACCTCGCCGACCTGTTCGAGTTCGCCGTCGACCACTTCGGACCCCGGGAGTATCTGGTCGCCGGCGGCGAGCGCCGCACCTACGCCCAGATGGAGGAGCGCGCCAACCGCCTCGCCCACCACCTGCTCGAACAGGGGGTGCGCCCCGGCGACCACGTGGGCATCTACGCCTGCAACTGCGTGGAGTGGGTTGAGACCCTCTGGGCGGTGTTCAAGGTGCGGGCCGTGTGGATCAACGTCAACTACCGCTACGTCGCCGACGAGCTTCGGCACATCTTCTCCAACGCCGACCTCGTCGGGCTGGTCCACGCCAGGGAATTCGGGCCGCGGGTGGCCGAGGCGGCCGACGCCCTCCCGGGGGTCCGCTTCTCGCTGGTGATCGACGACGCGAGCGGCCACCCCTACCCCCGCCGCGACGCCGTGCCCTACGAGGAGGCCCTCGCCGGGGCCGCCGCCGAGCGCGACTTCCCGCCCCGTTCGGGCGACGACCGCTACATCCTCTACACCGGCGGGACGACCGGCCTTCCCAAGGGGGTGGTCTGGCGCCACGAGGACGTCTTCTACGCCCTCGGAGGCGGCATCGACGCTGTCACCAACCACAAGGTCTCCGACCCGGGGGACCTCACGCGCGCGGCCGCGGGGCGCAACCCGACCACCTTCTTGGCGTGCGCACCTTTGATGCACGGGGCCAGCCAGTGGGGGGTCATGGGCCAGGCTTTCCAGGGCAACAAGGTGGTGCTGGTCCGCCACTTCGACCCGGTAGAGGTGTGGAGGCTGGTCGAGGCCGAGAAGGTGAACGTCATGTTCATCACCGGCGACGCGATGGGCAGGCCCCTCGTCGAGGCGCTCTCGGCGGGCGCAGCCGGCTTCGACACCTCGTCGCTGCTCGCCGTGGCGTCGACGGCCGCCACCTTCTCGCCGTCGGTCAAGGACGACTTCTTCCGCCGCTTCCCGAACCTGATCATGACCGACTCGCTCGGCAGCTCCGAAGGGGGAGCCCAGGGGGTGACGGTCGTCTCGGCGGGCAGGACGGCCATGAAGAGCGGCCCCACGGTCAGCGGCCTTAGCGGGACGGTTGTCCTCGACGAGCGGATGCGCCCGGTCGAGCCCGGGTCGGGCGTCGTCGGGCGGGTGGCGCGGACCGGCCACATCCCGATCGGCTACTACAAGGACCCGGAGAAGACGGCCGCCACCTTCGTCGAGGTCGACGGGGTGCGCTACGCCATCCCCGGGGACTTCGCCACGGTGGAGGCGGACGGCACGATCACCCTGCTCGGCAGGGGGTCGGTTTGCATCAACTCCGGCGGAGAGAAGATCTTCCCCGAGGAGGTGGAAGCCGTGCTCAAGGCCCACCCCGCCGTGTTCGACGCGACCGTGGTCGGCGCGCCCGACGAGCGGTGGGGCCAGAGGGTGGCGGCCGTCGTCGAGCTCCGGCCGGGCATGTCGGCCACGCTGGAGGAGCTCCAGCAGCACTGCCGGGCGTCCATCGCCGGCTACAAAGTGCCCCGCCAGCTCGAGGTCGTGGACCGCCTGGTGCGCTCCCCGAGCGGCAAGCCCGACTACACGTGGGCTGCGGCGGTGGCAGCGGGCCGGACGGCGCCTACAGGGTGATGCCCCCGTCCATGACCACCACGGACCCCGTCATGTAGTGGGCCTCGTCGGAGGCGACGTAGGCGTAGAGGGAGGCGAGGTCCTCCGGGCGGGAGAAGCCCATCGGGGTCATGTAGCGGGTGATCCGCTTCATGTCCCCGCCGGGAGGCAGCTCGGAGAAGTCTTTGATGATCGGCGTGTCCACCCCGCCGGGGGCGACGGCGTTGACCCGCAGCTTGCGGTCCCAGAACTCGAGGGCGAGGGCCTTGGTGAGCATGAGCACCCCGCCCTTGGAGGCGCAGTACGCCGCCTGCCAGGGCTGGGCCTGCACCCCCGAGGTGGAGGTCGTGTTTACGATCACCCCTCCCCGGTCGAGCATGTGCGGCAGGACGGCCTGGGCGACGTACCAGGTGCCGGTCAGGTTCACGTCGATGATCCTCTGCCACTGCTCGGGGGTCATGTCGACGCTCGAGTAGTAGCGGCCGATGCCGGCGATGTTGCAGAGCACGTCGGTCGGCCCGAATTCCTCGACGGCTGCCGCCACCGCCGAGCGCACCTGTCCGACATCGGAGACGTCGCAGGGCACCGCCAGCGCCCTCCCCCCCTCCGAGCGGATTGACGCCGCCGTCCCCTCCGCCGCCTCCCCGGACACGTCGAGGCAGGCCACGGAGCCGCCCTCGGAGGCGAGTCGGACGGCGGTGGCCCGCCCGATGCCCGAGCCGGCGCCGGTGACGATCACCGACCTGCCGGCGAAGCGGCCCGTCACGAGTACCTCACCGGGAGCTCCTTGACGGCGTTGAGCCAGCCCGAGCGCAGCCGCCGCTGAGGCCCGACCGGGGCGATGCGCGGCATCCGGTCTGCTATGGCGTTGAACATGAGGTTGATCTCCATCTTCGCCAGGTTGGCCCCCAGGCAGTAGTGCGGGCCGCCTCCGCCGAAGCCGAGGTGCGGGTTGGGGTCCCTGGTCACGTCGAAGCGGAACGGCTCGTCGAACACCGCCGGGTCGAAGTTCGCCGCGCTGTAGCTGAGGCCTACCCGCTGACCGGCCCGCACCGCCACCCCGCCGATCTCGGCATCGCGGGTGGCGGTGCGCTGGAAGATCATGACGGGCGTCGCCCACCGGACGATCTCGTCGGCGGCTGTCGCCGGGCGCTCGGCGCGGTAGAGCTCCCACTGCTCGGGGTTGTCGAAGAAGGCGAGCATCCCATGGGTGATGGCGTTGCGGGTGGTCTCGTTGCCGGCAACCGAGAGCAGCAAGACGAAGAAGGCGAACTCGTCGGGGGTCAGCCCGCGGTCCTCCAGGTCGGCGGTGACCAGCTTGGTGACGATGTCGTCGCGGGGATCACTGGAGCGTTCGGAGGCGAGCTGCGAGAAGTAGCCGATCAGCTCCGCGGAGGCCACCGCCGGTGAGCCGTCGAAGTCTGGGTCGTCGTAGGCCATCATCTGGTTGGACCATTCGAAAATCCGCCGGCGGTCCTCCTGGGGCACGCCGAGAAGCTCGGCTATCGCCTGCAGCGGCAGTTCGCACGCGACCTGTTCGACGAAGTCGCCACCGCCAGCCGCCGCCGCCTCGGCGACGATCTTCTCCGCCCGCTCGGCGAGCGCCGACTCGATCATCCGCATCGCCCTGGGAGTGAAGCCGCGGTTGACGATCCGGCGGAGCTTGGTGTGCTCGGGAGGGTCGGTGTTGACCATCATGTTCCGCTGGATCTCGATCTCCGGCCGGCTCATGCCCTCGTAGAAGCGGACGATCACCCCGTTCTCGTAGCTGGAGAAGACATCCGGGCGAAGCGACACTTCGCGGACGTCGGCGTGCCGGGTGAGCAGCCAGAAGCCTCCGTCGTCGAAGCCGAAGCCGGGCGGTTGGCGGTTCCACCAAACCGGGGCCTCGCTGCGCAGGGCGGCGAGCTCCTCGTGGGGGACTCGGCTCGCTATCAGGTCGGGGTCTGTCAGGTCGAAACCTTCGGGGACTCTCATCTTCTCTTGAACTCCGGAGTGCGCTTCTCGGCGAAAGCTCTCGGTCCTTCCTTGGCGTCCTCGCTGGCGAAGACCGCCTGGCCCCTCGGCCACTCCTCGGCGAAGGCCTCCTCCTCGCTCTTGCCGTAGGAGGTGCGGATGGTGCACAGGACGGCCTCCACGGCGAGCGGCCCGTTGCGCCCGATCTGGGCGGCGATCTCCTTCGCCTTGGCGAGCGCCTGCCCGTCGGGAACCACGTGGCCGACCAGGCCGAGCTGCTTGGCCTCGGCGGCGGTGATGTGCTTGCCGGTGAGGAGGATCTCGGCGGCCGCCGTGTAGGGGATCTGCCTGGGGAGCCGTACGGCGGAACCGGCCATCGGGTAGAGCGACCAGCGGACCTCGGAAACACCGAAGCGGGCGCTCTCCCCGGCGACCCTGATGTCGGTTCCGAGGAGGATCTCGGTGCCCCCCGCGATGGCGACGCCCTCCACGGCTGCGATGATCGGCTTCATTGGCCTGCCCACCTTGAGGAACCCGCGCCAGGCGAGCTCGGGGTCGGAGCGCATCCTCTCCGCCGCTTCTGGCCGGGCCTCCTCCTCGTCGGCGTCGCCGGCCATCGCCTTGAGGTCGGCGCCCGACGAGAAGTTGCCGCCCGCTCCGGTCAAGACGATGCAGGTGACCCCCGGGTCGGCCTCCGCCTCGGCGTAGGCCTCGACGAGGGTGACGAGCATCGTCCCGGTAAAGGCGTTCATCCGTTTGGGCCTGTTGAGGGTGAGGATCATCGCCCCGTCCTCGCGCTCTACGACGACCTGGGGCATCAGGATTGTCCTAGGAAAGTCATGTGGCATTTCTCCTGTCTCAACGACGAGAACCTCCAACCGGTGCCGGTGCGGACCGCCTCGGCGTGGTACCACAGCGAGCAGACGAGCACGCGGCCGTCCACGACGAGCGGGTTGTGGCAGGGCGCGACGACGCTGGCACCGTCCCCGGCGAAGTCCACCACCGGCAGGCCGATCAGGTGCTGGGTGGAAGTGAACGCAGCCATAGCCTCGGCGAGCCAAGCCTTGATCTCGGCGACACCGGCCGCGATGCCGCCGGTGGCCGTGTAGTCGATGGTCGCCTCGCCGGTGAAGAGCGTGTCGAGGTCGTCCCAGCGCCGCGCGTCGACCGCCCGCGCGTAGCGGGCCAGCAGGTCGGCGATCTGGGAGCGGTCCAGCCAGGCGTGGAAGGGCCCGGCGTCTGCCCGCTCCCCGTCACCGGCGGTTCCCCCCACCCTCAGTCCTCGACCATCGCCGGTCCGCTGCTTCCTTCGCGCAGCTGCTGCTTGAGCACCTTTCCGGCGGCGTTGCGCGGGAGCGACGGGACGACCTCCATCTCGGCGGGGACCTTGAAGGCCGCCAGCCGCTCGGCGACCCAGTGCCTCATCTCCCCCTCGGCGAGAGACTCCCCGGGGCGGAGCACCACGAACGCCTTGACCTTCTCGCCGAGCACCCGGTCGGGCAGGCCGACGACGGCGGCGTCGGCCACGGCGGGGTGCTCCACCAGCCGGTTCTCGATCTCGATCGGGTAGACGTTCTCCCCGCCCCTGACGATCAGGTCCGCCCGGCGGCCGTCCAGGTAGAGCAGACCGCCCTCCAGGTGGCCCAGCTCCCCGGTGCGGTACCACCGCTCCCCGTCCAGGGCGGCCGACGTCGCTGCGGGGTCGTCCCAGTAGCCGAGGAAGTTGCACGGCCCGCGCAGGTATATCTCGCCGACCTCGCCCTCGTCGAGCGGCTCGCCCGACGGGCCGGCGACGGCGATCGAATAGCCGGGAACCGGGGCCCCCACGGCCTCTGGGTGCTCCTCAGCGGCGCGCCCGTCCTGGTGGGTTCCCGCCCCGCAGGTCTCGGTCATGCCGTACCCCGTCCCCATCCGCTCGAGGTGGGGCAGCTT
>Ga0070737_10005854_pt1 | contig 11531 bp, 13 predicted proteins | sample Coa_R1_10_FD_66438 | JGI IMG/M metagenome (GOLD analysis project Ga0070737, IMG submission 66438) | Surface soil microbial communities from Centralia Pennsylvania, which are recovering from an underground coalmine fire - Coalmine... | ecosystem: Environmental > Terrestrial > Soil > Unclassified...
ATCGAGCGCCTCAGCCTACCCCTCTACCCACTATCCTGCTCCCGCGAAAACGCATCGGATAAAGCCCATCGCTGAACTACGTGGAAAGTTCGACGGTGTCCGGATAAGGCTTAAACGTGGCGGGCGCCGCGATTCCGAATTGGTGGGTCGCCACGGAGCCCACCAACGAGGACATCATATTCGAATTCTTTAGGGATTTAGACGTTATTTAAGAGGAATAAGAAGAGGTTCTCACGAGCGCAAGGTGGTCGCTGTTTTGCTCTACGCCTTTGGATTAAGCCTCGGAAAATCCTCTAGCCTCTTTAGGATACCGCCGAGCGCATCTCGAAGTCAAGTGTATTCGGAGGACTGGGTGAAGAAAGTAAGTGCAAGCAAAACTAAGCTTCGAGGTGACCCCGAGCCAAGCGAGCACCAGGTGATCGCCGTGGATGAGAGTGTGGTGAAGTGCGGGGGTGGCAGACCTGTCTACGCGTGGGTAGCAGTGGACGCCTACACCAAGCAGCCAATCTGGTTCGGAGTGTCTCTCACCAGGGCAACAGGCAACGCCCTCAGGTTCCTACGGAGGCTGATGGGGAGGCGCCTCCATGTGTGGGTAACCCGCTTACACCCACGGATAAGCGTCCCTAGCACCGCGAAGCTATGACCCGGGCGGGCTTACACAGCCACGCCCACTAGGCCTTAGGGCTGCGTAGCCCCGTGGAGAGGTTCTTCGGCTACCTCAATGACAGGAGAAGGGTGTTTCTATAATAACATAAGCCCAAGAAAACACTCTTTGCGCCACTTGTGGGCTCCCTAGAGCTATTCGCGCAAAGGTAGAAGGAGTGGAGGCCTCACGAATCAAACCTTATCAGAACAGGGTCCCATGGCGGAAAAACTTATCACTACTTTCGAAAATATATTAATCATGGATCCATCGATTTGCCCGCGCTGCGGCACCAAGATGATTCCGGGCCGTGTACCCTACCACTACGAGGGCAAATATTTTATAGGCGTATACGACGGGGAGCGTTGCCCGATGTGCGGGTTTATCCTGTACACCGAGAAAGATTATGACAAAATGATAAGAGACACGCAGAAATTTATCAGGTCTTTTTTGAGCCGTTTATCCTTACCCGTGAGGCTTGAGCCGATGATGAGTTCTCAGTCGCCCAACATATCGTCTACACCCGTTAAGTTTGGGTTGTCGAAGGAGGAAGCAAGCCCGGCGGCGCCTTTGAGCTGAGCTCTATGTCTGCTTTCATAGACCCGAAAAAATTCAAATACAGGAATTTCCGCGTGGAAAGTCTTGACTGGAATATTTATGAGGTCGACCACCCAGAGGTCAAGGGGATACTGAAAGTCCTAGCATTCCCTGTTTACGTCTTTGAGGTAACAGAGGTCGCTCCGGTTCAACCCGGTACCCCTAATTTGCAAATCCTGTATCAGCCGCTGATAAGCTTCTATAATGCCGGGCAAAAAGTCGAGGGGGACACAACCCCCGTCACCCCCGAAGAATACAGGAGTAAAAGAGTCGACATAACCGATAGTATTAACGCCACAAGTATGCCTCTTTGCTCTTATGTTTTGGATGGCGAACCCCCTCTAAGGCTTCGCATAAGCACAACGGTCACCAAAGTCGAGCTAATCCAAGGTAAGGTCACGCAGTGGGGCGACCCTATTATCTGGGTTACGTGGAACGCCAATTACAGCGTAACTGAGATCGGGGACTCAACCACCACACCCACTGTTTAACACTCAAGGGTTTTGGCGAACCACCCCACCCCCGCTTGAGGGTGGTGCTTCCCGCTTCATTGTCATGTTTGCCTACATACGTGGAATACTTTTCAGGTACTCCAGCATGGTGGAGGCAGAGGTGTGGTCATCCCCGACCAACCGAGCAATTCACCCGCACGCATGCGTCCCACAGGCACATATGTGTCACACTATCTTGAAGAACTATAAAGATTCTTCTGTGGGGGCTATCCATCCCCGCCCTCGCGGAGCGGACGGGGACTTCAGCCCCCGAACCCCCATAAAGTTAAACGTAAACGCTGGCAGGCAACAGAAGAGAGATAAAAACATTTGAACATCCGCAAAGATTTCAGGTCCGAAGAAAATCGCACAATTTCTTTATAATTCGAAAGCCCACAAACAACCCTGCAAGTTTGACACATGAGCGCCGATAAGCACGAAATCCACATTTCCGAGATGTTAACTCCTGTAGACAGTTTTTAGAACAATTAAGCAGTTATACAGAGTTACAGCAACACTCCAACCCTTCCATCTAACAACATATGGTTTGCCTCCTCCCTCCCCCTCTCTTTCCTCCTCTATTTTTGACCCCTCCAATAATAGCCTATCCAGCAAATCGTGCGAAAAGAACCTTTGCGCCGCCCTATCAATAAAATGGGCCGTGAATCTTCTTTTACAATCGCGCCAAGGATCCATAAAATGCTTAATCTAAAAACACAAATAAAAACTTCACAATCCCCTAAGCCATATCCGGCTCAGGCCGACACAGGTCAAAGGCACGTCAAGCAACCAACATCGGCGAATGAACGGAGCTCACCTCAACTTCAAGCTTCGAAATCCTGAGTACACCTAGGCACACTTTACGGCGAGACCGCATATTTACGGTTACAACACCCTAAAAGCCTCCCCCCCCCACATGGCGATGACGAAGCCAGAAACCCAAATTAATGAAAAGGAAGAGAGAGGACACCAAAACCGCAACTAGACATACAATACGACGAGGCCGACATCCGACAGCTATCCAGAGATATTCCAGTACTCATCCGACTAGACTACAAAAACTGCAACTCGTCAACAACAGGCCACCCTAACTCAGAGTTAGGAGAAATAAAACCAAAAACAGCTGTAACAAACGTTCTCAAATGTACCAAACGAGTAAGACCGACATCTAACGGCTCTGTCTCCGCTCGTGCTGCCAAAGCATGGGACGGGGTTCGCCTCCGAGTTCCGCGGGTGCTGGGCTTCCGAGCCGCGGAAAACACAACCCCCTGAAAGTCTGGGAAAAGCTGGAGTTTATTCACTAAACTTTTAGGGGTTCCCACAACATCGGGGGATAGAGGTCGTATGGACAACCTTGATAACAACTTTTTAATCGGGCTGTGCCTATAATGTCCCTGAAACATGTCTGCGATCTGGAATGAGATAAACGCAATAGGAACACTTCTATTCGCCGCCATCGCCCTCTTCGCCCTCTTCTACCCCCAGCTTCTTGAAAAGTATAGGTCACCCAAATTCGGCTTCGAAATCCTCTCATACGGAAATGATCCCGGAAAGGTTCAGTCTATAAAGATAAGAGTAACTAATATAGGGAAAAGGGCCGCTCACGGAGTCGTGGGGTTCATCGAAATAAATGACCCAAAAGAGAAGAAGAACCTGCTGTATGGGAAGATCCCCGTGGATGAGATCCGAATATCGCATGATGGAATCCGAATGTCATATGATGGGATCACGGTATATCCAAAGCAATGCTGTGAAATGTTATGCATGGTAAGCGGCAATCTGAGGATAGCTAAGCCGCCCCATCTTGAGATCACCTCTTATCCATATGGCATCGGAGAGTACATTCCCCCGCTTACCTCACTCAAGGAGTTTAGCGCAAAATCAGATATGTATATACACGAGGAAAGACGATACACCGCTACCGTAACAGCAGCGTGTGAAGAGCTCTCAGAGCCCAGTTCATACAGTTTTGACTTTATATATAGACAAGGACGCGTGGAGATTTTGAATAAACCGGTCACAACGCAATAACAAGAGCTATCACCACGGGGTTGAGCGTGAGGTCCGCCCCTTCTTTTAAGTCACAGCAATAGATTACAGGTAGCGTCAGGTTTAGGGTGTGGTGTACGTGGCCCCAAGGCGTGGATATTATCCGGACACCATCTGGGCTGTGAATCATATTAGTCATATGTGAGCGGAAATAGGAATACTAGTAGTAGGAGGCAAGTTGGCTCTAGCCACATGCCCATTCATTGGGGTAGACCTGTACTACGCACACGCCCACTATGAGTGCGGTTGTCGTGGATGGATGGGGATGGGAGCCTATTCAAACAAGGAGGACAAACTCGTGTGCGAAGCGGATAGCCTAGGATGGTTCTCCTTGGAGCGCCTACCATCCACTAATCGTATTTTCCTTTACATGTGGCTATTATTTCTGTACGTTTGGTTTCCCTGCTCATTAATCTGTGATCTGGAGGTTCGTGGGTACGGCCTGTGCTTGTATCTAGGCTTCTGCCCTAAGATACTAGTGGTGGATCCATCTGTCTGAATCCGTGTGGGTGGATTTGTTCGTGTGTTTTTGGATTGGTTTAAATACTATCGGGTTTTAAGTGTTATTGTGCCTGAGAGATCCTGTCCGGATAAGCATTCATTTTTGTAACCTCCACTCGGTGTACCAGTGCATGAATAGTTCTAGGAAGTCCACTAGTGGCGTGAAAAGTGTTTTCTTGGGGTTGATGTTATTATAGAAAACTCTGGTCCTGTCTTTGAGGTATCCGAAGAATCGTTCGACTGAGCTTCTCAATCCAAAGGTTTGGTGGATGTGGTTTTGGAAGCCGGCTCGGCTCACGGCGTCACGGTACCAGGGACCCATATCAGTGAGTATAACCGGGTCTCCGAGGCACCTCCTCCTTAGTCTCCGGAGGAATCTGAGGGCGTTCTCCACGGTTCGGGTGAGTGAGACCCCGAACCAGGCAGACGGGCTGCCTCGTTGTTGTAGGCGTCAACTGCCACCCAAACGTAGATTGGTCTCCCACAACACTTGACCACACTCTCATCCACGGCGACTACTTGGTGCCAGCTTGGCTCCACTTCAAAGTTGAGTTTCGCCTCAACCTTCCTAACCCACTCCTCTACGCTCGACTTCGAGACGTGCTCGGAGAGTATCCAGAAGAATCCCGAGGTTTTTCTGAGGCTTAATCCAAAGGCGTAGAGCAAAACAGCGACCACCTTGAGCTCGAACCTCCTCTTATTCCTCTTAAAAACATTTAAATCCCTGAAGAATTCGAATATATCCGTGGTGGACTCCACGGCTACTCACCAATTCCGAACCGTGGGGGCCACCACGTTTAAGCCTTATCCGGACAGGGTCCACAGCCCATCAGATATTGTTTAATAGCACAATATTCCCAGTTTCACTCACATAGGGCTAATGGCATTACAGGTATAGTGTTCAGTTTTTATGGTTGTTCATCTAATCGCCGTGGTGGACACACTAGGCTTATATCGAAAAAGATAATTTCTTATAGTGTGTTATGGTTACTCAAAGGGAGTTAACGCTACTCAGTGTAACACCCGCTTACGATATTAGGACGGGTGAACATATTGTTGAGTTAAACTTTGGAGAAGTTATTCAGAACCCGCCCGAGGTTGCCTCTAGGATTACGCCACCGCAGCCTGGTATCCCCCCGGTGGCGTTGTAGGAGACAACCACCTTCACCCTCGTGTTGTTTGTTAAACTGGAGGATGTGAAGTATGCTGTGGGTTCGAGGTGGATGCTCACGGTTGGAGATGATGGAAAGGTGACCCTGGAGGCGAAAAGGGGTGTCTCTGGTTAACCAGCAGGAGAAAGTCTTCCTTCCCCCACACTTCAGTCACACTTGGCTGATTCCTTTAGGTTCAAATTCGGCTTTATCGAGCGCTCCGTATGTTCGGGTTCCTCTTACTTCACCACCCACTATGGGAGAACAGGAGTCCGTGAAGGCAGTGCTTGAAACCATTATGGGGGAAATCATGCGCTCCCTCATCCTTTCGCCGATGCAGGGCTTTGAGGCGCTCGAACTGCTTCGTTCGACGCCTTTAAAGCTTGAAGAGGTGATTAGGCTTTATCCGTGGTCCGCGGAAGTGCTAAGTAAGGCCACCACCATCTTCAAAGATCCTTTTATCTACGCCCTTTTTGTGGATATTATCTACCAAGTTAGGCTTAGCTACAGGATAGCTTCTATCCAAGTCGAGTACGAGTCCGATGAGGAAGACGTGCGAAAATTTTCGGGCTTCACCGTGATCATCACGGATTGCACCATCGAGGGGTGGCGTCGAGCCAATGATTTGGTCACTGAGACGACGCGTGCCGCTTTGAAGAGGTTTGGGGAAAGGGTGCTCGAGGTCTACAGGATGGTCACAGTTGAGTGCGCCGACGCCTATAGGTCGAAGGCTTAACCCTACGGCCTTAATCCAACGCCTACGCGCATGTTTCCCCCAAGCCGCAGAGGTTGAGGTTAGACGTGTAATCGCCACGCTACTACACGCCGTGTTTAACTGCTGGATGGAAATCCACTCTAAAACTGACTGCAGCCAAGTAGAGCTCCTCAAATGGCTCAGAGACCTCAACCTGAAAAGGTTGACATGTAGACCTCCAGTGAGGAGTATCAGCGGCAGCTGCGTAAGCGCAGAGCAGCCGACCATTACAGTGAGAAGACGGTGAGTATCAGTGGGGTTATGGTTGAATTCACCCCGCAGTCCTGCGCTCAGGCCTTTGACGACGCGGAGAAAGTGTTGGGCTTACTTGAGTGGTATGATGCGTATCCCACTTCGCTTCCATCTTATCCATGACACCATGGGGAAGTACATCCCATATCCGTATTTCACACACGGTTTAGGGTTGAATTACGGGTAAACCGTACGGAATCTGAAGAGTAGAGGGCGTGGTATCTGAGCGTGGAAACGCGTTATCAAGACGCAATCTCTAAGAAACATATCTAATACTGAAGACTTTGACCAAAGAATGTGCGCCCTAATGATTACTGACGGTGCAGCGTTATTGACTTAGCTCATAATCTTTAAGTGTGTTGGAAAAACTATCTGTATAAGTGGTATTACTTGGATGTGCCAATTGAGGTATTACGTAGAAAGATGATTGAGTGGGGAAACACGGTAGAATCTAGGAAGGAGTACATCAAAAGAAAGGGTCGAGCTGGTCTCGCAGAAGAGTTCAGAAACGATCTCCAAGTAAGAGAAGTCCTCTGCCCACTTATTAAGAGGATAGGTGATTTTCAGCTGAAGGCTATACTAGGTGAGACCTTACTCAAAGAAGGGCTTATGGATGAGTGGTTCGGTAACCCAATAGTTGGTGAAGTAAATATTGTTGTCGGGGCGCTTGCGGATGCATGCGGCTACGAGGCTCTCGGCGATAAACTCATCCAAACGGGTTTGCTAGGACTCTTCATAGCAGGCATACTCGGAGCACTCCTCACCTCTAAGAACACCTGAACAGGTAACACTTGCAGGCGCAGTGTTTTGGGATACCTTTACTTTGACGAATCAGGAGACCTAGGTCTTACAGAGAGAAGTTCAAAGTACTTAGTGTTGGCGTGCGTCTACTTTAACAACGTGACGGATGCGGATAGGCTCATACGCAAAGTTCGCAGCATGCTCAAGGCAAAAAAGCAGCCGGCGGAGTTCAAATTCTCACACAGTAATAGGCACACAAGAGAACTCCTCCTTAAGGAAACCGCAAAATTCTCACAACTAGTGAATTATTCAGTGGTATTCAAAGATTCACCTAACATCAAGACGTACTATCAAAACAAACCCTTAGAATTGTACGCCACCCTCTTTTGGAAGTGCTTTAGCCTATTCGTGTCCAGCATAGGCACCACTCAGTTGACAACCCAGCTTATCTTGGACAAACTCCTATCTAAAAGCGAGTTCAACCGTCTGGCTACGATGGTAAAGTCTTTGGGCAACCTTAAAATAAGCGAGCAAAAAAATTCTTTGGGCATAGAATTCCAGTCGAAGAAGTTTATCCTCATCCAAGCTAGCTCTAGCTCATGCGGAGGGTTACAAGTGGCCGATTTTGTCGCGGGCGCAATAAGGAGGAGTTATGAGGGTGAAAAACATTACATGCAACTATTTCAGGACAAAATTAACCGCGCATACGAATTAAAATAAGTGTGGCGCGACCCCCCTACACGCATCCCACCCTCCTCGGGGAGGCCTCATCGCCTCGGGAGGAACCTTTACGCACCATAATAATTCGCCCTCTCCACACTATTAAACCTTTCTGTATAAAGGAGGACCTGTCCGGATAAGCCCAACTCTTGTCACCTCCACTCCGTGTACCACGCAGGAACACCTCCAATCAAGAAGTCCACGAGCGGCGTGAACAACGTTTTCTTCGGGTTGATGTTGTTGTGGGCAGAAAGCCCTCCACCCCTCCTTGAGGTACCCGAAGAAGCGCTCAACCGAGCTACGCAGCCCGAAGGTCTGGTAGACGTGGTTTTGGAAGCCAGACCTCGCGAATCACGGAGTCACGATGGTGTCCAGATAGCAATCCCACGCCTCGATGCCTCGCCCATCAACCCCTAACCTAGGCTCTACCCCTAGGTGTAATGGTTGTGCATGACGCCTGGGCGACGATTGGGGTTACTCTATAGATAATCGCGAAGGCTAGTAGAGTGGAGGCGAGGATTCCTAGAATGAGTCGAGTGTTCATTTGGTATTGATGTATACTGTTTTCTATTTAAACGTTGTGAATTAAGTAGATGTATTGAATAGTTCTGTCAATCATCGAATAGTTTTATTGATATTATCATTTTTTAATGATTCAAGTAGTCTGTGGACGGCTATATAGCAAAGCGTAAAGTGGTTTCAGAAATCCTATGGCTCTCGTCAATTATCCAGCTCAACGTGGTTTGAAGCCACTGGCCGCGGCTTAGAGACCGCCCATATGGGTGGGTGTCTGGCCAATGTTGAATTTTGGGAGCGCTGTGTTTGGTTTGATTTTGAAGTTATTTGGCTTATTGCTATCTGGGTTTACATCAGCAGATGGGGTTGCCTTTTGGTTTGGTGGATTGGTTTATCCTTGTATGGATACTTAATGCTTTGCACATCTTACCCTTCTCTTTTTGGGTGTTCGGGGGTCTTATCCTGCGCTTGGACTTGGGGGTTTTTGTACCCTGCGGGCTGTGGTCCTCGTCGTGCAGCTTGGGGTGGGTGGCCTCAATTGGGTGGAGCTGGCTTTAGCTGTATCACCGATGCTCGCTGTCTTCGAACTCGAACATCCGCCCCACAAAGGGGGTCCCGATGTAAACAGTTTAACATTATCACTCAAGGGTCACAAGTCTGATATACCGAAAACACTTAAATTCTTATCTTCGGTGTATTAGGTGTGCGGAGATTTAAGACGAGTGTTTACGTTGACAGGGAGCTTTGGGAGAGGTTTAAGATGACGTTTCGAAGCAGGGGTTTAACCCGGGTCTTAGAGGAAGCTCTCGAGGAGAAGCTCCTCGAGGAGAGCTTGGAGGGGGTGCTTCCCCCACTAGATAATACTTGGAGTGTTGAAGTGAACTTTGAGCCAGTCACGCCGAAGAAGAGTGTGAGTGGGTTGGTAAAAGTTGGGAGAAGACGTAGGGAGAAGAGTCTATCTGGACAGTAGTGTAATTTTGAAGAGGTATTTGAAGGAAGACCAAAGTGAAAAGGCCGCGGAGTTATACCTCAAGGCCTACGCGGGGGAGCACGTAATCTGTTTCAGCCTGTGGAATATAGGTGAGGTGCTCGGTGTGCTCGACCGGGCGAGGAGGCTTAGAAGACTCTCTAGGGCGGAGCACGCACTAACGAGGACACGGTTCATATCTGAGACTAGGAGGATGATTAGGCTGGGGGTCTGCGGGGTTTTACCGCTGAAGACTACGGTGCTTAAGGAGGCGTGGAGCATAGTTGAGGCGCAGCACATATATGAGGCGGATGCGTTGCAACTCGCTTCGGCAAAGATGGCTGATGCGAATCTGTTCTACACCTCAGACCAAACGCTCCACAAAATTGCTACTAAGATGGGACTGAACAGCGTATGCCTCTAATCCCCTTTACTTCATGCGGTGAGTGAAAGTTGTGGGCCTCGAAGAGGTCGGTGTCCAGATAATGCTACCTTGAGATAGGGGTCGGGTTCAGTCAAACATCTACACTTGACTGCAAGAAAATCGTAATCGGCTTAAAAGTTGGGAACGCCCTCACCTCGTGCTGTATGAATCCGCTTACAACTTCTCTGAATTCTAAACGCTCAAACCGCAGAGAATCGATTCGAGCTTTTCGCTACCCACCGGTGTGTGGAGTGATTCTATGTCAAGATCAGGCTTAAACGTGGTGGCCGCCATGGCCCGAACTCTGCGACATCCCGTGAAGCCCACCACAGAAATATTCGCACCCTTTAGGGATTCAAATGCTTTCGAGAGGAATGAGGAAGGGGTTCTCACGGACTCAAGACGGTGCCCAACGCCTTTCGGTTGAACCTCACAGAAACCTCCACGTCTTCCTAGATAACGCATCGACGAGGACTCAGAATGTCGTTGGACACCGCCCACATTATACCTACACCAATGCCGCGCTCACCGTGTATCATCGTGGACTTTAAAAACTAGTCCCATGGGACTAGTCCTATGCGACTAAGTCTTAAGAGACGCGAAGTACTGAGTGTATCCAAAATCAAGAACTGGACCCTGATTTATGGGAGAAGAAAGACGGGTAAGACCACGCTTGTAAGGAGCTCCCTGAAATACGATTACTACGTAACCGTGGGGGACCTCCAAAACGCGGTTACACACGACGGCAGGATACTGAAACTCGAGGATGCGCTAAGGGATGTGAGGGACGTGTTGAGTAGAGGTGGCACCGCGGTGATCGACGAATTCCAAAGGCTACCCGAGATATACTGGAGCCTAATCTCCACCTGGGCGCCCTCCGGGACACTCGTAGCCGTGGCCTCAAGCTACGGCATCGTCAACAAGGTCTTCGAGAGGAACAGCCCCCTCCTAGGATTCTTCACACCCCTTGAAATCGACATAGCCTCCTACGAGGACGTGCTCACCCAGCTCGGAGACCCAATACTATCAACACTCTTCAGGGACCCCTGGCTGATACCCCTAGTGGACAGCTACGCCGAATTCGTCGAGAGAATCAAGGAGTTCGCACTCATCGCCAAGGGACTAATAGGTGAAGTCTTCAAAGAGGAGGAAAGGCAGCTCACCGACCTCTACTACAAGATAATACTCCTCCTAGGAGAAGGCATATGGAGGAGCTCCGAGATCGCGGGAATCGCCCAGCCACGCGGCGGGCAGGCCACCACATCATCCCTACTCAGCAAACTCGCAAAAATGGGCCTAGCCATGAAGATACCCACCCTAGGCAGGGAACCCTACTATAAAGTCAGATCCCCACCCCTCTCACTCCTACTCTACGCCGAAAGCAAATACGCAGTAAGCGAAACCAACCTACAAATCAAAGAATTACCCATAGGTAAAGAGGTCCAGTTCAGCGTGGGCGAAATGCTCGCCAAATACTTCGAAGGCGAACTACACTACTCACCCAGAGAAGACATAGACATCATAATCGTCAAAAAGAAGACACCTATCTGGGCCTTCGAAGTCAAAACCGGAGAAATAAACAGAGGCAACGCACTGGACTCCGTAAAGAGGATGAGCAGGGTAGCCAAAAAAGTGGGACTCATAAGCCTCAGAGAAAAACCCCCCGACTACGCCGACATGAGCCTAGGACCAAAAGAGCTACTTGGAATCGCCCACAAACTAACA
>Ga0070737_10005855_pt1 | contig 11530 bp, 10 predicted proteins | sample Coa_R1_10_FD_66438 | JGI IMG/M metagenome (GOLD analysis project Ga0070737, IMG submission 66438) | Surface soil microbial communities from Centralia Pennsylvania, which are recovering from an underground coalmine fire - Coalmine... | ecosystem: Environmental > Terrestrial > Soil > Unclassified...
AATGAAGGCCGCTGGTGCCGCCCGTCCCGGGACCGCCCGCCGCCGGCCGCCGGGCACCGCTCGCCATCCCCCGAACGAACGGCCGCGCCTCTCCCCGCCCGCACGCGGCTCGGCAGCACGGGTAACGCCATGATGCCGGCGCATCCCGGGTAACCTTGTGCTACCGCCGCACCGCCTCCGGTGCCGTACCGCCCGCCGAAGTCGGCCGCGCTAATCGAAAAAACCTTCATGATGAAAGGAAAAACCGGAATAGGTATGAAAGCCTTTCCGGATCACGGGCGGCGCCGGCCCGCAGCGACCGGCGCATGGCCGGGCAGGGGCGGTGGCGTGCCGCCGAACTCCGGGCACAGCGCCTTGTGCCGGCACCAGTCGCACAGCTTGCCCGCGCGCGGCCGCCAGTCGCCGGACGCGTGCGCCTTCTCGATGGCCTGCCACAGCGCCTCGAGCTTGCGCTGCGTCGCGCGCAGGTCAGCCTCGTCGGGGGAGTACCGCAGCACCTCGCCGTCCGCCAGGTACATCAGCTGGAGCACGCGCGGGATCACGCCCCGCAGGCGCCAGATCACCAGCGCGTAGAACTTCATCTGGAACAGCGCGCTGGCCTCATAGGCCTCCCGGGGCACCTTGCCCGTCTTGTAGTCCACGACCCGCATGTCGCCGGCCGGCGACATGTCCAGCCGGTCGATGTAGCCGCGCAGCCGCAGCCCGGAGTCGAGCACCGCCTCGACGTACCACTCGCGCTCGGCGGGCTCCAGCCGCCGGGGGTCCTCAAGGGTGAAATAACCGTCCAGAGCAGCGGAGGCATCGGCAAGCCAGCGCGTGCGTTCGGACTCATCAGGAAAGAGCGCCGCGAGATCAGGGTCGGCCGCGGACAGCCGCTCCCATTCGGGCACCAGCATCGCACGGGCGGCCACCGGGGTCCGCTCGGCGGCGGGACGGTCGAACAGCCGCTCAAGCACCGCGTGCACGAGCGTGCCCCGCGCGGTCGCCGCCGTCGGCGGCTCCGGGATCCGGTCGATCACCCGGAACCGGTACAGCAGCGGGCACGTCATGAAGTCGGCGGCACGCGACGGCGACAGTGCCGCTGGCGACTCGCCCGCGGGGCTGGAGCCGGCAGGGGTCGATGGATCCACACCGCTACCGTAATGCCGGCCGCCGACATTCGGCTCTGTGTTTCCCGGGAGGGTTTCCCCCGCGAGACGATGGGGCCGCAACGCGCGCGGATGCACGTAGCATCGGTGATGTGGCAAGTGGCCAGCAGGAGCAGTCGCAAGGGCGCGGGCAGCAGCCGGGCATCGTCGTAGCGCGGCCGTTCGGCATTCCCGTGTACGTGTCGCCGTACTGGTTCGTCATCGCCGGCGTGTTCATCGTCATCTACGCCAACGATCTCAGCTATTCGCTGCGCGGCGGCACCAGGTACCTGGTAGCCGCCGCCTTCGTGGTGCTGCTCTACGCGTCCGTGCTGGTGCACGAGCTGAGCCATTCGGTCGTCGCGCGCGGGTACGGGCTGCCCGTGCGGCGCATCCTGCTGTACCCGCTCGGCGGCATCTCCGAGATCGAGCGGGAGCCGCAGACCCCGGGCCGGGAGTTCCTCGTCTCCGCCGCGGGGCCGGCGCTGTCCCTGCTGCTCGGCGCGGCCGGCTGGGGGCTGACCCACGTGGTCACCGCGGGGATCAGCGGCTCGCTGGTCCGGCAGCTGATGATGGCCAACGTCATCGTGGGGATCTTCAACCTGCTGCCGGGGCTGCCGCTGGACGGCGGCCGCATGCTGCGGGCCGTGGTGTGGAAGGTCACCAGGCGCCCGGGGACCGCCACGATCGCCGCCGCCTGGACGGGCCGGGCGCTCGCGGTCGCGCTGCTGGTGATCCCGTTCTACTCCGGCAAGCTGTCCGGCGGCGACATGGTCAGCACGCTGTGGGTGGTGGCGATCGCCGCGTTCATGTGGATCGGCGCCGGGCAGTCCATCCGCGCCGCCAAGTTCCGCGAGCGGCTGCCCGCACTGCAGGCGCGCCGCCTCGCGAGAAGGGCCATCTCGGTGTCCGCGACCACGCCGCTCGCCGAGGCGGTCCGCCGGGCGGACGCGTCCGGCGCCCGGGCGGTCGTCGTGGTGGACCACGACAACAAGCCGATCGCGATCGTGAACGAGGCCGCGGTGATGGCCACGCCGCCGCAGCGGCGGCCGTGGATCGACGCGGGCTCGATGGCCAGGTCGATCGAGCCCAGCCTGGTGCTGCCCGCCGACCTGTCGGGGATGGCGCTGCTGGAGGCGATGCGGCGGGCGCCCGCCAGCGAGTACCTGCTGGTCGAGCCGTCCGGCCAGGTGTACGGGGTGCTCGCGGCGCGCGACCTCGACCGTGTGCTCGCCGGGGTCTGACCGGGGCCGGCACCCGCTACCCTGTCCGCGTGACGCAGTGTTCGCCGAAGACGCACGGCGGCCCGTTCGAGGCCGGCGACCTGGTGCAGCTCACCGACCCCAAGGGCCGCATGCACCAGATCGTCTTGCAGCCGGGCGGTACCTTCCACACCCACCGCGGCCTGCTGAGGCACGACGACCTGATCGGCGCGCCCGAGGGCAGCGTGGTGACCGCGGCGGGCGGCACCGCGTACGTGGCGCTGCGGCCGCTGCTCGCGGACTACACGCTCGCCATGAAGCGCGGCGCCACGATCGTGTACCCGAAGGACGCGGCCCAGATCCTCGCCTACGCCGACGTCTTCCCCGGCGCGCGGGTGCTCGAGGCGGGCGCGGGGTCCGGCGCGCTGTCCTGCTGGCTGCTGCGCGCGGTCGGGCCCGCCGGGCGGCTGGTCTCCTTCGAGGCCCGGGCTGACTTCGCCGAGATCGCGCGGGCGAACGTCCGGCGCTTCTACGGCGGGCTGCCGCCCCAGTGGCGGCTGTCCGTGGGAGAGCTTTCCGCCGCCTCCGCCGCGTCCGCCGGGGAGCCCGGTTCCTTCGACCGGGTGATCCTGGACATGCTCGCGCCATGGGAATGCGTGCCCGCCGCGGCCGCGGCCCTGGCCAGCGGCGGGCTGGTCTGCTGCTACGTGGCCACGACCACGCAGCTATCCCGGGCCGTGGAGGAGCTGCGGGCGCACGGGGGGTTCTCCGAGCCGGCCGCGTGGGAGACGCTGGTGCGCGGCTGGCACGTGGACGGCCTGGCGGTCCGGCCGGACCACCGCATGATCGGGCACACCGGGTTCCTGGTGACCGCCCGGCGGCTCGCCGCGGGGGTGACCGCGCCGCCCCGCCGCCGCAGGCCGGCCAAGGGCGCGCATCCGGCGGAATAATCGGCTACCGTATGCGACCAAAATATGACTCCGTGCTTGTTATAGGGTGCTGTCCTGCGGTTTCTTCCCCGTGAACCCGACAAGGGCGTAATCGACTGCGCGCCGGGAATGTTTGGGGATGGCCGTCGGCTAGGTAGGGTCATAGGTAGTTCGTGCTCCCCAGGGAGGAGGTGAGGGGCCGTGGCAGCTAGGGATGACGGCGGGCGGGCCTCGCGGCACGAGGATGAGGTGAGCAGCCTTACCGCGCAAATCTCCTTCCTCGACGAGGAGATTGCGGTGCTGCGCAGGAGGCTCGCCGATTCACCGCGCCAGGTCCGCTTGCTGGAGGAACGGCTTCGGGAGACAGAGGCCAGCCTGACGTCGGTCACCGCCCAGAACGAGCGGCTGGCGTCAACGCTGCGCGAGGCCAGGGACCAGATCGTGGCCCTCAAGGAAGAGGTCGACAGGCTCGCGCAGCCGCCGTCTGGCTTCGGGGTGTTCCTGGAGGCGTGCGACGACAACACGGCGGATGTCTTCACCGGCGGCCGCAAGATGCGGGTGAACGTCAGCCCGAACGTCAACCTCGACGAGCTCCGGCCCGGCCAGGAGGTCGTGCTCAACGAGGCGCTCAACATCGTCGTCGCCCAGGGGTATGAGACCGTCGGCGAGGTCGTGATGCTCAAGGAGGTGCTCGCCGACGGCGAGCGCGCCCTGGTGATCTCGCACGCCGACGAGGAGCGCATCGTCCGGCTCGCGGCGCCGCTGCGCGACCAGGTGCTGCGCGGCGGCGACTCGCTGCTGCTCGAGCCGCGCTCCGGCTACGTCTACGAGCGGATCCCGAAGGCCGAGGTCGAGGAGCTCATCCTGGAGGAGGTCCCGGACATCTCCTACACCGACATCGGCGGCCTCAGCACGCAGATCGAGCAGATCCGCGACGCCATCGAGCTGCCGTACCTGCACGCGGACCTGTTCCGCGAGCACCAGCTGCGGCCGCCCAAGGGCGTGCTGCTCTACGGGCCGCCCGGCTGCGGCAAGACGCTCATCGCCAAGGCGGTCGCCAACTCCCTCGCCAAGCAGGTGGCGGCGAAGACCGCCGCGGCCGCCGCCGAGGGCGGCGGCGGCGGGCGCGCCGAGGGGAAGAGCTTCTTCCTCAACATCAAGGGGCCGGAGCTGCTGAACAAGTACGTCGGCGAGACCGAGCGGCACATCAGGCTCGTCTTCCAGCGGGCCCGCGAGAAGGCCAGCGAGGGCATGCCGGTGATCGTGTTCTTCGACGAGATGGACTCCATCTTCCGCACCCGGGGGTCGGGCGTCTCGTCCGACGTGGAGAACACGATCGTCCCGCAGCTGCTGAGCGAGATCGATGGCGTGGAGGGCCTGGAGAACGTCATCGTCATCGGCGCCTCCAACCGCGAGGACATGATCGACCCCGCGATCCTGCGGCCCGGGCGCCTGGACGTCAAGATCAAGATCGAGCGGCCGGACGCCGAGGCGGCCAGGGACATCTTCTCCAAGTACGTGCGCACCGACCTTCCGCTGCACCCGGACGACCTGGCCGAGCACGGCGGGTCGGCGCAGGCGACGGTGGACGCGATGATCCAGCGCGTCGTGGAGCGGATGTACAGCGAGTCCGAGGAGAACCGCTTCCTCGAGGTCACCTACGCCAACGGCGACAAGGAGGTCCTGTACTTCAAGGACTTCAACTCCGGCGCCATGATCGAGAACATCGTGGCCCGGGCCAAGCAGATGGCCATCAAGGAGTTCCTGGAGACGGGGCAGAAGGGAATCAGGGTCAGCCACCTGCTCGCCGCCTGCGTGGACGAGTTCAGCGAGAACGAGGACCTGCCCAACACCACCAACCCGGACGACTGGGCGCGCATCTCCGGCAAGAAGGGCGAGCGCATCGTCTACATCCGGACGCTGGTCTCCGGCAAGCAGGGCACCGAGGCGGGCCGGTCGATCGACACGGTCGCGAACACCGGCCAGTACCTGTAGACCCGCGGGCGAGTCGTTGAGTCACGAGCAGAGCATGCCGGCAGACGATGGCGTCGGCCGGCACTACCCTGAACAACTATGAGCGTGCTGCGGGTCATGGGTACCGAGACCGAGTACGGCATCGCCGTACCGGGTCAGCCGGGCGCCAACGCGATGGTCACCTCGTCGCAGATCGTCAACGCATACCAGGCCGCGACGGCCGCCCGGGCGCGGCGCGCCCGCTGGGACTTCGAGGAGGAGAACCCGCTGCGCGACGCGCGCGGGTTCGACCTCGCCCGGGAGGCGGCCGACTCCACCCAGCTCACCGACGAGGACCTGGGGCTGGCGAACGTCATCCTCACCAACGGGGCGCGGCTGTACGTGGACCACGCGCACCCCGAGTACTCAGCCCCCGAGTGCACCAACCCCTTGTCGGTGGTGATCTGGGACAAGGCCGGCGAGCGGATCATGGCGGAGGCGGCCGCCAAGGCGGCCACGGTGCCCGGCAGCCACGGCATCCAGCTGTACAAGAACAACACCGACAACAAGGGCGCCTCCTACGGCTGCCATGAGAACTACCTCATGCGCCGGTCCACGCCGTTCGCCGACATCGTGCGGTACCTGACCCCGTTCTTCGTCACCCGGCAGGTGGTCTGCGGCGCGGGCCGGGTCGGGATCGGCGCGGACGGGCGCGGCACGGGGTTCCAGATCAGCCAGCGGGCCGATTTCTTCGAGGTCGAAGTCGGCCTGGAGACCACGCTGAAGCGCCCGATCATCAACACCCGCGACGAGCCGCACGCGGACCCGGAGAAGTACCGGCGGCTGCATGTCATCATCGGCGACGCGAACATGAGCGAGGTGGCCACCTACCTGAAGATGGGGACCACCGCGCTGGTGCTCGCGATGATCGAGGACAAGTTCCTCAGCGCCGACCTGTCGCTTGAGGCGCCCGTCGCCGACCTGCGCGCCGTGTCGCACGACCCCTCGCTCAAGCACCTGGTGACGCTGCGGGACGGCCGGAAGATGACCGCGGTGCAGTTGCAGACCGAGTACCTGGAGCATGCCCGCAAGCACATCGAGGACAAGTACGGCGCGGACGTCGATCCGATGACGGCGGACGTGCTCGACCGCTGGGAGTCGGTGCTGACCCGGCTGGCCGACGATCCCATGCAGCTGTCCAGGGAGCTGGACTGGGTGGCGAAGCTGGAGCTCCTCCAGGGATACCGGCGCCGCGACGGGCTCGGCTGGGACCACCCCAAGCTACAGCTCTTCGACCTGCAATACTCCGACGTCCGGCTGGAGCGGGGCCTGTACAACCGGCTGGCGGCGCGCGGCCGGATGGTCCGGCTGACCGACGAGGACAAGATCACCTGGGCGATCGACAACCCGCCGGAGGACACCAGGGCCTACTTCCGCGGCCGCTGCCTGCGGCAGTACGCGGACTCGGTGGCCGCCGCGTCCTGGGACTCGGTGATCTTCGACATCCCGGGCCGGGAGTCGCTCCAGCGGGTCCCCACGCTCGAGCCGCTGCGCGGCACCCGGGCGCACGTCGGCGAGCTGCTCGACCGCTGCCGCACGGCCGGCGATCTCGTCGCCGCGCTGACCGCGCAAGAGTAGCTACTTGGTACCAATGTCGCGGCGGAGGATTGGACGGGCCGCCCGCTGGCGACGATAACGTTGGAGCTATCGGGGGGTCACCCCCGGGACGACGGAGGTACCACAGATGGCAACGAAGGACACCGGAGGCCAGCGGCAGACCACGCGGCGCGCGGAGGAGACCGAGGAGGACCCGGGCGCCTCGGTCGAGGAGGTCAGGGAACGGCACGAGAAGCTCTCTGACGATGTGGACTCGATCCTCGACGAGATCGACGAGGTGCTCGAGGAGAACGCCGAGGAGTTCGTCCGTTCCTACGTCCAAAAGGGCGGCCAGTAGCGCCCTTCCGCGGTTCGCGGCGGGTGAAAGGCATGGGCCCGGTGCGTGTACATTCACATTCCGAACGGACGGTAGTGTCTGCTCAAGGACATCGGACTGTGCTGGCCGGCTGGGTTGTGCCGACAGGAGAAAGGGGCGGCGGCGTGGGAGGGTATTTCGACGGCGTGATGCGGCAGCCGGGGGCGTTCATGGCAGCGCGGATCCCGTCGTTCACGGATTTCCTCGCGGCCTACGCGCCTGACCTGCTGCCGGGATTCCGCGGTCCTGGCGGCGGCCCGCTGCCCGCGGGCGGCGGCAGCGACGTCATCGCGGACCTGCCGCACGCGACCACGATCGTGGCCGCCGCCTGCTCCCGCGGCGTGGTGATGGCAGGCGACCGGCGCTCCACGGCCGGGAACATGATCGCCAAGCGGGACGTGGAGAAGGTCTTCCGCAGCGACGAGTTCTCGGCGATGGGCATCGCGGGCGTGGCGAGCGTGGGCCTGGAGTTCGTCCGGCTGTTCCAGGTCGAGCTTGAGCACTACGAGAAGATGGAAGGCCGGTCGCTGTCCCTGGAGGGCAAGGCGAACCGGCTCGCGACGATGATCAGGGGCAACCTCGGCGGCGCCATGCAGGGCCTGGCCGTGGTCCCGTTGTTCGTCGGCTACGACGAGGAGACCGGCACCGGCCGGATCTTCAGCTACGACGTGGCGGGCGGCCCGTACGAGGAGCACCGCTACCACTCGATCGGGTCCGGCTCGGTGTTCGCCAAGAGCGCGCTGAAGAAGCTGTACCGTGACGACATGCCCGTGACCGACGCGGTGCTCGCCTGCGTGCAGGCACTGTACGACGCGGCCGACGACGACTCCGCCACCGGCGGCCCCGACCTCACCCGGCGGATCTTCCCGGTCGTCGCCACGATCACCGACGAGGGCTTCCGGCGGCTGCCGGACACCGAGGCCGCCGACTACGCTCAGCAGGTGGTGGACGAGCGGATGCGCTCGCCCGACGGCCCGCCCGCCCCGCTGCGGAGCGCCGGCTGACGGCCGCGGCCCAGCCGCAGACGGCGTCCGATGAGACCCCTTCCCCCGACGACAACCAGCAAAGGAACCTCCTGCGGTGTCCATGCCGTTTTACGTGTCGCCCGAACAGATCATGCGGGACAAGGCCGACTACGCGCGCAAGGGCATCGCGCGCGGCCGCAGCTGCGTGGCGCTGCAGTACGCGGGCGGCATCCTCATGGTGGCGCCCAACGCGTCCAGCGCGCTGCACAAGATCAGCGAGCTCTACGACCGGATCGCGTTCGCCGCGGTCGGCCGGTACAACGAGTACGAGAACCTGCGCAAGGCCGGCGTCACGTACGCCGACGTGACGGGGTACCAGTTCGACCGGGGGGACGTCACGGCCCGCGGCATCGCGAACTGGTACGCCCAGACACTGGGCACCATCTTCACCGATAGCAACAAGCCGTTCGAAGTGGAGATCGTGGTCGCCGAGGTCGGCCTCACGCCGGACAGCGACCAGATCTACCGGATCACGTTCGACGGCTCGGTGACCGACGAGCCGGGGTTCGTCGCCTTCGGCGGGCAGGCCGACCAGGTGGCGGCGGCGCTGAAGGAACGATTCTCCGACGGGATGTCGCTGACCGAGGCCCTCGGCGCCGCGCTGGCCGCCCTCGCGGCCCCGTCCTCGGGATCGTCGGGCTCGTCCCCGGGGAACGGCGCGCAGTCCGAGCTGGCCGCCGCCCAGCTCGAGGTCGCCATCCTGGACCGGGCCCGCGCGCACCGGACGTTCCGGCGGCTGTACGGTCCGCGCCTGGAAGAACTGCTCGCCGAGAGCCGTGCCGCCACCGCCGCCGAGGGGCCGGGGACCCCGCCCGCGGGCGATGAGCCCCCCACGGGCCCCGCCTCAGGCGGCACGGACGCCACCCCCGCGTAGCCCGCACCCCCGCGCGGCCCGGTGCGCCGTGCGGGGCCGTCCGCGGCCGCAGGGCCGCCGCCTGGCGCCGCACCCGGCCGACGGCGGCGCGGCCCGGGTAACTGCGGCGCCGCCCGGCCGACGGCGGCGCCGGCTGCCGCCTTCCCCGGGCTGCCCGCGACCTGCGGGGCATGCTGGGCGGTGACGACGATTCCGGCGACCATCACCAGGAGCGACACGACCTCGCCGGCGACGGCCGCGGGGCTGTTGCGCACGTGCACCTCAAGCCACAGGATGCCGAGGCTGATCGAGATCACCGGATCGGCGGAGGTGATGATCGCCTGGACCGGCGCCAGGAACGTGCCCTCCTGGAAGGCGTCCTGGTTGAGCAGGTAGCCGACCGGGCCGACCACGACGAGGATGTAGATGGGCCAGTCGCCGAACAGCTCGGCCGGCCCGTGGAACTCGGACGTGACGAGCTTGATCGAGAACGCGGCGACCCCGTAGCAGACGCCGCAGGCCAGCGCCGTCGCGAGCGGCTGGAGGGTCCGGTTCCTCGAGCCCGCGAGCAGGCAGCCGCCCACCACCACGACCAGCCCGGTCAGCAGCGGCGGCAAGATGGCGAAGCTGGCATGGGTCTGCCCGCCCGACGGCTGTCCGATGGCCAAGAACCCCGCCACCCCGGCCGCGGCCGCGGCGACCCCGGCGAACATGGCGAGATCCGCGCGCGTGCCCCCGGGGCGCCGGACGTGGTCCCGCTTCCGCAGATACCAGGAGATCAGGACGGCGAAGACCAGGTCGAAGACCAGGAGCGGCTGCACCAGCGCGAGGCTCCCGAAGCTGAGCGCCACCACTTGCAGGGCGAACCCTACGACGTTGGCGCCGACGGCGGCCAGCCACAGCGGCTGGCGGACCAGATCGAGCATGATCCGGGGCGACAGCGCGCCCCGGGCCTGGATCTTCTTCGTGCTGCGCTGATCCGCGACGGCCGCGATCCCGAGGAACAGCGCGCTTACGACGGCTGTTACCGCGGCGATCAGCGTCGGCATCGCCTATCCGCCGCTGCCGACGCCCTCGGGAGAGCGCGGGGCGGCCGGCCCGAAGCACAGCCCGATGCCGAGCGTGCGCAGGACGGACCGGAGCCACATGGTGGACACGCCGATGCCGGCGGCGATGAACGCGACCGTGATGACGGCCCAGATCGGCACGTACGTGACGGTGGGATCCGCCACGAGCAGGCCGCCCAGGGCGGCGGCCAGCAGCAGGAAGATGCCGGCCCACAGCACGGTGACGTGCTGGAAGAAGCGGTGCAGGCGCGGCTGCCTGAGGGCCCGGGAGCGCAGCCCGATCACCTCGGCGGCCAGCCGCTCGGCGAGCGGGCTGTGCCCGCGCGCCGTATAGGCGAACACGATGCACAGGCCGAGGTTGGCCAGCGGGAAGTGCACCAGGAAGATCCACAGGTTCCCGGTGGCGGCGGCGACCACGCCCTGCACGGTGAGCACGATGACGGAGATCGCCACCAGGCCGGGAACCGAGCCGGTGGCGAGCTTGCGGGCGATGGCGGTGATCCAGATGGCGGCGAGCATCGCGTACACGCCGGCGTCGCGCCCCCACAGCCACGCGGCGAGGGCGTAGCCGCCAAGGGGAAGCCCGAACGATTCGACCAGGTTCCACCCGGTGCTGCGCAGGAGCTGTGCCGGCCGGGGCAGCTCCAGGGTCTGGGACATGGCCGCCATTCAGGCTGGGTACCCGCCTGCCGCGGCGGCTATGCGCCGGTACGGGTCATGACCTTCGCCGCATCGCAGGCGCATGGATGAACAGCTCCTTCCGGGCTGGCACCGCCACCGGGGTTTCCGCAGGCGGGGGCAGCAAGTACCGGGCTTGCCTGAGGTGTTCAGCATACTGGCGATCGGCGTTGTAGACCTTGTCGAACTTCCAGATCATCCGGGCGAAGTTGGTCTGGCCCCGCAGCAGCTGCCGGGCGACGATCCCCGCGGTCTTGGCCAGCGCCGCGAACCCGAGGTGCTTGCGGGCCAGCACGGCCTGGGTCTTGACCAGCTCCTCGTAGAAACGATGCAGCGGCAGCCGGGTGGGGAGCACGGCGTGCTGCACGTCGAACAGCCGGTAGTCGAGCGTGGTCAGCCGGCGCGATTCGGTGAACCAGGTCTCGGTGCCGGGGTAGGGCGTCTGGACGGTGATGTTGACGATCTCGGGGACGCTCATCGCCCACTCGCGCACGAAGGCGAAGCGCGCCTCGTCCCAGTCCGGATCGGCGATGATGTTGATCGCCACGCTCAGCCCCATGGACCGGGCTATTTCCAGGGCCTTGTTGTTGACCTTGGGCGTGGAGCGCTTGCGGAACGCCGCCAGGCCCTCCTCGTCCAGGGCTTCCAGGCCGAGGAACATGTAGTTCAGCCCGAGCCGCCGCCAGCGGCGGAACACCTCTTCGTTGCGGATCAGGACGTCGCA
>Ga0070737_10005857_pt1 | contig 11528 bp, 11 predicted proteins | sample Coa_R1_10_FD_66438 | JGI IMG/M metagenome (GOLD analysis project Ga0070737, IMG submission 66438) | Surface soil microbial communities from Centralia Pennsylvania, which are recovering from an underground coalmine fire - Coalmine... | ecosystem: Environmental > Terrestrial > Soil > Unclassified...
TGGGGGGTGGAAAGGGCGGTGAGCGACCGCACCCGGTCCGGGCGGCGGGCGGCGAGATCCCACGCCACGGCCGCCCCCCAGTCGTGGCCGAGCAGGTCGAAGCGGTCGGCGCCGGTCGCGTCGGCGAGGGCCAGCACGTCGGCGCCCAGGCGGTCGAGGGTGTAGGACCTGCGGCCCGCCGGGCGGGCGCGGGGGGAGTATCCCCGCTGGTCGGGGGCCAGGACCCGGAACCCGCCGGCGGCTAGATCGGCGGAGATCCCGTCCCAGCAGCGGCGGTCCTCGGGGAACCCGTGCAGGGCGATGACGACTCGGCCGTCGGGCGGCCCCGTGTCGGTGACGTCGAAGGCGAGGCCGTCGTGGCTGTAGCGGTCAATCGTCGTAGACGATCACGCCCCTGATGTTCTTGCCGTCGCGCATGTCCTGGTAGCCCTGGTTGATGTCGCCCAGCTTGTAGCGCGTGGTGACCATGTTCTCCAGGTCGAGCTGGCCGAGGCGGTACAGGTGCAGCAGGTGGGGGATGTCGTAGTGGATGTTGGCCGAGCCGAATATCGTGCCGACCAGCTGTTTCTGCATGATCGCCAGGTCGCACAGGCTCATCGTCACGTCCGTCTCGTGCATCGGGTGCATGTTGGTCACCACGACCCGGCCGTTCTTGGCGGCGAGCGCCATGATCTGGGCCATCATCGACCCGCGCCCGACGCCGATGGCGCAGATGACCTTGTCGGCCATGCGTCCCAGGGTCTCCTCGCGGATCCCCTCGGTCGCCTCCTCGATCGACGCGTAGGTGTGGGTCGCGCCGAAGCGGGGAGCCATCTCCCGCTTGAACGGCACCGGGTCGACGGCGAAGATCCTCTCCGCCCCCGCCAGGCGGGCGCCCTGGACGGCCGCCGTGCCGATGCCGCCTATGCCGAGGATGGCGACGTTGTCGCCGGGGCGCACCCCTGCGGCGTACACCGAGGAGCCCCAGCCGGTGGTGACCCCGCAGCCGACGAGGCAGGCGAGGTCGAGCGGGATGTCCTTGGAGATCTTCACGCAGGACATCTGGTTGACGACCGTGTGCTTTCCGAACGTGCCCAGGCACACCATCACGTTCAGGTCCTGCCCCCTGGCGTGGTGGCGGCTCGTCCCGTCCATCTGGTAGCCCATGAGGAGGATCGCCCCGTTGTCGCAGAGGTTCGAGCGCCCCTGCGAGCACGAGGGGCACTTGCCGCAAGCGGGGATGAACCCGAAGACCACGTGGTCCCCCGGCTGCAGGCCGGTGACCCCCGGCCCCACCTCCTCGACGACCCCGGCGCCCTCGTGGCCGGCGATTATGGGGTAGAAGCCGCCGAGGTCCCCGGTGAGGATGTGCTCGTCGGAGTGGCAGAGGCCGGTGGCGGCCATGCGCACCAGCACCTCGCCCTCTTTCGGCGGGTCGAGCTCGATCGGCTCGACGGTCCACTCGGTCCTCGGCTCCCAGCAGATGGCTGCTTCGGTTTGCATGGCGCCCACACTAGAACGCGTTCCAGTGCCGTGCTCGTCCTCACCCGGCGCGCAGCTCCGATCTGCGCACCTTGCCGATCGACGTGCGGGGGAGGGAGTCGACCAGGACCAGCTGTCGGGGGGCAGCGAAGCGGGGCAGCTCGGCGCCGACGACGTCGCGCAGCTGCTCCAGCGAGGGCGGTTCCGAGGGGTCCGCCGGTACCACCCAAGCGGCCACCCGCTGGCCCCACTCGACGTCGGGCAGGCCGGCGACCGCCACCTCGGCGACCGCCGGGTGCGACCTGAGGGCGTCCTCCACCTGGCCGGGCCAGACGTTCTCCCCGCCCGTCACAATCATGTCATCTAATCTGCCATATACCTGCAGCCGTCCGGCGGGGTCGACCCGGCCGGCGTCCCCAGTGGCGAGCCACCCGCCGTCGTCGAGGGGGACGCTCCCGTCCCGGTAGCAGCGAAGCAGCATCGGGCCGCGCAGGAAGATCTCCTGGCGGTCTCGCACGTCGACCTCTACCCCGGGCAGGGGGACGCCGTCGTAGACCACGCCGCTGCCGGTCTCGGTCATGCCGTAGGTGGTGACAACGTTGTCCGCCAGCCCGGCCGGGGGGGCCGAGCCGCCCAGCACCACCGTGTGGAACCGGCGGGCGTCCACCCGGCGCAGCGCCGTCGGGACCAGCGACACGAAGACCTCGGGCCCGCTCGCCGCGGTGACAGCCCCGGCGTCGAAGCCGGGCAGAGCGGTGAGGGGTGTGCCGGTCAAAAGCGCCCGGGTGACGACCGACAGGCCCCCCACGTGACAGAGGGGGAGGCAGGCGAGCCAACGGTGGCGAAGGGGGTCCACGCCGAGCCGCCCGGTCGTCGCCAGCGCCGATGCCTCGACTGCTCGGCGGGTCAGGACCACCCCCTTCGGTGTTCCGGTCGTCCCGCTGGTCGGCATCACCAGGGCGTCGCCGTCCTCGACCGGTCGGCCGCCCTCGAGGGAAGTCCGGCCGCCGCGGCCCTCCACTTCGGAGGGGGCCATGGCTGCCATCACCCGTCGGCGTTGTCCTTCTGGCAGCCGCTGGTCGACGGGCAGCGCCGCGTCGCCGTCGTCCCAGATCCGCCGGAGGGCGTCGACGAAATCCGGTCCCCCGGGCAGGTCGATTGCGACGAGCTTCGCCACGCTGGCTAGTTTGCCGCAGCAGTGACCATCACCCGCAGCCCCTGGCTCGCCGGCGCCAGGCCCCGCACGCTGCCGGCGTCAGCCGTGCCCGTGCTGGTGGGAACCGCCGTCGCCCGCGCCGGCGGCCAGGTCGTCTGGTGGCGGGCGGTCGCCGCCCTCGTGGTGTCGGTTGCTCTCCAGGTCGGCACCAACTACGCCAACGACTACAGCGACGGCGTGCGCGGCACGGACGAGAGGCGGGTGGGGCCGATCCGCCTCGTGGCGTCAGGTCTGAAGAGCCCGAAGGCGGTGAAGCGGGCGGCGCTGCTCTCCTTCGGCGTCGCTGGAGCCGGCGGCCTGGCTCTCGCCGCGGCCGCCGGGTGGTGGCTGCTGGCCGTCGGCGCGGCCTGCATCGCCGCCGGATGGCTCTACACGGGCGGCCCGCGGCCCTACGGCTACAGCGGGCTCGGCGAGCTGTTCGTCTTCGTGTTCTTCGGGCTGGTGGCCACGGCGGGGACCGCCTACGTGCAGCTGGGACGCCTGCCGGCGCTCGCCGTTGTGGCCGCCGTACCCGTCGGGCTGTTCGCCGTCGCCCTGCTCGTGGTCAACAACCTGCGGGACATCCCCACAGACGAGCTCGCCGGCAAGCGCACGCTGGCGGTGCGGGTGGGGGCGGAGGCGACCCGGAAGCTGTACGCGGCCTGCGTTGTCGGGGCGTTCGGGTTGGCGGCCGGTGCCGCCGCGATCCGCCCGTGGGCGCCGCTGGCCCTGCTCGCCCTGCCGCTGGCGGCAGCGCCGGTCAGGCGGGTTCTTGCCGGGGCCCGGGGGCCGCAGCTGCTGCCCGTTCTCGGTGCCACGGGGCGTGCCCAGCTGGCTTTCGGGGTGCTGCTAGCGGTGGGCGTGTGGATCTAGGCGGGCGGGTTCAGGGTTGCTGCTAGGGGTGGGTGCCTGGGATCTAGGCGGGCGGGTGCCGGGCTGCAAGATAGGGGTGGGTGCCTGGGGTCTAGGCGGGCGGGTGCCGGGTTGCAAGTGCCGAGGTGTTGTTGCGGGGCGCTCTTGTGGCTGGATTGGGTGGTCGCCTCCTGTTGCGGGGAGTTCTTGTGGGGCATTTTGCGGTGTGGATTTCCCTAAGTGTCCACAGCGCTCGCTGTTTCGGGGGACCTCTGGACAGTTTGGTCAAAATATTTACCCTAAGTGTCCACTCCGGGCCCTCTCGGTTGGGAGGTGTGGACACTTCGGCCGAAGCGGCGCCCGGTTCCGAGCTGCCGGCGCCGCCGTCCGAGTTGCCGGTGCCGCCGTCCGAGCTGCCGGTGCCGCCTTCCGAGCTGCCGGCGCCCCCGTCCGAGCTGCCGGCGCCCCCGTCCGAGCTGCCGGTGCCGCCTTCCGAGCTGCCGGCCCCCCCGTCCGAGCTGCCGGCGCCCCATTTCAAGCCCGAAGCTCTCACGGCATCGGCGCCCCTCCACGCGCCTTTCGCGACACGTTCTCAGGGAATTGGACCAGCCGCTCCATGGTCGCCGAGCCACCCGAGCAGGATGTCGACGAACTCTTCGGGCTTCTCGAGGTGACAGGCGTGCCCGGCGCCGGCGATGACCCGCATCGTCGCGTTGTCCCCTATGGCGGTGGTCATCTGGGCGCCTATCTCGCAGTACTTGGTGTCGAGGGAGCCGGCGACCACGAGGACCGGCATCCGCAAAGAAGCAAGACGCGGCCACAGGGGCTCCTGGCTGCCCGTGCCTGCGTAGCGGAGACTCGCCGCCAGGCCGGCGGCTGTCCCGTCGAGTCGCGTCTCGAGCCCTGCCGCGGAGGAGGGAAGGGTGGCGAAGAGCGGTTGGGACAACCACCACCCCAGGAAGCCTTCGAGCCCCATCTCCTCCACACGCGAGGCGAGCTTCAGGTCCTCCTCGCGTCGGGCGGACCGCAGCGCGGGGTCGGCGATCCCCGGGGTGGCGCTGACCAGCACGAGGCCCCGCACGATGCCAGGGTGGCGCAGGGCGACGTGGAGCGCGTAGCGGCCGCCCATCGAGTAACCGACCCAGATCGCCGGGCCGCCGGCATCGGCCAGGAGGTCGGCACCGTCACACAGGCCGGCGAGCACCGCGGCGGACCGGCCGTGGCCGGGGGCGTCGACGCTGAGCACCTCGTACGAGCGGGCGAGAGCCGAGGACACCGGCTCCCACGACCTCCCCGACTGGGTGAAGCCATGCACGAGCACGAGCCGCGGTCCGGCGCCAGAGATCGAACGGTGCAGCACCTGCCGAGCCTGCCGCAAAACGGCGTGCCGACGCCCGCCGGCGCCCCGCTCCCCCCGACGCTCGTCCCCGCCGGCGCCCGGCTCCCCCCGGCAACGCACCGGAGGGCCCTGTGAACCCCTCGGACGTCCAGGCCTCGTTCTGCGCCTGCCTCGCCGACGAGTGGGCCAAGGCCGGGGTGACCGACGCCGTCGTCGCCCCCGGGTCCCGCTCGACGCCGCTGGTCGACGCTCTGGACCGGGTCATGCGCGTCCACGTCTTCCTCGACGAACGGGAGGCCGGCTTCGCCGCGCTGGGCATCGGCCTCGCCACCGGCCGACCCGCCGTGGTCGCGACAACCAGCGGCACCGCGGCCGTAGAGCTCCACCCCTCGGTGGTCGAGGCGGCCCAGGCGGGGGTCCCGCTGCTGGCCGTCACCGCCGACCGTCCCCCCGAGTTGCACCACGTCGGCGCCCCCCAGACGGTAGAGCAGCACGGGCTGTTCGCCGCCGCCGCCCGCTGGTCGTTCGACCCTGGCGTCGCGGAGGAAGGCTCGAAGGGCGCGTGGCGCTCGGTCGCCGCCCGCTGCGTGGCCGAGGCGTTGGCCGGCCCCGGACCGGTCCACCTCAACCTGCCGTTTCGCGAGCCGCTCACCGGCACGGCCGGGGCGCTGCCCGAGGGACGCCCCGGGCCCTGGCACGCCGCGGCGCCCCCCGCCCCCCCCGGCGGCGACCCCGTGACCGCCGAGATTCTCCAAGCCGACAGAGGACTGATCGTGGCGGGCGCCGGCGCCGGGGACCCCGGGGAGGTCCTGGGCCTCGCCCGCCGCCTCGGCTGGCCAGTGCTCGCCGACCCGCGGTCGGGGTGCCGCCTGCCTGACGCGCAGGTGGTCGCCGCCGCCGACGCCCTGCTGCGGGTGCCTGGCGTGGCCGCCTGGCGCCCCGACGTGGTGCTGCGCCTCGGGGCTCCGTGGGCGTCGAAGGCGGTGTCGGGGTGGCTGGCCGGCCTCGCCTGCCCCCAGGTCCTGTCGGACCCCGACGGGCGCTGGGCCGACCCGGAGCGCAGGGCGTCGCACGTGACGCGCGCCGGCGCCGGCGCGCTGGCGGCCACGGTGGTCGAGCGCCGACCGGGGGGCTGGCTGCACCGCTGGCAGCGCGCCGAGGAGGCGGCCCAGGCGGCCATGGGGTCTCTCTTGGACAAAGGGCGGCCCCTCGAGCTGTCCGAGCCCGCCGTCGCCCGGGCCTGCGCGGCGGGGACGCCGGCGGGGGGCGTCCTGTTCGCCTCGTCGTCAATGCCGGTGCGCGACGTCGAGTGGTACGGGGCTCCCCGTGGGGGTCTCACGGTCCTGTCCAACCGGGGCGCCAACGGGATAGACGGGGTGCTGTCCACCGCAGTCGGCGTTGCGCTCGGCGGCGACGCGCCCACCGTGGTCCTCCTCGGCGACCTGGCTTTCCTCTACGGTGCGGGGGGGCTCCTGTGGGCGGCGCGGCGGTCGGTTCGCCTCTCCGTCGTCGTCGTCGACAACGACGGCGGCGGCATCTTCTCCTTCCTCCCCCAGGCGAGGGAGCTCGCGCCGGAGCGCTTCGAGAGGTACTGGGGCACGCCCCACGGCGTGGACCTGGCCGCCGTGGCCGCCGCCTACGGCGTCCCCGCTGCCAGGCTCGCCGACCGGGAGGCCCTCGAGGCCTTCACGGCGTCGGCGGCCGAGCCGGGCGTGCGCGTCGGGATCGTCGCCTCCGACCGGGCGGACAACGTCGCCGCCCACGACCGCATCCACGCCGCCGTCGCCGACGCCGTGGCGGCGGTCGTGGCATATTCTGTGCCGTGACATTCCGCGTCGTGTCCCTGGACCACGTCCAGCTCGCCATGCCCGCCGGGCGGGAACGGGAGGCCGAGGCCTTCTACTGCGGGCGCCTCGGCCTCGCAGTCCTGCCCAAGCCCGAACCGCTCGCCTCGCGGGGCGGGCGCTGGTTCGGCCTCGGCGGCGTGCAGGTGCACCTGGGGGTGGAGGACGACTTCCGCCCCGCCCGCAAGGCCCACCCAGCCCTCCGCGTGGACGGGTTCGACGAGCTGATCGCCTCCCTCGACGAGGCCGGCGTCCCGTGGCGGCGTGACGACGAGCTGTCCGGCGTCCGCCGCGTGTACGTGGACGACCCTTTCGGCAACCGCATCGAGCTGATCGACGACGGCGGGGGTTAGGGGCGGACCAGGGCGGCGAGCAGGGCCTGCAGCTTCAGCTGCGTCTCGGCCAGCTCCTCGGCGGGGTCGGAGCCGGCGACGATCCCGTTGCCGGCGTAGATGCTGGCCCGGCGGCCGGAGACCAAGGCGCTGCGAATGCCCAGCATCCAGGTCCCGTCGCCCCGGGTGTCCACCCAGCCGACCGGCCCGGCGTAACGCCCCCGTTCGAAGCCCTCCACCTTGCGGAGGTACTCGAACGCCGGTCCCTGCGGGGAGCCGCACACCGCCGGTGTGGGGTGGAGCAGGGCGGCGAGGCCGAGGGCGCTCGGCGCGCCAGCGGCGAGGCGGCCCTCGATGTGCGAGGCGAGGTGGGAGACGTTGCGCAGGCCGAGCACCGACGGCCGGTCGGGGACGTGGACCTCCTCGCACACAGATGCCAGCGCAGATCCGATCGCCTCGACGACCAGCCGGTGCTCGAGACGGGCCTTGGGGGAGGCCATCAGGGCGGCGACGAGCACCTCGTCGCCGTGCTCGTCGCCGCTTCGCGCGACGGTCCCCGCGAGGGGGTGGCTCTCCACCAAGCGCCCACGCCGACGGACGAGAAGCTCGGGGCTCGCCCCGATGAAACCCTCGGCCGAGAAAACCGTGCACGCCGGGTACAGCGAGACGAGCCTTTCGAGCACGTCACAGACGACGAAGGGCCGGTTGGCTTCCACGTCCACCCTGCGGGCGAGGACCACCTTGTCGAACCGCCCCTCCGCAATCTCCTCGACGGCGCCGGCAACCAGCTCCTTCCACTCGGCGTGGGGCATCGTCGGGACCAGCCGGAACGCGTCGGGCGGCGCACCCTCGGGCCCCGCCGCAGGGGGCGGAGCCTCGTCGCCGACGACGGTCTCCCAGGCGCCGTCGGCGTCGAAGCCGACGACCACCCGGGGGACGACCAGCGAGGCGGGCTCGGCCGGGTCGAACGGCAGCGCGCCGATCGCCACCGGTCCGGTGCCCGGCCGGCCGATCGGGTCGTCGGTGTCGAAGCCGGCGAGCGCCGCGGCGACAGCGCCTTCCGCTCCTGCCAGGCCGTCAGCCAGCTCGACGCGCAGCGCCACGCCCCGGGCGGCGAGCCCCCGGTCCTCGGAGCGAAACAGCCAGCCAGCCTCGCCGGCCTCGGCGAGCAGGTCCGGCGGCCCCGGCAGCGCACGGGTGACCGCCTTCACTGCAGCACCCGCCGGGTGGCGGTGATCAGCTGGGTCACGCCGCCAGAGAGCAGGCGCCGCCTGACCGCCCCGAAGCCGGCCTGTTCCAACAAGTCGCAGATGGTGTCGCCGGGCGGAAGGTAGGCGACCGAACGAGGGAGGTAGCGGTAGGCCCCGGCGTCGGAGAGGAGGGCTCCTATACGCGGGACGACACGCTCGAAGTAGACGGAGTGGCCGGCTCGAAGCACTGGGTTGGCAGGTGTCGCCACGTCGAGCAGGGCTACCCGCCCCCCTGGGCGGACAACCCTGGCCAGCTCGGCGAACACCGCTTCGAGGGCGACGAAGTTCCGCAGGGCGAAGCCGCTGACCGCCCCGTCGACGGACCGGTCGGGCGCCGGCAGCCGGGCGGCGTCGGCGAGTACCAGCGGGGCGCGGGTGCGGGCGTGGCGGAGCATGCCCGGCGACAGGTCGACGCCGACCGGCCGGTGGCCGGCGTCGTCGAGATCGCGGCAGAGGTCGCCGGTGCCGCAGGCCACGTCGAGCACCGTCGAGCCGGGGGCGAGGTCCAGCGCCTCGACCGTCCGGCGCCGCCACAAGCGGTCCAGTCCGAAGGTCATGACCCGGTTGACCAGGTCGTAGCGGGGGGCGATCGTGTCGAACATCGCCCTCACCGCCCGGGCCTTGTCGGGTCCCTGCGGCAGCGTCTCCCAGCGGGGGAGGCTCAGGAGTAGTAGCGGAACAGCACTTCGGCGACGCACGCCGGTTTGGTTCCGCCCTCGATCTCGAAAGTGACGTTGAGGGTGACTTGCACCCCTCCTTCGACGTCCTCGACGCCTCCGAGGACGACCCCCGCCCGGAGCTTGGAGCCGACGGGGACCGGGGAGGGGAAGCGCAGGCGGTTCAGGCCGTAGTTGATGCCCATCGACACGCCGGACACCTCGAGCACCTCGGCCAAAAGAGCCGGGGTCAGAGACAGCGTCAGGTAGCCGTGGGCGATCGGCGCGCCGAACGGCCCGGCCTTGGCCCGCTCCACGTCGACGTGGATCCACTGATGGTCGCCGGTGGCGTCGGCGAAGAGGTTGACCTGCTCCTGGGTGACAGTGTGCCAGTCGCTGAAGCCGAGGTGCTCACCGACCTTGTCTTTCAGGCCCTGCACCCCGTCGATCTTTGTCGTCATGAGGGGCAGGCTAGGGCAGGGGCCGCCCTTTGTCCCAAAACGTCACCGGAACCACAGGCGGCGGTAGTTGCGGCTCTGGGGGTGCAGCAGCAGGGCCAGCAGGGCCCCGTAGAAGAGGATGTTGACGATGTAGACGAACTGGAAGGTGACGACCATCAAGGCCAGGAAGAAGGCGACCAGCGCCACGCCGAGCCACCAACCCCACTTCTTGTCATTGGCCACCCCAAGACCGGCGGCCACCTGGCCGAGGACGAGGACCGTGCCGATCGGCACGGCGAGCACCATCCCGTCGATCAGCCCGAAAGCGGCGTTGATGTACATGATGATCGTGGCCATCATGAGCGTCTGCGGCTGGGTCTTGTCGATCCACCGGAGCTGGGGCGTCATGGCTACCAGTCTGGCACCCGGCGTGCCGTAGCTGCCGTCGCCGCGCGGCGGGGCGGTCCGAGCCTGGCGGCGGCGAGCTGGCCGCACGCCGCCTCGATGTCGCCGCCACGGTTGCGCCTGACTGTGACGTTGACCCCCAGGCGGGCGAGCTCGTCGCGAAACGCCCGCACACCGGCGGGCGCGCTGCCTTTCGCCGGGTAGCCGGGGGTGGGATTGAGGGGTATGAGGTTGACGTGGGCGCCGAGGGGCCGGGCGAGCCCGGCGAGGTCGCGGGCGTCGACGGGGCCGTCGTTGACACCCGATATGAGCGCCCATTCGAAGCTGAGCCGGCGGCCCTTGGCCGCCAGGTACTGCCGGCAGGCCTCCATCAGCTCGGCGATCGGGTAGCGGCGGTTGGCCGGCACCAGCCGGTTGCGCTTGGCGTCGTCGGCGGCGTGCAGGGAGACGGCCAGGTTCACCGGGAGAGCCTCGCGTGCCAGTCGGCGGATGCCCGGCACCAGGCCCACGGTGGAGATGGTCAGATGGCGGGCGGAGATGCCGAGGGCGCCGTTTATCCGCTCGACCGCCGCCCACACCCGGTCGTAGTTGGCGAGAGGCTCGCCCATCCCCATGAACACGACGTTGGACAGCCGGCGTGGCGACGCCTGGCGGCGGGCGTGGACAACCTGCTCGAGGATCTCGCCGGTCGTGAGGTGGCGGGAGAAGCCTCCCTGGCCGGTGGCGCAGAACGTGCAGGCCATGGCGCAGCCCGCCTGGCTGGACACGCACACCGTCGCCCGGTCGGGGTAGGGCATGAGCACCGTTTCCACCCCGGCGTCCCATAGCCACTTGACCGTTCCGTCGCGCGAGCGCCGTTCGGCCACCAGCCGCAGCGACGGCGGCAGCTCGTCGGCGAGGCGGGCGCGCAGGCGGAGGGGCAGGTCGGTCATCTCCTCGGGACGCAGGCCGCGCCCGTAGAGGCCGTGCCAAACCTGGCGGGCCCGGAAGGGCGGCTCGCCGGCGAGCCGGTCGCCGAGCTCGTCGAGGGTCAGGTCGTAGGGGCTCATCGGGGGGGGATGTCGCCGACGTAGGCCTGGTCGATGTGGTTGACGACGAAGCCCATGTCCACGTACAGCTTGACCGCCCGGGTGTTGGTGGCGTCCACGTAGAGCATCCCGACCTGCATCCCCCTCCGGCGGTGGAGGTGGTCGAGGCCGGCGGCGACCAGCCTCCGCCCCAGCCCCGGCGTGCGCGGGGCCCGGGGGTCGACGGCTATGACGTATATCTCGCCCATCGGCGGGTCGGTCGAGACGTGCACCTTGGTCCAGCAGAAGCCGTCGAGGCGGCCCTGGCCGTCCTCGTGGAGGAGGAAGCCCTCGGGGTCGAACCACGGCTCGGCCTCCCGTTGTTTCAGCGTGTCGAGATCCCAGCGGCCCTGCTCGGGGTGCCATTCGAACGCCCGGTTGTTGACCTCCAACCACTCGGCCTCGTCCTCGCCGACCCGGAACGGGCGGGTGGCGAACGCCGGGTCGGGCGGGTCGAGGTCATAGGGGAGGGGCCGGCGCATCTGGTAGAGGACCCGGCCGGGTCGGAGCCCTATGGACGCGGCGATCCTGTCGTGCTCGGCCCGCGGCTGGTTGACCCACAGGTGCACGTGGCCGCCGCCGGCCTCGGCTATGACTCCGGCGGCGCGCTGGACCAGGTCGCCGCCGATGGTGTTTCCCGGCGTGCGGTGGTGGGGGTCGACGACGAACTCGAGCGCCCAGCTGTCG
>Ga0070737_10005858_pt1 | contig 11526 bp, 8 predicted proteins | sample Coa_R1_10_FD_66438 | JGI IMG/M metagenome (GOLD analysis project Ga0070737, IMG submission 66438) | Surface soil microbial communities from Centralia Pennsylvania, which are recovering from an underground coalmine fire - Coalmine... | ecosystem: Environmental > Terrestrial > Soil > Unclassified ...
AAATTGAGCAGGGCGCGCAGATGGGGTGGATCGATGGGCTTGCGCACGTAGTCGATGGCGCCCAGCTTGATCGCCGCCACCGCCTCGGGGATGTCGCCCTCGCCGGAGATGATCAGGGTGGGCACGGCGATTCGCAGCCGGCGCATCTCCTTGAGCAGACTCAGCCCATCGCGCCGCGGCATCTTGAGGTCGGAGATTAGAACCTGCGGAGCCCAACCACGCAGTTGCTCCAACGCATCCTCGCCGTCAATCGCGCCGCACACCTGAAATCCCCAGCTGCGAATCATCCCGCACCAAGCCTCAAGCGTGGTGGGATCGTCCTCGACCACCAGTATTCGCGGATTGCTCTCCATGCTCGCTACAGCCAAAAGCTGGCGAGTAAATTTATCATATTCTCCGCACGAGCCAAAGCAGTCAATTTTCGCTCTGATTGCCGGAGCCTAAATGTGCTAGATAGCCGCGACAGGGATATAAGCCGTTAATACCAGCGTGGGCCAACGAACGCGCCATCAATAAAATGCTTCGTCCCGCGCGCGGCTTTTTGATCTTTCTGCGCCAAAATCTGTGCAAGCTTGCGCGCCTGAGAACCGAGTTCCTCAGTTTTGACGACCTTATTCACCATTCCCATCTCGTACAACTCCGCCGCGCTGTAGCGCCGGCACAGGATCATTGCTTCTTTGGCCCGCCACGGACCCATCCGCGCCGCCATCACGCGCGCCGGCCCGCCGACATAAGACTGGCTGAGATCGACCTCCGGCACCCAGAACTGCGCATTCTCTGCCGCCAGGATAAAATCGAAGGCGGCCGCAATCGCCCATCCGCCGCCCACCGCGTAGCCGTTGACCGCCGCGATGGTAAGACAGTCCAGCCGCGTTATCAGATCGAAGACGCGCCCGATCACCCGCGCCAGCCCGCGATTGCGTTGGCCGATAATGCGGGCCTGCTCGGCTGGGTCAGTGACCCCTTTGGGCACCGACAGGTCGGCGCCGGCCGAGAATGCGGCGCCGGTTCCGGTGGTAATCAGCACGCGAGTTTCACGGTCGTCGCGCACGCGCCGGATCAATCCCTCCATCTCGGCCATCACCTGATGGTTCATGGGATTGCGCCGTCGTGGCTGATTGAAAGTCAAGGTCGTGACGGGACCATCTTTTTCAAACAAAAAGGCATCGCTCATGGCGCATCCGTAAAGCCGGCCGCAAATTGACCGCACCGTGGATCGCCCGGCGGTACGGTGTCAAACCATGGTGCGGGGATGCGGGCCGCTGTCCTCACGACCACGGATCGAGCATCACTTTGGCCTGACGGCTGGGTTTGCGCAGGGCCTCGAAGGTGGCGGCAAACCGATCGAATCCCACCGTATCGGTGACCATCGCCGGCAGCGGACTGCCGCCCAGGGTTTGGGCGGTCAGTGCGTAGTCGCGCATGTCGTAGACCATCGAGAACTGGATGCGCGCCTCTTTGAAGAGACCAGCGGCGGGCACCATCCCCTCGTCCGGCACGCTGCACAAACCCAGCGAGACGATGGTCCCGCGCCGGGCGACGCAATTGAGGGCCAGGCCCATGATGCCGGGCTTGCCCACCGCCTCGAAGACCACTTCCGGCGGTCCGCCCAGAGTATCGGCGCTTTGCGCGGCAACGTCGGCACCCGGCGTCAGAAAAGTCGTCGCCCCCATCTTCATCGCCAAGTCGGCGCGCCGCCTCGAACTGGCCGCGACCGCGATTGGGCCCGCGCCCAGCCGCCGCGCCCAGAAAATCGTGCCCAGCGCGATCGGCCCCGCACCGATCACCAGTACGCGCGCGTTGGGCTTCAGCTCCGCCAGGCGCACACCGTGCAGTCCCACCGCGACCGGCTCGATCAGCGCGGCGTCGCTCAGCGCAACATTGTCGGGCAGCTTGACGGTGGCCAGATGGCCACCCTTGGCGTATTGGGCAAAGCCGCCCGACCCGCCCAGCCATCCGGCACACCACATCGGCTCGCCCTTGAGGCAGTCGGGGCAGGCGCCGCACGGCACAAATGACATCGGCGCCACGCGGTCGCCGATCTTGAAATTGACGACGGCGGAGCCCACCGCAACGACCTCGCCCGCCATCTCATGGCCCAGCACGGTGCCCAGCGGCCATTGCTCGCCTTGCCCGCTGCTCATCGACAAATCGGTGGCGCAGACCCCGCATCGTGCGACCTTGAGCACGATTTCGGTGGGACCCGGCGTGGGATCGGGCACGGTTTCGATCGACAACGGCTGTCCGATCGCCCTAAAGACCGCTGCTTTCATGCTGAGACTCCTCCGCCTGGCGACGCGCGCGAACAATTGTTCCGTATCGCGTTGTCCGGCGGAAAACAATACGGGTGGTTTGGCGCGCTGCGCGCAAGCTAAGATTTGCCGCTATGTCGAAGGCAGGCGCCCCGATTCCAGATTTCCGCGCCGCGGGCGTACGCGCCGGCTCGCAACTCCACAACTCCGCGTCCGGCCTCGATTCCGCCCGTGCCTGGATGGTGGCGGCGACCGCGTTCTTCACCTGCTTCATCGTCTACGGCGTGCAGTACAGCTTCGGCGCGTTCTTCAAGTCGATTGCCGCCGACATGGGCGCGGGACGCGCCGATACCGCGGCAATCTTCTCCGTCAACATGTTCGTCTCCAATCTGTTCGGCGCCGCGGCCGGCTACTTCGCCGACCGCTTCGGACCGCGCCCGCTGGTCGCGGCGGCAGCGGTCGCCGCCGGGATGGGCCTGGTGCTGACCTCGCGCATCGACCATCTGTGGATGGGCTACCTGACCTACGGCGTCGGCATCGGAATCGGCTCCGGATGCAGCTTTATCCCGATGGTCGCCACGGTCAGCGGATGGTTCGAGCGCCGGCGCAACGCCGCCATCGGGCTGACCGTGTCGGGTATCGGATGCGGCACTTTGTTCGTCGTGCCGCTGGTCGGCCTGCTGATCCATCGCTACGGATGGCGCACCTCCTACCTGATGCTGGGCGTGATCAGTGCAGCGCTGCTGGCGCTGTGCGCGATAGTTATCGAGCCGCCGCCGGTGCATCAGGTGCGCACGCGGACGCGCTTGGGCGACGTCGCGCGCACGCCCGCTTTCATCATGCTGTGCATCGCCGGAACGCTGGCCAACGTGGGCACGTTCATCCCATTCGTGTATCTGCCCGATTTCGCGCAGACCCGCCACGTCAGCGCAGTGGCGGCCGCCAGCCTGCTGGGGATTGTCGGCGGCGCCAGCGTCATCGGGCGCCTTGGCCTGGGCGGCGCGTCGGACCGTTTCGGAGTGCTGGGGTTGTATAAGGCGACGCTGCTGATGATCGGGCTCAGCTACGCGCTGTGGTTCACGCCCGCTTCATATGCCGTTCTGGTACTGTTCGCGGTGATCCTGGGGATTGGTTATGGCGGCTCGGTCGCGCTGAGCCCCGCGGTGGTGGCGGATTTGTTCGGCGTGCACGGGCTGGGCGCGATGCTTGGCATCGTTTACGGTGGTTCTGCCTTCACCTCGCTGGCGTGGCCGCCGCTGGCGGGTCTGATAGTCGATCGGACCGGCAGCTACGGCGGCGTCGCGCTGCTGGGCGGCGGCTGCGCCCTGCTCGCCTTCGCGCTGCTCTATCCGCTCAAGCATCGCGGCGAGGCCTCGCTCGCCAGGCCTGCGGCTTGATTTCCGCCGCCGCGTCGCGTCAAACATAACGTTCACAAATCACGCCGCCCCTGAGGAGCGATACCATGGCCGACCGGCTCAAGGACAAAGTCGCGATCATTGTTGGCGCCGGGCAGACCCCCGGCGAGACGATCGGAAACGGACGTGCGACTGCAATCCTGTTCGCGCGCGAAGGCGCCAAATGCCTGTGCGTGGACCGCCGGATGGACTGCGCGCAGGAGACCTGCGCAATGATCGAAAGTGAAGGCGGGCAGGCGGTCGCATTCGAAGCCGACGCGACGCGGGCCGAAGACTGCAGGCGGATGGCGCAGGAGTGCGTGCAGCGATTTGGACGAATCGACATCCTGCACAACAATGTCGGTATCGGCGCCGGCGACGCCGGCGTGACCCATCTGGAGGAGGCGGCGTGGGAACGCATCTTCGCCGTCAACCTCAAGACCGTCTTCCTGGCCTGCAAGCAGGTGATTCCGATAATGCGCCGCCAGGGCAGCGGCAGCATCGTCAACATCTCCTCGATTGCGGCGGTATGCGCGATGAACGGGATGCTGGCGTACAAGGTATCGAAGGCCGGCGTCAATGCGATTACGCATCAGATGGCGATGGCGAATGCGAAGTACGGCATCCGCGTCAACGCCATCATGCCCGGGCTGATGGACACGCCGATGGCGATCGAAGGCATCGTACAGGCGCGCGGAATCCCCAGGGATAAGGTGCGAGCGGCGCGCGACGCACAGGTCCCGTTGGGCGCCAGGATGGGCACGGCGTGGGACGTCGCCCATGCGGCGCTGTTTCTCGCCTCCGAGGAGGCGCGATTCATCACCGGCGTCCTGCTGCCGGTCGACGGCGGTCAGAGCGGAAGGATCGGATGAAGACGGGCCGCGCGCACGCGCACGGGCGCGCCGGCCGTGCTGCCGTGTTGGCGATCGGCGCGGCGCTGGTCCGGCTGGGCGGTTTGGGCCTGTGCGGATGCCAAACGGACGTGCTGACTTATCACAATGACAACCAGCGCACCGGGCAATATCTGGGGGAGCGGACTCTGACTCCGCTCAACGTCAACTCCGCCACCTTCGGCAAACTATTTGTTTTGAGCGTGGATGGAAAGGTCGACGCGCAGCCGCTGTACAAAAGCCGCGTCAGCATCCCCGGCGCCGGCGTCCACAACGTGCTCTACGTCGCGACGGAACACGACAGCGTGTACGCATTCGATGCGGACGCCGCGGGCAGTCCGCTGTGGCACAAGTCGATGCTCGGTGCGGGTGAGACGCCGTCTGACAATCGAGGCTGCGGCCAGGTGACCCCCGAGATCGGCATCACCGCCACCCCCGCCATCGACCCGGGCGCGGGACCGCACGGTACCATCTACGTGGTGTCGATGTCCAAAAACGCTGTGGGCCAATACTTTCAAAGACTTCACGCACTGGACCTGACCACCGGCGCCGAGGAATTCGGCGGACCGGCCACGGTGGTGGCGACGTATCCGGGCTTGGGCGACAACAGCCTGGGCGGCAAGGTCGTATTCGATTCCGCCCAGTACAAGGAACGCCCCGGGCTGCTGTTAACCGGCGGGTTGGTTTACACCACGTGGTCTTCCCACTGCGATATCCGCCCCTACACCGGATGGGTGATAACGTATGACGAGCTGACGCTGGCGCAACGGGCGGTCTTGAATATCACGCCCAACGGTGAGGGAGGCGCGATCTGGGCCGCCGGCGCCGGGCCGGCCGCCGACAGTGATGGATTTGTCTATTTACTGTCGGGCAACGGCACCTTCGACACGGTGCTCGATGGGGGAGGCTTTCCCTTCGCGGGTGACTTCGGCAACGCCTTCATCAAGCTGTCGGCGGCGGGCCAACTTCATGTCGCGGATTACTTCACGATGTATAACACGGTCGCGGAGTCCAACGCCGACGAAGACCTGGGTTCCGGCGGCGCACTGGTGCTGCCCGCGATGGCCGATGCGCTGGGGCGCATCCGGCGGCTGGCGGCCGGCGCCGGCAAGGACACCAATATCTACCTGGTCGATCGTGACAACATGGGAAAATTCAATCCCGGCGGCGACACCAACGTCTATCAAAAACTGACCGGGGCCTTGCAGAACTCCGAATTCGCGATGCCGGCGTTTTTCAACAATACGCTGTATTACGGCGCCGTGAATGCGCCGATCGTGGCTTTTCCCTTCGTGAAGGCCCGCCTGTCCGCCATTCCCTCTTCATCCACACCAAACAGCTTTGTCTATCCGGGAGCGACCCCCGCCATTTCCGCCGACGGTCTGTCCAACGGGATCCTGTGGGCGGTGGGGAACCTGGCAATGCGGTGCTGTATGCCTACGACGCCGGCGACCTGTCCAAGGAGCTATACGATTCCACGCAGGCGCCGGGCGGCCGCGACAACTTCGGCACGGGCAACAAGTTCATCACCCCGACCATCGCCAACGGCAAGGTGTACGTCGGCACCACCAGCGGCGTTGGAGTGTTCGGCTTGCTCCGCTAGCGTAGCTGCTCATCGGACGGCATGCGACGCGAACTTGCCGGCCAAGGCGGCGGACGCCAGTATATGGCGGTGCGCAGGATGCGCTCGTCGCGCAAGCCGCACAGAGATTTATGCATCGTAGCGCCGGGACCATACTTGCATTAGCCATCCTTCTAAACCCGATCACGGCCGGAGTCGGTTCGTCAGGCGCGCAATTGCCGCCGCCTCCTCCCGATCCGCGTCCGATTGTCCGGCAGATGGTGAGCGCCTACATGCAGCGCACCGGGACGCATGCGGTGGCGGTGTCGCTGTATTTTGGCGGCAAGGACTACTTGTTGAACTTCGGCGACGACGGCGGCTTTGCGCCGCAACCGGTCACGCCCGACCTGCTCTTCGGCATCGGCTCGGTAACCAAGGTGTTCACCGCCACGATGCTTGCCTACCAGACCATCGGCGATGACGGCGAGCCGCCGCTCAAGCATATCGACGACTGCGTGTGCGACTATCTTCCACCGCAGGTTGCCGCCAACGGTTCGGGTATCAACCAGGTCACGCTGCGCGAATTGGCAACACAGACGTCGGGGATGCCGAACGAGGCGCCGCGTGCGCCCGGCAACTGGCTGTTCCGGGATCGCCGGCCGCCGCCATTTCTGATTCGATGGTGGGAGAACTTCGAGAAGCCTGCGCAGCCCCAATGGCTGTATTCCAATGCCGGATTCATCACCCTGGGATTCGCGCTGGAAGGACCCGATTCCCGGCTGCGCTACAACGAGTTGCTGGCTTCCTACATCACCAGTGCGCTGGGGATGTCGCATACGATGGCGGTAGTGCCGTGGGGCTATCCGATGGCGCAGGGGTTCGTCCGTGGCCGGCCCGTGCCGCAGCGCGAAGCCGACCTCAAGTCCAGTGCGCGCGACATGCTGGTCTGGCTCAAGGCGAATCTGGGCGTGCTCGACCAATCGATTCCACCCCATCTGGCGCAGGCGATCCGGATGACGCATCAGATCTGGTATCGCACCCCGCCCAATCTGCATTTCGATATGGGATTGGCCTGGCAGGTGCAGGATAAGAATCCAGCGTTGGCCCGGCTGTTTTCCAAGGACGGCGCTACCAGTCGCGGCGGATACTCCTGCTGGGTCGGGTTCATGCCCGAACGTGGCATCGGCTTGTCGGTGCTGACCAACGAATTCGGCACCGCAGGGAGCAAGGAAGAGATTTTCGCGTCCGAAGAACCCGGTCCGCGCAATCCCGCCGCGTTGGGCATCGCGATGACGCGCCGCCTGGGCCGCCTCGCTCAGTGAAAGTGTAGTAGCGGAAAAATTCGGATTGATGCCTGATTTGCTCTACGCCGCCAAATTTGGGAACATCGCGCCGCCGTGTTAGGCTGCTGGTGCGATGCAAGCGACCCATCCCGCACGATCCAAGGCCAACGTCCCGGCGCCCACGCTGCCGGCGCGCTCGACGCGCTACCTGATCACGCTGTTCGTCGCGCTGATGTCGGCCACCGTATTCGACGGCTACGACACCGCGATTTTCCATCTGTGCACGCCCGACATCGCCCGCACCTTTCACATGAGCGACCCGGCGATCGGCGCGATGGCGACCACGGTCAGGTTCGGCGGGATGCTGTCGCTGGCGGTGGTTTTTTTCGCCGATTGCGTGGGACGCAAACCGGTGATTTCGCTGACCGTAATCGCCTACGCGCTGTTCACGCTGTTTACCGCGCTGTCCTCCGGCATTGCCTCGTTCACGCTGTTCCAGACCTGTGCGCAGATCTTCCTGGTCGCTGAATTCGGCGTGGCGATCACCATGATCGCCGAGGAATTTCCCGACGAATCGCGCGGGCGCGCGGTGTCGGGGATGCATATCGTGTCGCTGGTTGGAGTGACCGTGGCGGGCCTGCTGTACGGCCATTTCGTGGATACGCGCTGGGGATGGCGTGGGCTTTATCTGCTCGGCCTGGGTCCGCTGCTGATGGTGGCGTTCCTGCGCCGGCGCATCAAGGAGACCGCCCGTTTCCAGGCAGTGCAGGCCGAACGCCGGCGCGCCACCCACGAGTACTCGGAGATGGGCGCGGCGGCGCGCGAGTTGTGGGGTGCCTTTACCGGACGCTATCGCGGGCGCGTGGTACTGATCGCGGCGCTGTGGAACTCGATCGGATTGATTGGCGGCCCGATGATCTCTTTCTTCAGCCTCTACGCGCGCCGCGATCACCACTGGACCTCCAAGCAGGTCGGCTTCGCCATCATCATCGCCTACATTATGGGTGCGGTGGGCAGCCTGATCTGCGGGCAGTTGATGGATCGCGTTGGCCGGCGCATCAGCGCCTGTGTGTTCTACCTGGGCGCCGCGGCCTCGATGGTGGTGCTGTTTACGGCGCAGACCTTTGCGGCGATGTTCGCTGCCGAAATCGCCACCATGTTCTGCTACCAGGCCTCGCGCGCCGCCACCTCGGCGATTTCCACCGAACTCTTCCCCACCGAGATTCGCGCCACCGGCTACAGCCTGTGCGTGCAGGCCTTCGGCCAGATCGGCTGGGCGCTGGCGCCGATCATCATCGGGTTGACCTCCAGGCCGATGGGCGGCCTGGGCAATGCGGCGGCGTTGTTCGCGGTGGGTCCGCTGTTCGGCATCGCCCTGATTGCGCTGTTCGTGCCCGAAACGCTGGGCAAGACGCTGGAAGAATTGTCGCCCTGAGGTGTGCATGAACCGAGCGGCATCCGATGCTGTGAGTTGATCTTCAAGGCCTGCTTGCGCCCGTCGATGCGCTCAGCTAATTACCTTCAAAAGCCCTCAAGGAACCGACCGATTTGCTCTTCAATTCCTACGAGTTTACCTTCGGGTTTCTGCCGCTTTTAATCCTTGCCTACTATCTGACCTCTCAATCCCGCTGGCAGCGCGAAACGCCGTGGCTGCTGGCCGTGGCTTCGCTGATCTTTTACGCCTGGTGGAATCCTGCTTTCCTGCCCCTGTTCCTGTTTTCGGTCGGCTTCAACTATTCCTGGGCCCTGCTGCTGCGGCGCAGCGGCGCTGAACCAGGCGCGCAAAGCCAGAGGCGGCGCAAGCTGGTCCTCGCCGTGGGCGTCGCCGTCAATCTCTCGCTGCTGTTCTATTTCAAGTACCGCGACTTCTTCGTCAGCAGCGTGGACGTGGCGCTGGGCGTGCACTGGCCGTTGCTGCACATGGCGCTGCCGCTGGCAATCTCGTTCTTCACCTTCGAACAGATCACCTACCTGGTCAGCTCCTACCGCGAGGAAGAAGGCACCCACGACTTCGTCAGCTACCTGATGTTCATCACCTTCTTCCCGCATCTGATCGCCGGACCGATCGTCCGCTACCGCGAGATCTATCCGCAGTTCAACCGCAACAGCCGCTTTGGGCTGGATGCGTCCAACGTGGCCGCGGGACTGATGATCTTCGCAATCGGGCTGTTCAAGAAGGTGATCATCGCCGATACCTTTCGCGGCTATGTCGAGCCGATCTATGACGCCAAGTTCGCGCCGGCGTTTTACGATGCGTGGGGATCCTCGCTGGCCTTCGGCCTGCAGATCTATTTCGATTTCTCCGGCTACTCGGACATGGCGATCGGGCTGGCGCGGATGTTCAACGTGCGCTTTCCGGAGAACTTCGACTCGCCTTACCAGAGCACCAGTCTTATCGAGTTCTGGCGGCGATGGCACATCACGCTGTCGTTCTTTTTGCGCGACTATCTCTACATCCCGCTGGGCGGCAATCGGCGCGGCGAGCTGCGCCGCTACCTTAACGTCTTCATCACCTTTCTGCTGGGCGGACTGTGGCACGGCGCGAACTGGACCTTCGTCATCTGGGGCGCGCTGCACGGCGGCTTTTTGGCCGTCAACCATGCCTGGCGCAAAGTGGGCGTCGTGCTGCCGTCGCTGGCCTGCTGGGCGTTGACCTTTTTCATGGTCACTATCGCCTGGGTCTTCTTCCGCGCTGTCACGCTGGGCCGCGCGATGACGATGCTGGCCGGGATGGCCGGGTTGAACGGCTTTGCCTGGAACCTGCGCCATGAGTCGCTGGGATGGCACGAAATGCTGCGAATCGCGGGCGGGTTGGGGCTGGTGTGGCTGGCGCCCAACCGCCAGACCATCATGGAATGGGACTGGGGCAGCGACTGGGTCTATGCAGGCGCGTTCGCCGTCATGGTCGGGGTCTGCCTGCTGTGCATGGCCAACCCGCCGGCCTTCATCTACTTCCAGTTCTGACCCTTGGCGATGAATTACCCACGCCGTATCTGGATGATGATGCTCAGCCTGGCCGCCTTTACCGGCGCGATGGTGCTGATCAATTTTCTGTTCAATCCCTACCGCGCCTGGCGCCATCGGCTCATCGACGGCATCTACTACCGCGTGCATGTGGGCCGCGAGCGGGTCATAACGCCCTACATGATCCGCACCGTGGAGCCCAGCACGGTGCTGCTGGGCAGCTCCCGTGTGCTGATGGGGATGAGCATCGATCAGGGCTTTAAGGACGACTACCTCAACGCCGCGCTCTCCGCGGCAAGCCTGCCGGAAATTTCCAGGGAAGTCGATCTCGCGCTGCGCAACCCGCGTCTGAAGCGAATCATCTGGGGCGTGGATTTTTTTGCGTTCGAGCGCCGATGGGTCCCCGATCCCAATACTTACGCGCGCCTGCGCGGCAATCTGCGCTTGCGCGTCCTTGACACGCTGCTCAGCGCCGGCGCGCTGGACGCCACCTTTCACCTGCTCGACCGGGCGATCGACGGGCGGCACGATTTGCCCGCCAACGCCTTGCAGCCGATCCCGTGGTCGCGCGAGTTCATTTGCCGCAGCTTTGCCTCCGATGAGGGGATGGGCTTGGCCTCGCTTGGTCCCGAGCGCGCGGCGGTCCACGTGCGCTGGGCGATTCCCATGTATTGGAACTACCAATTCTCCAGCACCGCGATGCCGACCTTCCGCGAGATTGTAGCCAAGATCAGACGCGCCAATGTGGAACTGATCGTATTCCTGCCGCCGATGAGCCAGTACGAACTGGAATCGCTGCGCCAGAACGGCCAGTGGGGGCATTTCCAGCAATGGAAGCGTGAACTGGCGCGCACCACCCCGTATTTTGACTTCTCGGGCTACAACCAACTGGCGCACACCGACCGGATGTTCAGGGATCTGATGCACATGCAGCCCGAGGTCGGCCACACCATACTGCGGCATTTCCTGGGCGACCCCGATGTCACCTGCGGCGCCAACGGACGTATCGTGCTGAGCTCGGAACTGACGGTCAACCCCGGGAACATCGACCGCATCCTGGCGCTTCAGGATCAGCGCGAGCAGATGGCCAATGTCGAGCCGAACAAGTATTACCAGGCGGTGGCGCGCGCGCTGGTGCAGGGACATGGCGATTGGGTCAAGATGGGCTGGCTGCACACTGAG
>Ga0070737_10005859_pt1 | contig 11525 bp, 8 predicted proteins | sample Coa_R1_10_FD_66438 | JGI IMG/M metagenome (GOLD analysis project Ga0070737, IMG submission 66438) | Surface soil microbial communities from Centralia Pennsylvania, which are recovering from an underground coalmine fire - Coalmine... | ecosystem: Environmental > Terrestrial > Soil > Unclassified ...
CGGCTTGGGTATAAATCGGGCTGACCGTGCCGGTGAAAAACGAATTCGAGGCGCCGCACAGGCCGAAGCTGACGCTGATCGTGCCACAAAGGTTGTCGTTGACGGCGCGTTGGATTGCGTCGATGATAGGGCCGTTCGGGGTAGATGTACTACCGTTGCCCAGGTAAAATTTGATCGCCATTCCGGGTGCCACCGCGTGGGACCATTCGAGATCCAGCAGCGCTTCCAGTTCGTCGTTGTTGATGCCCGGGTTGGTGGTGTTGACGATCACCGTGCTGATGCTGGAGGCGGGCAGGCCGAACTGGGTGTTGAACAGGGTCACCGCGCTGTGCAGGTAGTCCGAATCGCCGATGATCGCCAGGCAGTCGCCGCCGGCGCCTGTCGTCCCGCCCGAAATCAGAGAGTTCTCATCGTAAAAGGTGCGGAAGTCGGCGGGACCGAAGGCGGTGGTGCCACCGATTTTTACGTCGGGGACCGATGTTAGTGCCGCGTGCCCGGATTGGGGCAGCGCCGGACCGGAATCAAGCAACGCCACGGGTGCTGCGGTCCAGGCTGGCGCCGCGGTCGGCGCGGATTTCGCCGCCGAGTTCACAAATGCCATCGAGTGCAGGAAGTTGTCCAACCCGCTCACGGACGTGATCACGCCGCGAAAGCGGGCCGGGATCACCGGGTCGATGACATTGGCATAGGCGCCGGCGCCGCCGAATAGCATGACGTTGGTGCCGAAGGCGCGTTCGGCATCCCCCACCGATCCGCTGAAGCGGACGTAGCGATACGCAAGGTTCGAGTCGGTTACCTTGAATCCTTGCGTCCCCAGCCATTGCGCGACCGCGTCGAGGTCCCTCTGGGAGGGTCCGAAGCGGGCCGTGAACTGCTGCGGCGTCAGCCATTGATGGTAGCGAGGGGAGGCCGGATTTTGCTGGTCGCGCACGAGCTGGTCAAGCTCGGCCTGGTTGCGCAGTCCCAGCGTCACGCTCATGTTGAGTTGGGCGGAGGGGTCAGCGTGAGCCACCGGGGACAACCGCTCGACCTCCGCCGGATGATTGCCGGCCAACGCCACCGAGGGCCAGGCGACCGTCTGGGCCCGCCCCGTTCCCGCCCAAATCGCCATCAGCAGCACCGCCATTACCGCGGCGCAGCCCGGCAATCGAGGTATAAAGCAAAAGGAAGTAGCCAAGGCTGCGCCATTCAACCCTTCGTCATCGGCCATCGATTTCCCCTCCGTCATTGTCAGAGACGTCCGCTTAAGCCGCTTATTTTATCAGAGTTAAGACAGAGATTGCCAGTGTATGCTCCAATCGCCTGAATTTTATAAGTCACGATTTGCTATTTGCGGCCGGACCGCAAGCGGAAAAATTTCGCGGAAGCTGGCGGATTTTTGCCCGGCGCTAGCCCTGCGCTTTCTGGATCAGGTCGCGGGTGGGGTGATTGGTACCGACGCGCTCGGGGATCAGGTAGCGCGACGGAATCACTTGCTGCCGGCCGCCGGGCGGCTTCCATATCAGGCGCATCGAGGCGCCGCCCCAGATGTTGCGCTCGCCGACCTCGATGGTGTGCTGGCCGGCGCTGAGGTAGGTCTCGCCGCTGTCGAACTGCCGGGTGACTTCGCCCGGATCGGCGATCACGTCGCGGCCGTCGATTTTTACCCATCCCGAGTCGTCCACGATGATCGAGAACTGATAGATGCCGGCCACCGGCGCGATCAGCTTGCCGGTCCATAGCGCGTGGGAGGGATAGGGCAGGGAGCCCAGGGCGACGATGCTGTCGAAATCGACCCGCTTATCGACGCGCTCGATATGGGGCGGAAAAGGGCTGCCGCGCGGACCTTCGTAGTAGCGGCCGAGCAGGCCGTGGGCCTCTTGCAGGCTGGGCCGCATGAACAACGCGCCGAAGGCGGGCGGGGCGACCAGTGCCGCGATCGCAACGGTGGCGACTACCGTCATCCGCCGGCGCATCGCGGCGGCGCTCCACACCTCGATGCTGCGCACCAACTCCCATGCCCCGGCGATCCATAACGCCGCCAGCGGCCATAGCTGTATCGCGCCGGGCAGGCCGGCAATCTTGCCCAGGTTGAAGGCTACCGAGTCGCCGGCGAGCGGACCGCCCCCGTAGTAGGTGCCCTTGTTGTAGGCAAAATCGCCTCGCAGATAGGCCGGCCACAGAAAGTCCCCGATCGGGTTGTCGTATTCATAGGGCAGATGCGGCTCGATCGCGGTCGCCATCAGCATCATCAGCGCCGACGCCAGGGCCAGAAAGCCCACTACCGGATCCAGCCGCCGCGGCAGATACGCCATCGCCAGCACCATGAACGGAACCGCCGACAGGATATGGCGCGGCCCGGTGGCGGTGCCGCCGCCCCAGTAGATAATCGATTCGCCGTAGGAACCGTTGAACAGGATGAAGGCAATCACTGCGTAGGCGATCACCATCAGTTCCGCGCGATAGCGCGAGCGCCGCCAGAAAAAGTACAGGCCCGGAAAGGTCAGCAGCAGGACGGGATTGCACACGTAAAGACCGCGCTGCGCGCCGAACGTCACGTCCCACAGCACCGGCAGCCGCGGATAGGTGACGCCGGCAAAACCCATCGCCTGTTCGGGAAAACGGCCCGCGTTGGCCGCGCCCATGTACGCCTCGTAGCTCAGAAAGAAAGGATTGCCGAATGCCAGCCAGTTGTAGGACGCGAGCACCAGCGCGCATACGCCGGCGCCGATTGCAAACGGCGCCACCGCGCGCCAGTCGCGCAGCTTGCACAGCGCGTAGATGCCGACTCCGGCGGCCAGCACGAAGGTTGGATAGTCGCATACCACCGACCATCCGGCGAGCAGGCCGGCGGCCAGGTTGCGCCAGGTGTTGCCGCCCGCGCCGGGGAAGGCAAGCAGGTAGAAGGAGCCGAACACGCACAACGCGGCGATCGGCTCGGCAGTAAATTCCGTGGCATAGGGAAAAAGAATCGTGCCGAAGGCCAGAATCAGGGCCAGCGCCGTGGCGCGCGCGTTGCCCGCGCCCAGGCGCAGCGCAAACCGATAGAGCAACACCACCAACAGCGCGGAGAGCAGGCTGACCGACAAGATCGTGGTCAGATAGGTGGCCAGCGCCCAGAACCAGTCGGTTTGATTGAGGAACACCCGCAACACCGAGGTTACCGCCAGCCACGGAATCAGGCCGGTGAACGCGCCGCCGGGCGCCTTGTTGGAATAGATATGCGCGCGCAACTCGACGATGTCGGCGGTGTTGTAGCCGGCATAGCCGTCGATCCACAGGCTGCCGCGCTCCAGGATCGAGCGCACCAGGTCGAAGCGCGACGCGGTGCTGTGGTCGGCGGCCTGGTAGAAGTAGGCGAAGGTCAGCAGCGCGACCAAAAACAGGCTCAACTCGATGCGCTGGCGAGTGGCGTCGGGCGGCAGCGGGACGCCGCTGCTCCCGGGCGGCAATTGACGCAGCCCGGTCCACATCTTGCGCGCCCAGGTCTTGCCATAGCGGCGCCAGAAAAAAAGTCCCGCCAAAACCAGCAGCGCCAACGCCAGCGGCAGCACGACGTTGGCGCCACCGCCCCCGCTGGCCGGCGGCACGCCGCCGTTGCGAATCACGTCCAGGTCGTAGCGCGGCGTGTCGTTATCAGGCGGCGTATCGATCTTGACGCCCTTGAAATTGCGGCACGCCATCGTGCCGGTGTTGAGGCTGGCGAATCCCCCCAGGCGGCAGTCCAGCACGATGTCGGCGCCCTTGTCACCCGCCTTGAGATAGAAGCCGACCCGCGTCCAGTCGCGCGTGCCGTGCAGTTGCTGGGAGATGATGCCGTCCTCCATCAGCCCGATGGAGGCGCCGGTGTTGTTGTCGCCGATGTTTGCGCCGCGGATGTCGGCGCTGAAGTAATACCATCCCGGACCGATGTGCAGGTTCTGGATCCAGCGCGCGTCGTTGGGCTTGGTGCTGGTAATTTCAAGCCGTCCCCCGGCGGCGTCGTGCGCCCAGTTGTAGGTGGAGGTGTCGGGCGAGTTGATCCATCCCTCGCTGGTCCAGCCCTGCGGCGCGGCGCCCTTGCCCTCGGTCAGATCGGGGTTGGCGATGATGTTGTCGTCGGCCAAGCCGCTGGCGGCTCCGATCAGCGACAGCGCAACGGCCAGCACCAAGGCGGCTATCGTGATTGCAATGTGAGCCGCCGATGGGCGGCCTGCGGGTTGCAGCGTTGACGGCTGGTATGATGATGGGCTGATTGTATCGGGCATCGGGCAAGGACCCGGCGCGCTCGGGTCAATCCTCAACTTTAACCTCGTGGTAGCGGCGCCTGCCGGGGCCGCGCGCCCAGATTGTAACGGTCCAGCGCTGGACTGCAAAGGTTCGTTTGCTTGCCGATAAAAATGGGACGCGGCTTAAGTCCTGACCAGCGCGCGATATCCTGCATTTCCCGCCTCGCGCTGGTATTGTCGGGATCGCGTGAGTGCCGGGGTCGAAAATCTGGCCGCTGAAGAAATTACCGGCGGCGAAATGGCTGAGGCGGTGGAGCCGCAGGCGGCGCGTCCGATCGCGCGTCTGGCGGTTCTGGCAGCGCTGACGCTGGTCGCGGGATGGCTCCGTTTCAGCTCGATCGGGTTTGGACTTCCCGACAAGTTCCGGCCCGACGAGGAATACATGGTCTCGCGGGCGCTGGGCTTTGAGAGCGACTGGAATCCGCACTTCGCGCTTTATCCGGCGGCGCAGATGTATGTTCAGCACGCGGCGCTCAAATATTACGCGGCCCTGATTGGATATCCGCACAACTTCCGCGCCGCTTATGCCGCCGACGGCCAGCGTCTGGCCTTTTTGGTGGCGCGCTGCGTATCGGCGGTCTTTGGCGCCGCTGCCGTGCCCGCGGTCTATTTCGCCGGTGCGCCCGCATTCGGCTCCGGAGCGGCGCTCGCCGCCGCGGCGATTACCGCTTTCGTCACGCTGGCGGTGCGCGAATCCAAGTACGCCACCACCGACGCCGCGACCGTGTTCTGGCTGACCATCGCGCTTGCGATGGCGCTGCGCATCGCGCGGCGCGGGCGCTCGGTGGATTACCTGGCAGCGGGCCTGTTCTCCGGCCTGGCCACCGCGAGCAAATATCCCGCGGGCGCGGTGCTGGTCGCTGTGGTCGCGGCGCATTTGGGAATCTGCCGGCGCGAGCGGCGCCCGTGGCGGCAGACGCTGGGCGATCCGGGAATCCATCTGGCGCTCGGCACGGCAGCAGTGGTGTTCTTCTGCGCCACGCCCTACGTGATCCTGGACTGGGCGCAGACGGTCAACGATTACACCTATCAACGCGGCTTTTTGCTCTACGGGGTCGGCAACACGCTGGCGGATTACGGATGGTCGTGGCTGATGCTACGCGCGATGCCCGACAGTTTCGGCGTCGCGCTGCAAGTCCTGCTGCTGGCCGCGATGGGATGGGCGCTGGCGCGTCCGCGGCCGGGCACGCTTTCGCTGCTGGCATTCGTGGCCGCGGCCTTCATCGGTCTGACGCGCAGCCATTACGTGTTTTACCGCTACCTGATGATTCCGTGGCCGGCGATGGCGCTGCTGGCAGGCCTGATGCTCTCTGACCTGACGCAATACGCCGCGCGGCGGATTGGCAAGCGGCCCGCGTCGGCGCTGGCCGCGGCCGGTCTGGCCCTGCTGCTGACGCCGTGCTTCATCCGCGACCTGCAGCTCAATCGGCTGCTGGCGCAAACCGACACGCGCACTATCGCCCGGGAATGGATCGAAGCGCATATCCCGCCCGGCGGCGCGATCGCATCCACCGACCCGACCACGCCCTACGGCAAGCCGCAGTTGTACAGCGTCAGGGTGATGCCGTTTACGAATCCGGCCATACTCAAGCGGGAAGGGGTAGAGTATGTGATGTCGGATTCGATGCCGCCGCTAGCGTTTTACTCGCGCGGGCCGACACCGGCGGAGCAGGTGCTGCTCGATTCCCAGGCAATGCTGGTGCTGGACCTAAATCCGCTGCGGCCGGGCGCGCCGGCGCCGGTGTTCGACGCCGCCGACGCGTTTTACGCCCCGCTGCGCCACATCACCAGCATGCTGCGCCCCGGCCCGCGGATCAGGATTTGGAAATTGAAGTAGCGCGGTGCGGGTTCACGCGCCGGGCGTCTGGAATGCGGCGCTGGGGGCTTCGACGCGAACTGTCAGCGGCACCTGGTCATGGCTCGCGGCCGGATACACCATCAGCGCGATTGCCGCAGCGGCGGCAAACAGGCCTGCGCACAGTGCGAAGGGCAGGGCGTAGCTGCCGGTCAAGTCGAAGATGCGTCCGGTCACCAGCGGGCCCAGCGCGGAGGCAACCGTGGCGATAAAGCCGATGATCCCCATCAAGGTGGCGAAGCGGCGCATCCCCAGGCATTCGCCCAGCAGCATCGGGATGGTGGTCGAGGTCGCGCCGGTGGGCGACCCGTAGCCCACCACAAACAGAATCGCCGCGACCTCACCAAAGGCCGGGTTGGCCACCGCGAACAGGTCGAGCAGGCTCAGGCACAGCAGCGCCATCGCGAGGGCCAATACCTTGCGCGGCCCGATCCGATCCGCGATCGCGCCCAGCGCGATGGTGCCGAGCGTGACGAACAGCGACTTGGCACCGAAGATGAATGCGGCGCGCTGCGGGCTGTATCCGGCGCCGATCAGGTAGGGCACCAGATGGTAGTACACGCCGTTGTAAGCCACCGTGAACAGCACCTGCACGCCGGCCAGCATCCAGAACGGCAGCGCGCTCAGCGCGGGCCCCAACTCAAGCCCTGTCACGGCTTCGGACCGCTGCTCGGCGCCATCCGCCCGTGCGCCCGCAGGCCTGGTTCGCACCACGGCCAGGATTGCGGGCAGTGCGATTAGGAACAGCGGTGCGCCGATACACAGCATCGCAGTGCGCCATCCGTGATTGATAGTCACGTGGGTGGCCGCAGGCGGCATCAGCGTGGCGCCTACCGCGCTGCCGCAAATCGCGATCCCGATCGCCAGACCACGGCGCTCCCGGAACCAGTTGGCGGCGACGATCGTGCCGGGCACCAGCGAGGAGCTGCCGACGCCGGCTCCGATCAGCGCGAACGCCGCGATCAGCGAAAACAGCGACTGGGCGCGCGCGGCCATGATATAGCCGGCACCGGACAGGACCACACCCGCCCCCATCGGGAGCTGCGCCGGCACCCAATCGAGCATCCATCCCGCCGCAGGTGCGGTCAGGCCCATGCATAAGATATAGGCCGTGGCCAGGCGCGAAACCTGCTCGTGACTCCATCCGAATTGCTGGATGAGGGGATTGAAGAACACGCCGATGGTGCTGATGGTAGAGCCGATCGTACAGAACATCACGACCCACAGGGCCGCAATCACGCGCCATCCCCGACGCTGGTCCTTGCTCATGGTGCGGATTTGCCAGCCGCGGGCCTGCGACTTCTCTTTTGGCCGCGATGAGTGGCAAACTTGCCGGCGATGCAAACACAGGGCACGCAAGGCTGTCAAATGGTTTTAAACTGCCGCTGATTTTATGGTCCTGAGTGCGGGCAGCCGGTATTATGCACGGCATGGACTTTTCCTGGCGACGCTGCGCATGATGCGCCGCCGGAGGATGTAGCGGTAGAAGCGGATTGCGAGGTTGGCCGTAACATAAAGTACTGTTCTGAGTCAGGGAGGTAGGGCATGAAAAACGGGAAACCCTGGTTGACGGTAGCGATGGCACTGATCGGCGGACTGGCGGGCGGCGCGGCAGCTTCGATGCTGGGAGCTTCCGATGCGCTTGCGCTCCATCATGCGCATCGGGCGCGGACGGTGGAGGCGCAGAGCTTCGTGCTGCTGGGACGCAACGGGGACCAGCGCGGCATCATCCAGGTAAGCGACAAGGGCACGGCGGCGTTCTATCTCAATGACGAGAGCGGCAAAGAGCGGGCCGAACTTAAGGTTGCCGCCGACGGGCGCTCGTCGCTGGGTTTTTACGACGCCCAGGGGCGCAAGCGTGTGGTGGTAGGGCAGGGCGCTGCCGCGGGAAGTCAGGCCGGAATCGGGATTTTCTCCGCCGACGGCAACCAGGTGGCAGGACTCTCGTCCTCGCCCAGCGGCGAAGTCAGCCTGACGCTGTACGACAGCAAGAGTGGCCTGGCCCGCGCGGGATTGGGGCTGTCGGCCGACGGGCATCCGGCACTGGCGCTATTTGATCAAAACGGCAAAGATCGCGCCGAATTGCATCTGGACAGCTCCGGCAAGCCCGGCCTGGCCCTGGCGGATGAGAACGGCAAGACTATCGCGGGACTCCCGATGCAGGCGGGGCAGTAGAGCCCGATTAAGTTAACAAATCTGACGAGAAAGATAACGGATTGTAATCCATTCGAACAGGAGGCAATTAGCCCTCGGGAGGTTTACATGTTGAGGTCTTGGAAGGGTTTCGCGGTCGGCTTGCTATGCCTGGCGGTGCTGATCGGAGCGGCCGGATGCAGCGGGCAGCCGCTGAGCACGCGTGAAAAAGGCACCCTGATCGGAGGCGGGCTGGGCGCCGCCACCGGTGCGATAATCGGCGCAGCGGTGGGTGCGCCGGGAGCGGGCGCGGCAATCGGCGGGGCGCTGGGCGGTGTAGGCGGCTTTGCGGTCGGCAACGCGATGCAGAATCAGGAGGCGCAGCAGGCGCAGACGCAGTCGCAGCTCGACCAGCAGCAGCGCGAAATCGAGCGCCAGCGGCGCGAGATTCAGTCGCTTAAGACGCAGCAGGAGACGGAGTGAGGCCCGCGGGGGCCGCCCGCACGCGCTCGCGCGGGCGGCCCCCGCGGGGGCGCAGCGTCCGCCGGCCAAGCGGCGTCCCCGCTTGGCCGGCGGACGCTGCGTGGGGGTGGGGCAAGCGGTCCAGCCCCGGCGTGGCTGGGCCGCTTGCCCCACCCCGCAGGAGACCGCGATGGCCCTGACCTACACCACTGAACAGGTCGCCGCCTTGCTGGAGCGGGTCAGCAATTGGGGCCGCTGGGGCAAGGACGACCAGCGCGGTGCGCTAAATTTCATTACTGACGCCAAACGCGCCGCCGCCGCCCGCCTGGTCAGCACCGGTGAGGCGGTCTCGCTCAGCCTTCCCCTGGCCACGCAGCCGGCGCGCGACAATCCGCGCCCGGTCACCCATCTGATGATCCGCTCCGGCATCGTTGGCCATCCGCTGGGCTCCTCGGGCGCCGCCGACTACTTCGCAATCGAGCCGCACGGTCTTGCAACCACTCATCTCGATGCGCTGTGCCATCATCTGTGGCGCGGCCGGATGTACAACGGCTTCGACATGAGCGAGATCGATTTCCAGGGCGCACACAAATGCGCCATCGACGTCTGCCGTCAGGGCATCGTCAGCCGCGGCGTGCTGTTCGATCTGCCGAAGATCCGGGGCGTGGAATGGATCGAGCCCGGCGATGCCATATATCCGGAGGATCTGGAAGCCGCCGAACGTGACCATCGGGTGAGCGCCGGCGAGGGCGACGTGCTGCTGGTGCGCACCGGGCGTTTCAAGCTGCGCCGCGTCAAAGGTTCGGGCGCGATCGCGCTGGGCGCGATGCCGGGTTTGCACGCCTCGTGTCTGGAATGGCTCCACGCGCGGCGCATCGCCGTGCTTGGTTCCGACGCGATCAGCGACGTGCTGCCCTCGGGCTATGACGCGCCGCTGGCGATGCCGATTCATACCGGCACGCTGGTCATGATGGGGGTGCATCTGATCGACAACGCCGAGCTGGAGCTGCTCGCGCAGCGATGCGCGCAACTGGGCCGCTACGAGTTCATGTTCAGCCTGCTGCCGCTGGTGCTGGAGCGCGGCACCGGTTCGCCGGCCAATCCCGTGGCCCTGTTCTAGCAGGGCGCGGCCTTACACCGGCGAGAAGTATGGAATCACATACTTGCCGAACAGTTTGATCGAATGCATCGTCTTCTGATGCGGAATCGGCCAGAACTGCATCATGCACAGCAGCTGGTCCATCTTGAGGATGCTTTGCATACGCTCGATCTGCCGGATGCAGGTGTCGGGGCTGCCGACGATGCACATGTCGTTGTCGATCAGGTAATCGAGCGTCAGCTTGTCCGGATCGGCAGATTCGAACTGGGTATGGGCATAGCGCTTTTCGCCTGACGCGCCGGTTGGAACCTTGATCGCGGTTGCCAGCGTGGTGCGCGCGTAGGAAAGAAAAGCGCGTTCGGCCTCCTCGCGCGCCTGTTGGTCGGTATCGGCGCAATGGGTCATAAAGAATGCGGCCGCGCGCGGGTTGACGAACTGGCCCTTGGGCCGCGCCTCCTTGAGCCCGTCGCGATAGGCCTGGATGCGGCGCCCCAAATGCTCGGTGCTGACCAGCAGCGTGAAGGAGAGCAGCCCCAGGCCCATGCGGCCCGCCAGCCCGTGCGTCTCTTCGCTGGTCGCCGCGACCCACAGGGGCGGATGCGGCTTTTGATATTGGCGCGGCACGATGGTGCGCTCGGGGATGTCGAAGTATTTGCCCTTGAACGAGAAGCGCCCGTCGGGCGCCTTCCAGATGGTGGTGATGACGTCGAGCGCTTCCTCCCAGCGCGCGCGGGTCTCATTGTAGGGAATACCGAAGCCGCCCAGTTCGATCTGCGTACCCGAGCGGCCGGTGCCGACTTCCAGCCGGCCCTTGCTCAGAATGTCGAGCGTGTTGAGCCGTTCGGCGACCCGCACCGGATGGTTATATGGGAAAGGCAGCAAGACCACGCCGTGCCCGATTCTAATCGTCGAGGTGCGCTGACTGACGGCGCCATAGAGCACCTCGGGTGCTGAGGAATGGGCGAAGCCGGGCTGGAAATGATGCTCGACGGTCCAGAAGTACTTAAAGCCCATCTCTTCAGCCAATTCGACCTGAGCCAGCACCTCGTGGAAAACTTCAAATTCCCGCTGCGGGTTCTTAATCGGGTTGGCAACCTGGATCTCGTAAAATACGGCAAAATCCATCGAGGCATCCTCCGGCCATTGAAAGTCACCGCGCGGTCCGGCCGGCGTGCCGGCCGCCGGCGCCCGGTCACTCCTTATACAATAGCGCGGATGAACCTCAATGGCATCGCGGCTGAATCAACGCGCCCGGTTGACAGGGTCGAACGGACGTCGTGAGCGCGGCGGTACAATCCGGAAGGGGCGGTTCGCGGACCGCCCCCCGGCTGATTGATACCCCGGCGGCCGGCACTGCCGCGCATCACTCAATCTGCTGCTGCTGGCGCATCATTTCCAGTTCGCGGCGCTGCTGCTCGATTTCCTGCTGCTGCTGGGAAAGCTGCTGCTCGGTTTGCTGCTGCTGGACGTTCTGATTTTCCATCGCATTGCCCACCGCGTAGCCGCCCAGTGCGCCCAGTCCGCCGCCGATTGCCGCGCCGGCGGCGGGATGGCCTACGGCGGCACCAATGATGGCGCCGGTGCCCGCGCCGAGCACGCCTCCGCCCAGGGTTCCCGTTTCCCGTGCCGTCAACGGCTGTCCACTACATCCCACCGCCGCCAGCATCAGTGCGCCGATCGCCGATGCCACAATCGCCTTATGAGCCGTACGCATATTACCTCCTCGATG
>Ga0070737_10005860_pt1 | contig 11525 bp, 10 predicted proteins | sample Coa_R1_10_FD_66438 | JGI IMG/M metagenome (GOLD analysis project Ga0070737, IMG submission 66438) | Surface soil microbial communities from Centralia Pennsylvania, which are recovering from an underground coalmine fire - Coalmine... | ecosystem: Environmental > Terrestrial > Soil > Unclassified...
CGCGCCGCGCATGCGCTGATGACGAAGCTGTTGCCGCTGCAGTCCTTGGCGCTCGGCCTGCCGGCGGATTGGCTCGGCGAGCACGACGCGTTCAAGCCGATGAATTGCACCTTGCGGCTCCTCAACTATCCGCCGCGCATTCCCGAGAACGAAGGCCAGTACGGCATCGGCCCGCATACGGATTTCGGCTATTGCACCATCCTCGCCCAGGCGAAGAAGCCCGGCCTCGAGATCAAGACGCGCGATGGGCAATGGGTCGAGGCGCCGGCCTATGACGGCATGCTGCTCTTCAACAACGCCGATCTGTTGCAGCGCTGGTCGAACGACCGCTTCCGCTCGGCGCCGCATCGCGTCTTCAACCTCGAAGGCGACGAGCGCTATTCGATCCCGTTCTTCGTCTCGACGCGCTGGGACGTGCCGCTCGAATGCCTGCCGAGCTGCCAAAGCGCCGAGAACCCGCCGAAATATCCGCCGATCAGCCGCCGCGAATACCAGGCGGAACTGAAGCGCACGGTTTACGAGCTGCCGGGGAAGAAGGCGACCTGATCTTGCCCGGCGATCGCGTCTTGCGGTCTGTGCGGCCGCACGCGCGCCGCTTATCCGCGCCGATCGAACGACGCGAGCAACCGGCGCGGCCCTGAACGGTTTCATCCGAGCAGCGAGGAGCCATGGCGCAGGGAGCACGGCGGATCGAGGATTACGGGATCATCGGCAACACCCACAGCGCGGCGCTGGTCGGGCGCGACGGATCGATCGATTGGCTGTGCCTGCCGCGTTTCGATTCTGCGGCGATCTTCGCGGCGCTGCTCGGCGACGAGAGCCACGGCTCGTGGCAGGTGTGCGCCAAGGGAAGCGAGGTGCGTCGGTCGCGCCGCTATCGCCCCGGCACCGCGATTCTCGAGACCCGGTTCGAGACTCCGACCGGCGCGGCGACGGTCATCGACTTCATGCCGCCGCCCGGCGACGAATTCGTCGACGAGGTGATCCGCTTGGTGCGCGGCGACGAAGGAGTCGTAGACATGACGATGAGCGTCATATTCCGCTTCGACTATGGCCGGCTCGTGCCGTGGCTCGAGCGCTCGGTCGAAGGCATCGTCGCGATCGCCGGACCCGACGCGGTCCGGCTCTACACGCCGGTCGAGCTCGTCAACGAGAACTGGCGCACGCGCGCGGAATTCGCGATCCATGCCGGCGAATACGTGCCCTTCGTGCTGACCTGGTATCCCTCGCATCGCGTGCCGCCGCCGGTGCGCGATGCGGTCGCGCTGCTCCGGAAGGTCGAGCCGATCTGGCAGGCGTGGAGCGCGCGCAACACCTATGAGGGACCGTGGCGCGATGCGGTCGAGCGCTCGCTCATCACGCTGAAGCTGCTGACCTACCGCCCGACCGGCGGCATCGTCGCGGCGCCGACCAGCTCGCTGCCCGAAGCCATCGGCGGCGTGCGCAATTGGGATTATCGCTTCTGCTGGATTCGCGATGCGACGCTGACGCTCTATGCGTTTCTCACCTCGGGCTATCAGCAGGAAGCGATTGCCTGGCGCGAATGGCTGCTGCGCGCCGCCGCCGGCTCGCCGCAGGATCTGCAGATCATGTACGGCCTCCATGGCGAGCAGCGCCTCGTCGAGTTCGCGCTCGATTGGCTGCCCGGCTTTGCCGGCAGCCGGCCGGTGCGTATCGGCAACGCCGCCCATTCGCAGCTGCAGCTCGACGTCTATGGCGAGCTGGTGAGCGCGCTCCACACGGCACGCCGCTTCGGTATCGGCGAAAGCCACGCGGCCTGGGCGCTGCAGCTCGTCATCATCGAGCATCTCGAGCGCATCTGGCGCGAGCCCGACGAGGGCATCTGGGAAGTGCGCGGGCCGCGGCGCCATTTCGTTCATTCGAAGCTTATGGCGTGGCTCGCTTTCGATCGCATGATCGCGAGCGCGACCATGTTCGGGCTCGAAGGGCCGATCGACCATTGGCGCCACGTGCGCGACGAGATCCATGCCGATATCTGCCGCCACGGCTTCGACACGCGGCGCAATACCTTCGTTCAATATTACGGCGCGACGACGGTCGATGCGGCGCTGCTGTTCGTCCCGATCACCGGCTTTCTGCCGCCCGACGATCCGCGCGTCCTGGGCACGGTCGCCGCGATCGAGGACCGGTTGATGCAAGACGGGCTGTTGCTCCGCTATCGCGATGCCGGCGAGGTCGATGGCCTGCCCGGCGGCGAGGGCTCGTTCCTCGCCTGCAGCTTTTGGCTGTGCGACGTCTATCAGCTCTGCGGGCGCACCGCCGATGCGCGCGCCTTGTTCGAACGCCTGCTCGGCTACGCCAACGATCTCGGGCTCTTGGCCGAGGAATACGACGCGCGCGGCGGGCGTCAGCTCGGCAATTTCCCGCAAGCCTTCTCGCATGTGGCGCTGATCAACACCGCGCATTCGCTGAGCGCGCGCTCGGTCGGCGCCTCGGAGCAACGCGCGGCCGGCGAGCGCGAAACGGTCGACGCCGAGGCGGCAAAATGAATGCCGTCATCTTCTCCGGCCGCGCGCCGTGATATAATGGATCTGCGCTATCGTCCGTCGGCATTTGCGGGAGCATGAGGATGGCGATGAAGATCGAACCGGGCACGCCGGGCTGGCAACAGCGTCACGTCGAGCTTTACCTCAAGAGCGACGGCGCCGACGGGCATGAGGTCGATTTCCGCTTGCCCGGCCTGCCGCCGGTCCACTGTCTGCTGCTGCAGACGACCGGGCGCAAAAGCCGCGCCGCGCAGACGACGCCGCTGATCTACGGCAAGGAAGGCAACGGCTTCGTCGTCGTCGCCTCGCGCGGCGGCGCGCCGACCCATCCCGCCTGGTTCCTCAATCTGCGCGACCAGCCGGAGGCGAAGTTTCAGGGTGGGCGCCAAGAAATATCGCGGCACGGCGCGCATCACCGCGGGCGCGGAGCGCGCGCGCCTCTTGGCGATGATGACGGGGCTTTATCCGCCCTATCGCGATTACCAGGCGAAGACGACGCGCGAAATTCCGGTCGTCGTGTTGGAGCCGAAAGAAGAGATCGCCGGGCTTTAAACCCGCGGCGCAAGGGAACAGGGGGGAGACATGAAGCGAAAAGGTTCAATCACGCGCCGGCAGGCGGTCGCCGGCATCGGCACGGCGGCGGTGCTGACGCCGCTGTTGCGGGCGAGCCAATCCGCCGCGGCCGAGCCGAGCTGGGACGCGATCGTCGCCGCCGCCAAGAAAGAGGGCGCGCTGGTCATCAAAGGCGCGCCGGGCAGCGCCTATACGACGGCCTTCACCGAAGGCTTCAAGAAAAAATATCCCGACATCCAGGTGAGCTATACCGGGCTCAACGGCTTCGAATCGATTCCGCGCATCCAGCGCGAGCGCGCGGCCGGCATCTACGGCTGGGACATCTACATCGGCGGCACGCCGTCGATCCTTAGCACCTTGAAGCCGGCGGGCGCATTCGCGCCGCTGCCGCCGGTGATGAAGCTGCCCGAGGTGATCGACGATAAGGCCTGGTTCGGCGGCCTCAATTTCGGCTGGCAGGATCACGAGAAGAAATTCACCTTCGCCTTCGACCTGACGGTCGCCGCGCCGGCTTACGTCAACTGGGATTTCGTCAAGCACGACGATCTGAAGACGCTGCAAGACCTGATGAAGCCGCAATTCTCGGGCAAGATGGTGTGGGACGATCCGCGCATCGGCGGCCCCGGCATCGCCGCCGGCTGCACGATGGTGCTGAACGGCGGCGACGACTTCCTCGCCAAATTCCTTTCGACGCAGAAAGTCGCCTACAGCACCAACGGCCGCCAGGAAGCGCAGTGGGTGGTCGAAGGCAAGTATCCCATCGGCCTCGCCGTCGGCTCGCAGGATTTGGAGCCGTTCTGGCAGCAGGGTCTGGGCAAGAACGTCACGACCTTCATGCCCGAGTTCAAGACCGTTGCCGGCGGGCCGGGCTTCGGCGTTGTCGCGATGCTGGATAAGGCGCCGCATCCCAACGCGGCGGCCGTCTACGTGAATTGGCTGCTCTCGAAAGAGGGGCAGATGGAATACGTCAAGTCAGGCCGCAACAGCCGCCGCCTCGACGTGCCGCCGAGCGACCCCGCGCTCGCCGCCAAGCCGGGCATGCATTACCAGGACATCCAGTCCGAGGATTCGATCCCGTTGCGCAACCGCGTCTCGGAGATCTCGAAGGCGAATATCAAGGCGTAGCGACGCCGACGGCGCGTGTCCGGCCGTCACACCTTCGGCAGGAATTTCTCGGTGTAAAGCTTCGACATGTCGATGGGCGGCTTGAGCACGCTGAGCGCGACGAACGAAGCGCTCAGCGTCTTGAGTGCATCCGGCGGGAACGCGCCGTCGGCCGAGAATGCCGGCATCAGCGCATCGTAGGCCCGCTCCGAAACCGCACGCGAGTAGCCGATCACCTTGCTCGTCACGGCCACGGTTTCGGCCTTGTGCTGTTTCATGTAGGCGACCGTCTCGTACCATGCCGCGAGGAACCGGCGCACCGCGTCGGGATTGCGATGGATGAGGTCGTCGCTGGCGAAGGTCGTGAACAGCTCGATGCTTTTCACATAGATCGAGCAATCGATCAGCACCCGGCCCTGATGCTGCGCCTCCAACGCGAAGCCCAGCGTGACGCTGCTTTCGACGGCAAAGACTTGCCCGGTCTTCAGCGCCGCGATCTGACCCGCCGGGGCGCCGCCGATCACCACCGGGATCGCCGCGTCCGCGCCGTGCCAGCCCTTGACGCGGTTGACTTCCTCGACCAGCCACATGGTGAGGGAGCCCGGGCTGGTGACGCCGATCTTCTTGCCTTTGAGCGCGTCGATGCCGTCTCCCTTCGCATCGGCGCCGACCGTCATGCCCATGAAGCCGGGATCGGAGGATATCGAGCCGACCGCGACCTCGGGCGCGCCCTTGGCGACGAACGCCATCTCGGGCCCGGCGCTCAGCGAGATGTCGACCGCGCCCGCGGTCATGGCCTGCGCCAGCTTGGCGCCGCCGGCGAAATTGAGTTCCGCAATGTCGAGCCCGTGCTTCGCGAAGATGCCGGATTTCATGCCGACGTCGAGCGGGATGAAGCCGAAGTTCTGCACCACCGCCTTGCCGACGCGAAGCTTGTCGGCGGCCCGCGCGGCCGGAATTGCAAAAGTAGCGGCGGCGCCCGCCAGCCCGGTGAGTGCCACGCGGCGTGTGATCGTGCTCGCCATGAGTTCCTCCCTGGCTCGCATCGGAGCGAGCGCTCGGCCGAGGACAGATCGTTAGTATATACTAACTATAAAGCGATCGCAATGCTGTCGGCGCCGCGCCCGATCGGGCCATCACCCGCCGCGGTCTTGCTGCGCCTTCCATTCGGGCGAGGGTTCGGTCTGCGTCACCTCGGAAGCGAGGTACTCGCGCGTGCCTTGGTGAATGAAGGCCATCCACAGCGCCGGCTTCTCGGGATCGAGGTTGAAATGCTGATGCTCGACGCGTTCGGGCTTCAAGGGCAGCAGCACGAGATCGCCCTTTTCCCAATCGACGCGCTCGCCATCGACCACCGAATAGCCGCGGCCGTCGATCACATGGATGACGAGCCCGCCTTGATGGCGATGCTTGCCCGAGACCGTGCGTACCTCATGCGTGAACACGGACCAGTTCTGCAGCGGGGTGTCCAAGACGTTGCGCCCGGCATCGAGATAGAAGCGCAGATGGCCCTGGCGCATGAGCTGCTGCACCGTCTCCGACTTGCGCACGACGATGCGGCCGGTCGCCTGCCGCTCCGCCCATTTGCGGTCGCGCTCGAGGCCCATCTCGTAAGAATTGAGCTGCGGCGCTTCGCGCTCCCTGACACGGGTACGCTCGTTTTCGGCCATGGCGTCGTCCTCCTAGGCTAATTCGGCGGGAACACCGCGAAGCACTTGTCCGACTGGAAGATGAAGGTCTCGAAATAGTCGAGGATTTGCGGCTTGCGCTTCAGGTAAGCCATCGCGCCGGCGAGGACATGCCAGTTGAGCAGTTCGTGATGGCCCGCGGCCTCGACTTCCTCGATGGTGCGCTTGCGCCAGGTCTCGTAATCGCCCGCTTTCAGCGCCGCGAACATCTTGCGGTCCGCATCGAAGTCGGGCAGCACATAGCCGTGCGTCGGCGAGAGGAAGCAATGCGACCAGCTCGACGACGCCATGATGCAGACGCGATAGGGGCTCTCGGCGAGCGTCTCGGCCATCTTGTAGCCGACCTCGTAGCAGAGCGCGGGGTTGGGGCCGGGCGGATCGGGCAGGCCCTTCTGCGCCGGCTCCTTGAAGAGATGCGCGAAGGCGCCTTCGGCGCTGATGACCGAGCTGCCGTAGCAATTGACGTGGAACGGCACGATCGGATGCTTCCAGCCCGTGCGGTCGCAATCGAGATAGAGCACGGTGTAGTTGAAGCCGTGCGCCAAAATCTCGGAATGGAGAAGCTTGTAGGCATAGGGCATCGCGACGCCGCGATTGATGAGGCCCGCGGTGAGGTACTTCGCGCCCTCGCGATGGCCGGGCACGCGCATCTTCATGTCATGCGGCTCGTTCCAGTAATTGTCGAGCTTCGCCGCATAGCCGTGGTTCCAGACCTCTTGCTCGAAATTGTCGTCGAGGCCGAAGACGCAGAAGGGCGGGATGATGGTCTCGCGGAAATTCTCGTATTGGTCGTCGGCGATGATGACGACGAAGTCGGGCTTGAAGTCGTCGACGACCTTGCGCTGCTTCCTGAAGCTCGCCCAGTTGCGCTCGCGATAGCGCTTGCCGGCGCTGAGCCCCATGTCGTTGCCGACCTCGTCGAGCATGCCGGCCGGCCAGTTGCGCTTGTCGCGCCATTTGGGATCGACGCGCGGCGCGTTGATGATGCGCTGCCAGGTCGAGGCGAAGGCCTCGTCGGTGCCGGTCAGCGAAGGATGATGCGTCGTGCCGATGCCGAGGATTTCACCCATGAGCGCCTCCTCAATCGAGTGTTGCGGTCATTCTATCGCGATTGTCGCCCCTGTCACATCGCCCAGCGGGCCCCTCACGTCGCGAAGCTTACCGCGCGAGTTTCACAGGCAAAAAGCGGCGGGTGAGGAACTGGTCGTCTTTCGGCTCCGTGTCGAGAATATGCAAGGCGAGCCAGGATTCCTTGATCGTCTTGAGCGCCACGGGGTCGAATTCGCCGGTTTTCGAAAAAAGCGGCGTCTCGGCATCGTAGGTGGCCGCCATCACGTTCGGGCCGTCGTGAACGACGGAGTCCGCATCGGCGATAGTCTCGTCGCGGTGATGGCTCATCCAGTCGAGCGTCGCAAAGAATCCCTTGACGAAACTATCGACTTCGGCGGGCTTGTGGTCGATCAAGTCTTTGCGCGCGAAGATGACATGGGTGATGAAGCGCGGCACAAACTTGTCCATTGTCACAAGCGGCTTGAGCTGGTGCTTTTCCTGAAGCGTGAGCGCGGTTTCGTACGAGCCCATGCCGGCATCGACTGCGCCTGTCACGATCGCCGACACCATCGCCGGTCCGCCGCCGGTCGCGATGATGCGGATGCCGTCTTGGCCCCAGCCTTCGTGCATCGAGATGCGCTGCGTCAGCCATGCGGTGAGCGAGCCAACCGTGCTGACCGCCATCAATTTGCCTTTGAGACCCGCGACGGCCTTGATGGGCGAATCGTATTTGACCGTGACCGCGATATCGGCCGGCGGTCCGAAATAGGCGGCGACGGCGCGGACCGGTGCGCCTTTTACCGCAAACGCCATGCCCGGGCCGCTGCCAAGGCCGAAATCGATGCTGCCGGCCGCCAGGGCCTGCTGCAGCTTCGCATCGCCGGCGAAGGCACTGCTGGTCACGTCGAGCCCGTATTTCGCGAAAATCCCCTCTTTCGCGCCGATCTCGAGCGGCGTGAAAACATAGCCTTCGGCGACCGCCTTGCCGGCGTGCACCGTTTCCAGCGCTTGCGCGGCACGCGGAAGCGCCAAGGCAAGCGCCATTACCAGACTCGCGCCGCCGAAAAGTGCCCTGCTCTCGAGCATCGCAACCTCCCTGTGACGAGACGCGAATGCCTTTTCGCCGGCGCCTTTACGATGCGCGGTTGGCCGCTGTCTCCGTCAGATCACTGTGGCTCATACCGGCGCAGATGCCAAGTGAAGGAGAAGTCAGGTGTGTCAGTTCGTCCAGCTTAGCCGGTCGAAGACGAAGCCCTCCGGCTTCAGGTGGTTGCTGTCGACGACGATGTCCTTGGCTAACACCATGATCGCCGGGAATTCGACCAGCGGCATCATGTAATCTTCCTCGGTCACGCGATCGAAGAGCTTGGCGTAGAGGGCCTCGCGCTTCTGCGGGTCGAGCTCCTTCGCCGCGTCGTCGGTCATCTGCGCGAGAAGCGGGTCGCCGATATAGTTGCGCGTGCTCGGCGGGAAATAGAATTCGGCGGTGGTGTCGATGTCGGGCACGCCGCCGCCATTGTCCCATTGCGTCACCATGGTCTGCAGCTTGCCCTCGCCGCGCGCGGTCTGAAAAGCGTTGATCGGCATCGCGTTGACGCTGGCGCGCACGCCGATCTTCCTGAAATCGCCGGCGACGGCTTCGGCGACCGGCCGCGCCGGGCCCCAGGTGGAGAGCACGAGGTCGAAGCCGCCCGCGAGGCCGGCTTCGGCCAAAAGCTGCTTCGCCTTGGCCGGATCGTAGCTCACCGGCGCCTCGGTCCAGGCGCAGCCGACATGGGTTTTCACGCACATCGCCTGCATCGCCGGCTTCGCCGCGAATTCCGGCGGCAGCATCGCCTTGCGCATCCCCTGCACGTCGATCGCGCGCAAGAGCGCCTCGCGCACGCGCTTGTCCTTGAAGACGTGGATGCCGGTGCGATCGGCGGTGTCGAAGAGGATATAGGAGTAAGACACCGTCGGCGCGACATAGATGCGGGTCGCGGGATTGGCGGCGGCGATGTTCTGCGCCTGGTCGTTGTCGACGTTGAAGATCAGATCGAGATCGCCGACCATGATCTTCGCATAGCGCGTCTGCGCGTCGGGGATCGTGGTGATCTCGACTCGGCCGATCGATGCCGGGGGCTCGAAGCCGCCCCAGTCGTAGAGAGGGTTCTTGACGAGCGCGATCGTGCCGGTCGAGGGATCGAAGCTCTCGACCTTATAAGGGCCGCTGCCGACGGGGTGGAGGCCGAAGGTCGCGCGATCGGCGAGCTTGGCGTGCACATGCTCGGGGATGATCTCGGGCGCGGCCCAAAGCCGCGACAGCATGATCGCCGTCGGCTGCTTGGCGACGACGCGGATGGTCGCATCGTCGATCTTATCGACATGATCGATCCAGCCGAAGCGCGAATCCTTGAAGAGGAAATTCGCGCTCGGATCCATGCCGTATTTGAAGGAATAGATGACATCGTCGGCGGTGACCGGCGTGCCGTCGGAGAATTTCGCGTTCGCGCGCAGCTTCAGCACCATCGTCTTGTCGTCGACCTGCTGCCAGCTCTCGGCGATCTGGCCGTGATAGGTCCGCGTCTTCGCGTCGTAGGCGACGAGCGTGTCGAAGACCGCGCGGTTGACGAGATCGCCCTCGGGATTGGGATTGAGATCGCCGTCGATGAGGCGGATCGGCTGATCGAACGCGACCCGCAGCGTGTCATGCGCCTTGTCGGCCTGCGCCGCGCCCGGCCAGAGCAACATCGCCGCTGTCAGCGCGACAAGCGCGCGCGTGAAACCACGAAGCATTCTTCACCTCCCGACATTCGCCCCCCTCCCTAACCCTCCCCCTCGAGGGGGAGGGAAGGGTGGGGGGTGGATTGTTGTTTCGTTCTGCGCGCTCGAATGAAAACTCGCTCCATTACCGCACGCGCTGATAGCCTTCCGAGACCGCGCTCTCCATGCAGAGCTGATAGCCCGACCAGGGGTTGATGTCGGGCAGAATCCCGGCGGGGCAAGCGCGGGTCGCGTTGGTCGTCGGATGCTTGAAGCTCGCATCCGGGGCGCAGCCGGCGAGCGGCAGCAACGCGAGTAAGAGCAAAAATGTCCGCATCGAGGTTCCTTCCAAATCAAAGCCGACACGTGTCTTCGTCGTCAATCCCGCGCAAGCGGCAATCGAGGGATAGAGCGAGGTCGTTTCCCCGGACCACCGCTTTCGCGGGGGTGACGATAAGGAGGACATGACGATTACACAAAAGGAGCCGGGGTGAGGCCCAAGAGCGCCTGACCCACGGTTTCGTAATTGGTCCAGCGCGCCTGCATATGCTGCGTCATCGCGTGGATGTCGCGGAAGCGGCGCTCGAACGGCGCTTGGGCGAAGATCGCGCTGGAGCCGGCGAATTCGTAGATCGTCGCGACCACGTCCTTCGCTTCGCGCATCACATGCGTCGTCGCGAGGCGCAGGGTGAGGCGCTCGTCGAGCGTCGGGTCGCGCCCGGCGCCCGCGACCGCGTTCCAGATGTCGTCGAGCGAGTTCAAGAGGAAGAACCGCGCCGCGCGCAGCCGCGCCTCGGCAAGCCCGATCTCGGCCTGCACGCGCGCGTTCTCGCGCAGCGTCGACGAGAAGCGATAGGGCACCTTGGTGCTGGCGAGGCGCACGAAGCCGTCAAGCGCGGCGCGGGCGATGCCGAGCGCGCCGCCGGCGAAGGCATAGCCGTAAAGCCCCAAGGTGGAGAAGCGATAGAGCGGCCCGGCCTCGCGGCGATCGGCGGGATCGTCGATCGCGAAGGTGTAAGCCTCGGGCACGAAAAGATCGCTGACGCTGTAATTGTCGCTGCCCGTGCCTTTAAGGCCGATGACGTCCCAGACGTCGATCATCGTCGCGCTGGTCTTCGGGAACATCATCACGCGGCGCAGCGGCTGGCCGGTCTTCGGGTCGAGCCGCGGCTTGCCCTCGGCGTCGTAGACGATGCAATGCGTCGAGCCGAGCCAGGTGCAATGCGGGCTGCCGCTGGCGAAGGACCAGTTGCCGGTGAGGCGATAGCCGCCCGGCACGGCGAGCGCCTTGCCCGGCGCGCTGACCGGCGGGCCCCAGGAGAGCACGGCGCGCGGGGCGCCGAAAATATCGCGCGCGACCTCGGGCGCGACATAGGCGGCGGCGGTGGCGCAACCGCCGCCTTGCGAAACGCACCAGGCGACGCTGGCATCGGCTGCGCCGAGGATTTCGCAGATGCGCACGAAGCGCGGCAGATCGAGCTCGGCGCCGCCGAAGCTCTTCGGCAGGAGCAGGCGGAACATGCCCGCATCGTGCAGCGCGCTCAGCACGTCGTCGGGAAAACGCCGCCCGGCTTCGATGCGCGGCGACGCCGCTTCGATCAGCGGCGCGAGCGCGTGCGCGCGGGCGATGTAGTCGATAGCGGCCGGGCTCGGGCCTTGATCGGGCATGGGCGCTTCCTCCGCGGGCCAGTCTGATGCGGCGAGATCGTTCATTCAAGAACGCGTATCGTTTCGATCGTCACCCCGGCGAAAGGGGGCCTGCGCCGCCGCGCGGCTGTCCGGGGTGACGAATACGGATATTGGGCTAAAGTGGCGGAAAGAGGCGCCCGATGCCCGCGACCGTGACGGATGTCTGCGGCCG
>Ga0070737_10005861_pt1 | contig 11524 bp, 10 predicted proteins | sample Coa_R1_10_FD_66438 | JGI IMG/M metagenome (GOLD analysis project Ga0070737, IMG submission 66438) | Surface soil microbial communities from Centralia Pennsylvania, which are recovering from an underground coalmine fire - Coalmine... | ecosystem: Environmental > Terrestrial > Soil > Unclassified...
CAATACTTTTTACAAAGCTATCCTAATTTGAAAGTTGAGAGTCCAAAAACTATTTACCTAAATCCTAAGGAAAAATATATGATCCCATTATATATTTCTGATACCTACACTAATAAAAAAATCTATATTGACTTTATAAATAACGAGAAAGAATTTGAAGAAAAAGCATTAAAACTATTGAAAATTGCTTTACTTGATAATGCTAAAATTATAGTTGTAATAAATAATTATACTATAGATCCTGATTTATTTGATCCAAAAAGAATTAGATTACTTAATATTTATAGTAAAAATATTGAAGAAATATCAAAATTATTAATCAATGAAATAGAAAAGATTCTTAAACAGTGAATCTTAGGAGAATTATCTACTTTTCAATTTTATTAGTTTTAATTATTTTCTCTATGCTTTTTCTATTAAGACAATTTTTGGTATTTCTTGCTTATACTATTACTATAGTTTACACTATTTGGGGAATTTATCATCTCATTTTATTCTTTTATGGACTTGGAGAACCGTTTGAACCAAAAAACAAATCTAGTCTACCTAAAATCTCTGTAATAATACCTTCTAGAAATGAGCCAATACTAGGCAGAACGATTGAAACAATTGTTCAACATGTGGATTATCCACTAAACAAAAAGGAAATTGTGGTCGTTACAGAAGACCCTCTTAGTGAAAGGATTGCTTTCTGGTATCAACAGTCATACCCAAATGTGGTAAAGCTTCTAATGAGAAAAGAATTTTTCCCAACGAAACCTAGCGCGCTAAATGATGCTTTCCATTTTACAACAGGTGATATTGTAGGCATCGTAGATGTTGAAGATATTTTAGAAAGAGATGCTTTTAAAAAAATCTCCAGTGCAATGGAAGGTCATGGTTTTGATATTGTTCAAGCATTGCTCAGAATCTCAAATGAAAATGACAGCTGGATAACAAAAATTTTCGCAATGGAATATGCGGGATGGTTTAGAATAATGTTGAATGGAAGAAGTAAACTCGGTTTATATACGCCTCTCGGAGGTACTGGCAACTATTTCAGAAGGAATTTGATAGGATATGTTGGAGCTTGGAATCCAATAAATTTAACTGAAGATGCAGAGATTACAGTGCGTTTCGTTTTAGCACAACGTAAAGTGGTGGTAATAAACGTGCGTCAATGGGAAGAAGCACCAGTAACTTTCAAAGCTTGGTTAAAGCAAAGGACAAGATGGTTTAGAGGTTGGTTGCAAACGTTATGGAGCTATTCTGGTTTAATTTTTAAACCTTGGGCCGTAAGGAGAATCGGCTTTTTCACTTTATTCAGCACGATTGTAATGCTAATTGCTCCTCTTCTTGTTGTTTTCAATTGGGTTGCTTATTCTTTAACAATTTTTTGGCTGTTAGAGGCATATGACATCCTTCATACTCGTCTAATGTCGGGTACATTTCCTTCGTTTGCATTCTTTCCTTTACTTTTCAACTTTCTATACTATTTGATTTGGCTTTATGGTGCTAAACTCGAGAAAATAGGAAAGAAAAACTATCTCTATTTACCACACATGATATTCTATATGAACTTCATGATGCCCCTTGCAAGCCTAAGAGCACTCTATCAAGAGATATTCAAACCCATATCTTGGGAAAAAACTGAACACCCAGGAAGAGGTGTCAGGTGGGTGGTAACAGAAAAAAATAAATAATAAAATATTTTTTATTTTAGCCTGTAAAAATTAATTATTATCTTTCTTTGATACTATATCAATAGCTACAAAAATAATTTTAGATAACACATATAAAACTCGGGAAATAAATCTATATGGAATGCTAAAATGTCTCTTCGTATATTGCATTCCAAAATTCTAGTTCATATTTTTGAATGGTCAACGCAAGTAAAGGAATCTCTTTGTATTCCTCTAAGCTGTACTTCTCCAGAATCTTTAGCGCAAAATACTCGAGTTCTCTATCCCATTTAGCTTCTACAAAAAAAGGTAGATATAGGTTGTAGTTTTTGTTTATGAGTAAACCTATTTTATTGATATTTTCTATAAATATTGGAAAGTTGATCAAAATTAGAATTATTTGCTCAGGTAATGAACGGAAATATGCTATATAAAAAAAGAAGTGGGTAAAGGCTACCGCTCTAGGATTTGGGACGATCGTCTCTTTTTTGATCCCAAGCTTATCCAAAGATTCATCTACTTTCTTAATTGCTTCTTGATGACTGATTATCAGTTTGAGGAAGAAATCGTTATCAGGATATTCGGATCGAGAATACATAAGTGCTAGAGCTTTTGAATCACTTCTAGCGATATAGTATTGTTGTTGAAGAAGATTTCTTATTTTGTCAATAGAAATCTTACCTTGGCTGAGATCTTCTATAAATCTATGGCGCGAAATTTTTAGGTTTATTTCTTGAAGTTCATATCTGAGCTTTTCTAGAAATTCCAACGGTTTCATAAAATAAAATTATATGCAAGACAAATAATTTAGAGTCTAGATCTGCTTTCAATACCTTAATAAAGGTAGTCCTTTATTGAGACACACTCTTCGTAGCTGCGTTTATAGCCAGTATACCGAACATTAAGAAAAGCAGTTAACTAAAATTGTTTGCATAATAACTTGTACCAAAGCCATTATCCTGAGTCAGCCATCCAACTTAGCCTTAATCGCCCTTGCTAAAGATTCATTGAAGCATCTAACTAAAGCTTTTTCCTTCATAACTGAAAACGATTCGTACTTAGAAAATACATCAACTAACAAAAAGAGATGATGCTACAGTTTACAGAAACAATTTCCCCATGAATTTTTTAATTTTTTTAAAAATCTTCCCCTTTTTTTTGAAAAATAATAAAAAAATTTTTTTAAAAAAAGATAAAACAATTTTCACAGCATGCAACTGGAACGATTGCATGTTGGAAATGAAGTTAATTTGAATTATCAGGAGGGGGATATGATAATCGGATTGTTACAAGGAATTAAACCCGATGAAGAATTGATCCCTATTTATAACCCCGTTTTAGGTATTTCCTATAAGATTAAAGGTATAGATTTAATGTTAGAACAACTCGAGGAGCTTGAGAATAGAGGTATACTTGAGCGTGTTGGTATAAAATCGTTTCCTATTTGTCCTTTCTGTAATACTTCGTTATTCAAGCCAAACATAGTATGCCCCTCATGTAAATCACCTTCTTTGATAAAATCTGAATTTTTAGTACATTACGAATGTAATTATATTGGGGAAATTTCTGAGTTTCAGAAAGAGACAAATATTTTTGTTTGTCCAAAATGTAATAGACAACTAAAAAGAGTAGGGATAGATTATGGCAGACCAGGTAAACTCTATAAATGCAAAAAATGTAATGAAATAAACCAATATCCTTTAATTGAACTTGAATGTACAAACAACCACATATTTAAGATTGACGAGGCTGAAATGAGGCAGTATCCGATATATAAAGTATCCATTCAACGTAAAATACCCTTCATCACAGAAATATATGAAGAACTCAAAACTGCATTAAAATATTTTTCAGAAAATTTAACAATTAAATACTTAGAAAGCATAAAAATTGATGAGAATCAAATATATAACATTCCAATTTCAATAACCGAAAATAATAAAAAGATTAAAATTTTTATAGATTTTATACTAGATGAAAAGGATATCGATAAAAAAATAATAAATATATTTAAAACTATATTAAAATTTGATGTGATATTTATCCTAGTTTTAAGAAGTGATCTTGTCGATACTGAGATATTTAATCCAAAGAAATTCACTGTTTTATATATCAAAAAAATTGAAAAAAATGAAATTATTGCAAGGCTTCTAGGTGCTATATTTAACAAAATCATTTGAATGAAAAAGAAGTCTCTTTATTTTATTATTTTATTATTATTAATATGCATACTTATTTTATTTAGTCTAAGGCCATTTATTATATTTCTAGCTTATTTTATTTTAATTATTTATACTTTTTGGGGAATATATCATATAGTTCTCTTAATTTTTGGATTAAGATCACCCTTCCAACCTAGATTAAATCCAATCTCGTACCCCAAAATTTCAGTAATAATACCTGCTAGGAATGAAATAGTTTTAGGAAGAACAATTGAAACAATACTTCATGATGTGAAGTACCCATTAGGAAAGAAAGAAATAATAGTTGTAACAGAGGATTCGTTATGTGAAAGAATTACTCTATGGTATCAACAAAAATATCCAGAAATTATAAAATTGTTAAAGAGGAAAGAATTCTTTCCCACGAAACCAAGCGCTCTTAATGATGCTTTTCAATTTGCTACAGGCGAGATTGTAGGAATTGTAGATGTTGAAGACATATTGGAAATAGATGCTTTTTATAAGATTGCATCTGCTATGAAAGGTCACGATATAGATATAATTCAAGCAATACTAAGAGTATCCAACGAAAATGATAGTTGGATAACTAGGATTTTTTCAATGGAATATGCAGGTTGGTTTAGGATCATTCTCAATGGTAGAAGCAAAATGGACCTATTTACACCCTTAGGTGGAACAGGGAATTATTTTAAAAAGGAACTAGTCAAGTTTGTAGGAGGTTGGGATTCTCTTAATTTAACAGAAGATGCAGAAATCACTGTGAGGTTCACATTATCAAAGAGGAAAGTCGTTGTATTAGATCTTAGACAATGGGAAGAAGCACCAGTAACTTTCAAAGCTTGGTTAAGGCAAAGGACAAGATGGTTTAGGGGTTGGATGCAAACATTTTGGAGCTACTTTAATCTCTTATTCAAGAGATGGGCAATCAAGAGAATAGGATTCTTTAACATTCTGAGTATAATGATAATGCTTATTGCGCCATTTCTAGTTATACTTAATTGGGTTGCATACTCTTTAACAACCTTGTGGTTGTTAGAATATTTTAGGATATTACATACTAACGTAATGGCAGATACATTTCCTTTCTTCGCAATAGCTCCTACCTTATTTAATATTCTTTATTACTACATATGGCTAAAAGGAGCTAGTTTAGAAAAGATAGGAAAGAAAAATTACCTATACATTCCTCATATGATATTTTATATGAATGTTATGATGCCATTGGCAAGTCTAAGAGCCTTATACCAAGAAATAACAAAACCAATTTATTGGGATAAAACAGAGCATGATGGAAGAGGAGTTAAATGGATTACAGTGGTCGGTAAAACTAATCAATGATTACATTAAATTATTTCATTTATAATTAACTATACAAAAATAGGTGGCTAAAATTAAATTGGAATTTATAAATACCAAAAAATCTACATTATGTTTCGTAATATACTATTACCATATTAAAGAATTCTTATTTAGATTTAAATCTTAGGTCTATATCTTATTTTCTAAAAGACTATAAAAAACTTGGAAATTTATAATATATTAAAGTTCTGATAAAAAACTAAGAGATTGAGAGATGATTTCTATGCTTTTAAGAAAATCCTTTATTGAGACATGCTCTTCGTCGGTGTGTTCATATCTAGGATTTCCTGGACCGTATGAAATACAATTCAAGTTGAAATTCTTTGCAAAGTAATTCATATCTGAACTTCCGCTCTTAATCACTATTCTGGGTTTTCTTTTTAACATTTTGGCAATGGACTTTTTAAACGCAAAAACTAAAGGACTTGACTTATTTGCTAAAACAGGATCGCACTCTGAAAGCCATTCAATATTAATTAACGAATTTTTTGATGTGATAATTTCCAATATTTTATTCTTTACATTCAGCGCATTAATACCTATAGGAATTCTAACGTCAACGATTGCTTTGCAAAAATCAGGAATTACATTATTCGCGATTCCACCTTCAATTAAAACAGGGTTTACCGTGATGGAATTAATACTTTTAGATACATCTATTTGATTTAATTCCTCTAACTTTTTTAAGAGATCTACAATTTCTTTTATTGCATTCATATCTTCTTTCGATGCATGGGCTTTTGAAGTTCTGCATGTTATCTTTAAGGCTACGCGGCCGCGATAACCAATAACAACTCCATCAAGATTTGAAGGTTCGCCGAAAATTGCATAGTCAGATTTTAAAAGCTCTTTGTTTATTTTTAATATTCCGGGATTTTCGCTTTCTTCTCCGATGACGCATGCTATTTTCAGCTCAAGATTATAGTCCTTTTTTAAAGCTGCAAAAATCAAAGCTAATAGAGAAGTCTTAGCGTCTACACTTCCTCTTGCAAAGATAATATCGTCTTCTTTTTTAAAGGGGATAATTCCAGGTACGGTATCAACATGACCACAAAGTAATACTTTTTTATATCCTTTCCCTATTCTAGCTATTAAATTTCCTTCGATTATTGTTGTTTCAATTCCAAATTCTGAAAATAAGTCCTTAAGAAAATCTATCGCTTTCTCTTCATTACCTGAAGGAGAATATATCTTCAAAAATTCTTCTAGTGTTTTAATAGGTTCCATTTGCAATCTTTTCAATTGCCTCTTTTATTTGCTCAATTCTTATATTCAAAGGTGGAAGAAATCTTAGAGTATTAGGCGCTGTATAACAACAAATTAAACCATTTTTCATTAATCTATTCAACGTATTTTTAACGTCGATTTTAAATTCAATAGCGACCATCAAGCCTTTCCCTCTAATCTCTTTAATCCCTTTGTTATCTAAGTTTCTTAATCCTTTAAGGAATTCTTCTCCCATAATTTTTGCATTTTCCCATAGCTGATTATCAACTATGAATTTCAAAACATTCTTTGCTACCGCACAAACTAAAGGATTAGCACTAAACGTGCTTGTATGTTCTCCTGTCTTAAGTAAATTGAACTCCTCTCTAGTTATAACACAACCTACTGGAAGACCGCCTGCCAATCCTTTACCAATGCATAAAATATCTGGAATAACTTTACTGTATTCAAAACAAAAAAGTCTTCCTGTTCTCCCTAAACCTGTTTGAATTTCGTCGAGTACTAATATAATGCCCTTTTCATCGCAAATATCACGAATTGTTCTTAAATACTCCTCATCGGGAATTATTACTCCAGATTCTCCTTGTATCGGCTCAACTATTATAGCTCCGGTCTCTTCGTCTATTTTCTCCATTAAATCTTCAATATTGTTATATTTAGCAAACTCGACATATTGCAAAAGTGGTTCAAAACTTTCTCTATATTTTTTCTTACCTGTTAAAGAAAGAGCACCAAAAGTTTTTCCATGATATGAGTTTTCCATGCTAATGATTTTCTTCTTCCCTTTTTTTCTGACCAATTTAATGGCGAGTTCAATAGCTTCAGAGCCACTGTTAGTCAAGAAACATCTACTTAATTCGCTGGGTAATACACTGAAGAGCAGTTCTAAAAATTCTGCCCTAACATCTAAATATAATGAAGAATGGCATGTGATTATTTTATTGATTTGTTCGATTATTGCATTTTTTATGACTTCATGATTGTGTCCTAGCAAGGCAACACCATATCCGCACATGAAATCTAAATACTTCTTGCCCTCGATATCATAGACATAGAATCCCTCACCTCTTTCAATAACTACAGGTAGCTTGTAGAAACTATTTAATTGATGCAAATCCTCAATTTCCCTATAATTTAACATGGTGTAAGGATTGTTTTCTTCGACATATACTCAAGATTGCTAAGATTGAGATCTTCAGCGAAACCATTAGCGATGATGACTTTTTTCGTGCCATTTCTTAGAGCTTGCATCGAAGCTAAAAGCTTCATCTTCATTCCCTGACCAATGCGTTCCATTATTTTCTCGATTTCATTAGCATCCAATTCTTCAATCAGCTTTCCATCAACATAAACGCCATCTACATTTGTAAGGAAAATGAGATGATCAGCCTTCATGGCAGAGGCAATCGCAGATGCCATACGGTCGCTATCAACATTAAGCATTTCACCTTCAATGCCTATGGCTACAGGTGAAACAATTGGAATGAAACCCCCTTCTATTAGCATATTGAAGACTTTCACATCAACATTTTTAATAACTCCAGTAAAGCCACCTTCAATGAAAAACTTCCTATCACCTTCTTTGATGAGTAAGCGTTTCTTTCGTTCCGCCATTACACAAAGACCATCAATACCAGTAATGCAAAATGGCCTTAGCCCTTGTTTCAAAAGTTTAAGCGCTATTCTTTTGGAGATTAGACCACTCATGACCATTGAATAAACTTTTATTGTTTCTTCATCAGTATACCTGCTCTCAATACCTGAACTGGAAGTAACGAATTTTTGTCTTACTCCAAGTCTTTCAGCGATATACGTTACTTCATCTCCCCCTCCATGAATCAAAACAACAGGCTCAAGCTTCGCAACGTTGGCGATTTCTGCAAAGAGCATTTCATTGCTTCTTTCACCAACCAATTCACCTCCCAACTTTATTACCTTCATATTGGGAATGGTGAAGAACTATACAAACCTTCTGCTTCATCAAAACCGAACATAATATTCATGCATTGAACAGCATTTCCCGCTGCACCTTTCACAAGATTATCAAGTGCCGATATTAGAACCAATCTTCGATTAGACTCATCTATTTCGAAGCCTATGTCGCAGAAGTTCGAACCAATTAGATTCTTTGGATCAGGATAACGATAAATTCCCCTTTCTTCTCTCACTATTCTTATGAATTTTTCGTTGACGTAATATGTCCTATAGATTCTCCAAAGATCCTTTATCTCTACTTCTTTTTCAATGAAACAATGTAGCGTAGCTAAAAGCCCGCGAACAATATCGACAGCATGAGCTGAAAGTGCTATCTTAGTTTTCTTTATCCTAGCCAGCTCTTGCTCAATTTCTGGCGTATGTCTATGATTAATTGGCTTGTAAGCCCTAATGCTATTAGCTCGCTGAGAGTGAATTGAGCTAAAAGAATTTTTTGAACCTGAACCAGAAGAACCCATTTTCGAATCGATGATTACTGTGCTATCTACAATTCCTTCTTTCACCAAAGGATATAACGCTAAAATGGAAGAAGTTGCTATGCAACCAGGACATGATACGAGTTCTGCATCCTTGATCTCACTTCTATTAAGCTCGGGAAGGCCATAGACAGCTTTTTTTAAAATATCAGGATGAGGATGACTGAAGCCATAATATCTAATGTAATCAGCTGGGTCCTTAAGCCTAAACATAGGAGTGAGATCGATTACCTTAAGCCCACGCTTAAGAAGCGCAGGGACTAACCTAAGTGAAGAATTGTATGAAGATGAAACAAATGCGATATCACACTTCGAGGCCTTTTCGAGGTCATACCCTTCAAGCCTATAGTTGAATATTTTCCTGAGATTGGGATGTAATTGATGCAGGAATTTTCCTTTGTGAGATTCAGAAGCTATCAAGGCTAGTTCAACTGAGCTGTGCTGAAGCAGAAGTCTTATTAGCTCGCCCGCAACATAGCCTGAGGCCCCGAAGATAGCTACTTTAACCATTCACAACGTACTCTATGATTTTTTCTGCAATATCGTGTGCTGTGCATGCCTGTGCGCCTTTAAATTCTGGCGTTGGATTTACATCATTGACCAAATAGCCTTCTTTGGATTCCATCACATCAATGCCGAATATACCCCCATTTAATGTCTTGGAAATTTTTTCTGCTAAACTTTTTAGTTCTTCATTCAATTCACAAGGCGTAGTTATTGCACCTTGAGCTACGTTCGTTGCCCAGACTCCTTCTTTAGAATTCCTGTATACACATGCTATAATATCTTTTCCTGCAATAATCATGCGTATATCTCTAGGAGGTCTTTCAACTAGTTCTTGGACATAATATACATTGTTAGGGGGATGCATAATGTTATCGAATAGATCTAAAATAGGCTTCATTTCTTGCTTGCTAAATATTGGCGTAACATATCTCCCCCAGCTGCCAACTAAAGGCTTTACCACGGCCCTAAAATCGAGCTTTTCTATCGCTTCCTCAGCTTTTTCCCTATCGAACGCTATATAAGTTCTAGGCGTTTTTATGCCTGCTTTATTCAGTAATAACGTTAAAAAGAGCTTATTGCCAAGGATAGCAGAAACACTAAACTTATTCATGACTTTAAGGCCAACATCTTCTAGTATCTTTGAAGCATAAAGTCCATGATAATGACTTATGCATCTCTGAAGCACCAAGTCATAGTCATCGAACTGAATGCGAGATAAATCAAGTATAATTTCGTTCAGGTTCAATAAAATAGGCTTTAGCCCTTTTTTTAAAGCTGCATCTAATAATCTTTTCTCTTCCCACCTTGGTCTATCTATTAAGATTGCTATCTTCAAACTACTCTCCCCAGTCTTCTTCTATCTTCTCAGCTTCCTTTATTATCACTCCCTTCTCAGTTACCTTAACGACCTCATATTCTGATCCGCACTCAGGACATGTTATAAGTTCACCTACTACTACGTCATCCTGAATCTCTATATCAGCATCACAGAGTTCACACTTTACAAGCTTACTCATCACCACCGCCGCTTTTCAAATTACTTAGAATAGTCGGCAAGCCCCAAATTTCAATGAACCCTAGCGCGTTTTTCTGATCAAAGATTGACTTGAAGGAATAAGTGGCTATATTTAGATCATATCCTGAATATTGAGAACTCCTAGATACGATTCTATAGCCGCCTTTATAGAGCTTCAAAGTTACCTTACCAGTAGCGAAATCTTGAGTTGAATCGATGAAAGCTTCAAGATTTCTTCTTAGTGGATCAGCCCATAAACCTGCATACACAAGCCATGACCATTCTTTTTCCACAAGTTTTTTGAAGAAGAGCTGATTTCTGTTGAGAATAAGTTTCTCCAATTCTGAATGTGCTTCGATCAAACATGTCGCAGCAGGACACTCATATACCTCCCTAGACTTGAAGCCTATTGCTCTATCCTCCATATGATCTATTCTTCCTACTCCATTCTGACCAGCAATGCTATTCAGCGTTACAATGAGGTCGCTTAGTTTCATTTTTTCACCATTAAGTTCTACAGGGATTCCCTTTTCGAAACCTATCGTTACGTATGTGCTTTTATCCGGAGCTTTTTCTGGAGCCACTGTCCATTCAAAGTAATCCTCAAGTGGCTCTGCTGAAGGATCCTCCAAAATATCGCCTTCGATACTCCTACCCCAAAGATTTTCGTCTACACTCACTCTACTTCTAGAAGGTTTGAAATCAAAACCTTTAGCTTTAAGATATTCAAGTTCCTGGTCTCTATTCATGTTCCACTCCCTCACAGGTGCAATAATTTTAAGCTTAGGGTCAAGAGCCCTTATAGTAATATCGAACCTGATCTGATCATTCCCTTTACCTGTGCATCCATGGGCTACATAGCTCGCTCCTTCTTGCTTAGCAATTTTTACCAACCAAGAAGCTATCAATGGCCTTGCCAGCGCGGTGCTAAGTGGATATTTATCCTCATAGAGCCCATTTGCCTTGATACACTTAGATATGTATTTGTCAGCGAATTCATCTAAGGCATCTATAGTATAATGTTTTTTGGCCCCAAGTAGCTTTGATTTCTCTTCAATGTTTCCGAAATCCTCTTTTTGCCCTATCTTCAATGTTACGGTG
>Ga0070737_10005864_pt1 | contig 11522 bp, 7 predicted proteins | sample Coa_R1_10_FD_66438 | JGI IMG/M metagenome (GOLD analysis project Ga0070737, IMG submission 66438) | Surface soil microbial communities from Centralia Pennsylvania, which are recovering from an underground coalmine fire - Coalmine... | ecosystem: Environmental > Terrestrial > Soil > Unclassified ...
TACGTCCCCCAGGTCGACGACGTCTTCGACTCGCTGAAGGTCAGCGAGAACCTCGCCATGGGCGGCTACCTGCTGAGCAAGCCGCAGCGGCTGGCCCGGATCGAGGAGGTGCTCGCCATCTTCCCCGCGCTGCGCGGCCTGATGGGCCGGTACGTGGGCACGATGAGCGGCGGCGAGCGGAAGATGACCGCGATCGCCCGCGCCCTCATGCTGGCGCCGCGGGTGCTCGTGCTCGACGAGCCCACCGCGGGGCTGTCGGCCGCGCTGACCGACATGGTGCTCGGCGAGCAGGTCCGGGCGCTCGCCGATCACGGCCACGCGGTGCTGCTGGTGGAGCAGCGCGCCCAGGCCGCGCTCAAGCTCGCCGACAGGGCATACGTCCTCGTGCAGGGGCAGGTGGCGATGGCCGCCGACGCCGCCGAGGTGCTCGCCAGCCCGCAGATGGCCGAGGTGTTCCTCGGCGGCCGGCCCGAGCAGGCGAAGGTGCCGGATCAGCAGCAGTGACCGGGCCCGGCCGCCGCGCCGGCGGCGAATTTCCACTGATTTCTCCCGTATCCTGCCGCATCGGAGGTATCGTCCTGTCCCGTGAGCGGCGGGGCCCGCCGGCCGATGGGCGCGCGCAGGCAGGCGATCTACGCCCGGATGGAGGAGATCAGCTTCCGTTCGGCGGTGATCGCCGGGGCCGCGGCGGCCGCCGGGGTCGCGGCGGCCGCCGGCGCCGTCGTCGCGGCCATCGTGCTGGCCGGCCATCATCCGCCGGCCGCCCGCCCCGCGGCCGCCCTGCCCGCCGCGGCCGCCCGGCCCGCCGCGGCGCGCCCGCCGTCCGCGCCATCGCTGCCGTCCGCGGTCCGGTCGCCGGCCTCGGCGACCCCGGCGCACAGCCCGGTCCCGCGGGCCGCGGCGGCGCTTCCCCCGGCCTACCCGCCGCCTGCCGCCGCGCCGGGGCCCCGGTCCTCGCCCCCGCTGCCCCCGGCTGCCCCCGTGCCGCCGCCGGCCGGCTGGCCCGCGGCGTGGCCGCCGCGCCCGCCGCGCGGCTGGGACCGGCCCTGGTACCCGTGGCCATGGTGGTCCCCGTTCCCGCCGTGGCACCATCGCGGCCGCCGGTTACCGCCTGCACGGCCCGGAAGGTGCCAGCCCCGGCCGTTCAGCTCAGAGATCCCGCTATCCGGAACGAGCCGGTGTGGCACGCTTACCACGCGCCGGGCCCGGCCCCGCGAGGCCGCCGGCCGGCGCGGTGCCGGCCGCCGCCAGGCCGGCCGGCGGCCGGGCCCCGCGGCTCACCCGCCGTCACGGAACGCCTCGGCCTTGCCGATCGCGGCGGCCGTCCTCCTGGCGATGCCGCGTTCGTTCAGCATCTTGGTGGTGACGCTGAACAGCGGGAGCACCGAGACGCCGTCCCCGCTGACCTCGAACACCGTCCCGCCCGGCTCCTCGCGCAGCACGACCCTGGCCCGTTCCAGCCCCTTGCTGACGACCAGCGTGGCCTCGCCCTCGGCCCGGACCTGGTACTCGCCGCCCATCCCGAGGCCGATCACCTCCGCCGCCCGGTCCGCGGATATCCCCGTCCGCTGTACCCTCACGCTCTGCATGTCGTGGCGTTCCCTTCGGGTCAGGATCCCCCGGCAGAACATACGGTACATGCCTACCCGGCCCGCGTGTACCAGCCGAGCCCGGGGCGCTCCACCCGGCGCTGCGCCGGCTGGCCGGCCGGGGATGCTCTCGGTCCAGGACACCGTCTCCGCCTGCCGCCGCCCGGTGCGGCTGCACCGGGTCACCGAGGCCGGCCGCGCCGATGCCGGGAGCGCAACTCGTCCAGTTCGATCTGCGCCGACCGCAGCAGCCGCTGGGGCTGGTTCTGCACCTGAGGGCTGACGCGGAACGGAAGCCGGCGCCGCCGCCTCGTCCGGCACGGCGCCAACAGGCAAGCCGCGGCGGGCCGGCCGGCGGTTACCTCGCCTGGCGCGTGCGGCGCGAGCGTCACGAGCCCATCGTGGCGGCGTGCGTGATCAGCAGCGAGTCGGGCGGGGCGAGGTCCACGCCGTCCGGGTCGTCCAGGTAGCCGGGTCCCCGCCCGGGCACGCCGGTGTGCCCGTACTGCCACACGATGCGCCCGGTAGCCGGGTCGAGCACGCACACCCGGTCGTTGAAGTCGTCGTTGAGCAGGATGTCGCCGTTCGGCAGCGGCAGCGCCAGCGAGGGGTGGTTGAACCCGCCGTGCCGCCACAGCAGGCGGCCGCGGGAATCGAACTCGACGACCTGGCCCGGGTCGGAGTAATCGGCGGTCAGGTAGCGTCCCGGGTACACCTCGTTGCTGTCCGAGGGGTACAGCACGCCGGGCGGATGCGCCGACCATGCCACGGCCCCCGCCAGGGACATCTCGTCCGCCCAGTCGCCGTTGATCTCGGTGACCAGGTAGCGGCCGTCGGTCAGCGGGAACACGCCGTTCGGGCTGCCGAACCGCCGCGGCGGACCGTGCACGCATCCCTGGGTGGTCTCGCCGATGACCCGGCTCGGGGCGTGCGCCGGCGGCGTGATCAGCAGGATGCGGCAGTTCTTGATGTCGGCGGATACGATGGCGCCGCCGGGGGTGAGCATCGCGTCGTCGGGATGGGACAGCTGCCCAGGCCCGCTGCCCGGGACACCGGGCGTGCCGTAGCGGTAGACGATCCTGCCGTCGGCCACCGAGATCACGCTGATCACGTCCTGGTCTTCCTGCGTCGCGATGATGTAGCGGCCGTCGGGAGAGAAGAACGCGTCGTCCGGCGCCAGGAAGGTCTGCCCGGGGGCGAGGCCGCCCGGCCGGGGGAACTCCCACCTGATCCGGCCCTGCGGGTCGACGATCAGCAGCCGGTTGTTCTCGTGGTCGGCGATGAGCACGTCGCCCGGCAGCGCCGAGGGATCCGAGCCCGGAGCGAGCCGCCCCGGCCCCGTGGCCGGGGCGAGCCAGGGGGCACCGGGCGGCGGGACCACCCGCCCGGCCGCCACCAGCCGCAGCGTTGACACGGCGGGGACCGGGCGCCCGCCGACCTGGCCGCCGATCAGGTAGCCGACGTCCCCGCTGACCGCCGCCGCCGCGTAGCTGACCGGCACCGCAAGCCGGCCGGCGGCCGTCACGCGGCAGGTGGCCGGGTCGAACCGGTACACGGCCCCGCTCGCCCGCCCCGCGGTGCCGCCCGCGGCGGTGCCGCCCGCGATGCCGCCGGCCAGGTAGACCTGGCCGCCGAGGCTCAGCGCCGCCGCCCCGTACAGCGGCCGCGGCAGGTGCCCGGCGACCGCGGCCGCGCCGGTCGCCGGGTCGACCCGCTGGATGACGTCCGTGGCGCCGGTGGCCGCCTGGCCGCCGAACACCCAGACCGCGCCGCTTGCGGCGGCCGCCGCGGCGTAGCGGACCGGCACCGGCAGCCGCGCCGCCGCCCGGAGCCGGCCCCCGGCGACGGCGAGCACGCGCGGGTCGGGACGCGCCCCGCCGGCCGCCCCGACCAGGTACCGCGCCGAGCCCGCGGTCACGCTGCCGGCCCCGCCGAGCACCGCTGCCGCGGCCTGAAGCGCCGCGCGCCCGGCGGTTGCCGGGTGACTGGCGCCGGTCACCGGGTCCAGCCAGGTCGCAGGCCGGCTGGGCGCGCCGTCCGCGGTCAGCCCGCCGGCGATCAGCAGCCCGGGCCCCGCGGACAGCGCGACCGCATGGCTGACCGCCGCCGGAAGCTGGTACGGCGCGGGCATGAGCTGAAGCGCCATCGCCGGGCGCCCGGCTGCCGGGACACTGCCACCTGCGGAGGCGGGGACGCAGCCGTTCACGGCCGCCGTCCCGCCCGTCCCGCGCGCGCCGCCCGCCGTGCATGCCGCGGCCAGCAGCGAGCAGGCGGCGACGGCGGCCGCCGCCGCGATGCGGAATCGCCTGGATGACACCGGCTCCCGTCCTGGACCGCATCTTCCCATGCCGTCAGCTCCCGCTGGTCGCTTGGCGCGGTCCGCGCCGCGCGGGACCGGCGTCGCGTGAGGCTACCCGCCGCCGAGCCCCCCGACCACCACAACGAGCCGCCGGACCGCCTCGTTACGACCAGCGCAACGCGAAGCCGGTCAGCGTGTACCCGAGCGCGTTCAGCGTCGGCTGGATGAAATCGTCCTTGATGATCTGCCCCGCCTCGCCCTCGGCGCTGCCGATCAGCGGGCCGGTCACCTGCGGGTCGTGAGTGGCCTGGTGGAACGCGAGGTTCTGCGCCTGCGCGTACAGCACCGAGACCGAGAACTGCGGCCGGATGAGCGCACCGCAGCCCAGGCCCGGGTACGTCCAGCTATGCTGGGTGACCAGCGGCCGCGACAGGGTGTCATCGACGGTGACGTCATGCACGGACTGCGGAAGCTGCGGCCGCGGCAGCACGATCGTGACCGCCGCCCGGCCCGGCGCGCCGCCGGCCGGCCGCGCCAGCACCTGCAGCCGGTAATGGCCGGTGCCCGCACGCCACCACGCGGGGCCCGGGTTCAGGTCGACGGTCGCGGACGCGTGCCCGACCGCGTAGAACGTGCCGGAGTACCAGCACGGCCAGGGGCCGATGCTCTTCGAGACCGTGTGCGTGAAGACGAAGTTGAACGTCTCCGTGCCGAGCGCGGGCCTGGAGATGCCCTCGATCTTCTGCAGCACCCACGGTCCCACGTCGGTGTCGGTGCTGGTGCCGGCGGCGATCGCCTGCCATGGCCAGGCGAAGCTTACCTTCGGCAGGTGGACGGCGAAGCCGAACAGGTGCAGCGCCGCCGACAGCGCCGCCAGCGCCGCGAACGCGATCGCCCTGCGGAACAGCAGGCCGGCGACGCCCAGCACCGCCGCCCACCGCAGCCACGGCGGCATCCGCCGGCGTCGACCGTACCGCCCGGCCCGGCCGCCCCGGACCTCCCGGACCGCCTGTACCGCCTGGACGCCCGGCGCGTCCGGTCCGGGCGACACCGGGCCGGGCGGCGGACAGGTGCCGTAGCCGTCCGCGGCTCGCGGTGCCGTGCCGTCCGCGGGCCCGGACGTCCCGGTGGCGAGCATCCCCAGCAGCAGGACCAGCAAGCGAACCATGTCTCGGCCTCCCTTGGCGGTCACCCGGCTGCCGGGTAGCCGAGCAGCAGCACCACGGGCACCGCGCCGAACGGCATCCGGAACCGGCTGCCCGGCTTGTCGGGGGCATTCGGCTCGTCGATCGCCGGCCAGCGCATCCTCAGGTGCTCGGCCGTCAGGCCCGCGACCGAGTACGGAAATTCCATGGCGGATACGCGGTGGGCCCGCAGCAGCCCGCCCCAGCGGAATGCCGCGAACACCCGGGCTAGGTCCGGGACCGGCAGCGTGCGCCGCGCGGTCAGGTCGATGCCGTAGACCGCGGCGGCAAGCTCGATCAGGTCGGCGGCGCACTGCGCCAGCGCGTGCGACTTGGTCAGGTACGCAGTCCCGTCGGGATTGGCGCTGCCCAGCTTCTCGCCGTGCACCGGCGAGTAGCGCGGCTGGGCCTTGCACTGCATCCAGTCGCAGGCGGCCAGCAGCTGCCAGCGGATCCCGCTGTCCCCGGCCACGTCCCGGTACAGCGGCTGCGAGCGGACCAGCGACACCTTGGCCGTGGTGACAAACTCGTCGGCGACCTTCCGCGGGATGCGCTCCAGGTACCGGCCGGCGGCGGCACCGCCGCCGCGCGGTGCGATCCGCGGCGCCGGCCGGACGCCTGCGCCGCCAGGCCGCCCGGCCGGGCCGGCCGCCCCTGGCGCGCCAGCCCTCGTCCCGGCGAAGGTGAAGGGCGCGCCGGGAATGCTGGCCCCGCCCGGCGCCACCGTGACCGGCCCTGCCCCGGCGGCCTCGCCGGCGCCGCCGTCGGCTGCGGCGGCCGGGCCTGCCGCCGGAACGGCCGCCGCCGCAACCCCGGCCCACCCGGCCGCCCCCGCCGGTGTCGGCGCGGCTGCGGCGGCTGCGGCCGGCGTGGCCGCAGCGGCCGGTGCCGGTGCCGGGTGCGCCACCGACGACGCTGCGGCCGCCGGCGCCGTAGCCGTTGCCACCGCGTCGTACCGGTACAGGTCGTACAGCTGCATCAGCGCGATCAGCTTGGCGCCGTAACCGGGGTCGGTCGCGTACACGCCGGTCAGGTCGTTGGCGAACGCGTCCGGCGTGTGGCGGTCCGCCATGGCCTGCCGGTACGCCGGGTCGGTCGCCAGCAGCTGGGCGTGGTCGGCGATGCTCTCGGCCACGTTGTGGTACACGCGGAACGGCGCCGTGATGGTCACCCACTGGCCGTCCTGGTATTCCTGCGTGCTCAGCATGGTCGATCCGGCCGGGCCGGTGCCCTTGATGCCGAACAGGTTGTGGTCCTGGGCCGCCAGTTCGCTGTGTCCCCAGCCGGACTCCTCGATGGCCTGCGCGATGGTCACCGAGGCGGGGATGCCGTAGCTGCGCTGCGCCGCGATGGCCCCGGCGGCCACCTCGTTGATGAACGCCTGCTGGGCGGCGGTGTCCGGCGCCCCGGCGGCACCCGCAGCCGCGAGGCTGCCCCCGGGACCCGGGCGCTGCGGGCCTGCCTGCCGTCCCGCCCCGGCACCGTGCGCCGACCCGGCGCGACCGGTACCGGAGCCCTGCGCCCGTCCGGTCCGCCCCGCCCCGAGGCCGCCCGGCGGCCCGCCGGGCACCGCGGCCGGAGCCGCCGAACCCGCCGCGTCCACCCCAGCCGGCGCCGCCGCCGGCGCCGCCGCGGCAATGCCGCCGGCCGCATCCAGTGTCGCCGGCTCGGCGCCCGGTATCGCCGCCGCGCCCGGCCGCGCGCGCGCCACGCCGGCCAGCTCGCCGCCCTTCGCCTGCCGCGGCCGGCTGGACAGCCGGGCCCGCGGATCATCGTGTCCGGCCGCCACCTGCGGCTGGGACGCCACCCCGCCGGCCGCGGCTGCCTGCGGTGCCGCGGCTGCCTGCGGTGCTACGGCTGCCTGCGGTGCCGCAGCCGGCTGCGGTGCCGTGAAGCCCGGCCGGAGGGCCACCGGCGCCGCGCCGGGTATGGCCGCCTGTCCGGGTCCCGGCCCGGAGCCGCCCGCGGCGTGCGCAGCAGCGCCGGCCGCACCCGGCCCCGCCGCGGTCCCGCCGCCGGCCAGCGGCGCGCCCGCGTCGGCGAGCTGGTCCGCGGCGGCCGGCTGCGCGCCGGCCGCACTGCCCGGTCCGGCCGCCTCCAGGGAGCCGTTGTCCACGAACCCGGTCACGCCCTGCGCGCTCAGCGGGGCAGGATACGAGTGGGCATTGACGGAGAAGTTGGGTAGCGAGTCGCCGCCGATCGTGGACAGCACACCGTCGGCGTAGCTGGTCACCACCTCGACGTGCCCGTCGAAGAGCACCCAGTCGCCCGGCTGCGGCTGATAGCCGTCGCCGAGCGGGTGCCACCGGCCGTTCGCCTGCGCGTCCTGCAGGATCGAAACGATGTTCATTGAATCCGGGTTCGGGTCCACCCGGACGTCGGCCCATGAATGCAGCGGCCACGGATAGGACGTGCCGCCGGTCACCCAGCTTTGCTGGCCCGCCGCCCGGGCGCCGAGCGCCAGGGTCAGGCTGGCGAAGGCGGCGCACGACTCGCCGTGGTCGGCCCCGTCCGTGCTGTCGCGCTGCCAGATGGCCGCCTCCATCTCCGCCGGGGTCTTCACCTGGGCCATCCGCAGGTAGTACCTGGCGACGCTGACGATGGAGGCACGCAGCCTCGCGTCGGCCGGCGATGGCGAGCTGGCATGGTGCCAGAACGCGAGCAGATGGGCGGGCATGCTCGTCGGCGAGGTCAGGTCGGCAACCGACCCCTGGGCAAGGGAGAATCCGGTCATCGCACCGCACGTGCTCAGGCTCACCAGCGCGGTCGCCTGCTGCAGCCGCTGCCTCCGTGCGGAACGCACGAATTCACCTCCCCGCAGTCGCATCGCCGAGTTGCTCATGGCCGGCTCCGTCGCGATCCGGCTATCCCTGCGGGGATAGGGATTTCAGAATGGCCTGGACCTGCGGATTGCCCGGGTCGTTCGCGTTCTGGAAGAGCACGGCGGCGTCCCTGGCGTCCGCGGCCGGCGCGCCGACGAACCACGCCCGGTACACATCCGACACCAGCGCCGCCTGACCCGCCGCGCTGGTCACCGGCTGGGCGCACACGCTCGGGTAGCCGGCCCGTGACACCACCGCGGGCGAGCCGGTGTACCGTGCGCAGTTGGCCGGGTTGCTCTCCAGGCCCGGCTGCACCGACGGGCTGCCGGTCGCGCTGGTCAGCGTGGCGCCGCCGATGATGTTGTTGATCGCGCGGGCCGCCACGGCCAGGCTGTCGATCGGGTCGTAGGGGTTGTACGGGTGGTGCAGGTCGAGTGACCAGGCGACCTCGCCGCCCTGCGCCGGACTGATCGGCTCCAGCCCCTTCCTCCCGGTCTTGGGGTCGCTGTAGGCGGGGTTGTCGTCGCTGGTCAGCAACGAGAACACCCACAGCACCTGGCTGGTGTCCTTGCCGCAGGCGAAGTTGACCTGGTCAGGTTCAGACGCGACGTTCGGGTTCTGGCAGGCCGTGCCGATCTCGCTCCTCACCAGCGACACGCTGGCCGGCCACGACGGACCCGGGCGCAGCGCCAGCATGAGGCCGCCGATCAGCAGCGCGGCCGCGGCAGCGATCCACAGCGCCATCTTCCGCACCCGCGAGCCCCGCATCGGGTCGGCGCTGCGCCGGCCGCGGTCGATCAGCGTCCTGGTGCGCTGCCGCCCGGCGGCCGCCCGGCCGGCCGGGCGGCCATGCGGGCGGGTGCCCGCCGATGCCGCCACGGCGTGCCCCGGCAGGCCGGAGTCCTCCTCGGCGTCGGCCTCGTCGTCAGCCGCGTCGCCGGCGAGCCCGGCAGGCCCCGGCACCGCAACCCGGCGGATCGCGGTCCGCCGCCGGGGCACGGCGGCTGTGCCGCGCGCCGGCCCGAGACGTTCGCGCTGCCGGGACTGGCGCCAGTCGGATAGCTTGCTCTGCAGGTCTATCGCTGTCGTTTCTATATCGGAGAGCCACTCGTCGTCGTCATCGTCAAATTGTTCGAAATACTGTCCCATTGTCTCTGCCCCTGAACTGTCTCGCGCCCTCCTGCCCTATGGCCGGCTGCGGCGGGTACGCCGGCTCCCGGTGCGCGCCGCCCGCAGTGCGGCAGGCGAGGCGCAGGCCCCGGCGCCCGGCACCGCGCCCGAGTGCGGCGCGGACGCGGGCCGGGCGCCAGCGACGCTGCCAGCCATGCGTCTATTAGAACACATGTACGAGCAGGATGGAAGAAGTCTGGGCCAGATCCTAACTCCGTTTGATCAGCGGGCAGCGCAGGGCGGCGCCCGGCCCTGGTGCCCGCGGCCCTGGTGCCCGCGGCCCTGGTGCCCGCGGCCCTGGTGCCCGCGGGCCGGCGCTGACCCGGGGTAACCGGGGGCCGCCGCAGGTGCTGCGCACCGCGGGCTAGCTAGTTGCGGCGCTCCCAGGTCGCGCTGAAGTTCTCGCCGCCGCTCAGCGCCGAGACTGAGTCCTTCTGGCGCCCGGAGCTGTCCACCATGATGATCTTGGTGAGCCCGCCGGCGTTGCCGAGGGCCGACCCGTTGGCCAACGACCCGGTGAAGCTCACCGTGCCGAAGTCGGCCAGCGGCAGGATGCCGCCGCTGAAGGTGCAGCAGGGCGCCTCGACGATAACCTCGGCCGACGACCGTGCCGCCCCGGCCAGGCTGGCCGTCGTGGTCTGGCTCCAGCCCTCAGTGGCGTCGGCGATGTGCAGGCTGAACGAGCTGCCGCCCTGGTAGGTCACCGTGGCGGTGAGGTGGTCACCGGGCCTGACGGCGTTCGGGTAGTTCTCCGACGGGCCCGGGTACATCTCATACCACGCGGAGTACTCGGCCGTGCGGCCCACGCAGTCGGCCTCGGTGCCGGTCTGCTCCACCGTGCTGCTGCTGTAGCCGTCGATGCCGACCCAGAACGCGGAGTACTGGTCGCCTCCCCGGCAGGTGACCGACGGCTGCGTCCAGCTTGCCGCGGCGCTGGTGTAGGTCCCGGCGGTGCCCGCGTAGCCGGACCAGTTCGTGCTCTCCGCCTGGTGCCTGATGGCGCCGCCGGCCCGCGGGCCGCCCGAGCCGACCAGGTGAACCGGGCCGCCCGGGGTGAACCGGCTGGCGCCGGCCGTCGCCGCTGACGCGCTGCTGGCGGCGACTGCCGTCCCGCCCGCCACGGCCAGCGCGGCGAGCAGGATTGCCCATCGTCGTAGCATCGAGGCTCCTCGTGTGGTCTGGGCCACCCCGGCCGGCGGACGGGCTGTGCCCGTCTGCCATATTTCGTGGCTTTATGCGATATTAACTTTTGGTTGCGGGGAATCGACCTGCTGTGAGAGTAACGCGCCGAAACGACCCGGTAAAGAGGATGGCGGCCGCCGCCGTCCCTCCCCGGAGCCGGCCGCGAGGGCGCTGAACCGGCGGACCGTGCCGTCCGTTGTGGTGGGCATGGGGAGAACGTGGCGGGTGTCACCGCCGCGGCGGTCGTGGCCGGGGATCGCCGGGGCGGCGCTGCTGATCGCCTCGGGATCGGTGCACCTGGACCTGTACCTGACGGGATACCGGTCGATACCGACGATCGGCTGGCTGTTCCTGCTGCAGGTGATCGCCGCCTACCTGCTGGCCGCCGCGATCGCCGTCACGGGTAACCCGGTGGCGGCCGCCGGGGGCGCCGCGCTGGCGCTTGGCACCCTCGGCGGCTACCTCCTGTCGCTGCGCGTGGGCCTGTTCGGCTTCACCGAGGTCCGCACCACGGCCGGGATCGTCGCCGGCGTCATCGAGGTGGCCGCGTTCGCCGCGCTGGCGGCCGCGGCCGGCCTGCCGCGCCGGATCCTGCCCGCGCTCGCGGCCGCCTGCATCGTCGCGTTCGGCCTGCTGGCCGCGGACGTCGCCATGCCCGCGGCGCAGGCGGGTGCGGCAGCCACGGCCGGGACGCAGGTGCTGAAGATCGGGCGGGCCGACGGCACCGCCGTGCTCACCGACTCGAAGGGATTCACCCTGTACTGGTTCGCCCCGGACACCGCCACCAGGTCCGCGTGCACCGGGACGTGCGCGGCCTACTGGCCGCCCCTGCTCGGCAACCCGTCGGCCGGCCCGGGCGTCAGCGGCAGGCTGGGCACGATCAGGCGGCCAGACGGCTCGGTGCAGGCCACCTTCGACGGGCACCCGCTGTACACCTACGTGGGCGACACCGCTCCCGGCCTGGCCAGCGGCAACGGCCTCAACCTGAACGGCGGCCTGTGGCACGACATACCCGTGCCCTCGGCGCGATAGTCCATGCCCGGCTCCGCCCAGGCCTGGCTCGCCCGCCACGCACGGCCGGGCGCCGCGGCCGATCCGGGACGTTGCGGCACCGAGCCGGCTAGAACCGGCACAGCGCCACAACCATCCGGTGGGCCCGCTGGGCCCGCTGGGCCCGGCCTGGACGGCTCGCCCCGCCCGCTGCTGCCGCAGCGGCAGGCCGCCGAGGCCGGCGTCGGCGCCGACGGGTTCACCCGCTGAGGCGTTCCACCCGCAG
>Ga0070737_10005866_pt1 | contig 11522 bp, 10 predicted proteins | sample Coa_R1_10_FD_66438 | JGI IMG/M metagenome (GOLD analysis project Ga0070737, IMG submission 66438) | Surface soil microbial communities from Centralia Pennsylvania, which are recovering from an underground coalmine fire - Coalmine... | ecosystem: Environmental > Terrestrial > Soil > Unclassified...
GCCGATGAGCGAACGGTTCTCCCCGGTCGTTCCCATGCTCGCCTCGGCGCTGTTCGGGGCGGCGGTGCTCGCGATCGCCGCGGCCTACGGGTTCACGGCGTTCGCGCGCGCGTGGCAGCACCCGAGCGCGGTGTGGCTGGCGTGCTCGTTCGCCGCGCAGGCGCTCGTGCCGCTCGCGTACGTGCTCTCCTACCGCGCGCTCGCGCACGGCGAGGAGAGGCTGGAGCTGCCGCTGCCGCTGACCGCGATGATGGTGCTGCGGGGCTTCGGTCCGTCGGCGCTGCACGGAGGCTTCGTCGAGGACAAGCGCTCGCTGGAGTGCCTCGGTCTCGACGCCGACACGGCGCGCGTGCGGGTGGTGGGGCTGGGCGCGCTCGAGTGGGCGCTGCTCGCCCCGGCGGCGTGGGCGTGCGCGGTGGTGCTCCTCGCGGACGGCGCGCGGCGGGCGAGCGCGTCGGTGCTGTGGCCGTGGGCGGTGGCCGTTCCCGTGGGACTGGCGATCGCGCTGACGATCGCGACTCCCGCCCGCATCGCGCGTCTGTACCGGGGCACGGCGCCGCTGCGCGCGCTGGCCGCGCTGCTGGACGGCGTGCGGATGCTGAGGACGCTCGCGCTCGAGCTGTCGAGCTCCTGGAGCGCGTGGCTCGGCATGGCGCTGTACTGGGCGCTGGACATGGTCTCGCTGTACGGCGCGATGCGCTTCATCGGCCTGCACCCCGATCTCGCGCAGACGGTCCTCGGCTACGCGACCGGCTACGCGCTGACCCGTCGCTCCATGCCCGTCGGCGGCGCGGGCGTGACCGAGGCTCTGATGAGCTTCTCGCTGCACTGGATGGGCCAGCCGATCCTCGCGTCGTTGGCCGCGGTGGTCGTCTACCGCGTGTTCAACCTGCTGCTGCCGTCGGTGTTGACGCGCACGCTGACGGCCATCGCCAGCCTCGCCGGGCGCGAGCTGCCGGGCGAGCAGGCGCTGCCGGCGCGGGGGGCGCGCGCCCGCCGACCGGCGCGCTGAGCCATCGCGCCGACCGCCGCTGGCCACCGGGCTGAGCGACGGGGCGTCCAGCGCGGCCCTCTAGCTGGTCTGTCTCACGCCGGGCTCGTGCGCGAGCGTGTCCAGCTGCTCGCGGGGGTCGATCCGCGCGGGCGAGAGCCCGTGGCCGCGACGGAACGTGGGCAGCAGCGCGCGGCGCCGCTGCCCCTCCAGCTCGAACGCCAGCACCGCGTACGCGACGGTGGCGCTGACGAGCAGGCCGACGACGCCGGCGGCGTGGTTCCACGCGGTCGCGCCGCCGACGTTGTAGACGCCGGCGAGGCAGAAGCGCACCGCGGCGAGGAAGAAGACCGCGCCCGCGAGCGAGTTCGCCGCCGACACCGACGTCGCGGAGACCGCGATCGCGAACGCCGCGGCGAGCAGCAGCAGCCCCAGCGGACCGCTGCGCGTGCCCGCGCCGCCGATCACGTGCAGCACCCCCGTCCCCAGCCACGTCGTCGAGAGCACGCCGACCGCCGCGCCCGCGGCGCCGTCGCGCGCGAGATACGAGAAGACGCACGCCAGCAGCTGCAGCACGAACGGCACCGAGATCAGCACCACGCCCACGCCGCGGGCCTGCGTGCTCGGCACCCAGCCGAGCGCCAGCCCGCTCTCGACGAGCGAGGCGATGCCCAGCCCCGAGAGCCCCACCGTCAGCGGCGAGCCAAGCGGGCGCAGCACGACCGTCACGGCCGGGGCTCCGCCGCCGGCGCCGGGCTCACGCTCGGCGGGCGCGCTCATCTCTCATCTCTCATCTCGCTCCTGGCTCGCGTGCGCCGTCCGCGCGGCACGCTGCTCAACTGACGGCCCGGCGGATCAGCAGCGCGGCCGCGACGCCCGCGAGCACGCCGGCGGCGGTGCCGGTCTGGCGCCAGTCCGCACGCCGGCCGAGTACCCGTCCGCTGCCGCCGGCGGCGAACAGCGAGGCGACCGAGCCGGCCGAGAACACCGAGCCGAGCGAGCCCGCCGATCCGATCGAGAACGCCGAGCCGGCGGAGCCGAGCGAGCCGATCGACAGCACCGAGCCGACCGAGCCGATCGAGAGCACCGAGCCGTCGCTGGCGATCGACAGCACGGAGTCGCGGGAGAGAGGTGAGAGAGCCATGCGCACGCCTTCCTTTCTCGGGGTCCAGCCCTTCCCAACGAGTTCACTTCCCAGCGTCCTTGTGGGCGAAACGGGGCGTGTAAGAGCGCTGCGCGCGCGGCCGGCGCTCGTCCAGCTGCGCGTTGAGCGCCGCGAGGACCGGGGCGCTCAGCAGGATCGCGCCGGCGCATCACGCCGAGCCCGCGGCTGAGGCTGTAGAAGCCCCGCGGCGAGCCGCCGCCGGCGGTGTGATGCCCGCCGGCGGCGCTCGCCCGATCGCGGCTGCGTCAGCGCACGAGCAGCCGCGAAGCTCGCTCGCCCTACTGCCCCTGGCGCACGCCCGGCTCGCCGAGCGTGAACTGCAGCGGTATGTGCTCGTGATGACCGGGGATGTTGGCGCGCTTGGCGAGATGCCCGAGCGGCAGCACCACTTTGCCGGCGGCGCCCTCGAGCATCATCGCGGTGGCGGTGTACGCGGCCAGCCACGAGGAGGCGAGCAGCACCCATCCGGCGGCCGTCTTCCAGCCTTCGATGCCGGTGAGGAAGAACACCGCTGCGAACGCCGAGCCGACGGCCAGCACCGCGAGCACGGAGAACAGGCTGAGGTTCTCGAACGCCGCTGCGGCCGCGCCGCAGGCGGTGATCGCGGCGAGCACGAGGAACCAGTAGCCGAACGCCGGGAACGCCGCCGCGGGCAGCTTCAGGTCGCCGACGGCCTGCAGCGCCCAGAGGATGCCGAAGGCGATCCAGAACGATCCCCACATGCCGTGCATCGCGGTGGCGATGCCGTCGCGCGCACGGAAGCCCCACATGCCGGCGAGGAACTGCGCGAGCCCTCCGAAGACCGCGGCGAACGGGAATATGTACACGTCCGAGGTTGCGCTGCCGTACCAGCCGGCGAGGTTGGCGGCGACCATGAAGGTCGCGCCGGCGAAGCCGAACAGGCCGAGGATCGACGGCGCCGCGATCGGCTGCAGGAACACGCGCGTCTGCGATCGCCAGGCGGCGGGGTCGTCGGGCGAGATCGCGCCGTTGCTGGTCGGGCGTTGGGTGGCGGGCATGGTGCTCATGGAGGTCTCCTTTCTCCTGCTTGACTGCTATTGCACTGCCCGCCGCCCTCCGGCGTTAACGGTCCGCGGCGGGAGCGCGTCACCGCGCTGACCGACCCGGCGCGCCCTACGCGTGCGCAGCGTCGCTGGGGGCGAGCAGGATCACGCGCTCGCCGGGCTGAAGCTCGGCGTCGCGGCGCGCCGCGACGACCTCGCGGCCCTCGGCGATCGCGACGACCAGGCAGCCGGGCGGCCATTCGATCTCGCCCACGCGACGTCCGGCCGCCGGCGAGTCCTCGGCGACCGCCAGCTCGACGATCTCATAGCCGCGCAGCGGCGTCGTCGGCACGTGCACGTCGACGTCGGGGCGCTCGGCCGCGATGTCCGCCGCCACGGCGCCCCGCTCGACCTCCGACGCGTAGGAGCCGATGCGCTCGCCGAGCACGCGCAGGACGTCCTCGCCGGTGATCCACCCGCGCACGTGCGCGCCGTCGTGCGAGAGCACGGGCAGGCCCTCGCGCCCGTACAGCACGAGCTGGCGCAGGGCGTGCTGGAGATCCTCGTCGGCGAACAGCGCCTGCGGCGTGCGCGTGCCGGAGACGGGGCCGACGAGCCGTTCCCACTGGCGCGGGAGGCGCCCGTGCGAGCCGGTCGTGGGCGCGGCGGCCGGCTCCCGCGGGCGGCCGTCGTCCGCCCCCGAGGCGCTCTCGTGTGGGGCGCGCAGCGCGGTCGCGGGCGACGCCAGCGGCTGCATGACGTCGGCGACGCTCAGCTGCTCCAGCGCGCCGATCGAGCGCGGGCGCTCGATGTCGATCCCGCGCCGCAGCAGCTTGGTCGTGTAGATCGACCCGTCGCTCAGACGCTTGGAGAGCCCGGTCGCGACCCCCGCGGCGAGCATGATCGGCAGGGTCAGCCCGAAGTTGCCGGTCATCTCGGCGACGCTCGCGATCGCCGTGAGAGGCGCCTGCGTCGCGGCGGCGAACACGCCGCCCATCGCCACGACCGCATACAGCGCTGGCGGACCGGCGTCCGCGCCGAAGACGTGGCGCGCCAGGATCCCGAACGCGGTGCCGCCCGCGGCGCCGGTGAAGAGCGAGGGCGCGAACACGCCACCGGAGCCGCCGATCGAGAGGGTCAGGCTCGAGGCCACGACCTTGCCGAGCATCAGCACGACGACGAGCCACAGCGCGACTTCGCCAGCGAAGATCTTGTCCATCACCGGATAGCCGACGCCGTACATCTGCGGCAGCGCGAGCAGCAGCGCCCCGAGGGCGAGACCGCCGACCGCCGGCCTCGCCCACTCGGGGCGCCCGCGCCACATCGCCTCGACGCGGTCCTCGAGCGCGTACAGCACCGTCTTGAAGCCCACGCCTAGCAGCCCGGCGCCGACGCCGAGCAGCGCGATCAGCAGGTAGTCGTAGTCGTGGACGACGAGCAGGTCGTGCGGCACGCGCGAGAAGAACGGCCCCGAGCCGAGGAACGCGCGGCTGACGAGGTCCGCGCTCACGGCCGCGAGGATCGTCCCGAGCAGCGCGTCGAGCGAGAACTCCCTGAGCACTATCTCGAAGCCGAAGAACAGCCCGGTGATGGGCGCGTTGAACGTCGCCGCGATCGCGCCGGCGGCGCCGCACGCGACGATCACGCGCAGGCGCGCCTCGGACATGCGCACGAGCTGCCCGAGCGTGGAGGCGAGCGCCGAGCCGATCTGCACGATCGGGCCCTCGCGCCCGACCGAACCGCCGGTGGCGATGCAGATCGCGGAGGCGAGCGCCTTGACGATCGTCACCGGCGGGCGGATGCGCCCGCCGTTCTCGGCGACCGCGAGCATCACCTCGGGCACGCCGTGCCCGCGCGCCTCGGGCGCGAAGCGCTGCACGAGCGGTCCGTAGAGCAGGCCGCCGAGGACCGGCACGAGCAGCAGGAACCACACGCCCAGCCACGGCAGGTGCGTGCTCGCTACGCGGCCCTGCTGGCCGAACTGCTGGTGGCCGCTCGCAAGCCACGTGAACGCGTAGATCAGCCAGCGGAAGGCGACGGCGCCGAGCCCGGCGATCACGCCGACCGCCAGCGCCATCGCCACGAGGCCCATGCGCGAGGCGCCGAGCCACGCGGCGCCCGCGTCGAGCGCCCGCGCTCGCCCGCGTGGCGGCACGAAGGCGGCCGAGCGCGCCGCGCCGGTCGTCGGCCGCGCGGGCGGATCGGCTCCGTCGAGGCGGGGCTCGCCGCTCACTCGCCGCTCACCGGCCGCTCACCGGTCGAGATCCCATCCCATCGCCCAGTCCTGCGTGGGCACCTCGCCCGCCGCGTGCGCGAACGCGCGCAGGGCGACGAGGACCTGCTGGCGCCCCCTGCCGGGCATGCGCTCGACGATCGTCGCGATCTCCGCACGGCGGCGGCGGGTGACCTCGGCGACGAGCTCGCGTCCCGCGGGCGAGAGCGACACGCGCACGGCGCGACGGTCGACGCTCGAGCGGCGCCGGTCGATCAGGCGCTTGCGCACCAGCCGCTCGCACATCCTCGTCGCGGTCGAGCGCTCGACGGCGAGCGCCGCGGCGAGGTCGGCGGCGCGCAGCGGGCCGCGCGAGGCGAGCTCGACGAGCACGCGGTACTGGGCGAGCGTCACGTCCTCGGCGATCTCCGCGAGCGAGCGCGCGGCGACCGCGACGAGCGCGCGGCTGGCGGCGAGCACCGCGTCGACGAGCTCGTCCGTCGCCGCCACTCTCGTGTTCAGCGCGGACACCTGTGGCATATACCCATTGTTGCAGTATGCAACACAGCGGCGGGGAGCGTGCGCGCGGCAGGGGAATCGCGCGAGGCGGACGGCGGCGCGGGAGCGCGGGGCCGCGCGCGGGCGCCCCGGCGCGGGCGACGGGGGCCGCCGCCGCGCATACTGGCTGACCAGGTGCGTGCGATCCGGCGACACTCGTGAGCGCAGAGACGGGCCGAGGGCTCGCGGCCGCGGCCGCGTCGGCCGCCGGCCGGCTCGCCGTGCGCGGCGGCAGGCTGCTGCGCGGCCACGTGGTCGAGATCGTCGGCGGGCCCGCGCGTGCGCGCGTGATCCTGATGTTCGGCGGGGTGCTGGGCCTCAGCGGCGCCGACAGCGCGACGGTCGGCGCGGTCGCGCCGCAGCTCGAGCGCTCGCTGCACATCGGCAACGCGGAGATCGGGCTGCTGAGCTCGGTCGCGCTGCTGGTCGGCGCGCTGTTCGTGATCCCCGTCGGCGTGCTCGTCGACCACGTCCGGCGCATCCCGCTGCTCGCCGTGAGCGTCGCGCTGTGGAGCGTCGCCTCGCTGGTGAGCGGCTTCGCCGGCAGCTACGGCACCCTGCTGCTGACGCGCCTGGCGCTGGGGGCGGTGACCGCCACCGCCGGTCCCGCGATCGCGTCGCTGACGGGCGACTACTTCCCGCCGAGCGAACGCGGTCGTGTGTACGCGTACGTGCTCGGCGGCGAGATCGCGGGCTCGGCGGGCGGCTTCATCCTCGGCGGCAGCATCGGCAGCGCGCTCTCCTGGCGAGCGGCGTTCATCCTGCTCGCGGTGCCCGGCTTCTGGCTCGCGCGCTCGCTCTGGCGCACGGTGCCCGAGCCGGTGCGCGGGGGGCAGAGCCGTCTCGCGCGCGGCACCGTCAGCCTGGCCGGCAGCCCGCAGCCGAGCGACCTCGGCGCCGCTGCGGTGTGGGAGGAGGACGCCGAACCGCAGCGCGAAGAGGAGGACGCCGCCTTCGCGGCGGTGCGCAGGCGCGGCGTCGAGGAGGACCCGCGCATGGTCCTCGCGGAGGATCCCCAGCGGATGGGCGTCGTGCGCGCCGTTCGCTACGTGCTCTCGATCCCGAGCAACGTGCTGCTGATCGTCAGCTCCTCCCTGGGCTACTTCTTCTTCTCCGGACTGCAGACGTTCGCGATCCTGTTCATGCGCGGTCACTACCACGTCGGACAGGTGACGGCCGAGCTGTTCGTCGCGCTGCTCGTTCTCGGCGCGCTGCTCGGGACGCTCGTCAGCGGCCGGCTCACCGACCTGATGCTGCGCCGCGGCATCGTCGAGGCGCGCATCTGGGTGCCCTCCGCGTGCTACCTGTGCGCCGCGGGCCTGCTGGTGCCGGGGCTGCTGATCTCGCATCTCACGCCCGCGATCTGGTTCGACCTCGGCGGCGCCGCGCTGATCTCGGCCGCGAACCCGCCGCTGGACGCGGCGCGCCTGGACATCGTGCCCGCCGGCCTGTGGGGGCGCGGGGAGGCGACGCGCAGCTTCCTGCGCTCGCTCGCGCAGGCGGTCGCGCCGCTGGCGTTCGGCGGCCTCGCCGACGCGGTCGCGGGCATCGTGCCGGCGCAGGCGCCGATCGGCACCCACGCCCCCGCGATCTCACCGGCGAGCGCCACCGGCCTGGAGGTCAGCTTCCTGATCATGCTCACCACGCTCGCCGCGGCGGGCGTGTTCATGCTGCGGGCGCGGCTGACCTATCCCAGCGACGTCGCCACCGCGGCGGCGTCGACGCGCGCCGCGCGCGCGGCCGCGCGGGAGCAGCCGGCGCGGTGAGGCCGGGCGGGTAACGCTGTCAGGTATATGACACGCGTGTCCCGCGTCTCCCACCCGACCGGGAACATGGAAAGCATGCAAACCCGCGCACCTGCGGGTGGCGCGGTACGGGCGGCGGCGACCGGCGCACAGCCCGCACGCTCGCCAGCCGCGCACGCGTCGCCGGATCTGTGCCGCGTTCTCCTCGAGGACGCCGATCTCGGCGAAGCGGTGTGCGAGCCTCAGCGCGCGCAGGCGCTGCGGGAGTGCATCGCGCGCACGGTCTCGATTCCCGCCGGGCGCTGGTCGGGTGAGAGCAGCGGCGAAGTCGACCACGGCGTAGGACTGCTGGTGCTCGACGGGCTGCTCCTGCGCCGCGTGGGCGTGGACGGCCGCTTCGGCGCCGAGCTGCTCGGCGCCGGCGACCTGCTGCGCCCCTGGCAGGGCGAGGACGAACCGCCGACGCTGCCGGTGACGACCGGCTGGCGAGTGATCGAGCCGGCACGCATCGCGCTGCTCGACGAGCAGTTCGCCCGGCGCGCGGCGCGCTACCCGCGGGTGACCGGAGGGCTCGTCGCGCGCGCGCTGATGCGCGCGCGCAACCTGTCCGTGAACATGGCGATCGTCCACCAGGCGCGTGTCGACGTGCGCCTGCACATGCTCCTCTGGCATCTCGCCGGGCGCTGGGGCAGGGTGCGCCGTGACTGCGTGCTGCTCCCCCTGCGCCTGACCCACAGCGTGCTGGCGGACCTCACCGCCGCGCGGCGCCCGACGGTCACGAGCGCCCTGTCAGGGCTCGCGCGCGAGCGGCTCGTGCTCCAGGCGCACGACGGCTGGCTGCTGTGCGGGCGCCCGCCCGGCGAGCTGCTCGAGCTCGTGCCCGCGCCGGAGCTCGCCGCGCGCTCGCGCACGCGGACCGCCGCGCACGGATGATGCGCGCCCTTCCCCCGCGAGTCGCCGCCGGCCCTGCGGGCCGGCGCGAGCGACCTGCGCGGTGCTCGCGCCCGCGCGGATAGCATCGACGCGTGCCGCCTCCCAGCAGCCCGGGACCGTGGTCGCCTAGCGCGAGCTGACGAAGCGGCTGTGCTGCTCGTTCTCGACGGACAGGTGCTCGGGCCGCGAGCGCGGCGTGTCGTCGAGCGCGCCCTCGACCTTGTCGCCCTCGGGCGAGAGCTTCTTGCGACGCAGGTGCCCGGCGGTCGCCCAGATGCCGACGCCGATGGCGCCGGCGACGATGACGAACACGACGATCAGGAAAACGGCGAGGACTTCCATGCCGAGTTCTTACCCACGGCTGCGATGCTCAAACCGCGCGGGGCCAGCGGACTGACCCGCGCGGCGGCCGCGCTCGAGGAGTCCCGCCGCGCCGTTTTGCGGCGCTACGGCGAGGGTACTCGCCAGGCTAGGACGGCGCGAGCAAGCGCGCGGCGCGCCGCTAACCGATCAGTGAAGGAGCACCATGAGCGAGAGCGTCGCCGATCATCTTCTCGACAGGCTCGCGAGCGAGTGGGGGGTGAAACGCATCTACGGCTATCCCGGCGACGGGATCAACGGCATCATCGGTGCCTTCGGCCGCGGCGAGGCGCGCCCGGAGTTCATCCAGGTTCGCCACGAGGAGATGGCCGCGTTCATGGCGTGCGCGCACGCGAAGTTCACGGGCGAGGCGGGTGTCTGCCTGGCGACCTCGGGACCGGGCGCGATCCATCTGCTCAACGGCCTGTATGACGCGAAGCTCGACCACCAGCCGGTGGTCGCGATCGTCGGCCAGCAGGCGCGGCTGGGTCTCGGCGGCAACTACCAGCAGGAGGTCGACCTGACGACGCTGTTCAAGGACGTCGCGCACGAGTACGTGCAGATGGCGACCGAGGCCGGCCAGATCCGCCACCTGATCGACCGCGCGATGCGCATCGCGCTCTCCGAGCGCACGGTCACGTGCGTGATCGTGCCGAACGACCTGCAGATGGAAGAAGCGGTGACGACGCCGCCGCACGCGCACGGCACCGTGCACTCGGGGCCCGGCTACACGCCCCCGCGCGTGGTTCCCGACGAGCAGCAGCTGCAGCGCGCCGCGGAGGTGCTGAACGCCGGCGAGCGCGTCGCGATGCTCGTGGGGGCGGGCGCGCTGCACGCGACCGACGAGGTGATCGCGGTCGCCGACGCGCTCGGCGCGGGCGTCGCGAAGGCCCTGCTCGGCAAGGCCGCGGTGCCCGACGACCTGCCGTTCGTGACGGGCTCGATCGGCCTGCTGGGAACGCGCCCGAGCTGGGACATGATGCAGGACTGCGACACGCTGCTGATGGTCGGGTCGAGCTTCCCGTACTCGGAGTTCCTGCCCGAGGAGGGCCAGGCGCGCGGCGTGCAGGTCGACATCGACGGGCGCATGCTCGGCATCCGCTATCCGATGGAGGTGAACCTCGTCGGCGACAGCGCGCTCACGCTGCAGGCGCTGCTGCCGCTGCTCGAGCGCAAGTCCGATCGCGGCTGGCGCGAGTCGCTGGAAGGCAAGGTCGCCGACTGGTGGGGGGTGGTCGAGCGCCGGGCGCAGGAGCCAGCGCAGCCGATCAACCCGCAGCTGATCTTCCACGAGCTCTCCAAGCGTCTGCCCGACGGCGCGATCCTGACCTCCGACTCCGGCTCGGCCGCGAACTGGTACGCGCGCGACGTGCGCCTGCGCAAGGGCATGCACGCCTCGCTGTCGGGAACGCTCGCGACGATGGGCGCCGGGGTGCCGTACGCGATCGGCGCGAAGTTCGCGCACCCCGATCGGCCGGTGATCGCGCTCGTCGGCGACGGCGCGATGCAGATGAACGGCCTGGCGGAGCTGATCACGATCGCGAAGTACCGCGAGCGCTGGTCCGACCCGCGGCTGATCGTCCTCGTGCTGAACAACCGCGACCTCAACCAGGTGACGTGGGAGCAACGCGCGATGTCCGGCGAGCCGAAGTTCGTCGAGTCCCAGCAGCTGCCCGACGTGCACTACGCGCGCTGGGCCGAGCTGATCGGGCTGAACGGCATCCGCGTCGAGGACCCGGACGAGATCGGCGACGCGTGGGACCGCGCGCTGGCGAGCGATCGCCCGACGGTGCTCGACGTCGTCTGCGATCCCGAGGTGCCGCCCCTGCCACCGCACATCACGATCGAGCAGGCGCGCTCGTTCGCGGCGGCGATCCGTCACGGCGACCCCGGCCGCCGGCGCATCATCGCGCAGTCGATCCGCCAGAAGCTGCCGGAAATCCTGCCCGGCCGATGATCGCGCGGCTGCTCGGCAACCTGCGCCGCGGACGCGCGCAGCGCACGCTGGCCGCAGCGACCGCGTTCAGCGCGCTGCCGCTCGGCCTGGAGATCTACTTCGAGCACTTCCGCGGCTCCTTCGGCGACAAGTGGATGTGGACGCCGGTCGCGCTCTCGCCGGTGCTCGCGGCGGCCGGCGTCGCCGGCGTGCGCTCGCGCCGCGCGGCGCGGACGGTGCTGCCGGCGGTCTCCGCGCTGTACTGCCTCGACGGGCTGATCGGCACCTACACGCACGTACAGGGGGTGCGCAAGCGCCCGGGCGGGTTCGGCGAGCCGCTGTACAACATCGTGATGGGGCCGCCGCTGCTCGCGCCCGGCTCGCTGGCGCTGGTCGGCGCGATGGGACTGGCGGCCGCGGCGGCCGAGCGGGAGCGCTGAGCGTGGCCGGACCCGGCGGCTCGGCGGGGCACCTGCCCAAGCAGGGCGGCTTCGCGGAACCCGGCCCGCCGCCCGAGCTGCCCCGGCAGCGGCGCGGCACGACGCCGCAGATGCTCGGGCGCTATCCCGACTACGACGTCCTGCGCACCGTCGAGCACTGGGACGCGCTCACGCGGCG
>Ga0070737_10005869_pt1 | contig 11516 bp, 9 predicted proteins | sample Coa_R1_10_FD_66438 | JGI IMG/M metagenome (GOLD analysis project Ga0070737, IMG submission 66438) | Surface soil microbial communities from Centralia Pennsylvania, which are recovering from an underground coalmine fire - Coalmine... | ecosystem: Environmental > Terrestrial > Soil > Unclassified ...
ATCTGGGCCTGCGTGCTCATCCCCCGCTGGCTGCGGCGTGACCCGCCGGCCGACCAGGCCCCTGATGAGGCGGCTGCCGGACGGGCCCCGGGACAGGCCGCGGGCCGGGCCGCGGATGAGGCGGCTGCCGGCCGGGCCGGCGCGCGGGACGCGGCGGACCAAGCGGCACAGGGGGTTCCGGGGGACGGGGCGCCTTCTCGTGATCGGCGGGTGCGGGTGGATCGCCCCCCCGGGGCGGCAGCGCACGCCCGGGTCCTCTCTGCGCGGCGGCGGCTGCTCGGCATGCTGCTGGTGCTGACCGCCGGGTCCGGCGCGCTCGCCTACACGAGGCTGGCGGCCTGGTGGGTGGTGGTTCCCCCGTCGGTGATGCTGCTGGGCTACCTGGCGCTGCTGCGGGCCGCGGCCAACGCCGACGCCGAACGGCGGGAACTGCAGCGCGCCGCGGCGGCCCGCCCGCCCGCGCGCCGCGGCCTTGCCGACCGCCGGGGGCCCGTGACCGGCGGCGCGCGGGCGGGCGCGGCGGTCATCCGCATCCCCGCCTCGCACCGCCCGGTGCAGGCACCCGGCGGCGACCGGGGCGACACGGAACTCTACGACCAGTACGCGGACGCCAAGCTGCGCGCGGTCGGCGACTGAGCCGACGCGGCCGACGGCGGCAGGGCCTGGACCCAATGCCGTTCAGCGGACGTGCGCGGGCCGGCCTTTCACCCGTGGCGGGACGCCCGTGGCGGGATGCCGCCGGGATGCCCTGGTTAACGGGTAGGATCGGTGCTCCGTGAAGGATAGGGCGCCGTATATGGCGCCTTTCGCTCCATGGGGCACCGATCCTACGCGCTGGCCGGCGGGGATTCCCCGCGGATAGGGTCAGGGGTCAGGGCGCGCAGGCCGGTGCCGGCAGGCGGGCCGGCAAGTCGGCCGGCGTCGGGCCTGGACCCGGATGAGCGGGCAGCGGCAGCGGGCGCCGACGAGGAAGCAGGCCCCGGTCGCAGGCGGCGCGGACAGCGGCGAGGGTTTGCTAGGCTGACTGACGTCCTTGGGGCTGTAGCGCAGTCCGGTAGCGCACCTCGTTCGCATCGAGGGGGTCAGGGGTTCAAATCCCCTCAGCTCCACGCAGGTCAAAGGCCGGTTGCGATCTTGTGACCGGCCTTCGTGCTGCCTGGTGCAGCAGCAAAGTGCAGCAGTCACGTTCAGGAGCCCGAGCCGAGCCACTGCCCCAGCTTCCGCAGCGCGTCACGGGTGGCAGCCGAGGGCACCTCGGTGTAAATCTCCATGGTCACCGCGATCTTGCTGTGCCGGAGTATCTGCGTGGCCACGCGCGGGTGGACCTCCAGCGCGGCCAGCAGCGAGCCGCACGTCTTGCGGGTGCCGTGCACGGTGATCTTGGGCACCTGAGCGGCGACGATGCAGCGGTCGAAGCTGCGGTTGAAGTTCCTCGGCTCGATCGGCGTGCCGTAACGGGTGGTGAAGACCAGGTCCGTGTCTCTCCAGGCGTTCCCGGCACGGGCGCGGTCGGTGTGTTGCTGCTGCCTGCGGAGTTTGAGCGCGGCGACGCACAGGTCGGGCGGCGGAAGCGGCGCCTCGGAGGATTCGGTCTTGACCTGCCTGCGGACGAGCCGGTGCCCGACGCGCTGAACCTGCTCACCGACGTACAGCTCGCCGGTTTCCAGGTTGATCAGTTCCCAGGTGAGCCCGAGCACCTCACCTCGGCGCAGGCCCAGAACGAGGATCAGCACGAAGGCGGCATACAGCGCCTCGCTGGCCTGCCTGGTCGACTCCAGGAAGCGGCGCGCGTCATCGACCGACCAGTAGCGGCGCTTGCTCTTGCGAGGTGCGGGCAGCCGGATGACGGTGACCGGGTTGCGGGTGATGGTCTCGTCCTCGATCGCGCAGGCGAGCGCGGCCCGGAGCGTGTCGCGTGCGTCCTTGCGGCTTCGGGGCGACAGCACCTCGTGGCAGCATCGCCCGATGGCGCAGCAGCGGCGCCTTCCCTCGGGACGCTGGGCGTCCTTGCGCTGAGCGCAGCACTGGCACACGGTGGCGAGCTGGTTGAGCCAGGACCGGATGTCGCGAACGGTGATCTTGTCGAGCCGCCCGTGGCCCGCGCCTGTGGCGCGGCGGCGGGAGCCGGCGGTGGCCCGGTACGCCGCGGACTGGCCAGGGTGGGGTGACCGCACGATCCACACGCTGATGGCGGTGGATGCCACGTGACCTGGGTGCCGGCGGCGGGGGGCGATGCGCCGCCGGGGCCTGCCCCAGCCGGCCGGCTACCAGGGACAGCGCCGCGAGCTGGCCAGGGCCCGCAAGGCGGCCTTCGCCAGGCCCCCAGTCCGCCCGGACCAGGTGCGGCAGCCGGGCTTCTCCGGGTACGAGACCACCACCGGCGGCACCTGGCGGCTCGCGGGCGTGACGGACTACGTCAGCAAGTACGAGCACGGCTGGCGCATCTGGCCAGCCTGCGCCGGGGCGGACGCGACCGAGGCGGTGACGGCCGCGATCGCCGAGGCTGAGCGGCCCGGCGGCGCCCCGCCGGCTCGGCTGCTGCCAGCCCGCCCAGACGGCACGCCAGTGCCGATCAAGCTGGTCACTGACAACGGCCCTGCGTTCCAGGGCACGGCGTTCGCCAAGTTCATCGCTTCCCGGCCCGAACCGGCCCGCATCCGCACCCGCGCCAACAGCCCGGGCCACAACGGCGTCCGCGAGCGGGCGCCCGGGTCGCTGACGTACGAGCACCCGTACCGGCACGCCGGGCAGATCGCCACCCTGGCCCGCCTGCACCGCCAAGCCGAGCCCTACCGGACGATCTTCAACCACATCCGGCCGCACGAGGCACCGGGCATGCGCCGGCCCACCGAGATCATCCGCGACCCGTCACTGCACCCGATCCACAAGAATCAAACCGAGACCTTGTGCCAGAAGCCTGACGCGAGACAGGACATCCTCAGGCTCCAGGTTCATACGGCACGGTGTTCATACGAACGTGGACGAGATGTAGCATAAACGTATGAGTACGAAGCGGCGGCTCTCCGCATCCGTGGACGCTGAGCTAGTGGCGGTGGCGCAGCAGGCTGTAACCGGAGGCCACGCCGAGAGCATAAGCGCCTGGGTCAATGATGCTCTCCGGCTGAAGGCCTCTCACGACCGGCGCCTGCAGGCCCTGGATGACTTCCTCGCCGCCTACGAGGCCGAGCACGGGGAAATCACTGACGATGAGATACGGGACGCCATCCGCCGGGCACGCGAACGAGCCATCGTGGTAAGAGGCGACCCGGAGCAGCGCTCGCCCGGGCCGGCGCGGCATGGCCGGGGAGCCGCCTGATGCTCGTGCTGGACGCAGGAGCATTCGTGGCCGTCGAACGCGGCAGCCGAGACGTCATAGCACTGATCAAGCGCGAACGGCTCGCCGGACGCTCGCCGGTCACCAGCGGCGGTGTGGTCGCTCAGGTCTGGCGCGGTGGCAGCGGACGGCAGGTCCCCATAGCCCGGCTCCTGGCCGGCACTGACGTGGCTCCCATCGACAACAGGCTGGGACGCAGAGCCGGGATGCTCCTTGCCCGCAGCGGCCAGTCCGATGCCATTGATGCCACTGTGGTGTGCCTGGCAGCCGACGGCGACGACATTCTAACCTCAGATCCCGGTGACCTGCGCGTACTTGCGCAAGCAGCCGAGATTCACGTAGAGCTGGTCCCGGTAAGTTAACCGGGATCGGGTTTCCGTCCGGTTACTGAATGTGTCTTCCTGGGGGTTGCGGTGCGTGACTGGCGCCGGTAGCCGCGGGTGCAGGCGATGCGGACCCGGCGGCGCTGGTTCGCGGGGTTGCGGAACCCGTAGGCGAGGCGGGCCTTGAGCCTGGCGAGCCGGTTCAGGCTCTCGGAGGTGGCGTTGGTGATCCCGGTGATGACCGCGGCGGTGATCTCGTCTTTTCACCGGGATATGGTCCTGGCCAGCGTGATGAGCTCGGGGATGTCGTCGTGCCGGGCGCACCAGTCGTAGAAGGCGAACAGCTGGTCGCGCACCTGGCGCTCGCAGGGGACGGAGCCGGTCACCCGGGCCCGCAGGTTCAGCACGTCGCGCAGCTTTTCCTTGGCGATCCAGGCGGCGGCGATCTCCTGCCCGTGCCGGCCGCGGTCCAGGGTGCCGATGATCTTGGCGAACTGGGCCGGGCGCAGGTGCTCCAGGTTCCGCACGAGCAGGCCCTTGATGCCGTACCCGGGGTCGCCGCAGCGGCCGCGGCGCCCGTACCGGGCGCGGACGACCCGGCGGCGCACGTCGCCGGTGGCCTTGACGGCCAGCTGCACGACGTGGAACAGGTCCGCGGTCAACGCGGCACGCGGGAGCATGCGGCGGACCGCTGAGGCGTAGATGCTGCACAGGCCGGTGCACACGACCTGGACCGCGTCCCGCCACGCCGGGGCGGCGCCGGGCGGCCAGTACGCGGCGTCGTCGGCGGTGCGGCCTTCCACCTGGCCCAGCAGGCCGTGCTGGCCGTCCAGGTCGAAGAAGCAGGTGTGCCACCTGTCCGCCAGCAGGGTGTACTCCCCGGTCCGCTCATCGACGGCGAACCGGGCCCGGCCGCGGCGGTGCTCGTCAATGCCCAGGTGCGCCACCGGCGCGGGATTCCCCTCCAGCAGCCCATCGGCCCGCGCCGCGAACGCCTCATGCGCGGCCGGCCAGGAGATCCCGGCATGCCGGGCCGCCTCGGCCGGGGTAATCCCGCGCTCGGCGACCTCACCGGCGGCCTGCTCGCGCAGCCGGGCCGTGATCCGGCAGCGCGGCGGCACGGCCGGCACCCACTCGGTGAACGTCCTGCGCGGGCAGTCCCGGTTTCCGCACTGCGCCGGAGCTTAACCCAGCGCAGGTCCACCGCGTCGCCGGCCCGGCGCACGTCCCGCGGCCGGGTCACCACCGTCTCGTGCACCCGGTCAGAGACCGTGCCGCAATCCGGGCAGGCCGCCGCGGCCTCGCAGTCCGTGACCGCCCACACCTCGATACCGCCGCCCGGAGCGGCCTCGACCCCGGTAACCTGCAGGCCCTCCACCCCGAACAGCGCAGACGCCGTATCCTCGGACACGATGCCCGCGGCTTTCTGCTGATCTTGAAGTCTGTCGGAAGACCCAAGATCGTAGGAGCCGGCGATGGCCCGGGAGATCGGGCGGGGCGGGATCACGCTGGTGGCGGTGGCTACCAGCACGGCGGCGGACACGGTGGGGCGGGGCGCGGCTGAGCTGGAGGAAGGGATCGTCCCTGACGGGCGCGTGCGGCGCGCGGGCGCGGGCCGCACGCCGGTAACCGAGACCGGCCCGGAGATCCTGGGAGCGCTGGACGAGCTGGTGGACGGCGGGTCCCGGGGGATCCGGTGCGGGCGCTGCGGTGGGCGGCCAAGTCGGCGAAGCGCCTGGCTGATGAGCTGGCGAAGGGCGGGCACCCGTGCGGGCCGCGCACCGTCGCGGGGCTATTGAAGCAGCTCGGGTTCGGCTTTCACGGCACCAGCAAGACGATCGAGGGCAGGCAGCACCCGGACCGCAACGCCCAGTTCGAGTACATCGCCGGCCTGGTGACGGCGTTCCAGGCCGGCGGGGAGCCCGTCATCCCGGTCGATACGAAGAAGAAGGAACTAACCGGCAACTACGCCAACGGCGGCGTAGTTGCCGGCCCCGGGTGTCCGGTGCCCGAGACCGGGCGTTCTGCAGGAGCGCGGGCGGAGAGGGCGCCACGCCTGGTTCTTGCGGGAGATCGGCGGCGTCCCCTCCGCTGCGCTGGCTGCTGTTCCTGGCTTTGGTTACGGCTTGGGGGCTATCCGGTCCCAGAATCCGCAGTTGTGGATCTGCTCGATCTGGGCGATCGGCATGCTCTCGCTGTCGCCTCCGGGTGCCAGCGACATGAGGGTGCGTGTCTTGAACTGCGGCCAGACCGGGGTGCCGGGGGCGGTCGGGTCCCCGGTGCGGGCGAAGGTGGTCACGTCGGCGACCTCCTGCTGCTGCAGCACTTGCATGTCGGCGTCCAGGTCCGGGGTGGGGGTCAGGTCCCACGGGGTCGAGGCGTGCTTGGCGCCGGTCGGCACCGTGGTGGTGTAGGGCGGGGCGTCTCCGTCATCCATTTCGTACCCGTAGACCGGCATGTACCGGGCCAGTTCCCGGTCGGTGACCAGGGCCGGGCAGACGGTGTCGGAGTCGGCCGCGACCGTCCGGAAGGCCAGGTACGGGGAGTAGAACCGCGACAGCGGGTACAGGGCGAGCACCTGCGGCGCGAACCTGCCGTATTGCGCCTGGACCAGGGCGGTGTACCCGGCCGGGGTGGCGGGCAGGGCCACGCCGGTCTCGTTGCTGACCAGGTCCTCGTCACGGCCGTTGCCGGCGATGACCGCGACCCGGTTCACCTGCCCGGTGCGCAGCGCCTGCCGGAGGGTCATGGTCAGCGTCGAGCCGTTGATGGTCGGGGCGATGGTGCCGTGGCCGCCGTACTGGTAGCCGCCGTAACCGGCGGTCTCGGCGACGGCGGTCGCGGGGGCGCTGCGCAGGCACGTGGCGACGGCAGCCGGGCTGCCGCTGCATCCGAGCGCGGCGGCGTAGGCGGCGCCGATGCTGTCGGCCTGCGCCTGGCTGGGCAGCGCCGACTTGCAGTCCTGCACCTCGAGCGTCTCACCCGGTCCCGGCACCCCGAACAGCCCGTCGTACAGCCCGCTGGTGGCGATCCCCTTCTGGAACAGGCCCGCCGCGGTGGGCGAGGCGATCTGGTCGCACACGCTGGAGGCGCCAGCCGACTCGCCGAAGATGGTCACGTCGCGCGGGTCGCCGCCGAACGCGGCGATGTTCTGCTGCACCCAGCGCAGCGCGAACTGCTGGTCCTGCAGCCCGTAGTCGCCGGAGTGCGGGCCGAGCGCGGTGTCGGCGAGGAACCCGAAGATGCCCAGCCGGTATTGCAGCGACACGATGACCTCGTGCCCAGCGCTGGCCAGCAGCGAGTAGTCGCCCTGCCCGTTGCCCAGGCGGAACCCGCCGCCGTGGATATGCACCATGACCGGAAGGCCGGAGGACGCGGTGGCACCCGGCGGGCTGAACACGTTGACGAACAGGCAGTCCTCGCTGCCTTTCAGCGGCAGCACGGTGCCGAAGCCAGCCTGCTGCGCGCACTCGGGCCCGTAGGCCGTCGCCTGCAGCGTGGCGGTCCACGGCGCGTGCGGCTGTGGGGGTTGCCAGCGCAGGCTGCCGACTGGCGGCGCGGCATACGGGATGCCGAGCCACTCGCTGACCCCGTTGCCGGCATTGACGATGCCGCAGACCGGGCCGGTGGTGGTCTGTACGGTCGTGCCGGCCGCGCAGGCTGGCTGCTGTGCTGGCGCCGCTCGCGCCGGCGTGGCCGCCTGGACCGCGGCGGCGGTGGCGGCCGCCAGGATCACCGCGGTGCCGATAGCGCCGAGCAGCCGGTACCGGCCCGGCATCTGCTGGATTGATTTCATGGTCGTGTCCCTCTTCCCTGCCCCGGTGACCGGAGCTGGTCGTGTCTTCCGGCGTGGGCGAGCCGGGCCCCATACGGCGATGGGGTCCGGCTTGTGCTGGCTCAGCTCATGGGCCACCTCCCGTCTTGGATGTGCACGTGGTTACGGATTTGCGGTCCGGCCTCTCCGGAGGCGCTCAGGTCATTGACCGCCTCCGGCACAGCGCTCACTGCGGTCCGCAGCGCATCCGGGCTTGAGCGCGTCGGTCGATCGCCCGGCGATCGCCAAGTCCGTGCTGCCGCCGGCCTCGTTGCGCCGATCAGGCGCGACCGGGCCCTGCGCCGGCGGCCTGCCTCCGGCCCGGGCCGGAGGCAGGCTCGCGCGCTGCGTTGCGGGACTCAGGGCCGGAAGAGGGCCAGGTTGACGGCGTTCGCCATGGCCTGGTATCCGGCGTCGTTGGGGTGCAGGTGGTCGCCGCTGTCGTAGGCGGGCAGGATCCGCAGCGGGTCGGCCGGGTCGCGGACCGCCTTGTCAAAGTCGATGACGCCGTCGAAGGCGCCGCTGGTGCGGATGAAGTTGTTGACTGCCTCGCGCTTGGCCTCCCCGGCGGCCGAGTAGTAGGCGGCGCCCTGGAACGGGGTGAGGGTGGCGCCGAAGATCTTCAGCCCGGCCGCGTGGGCGGCGGCGATGATGTTCTCATACCCGGCGATGATCTGCGCGGCGGACACGTTTGTGTTGGGAACAGCGCAGCCGGTGTCCGGCAGCTGGCTGAACCCGATGTCGTTGATGCCCTCCAGCAAGATGACATAGCGCGCTGCGGTGCGGGCGGCGACGTCGCGCAGGAACCGCGCTTGCGCGTTGATGCCGAAGCAGGCGGAGTCGTTCAGCACCCGGTTGCCGCTGATGCCCTCATCGACGACGGGGTGCACCAGCCCGGGCGGCCCTGCCAGCAGCCGCCGCGCCAGGTCGTTTGGCCACCGGGCGTTGGCGTTGACCGTGGAGCGGAAGCCGTCGGTGATGGAATCGCCGAACGCGACGATCGTGCCGCGGACCTGCGGGCCGACCTGGACGTCGATGTCGTCGAGGAAATACCAGTGCTGGCTGGTGGTGGTGAAGGCGCTGCCGTCGGCGCTGGCGGCGTAGTCACCGGGCGTGGAGACGTAGTTGACCTGCTGCGCGTCGCTGTGGTAGGTCGCCGGGCCGGTGGGGCCCGCAGTGAATAGGCTGACCGCGAGATCTGTCTCGGCCGGGACGGCCATCCTCACCGGGTCGCTGACGGCGGCGGCGCCGGGCGCGATGGTCACCGACGTGCTCCCGGCGAAGGTGACCGGGTGATTGGTGCCGGGCACGACGGCGGCGCCGCCCGCCGAGATGCCGACGTCGGCCTGGCTGAACGTGACCGGCTGGGTGCCGAACCTGTTGGACAGCCGGATCCGCGCGGCCCGCCCGCCGACGCTGGTCCACACGATGTCCCTGACCGTCTGGTTGTCGAACCCGGCCGAGGAGAAGTCATCCGGCGCCGCGAGGCTCGGCGGGGTGGCGGCCATCGCGCTGGCTGCCCAGGTGGCCACCCACCTGGCGGCGGCGCCGTGGGTCCCGGTGCTGGCCGCGGCACCGGGAGCGGCAAACGCGAAGGCACCGGCAAGGACCGCGGCTGAGGCGGCGCCGATCATGAGACGAAGGGGATGTTTCGCAGGCATTTCTTGTTCCTTTCACCTGGATCTGGCCGATGGAATGGTGGTCGTTGAGCCGCCAGCGGCCAGGCGCCGGTGGTGACCGACGCTGCGGCTGGCCGGGCTGATGACCTTGGCCTGCCCTGGCGGCACGACGGCGGCCGGCGGGACCCAGCGGGCGCTCCGCCGGCGGGGGTCGTTCAGAACTTCGGGGCGATGGCGTCCCAGAACTGGCAGTTGTGGTCGGCGCCTATGTCCGCCGCGGTGCGTATCTCGCTGTCGTTGGCTGCCTGCAGCGTCATGACCTGCCGGCCCCCGGCGGTGAACCGCGGCCACGGGGGTGTGCCCGGCGCGGCCGGGTTCCCGGTGCGGGCGAAGCTGGTCACCTCGGCGAAGTACTGGCCGGCGAGTGCCTGCTGGTCGGCGTCGAGGGTGGCCGGGGCGCCGAACACGCCCGGGAACAAGAAGGGCAGCTCGGCAACGTGCCCAGCCCCGTTCGCGACGGCAGGCGAGAAGAACGACAGCAGCGGGGCGTCGGCGTTGTAGTCCACCCAGGCAAACACGGGTATGTGCCGGGACAGCCGCTGGTCGGTGACCAGGCCAGGGCAGACGGTGTCGGAGTCGGCGGCGACCGTGCGGTAGGCCTCATAGGGCGAGGGGAAGAGCGCCAGCGGGTAGAGGGCCAGCACGCGCGGCGCGAAGGCTCCGTATTGCGCCTTGATCAAGGCGGCGTACTGGGCCGGGGTGGTTGGGGTTCCGGTCAGGTTTTCGTCCCTGTCGACGCCCATCATGGCGGTCACCCGGTTGACCGCGCCGATCGAGAACGCGCGCTGCAGCTGCATGGTGAGGGTGGTGCCGTTGATGATGGGGGCCAGCGTGCCGCCCGGGGTGGACAGCAGCTTGCTTACCGGCGCCGCCCGCAGGCATGCGGCCACGGTAGCCGGGTTGCTGCAGCCGAGACTGGCTGCATACGCCGCCCCGTCCTGGCCGGCCTGGGTTTCGGTGGGCAGGACCGCCTTGCAGTCTTGCGGTTGCAGCGACGTCGGCGGGCCGAGCAGCGAGTTGTACTCGCCGCTGATGCTGACAGCCCTGGCGAACAGGCCCGCCGCCGTCGGCGATGCGATCTGGTCGCACATGCTCGAGCCGCCGGCCGAGTCGCCGAGGATGGTCACGTTGCGCGGGTCGCCGCCGAACGCGGCGATGTTCTGCTGCACCCAGCGCAGCGCCGCCTGCTGGTCCTGCAGGCCGTAATCGCCGGCGTGAGGCCCGAACGCACTGTCGGCGAGGAAGCCCAGGATCCCGAGCCGGTACTGGATCCCGACGACGACCATGTGACCCTGGCTGGCGAGCTTCGTCTTGTCGTAGACGGAGTTGGACCCGCCGAGGAAACCGCCGCCGTGGATGTGCACCAGCACCGGCAGCGACCCCCGCAGGGCTCCGGCGGGAGCGTAAACGTCCACATACAGGCAGTCTTCGTCGGTCGAGATGGTGCCCTGCGGGCACGGGCTTTCCTCCGTGGTGGCCGGCAACACGGTCGCCCACGGCGCATGCGGCTGCGGCGATTGCCACCGCAGGCTACCCACCGGGGGCGCGGCATACGGGATGCCGAGCCACTCGTCAAGCCCGTTGGCGGTGATGCCGCAGACGGGGCCGGTGGCGGTCTGCACGGTCGTGCCGTGCGCGCACGCTGGCCGCTGCGCTGGCGCCGCCCGTGCCGACGTGGTCGCCTGGACCGCGGCGGCGGTGCCGGCCGCCAGGATCACCGCGGCGCCGACAGCGCCCAGGAACCGGGGTCGGCGCGGCATGAACTGGATCGATCTCATAGTTGTATACCTCACTTCCGTGGTCCCGCTGAGCGAGGCCAGTCGTGCCCGCGGCTTCGGGAGCCGGTCCTGTCTGGCGATCAGGCCCGGCGTCATGCCGGGTCAGCTCAGAGACCCACCTCCAGCCCGGAAAGCACCCGCGCCCAGGCCTTCGCGATCACGGAACGTCGGCAGTCGCGGGCGTTGCGCCATCCGGCCGGTTCGGGGTGATGAGCAGCCGCCGCGTGTCGGTCAACGTCTAGGCGAATGCCCGCCCGGCCGGCCGCCTTGGTCGCGCGTACCCGGGCACGCGCAGATTCCCGTGTTCGCCGGGCGCCGAATCGAGATCATGGGACCGCGCCCGTCTGCCTCAGCGACACGGGCACGTGACCGACGCCGCGGGCGAAGCCCGTCACGGTCGCACCAGCGTGGCCGGGGTCGGGCTGATCAGCGGCCGGGCGCGGCGAGCGGTGCCGGGCCGACGGGGAACCTGATCTTGCTGGCGGCCAGGCCGTTGGAGACGCCCGCCATCGAGGTGTACCAGGCGACGAGCGCGGTCACGACGCCGACGTAGCCGCCTGCCTGCACGATCCCGGACGTGGACGCGGA
>Ga0070737_10005870_pt1 | contig 11515 bp, 13 predicted proteins | sample Coa_R1_10_FD_66438 | JGI IMG/M metagenome (GOLD analysis project Ga0070737, IMG submission 66438) | Surface soil microbial communities from Centralia Pennsylvania, which are recovering from an underground coalmine fire - Coalmine... | ecosystem: Environmental > Terrestrial > Soil > Unclassified...
TTCGGCGGTATCGGGCTGTGGCGCAGTTTGGTAGCGCACTTGACTGGGGGTCAAGTGGTCGCAGGTTCAAATCCTGTCAGCCCGACCAAAGTCCGAGGGGTCAGGTCTCTTCTCGGTTGCCACGGCTGAGGCCCCAGGCAACAAGGACGACTGCGAGTGCTAACGTCCCATAGCCCAACGCCGAGGGCCACCAGGGTCCGCTCGAGTGGTTGGGCTCCTCCAAAGCGGCCAGCGCTACCAGGTAGCTGCCGTTGTCCGTCGGCCCGACACCGGGCAGCGACTGAGTCTTGGTCACCTTGATCTGGGAGCTGCCGCCCGGATCGTTGATCTGACCCCAGGCCAGGGTCGAGTCGTCGAGCAGGAAGGTGTCCCGGCTGCCCGCGGGTTGGCTGTCGTCGTGGCCCACCAGCTGCACCTGGCCGACTGACACGGCCTTGTCGTCGGCGGGGATCTCGGCCACGACGTCCCGGTACACCTCCGGAGCGGGCGGCAGGGCGTAGTCCGGCGGCGGCGGGCCGTCCCACCCCTCCGGTGGTATCCAGGCCCCGCCGCGGAAGCTGCCTGCCGCAACATGGCTGTCGCCGACCGCGGTGAACGGGTAAAGACCGGCTGCGGCCGCATCGAGCACTATCCGGCCACCGGCCGGCACATACGCCTCCCGGTAGGCGCCGTTGTAGAAGTAACGGAAAGTCATCGCTTCATTGAGCGGGTTGTACAGCATCGGCCGGTGGTAGGCGTCGTAGTCGACGTAGTCCCACAGCCGGGGGCGTGGCATCGACTGGTTGTCGGCCTTGATGACGTCAACGTTGCCGTTGTGGGCGTCGACCACGGTCTGCACCTGGTGGTTGAAATCCACCACCTGCAGCATCTTGTCCATGCCGGGACTCACCCGCGTCGCCGGTGCGGCCTTGGCAGCCTCGACAGCCTGCGTCGGCGCATCCAGTCGCTTGGGCGGTGTCACCAGCGGGGCGCTGCGCGACGCCCCCGGCGGCAGCGGATTGATCTTCGGACCATGAACCGGGCTCGGCGGCGCGGGAACGACCTGGGTCATCCTCGGCGGTGGCGGCTGCGGCACGACAGGCACCGGCGGAGCCGGCGGAATCTGTACCGGCACGGCGCTCGAGGGCGGCTGGGCCGGGCGGGGCGGCGGCCCTTCTTCGTAGCACGACCGTGACGACCGGAGGTGATATTCGGCCACCCAGAACAGGCATTCGTCGCAGAAGGTGGGGTTCGATCCGGCACCGGCGCAGGGAGCTGCGTGTGCCACACCGGGTGTGGTGGCGGCTACCGCCGGCAGCGGCGCGAGGGCTATGGCGATGGCCGCCGCGATCCCGAGTGCTTTCATCTCCGTCAATCATGTCAGCCCGACGCCGACCGGGGCTACTGGTGACCCGTGATGCCTTGCAGATCGTCTCGGATGCCCTGCAGAACGCCTTCGATCCCTTCCAGGTCACCCTGGATGTTGGGCAGATCAGGGAGAGGAGTCTGGGATGCCTGCCGCATGTCGCCCGAGGTTGTAGGTAGGTACTGCGGGCAGTACGAGACGATGGCACCCGCAGTGACGTAGGCGCTTTGATTGGCGTCCCACACCGACGATTGCTGCACGAAATGCACGGCGTCTGCGAAGTTTTGTTGCTGCGCGAGGAAGTCGCAGGCCGCATGCCCATGGCTGGTCACATATTCGCGGCTGGGAATCGGCACCTCCTCCTGCTTCAGGGCGTCGATGAATGCCTTGTCGACCATGTCGAGCGGCGGAGGGTGAGCGGTCGGCGGAGCCGGGTTGGGTCGCGCTTGCGACGGCGGCGGAGCTTCAGCGGGCGGCTGCGCTGGGGGCGGCGGGTTGCGGAACGTGTACATCGCCACGATGACTGCGACGACCGCTATCAGGGATAGCGGCAACGCCGTCAGGAGGCCGAAGCGGAGCCGCACACTCTTACGTCGGTAAGGCCTGACGACAGACGCTTCAAGCGGCTCGGATTCGGGCGCCTCCGGCCGGTGTCCCAGGCGCTCGTCGAGAAGCGCGTCGAATTCACGCGTGGACGGCGCACGACCGTGCTCGCGGGTTGACCGGCGCGCTGCTGCCAGGCGCCGCAACTCGGCGTCGATCGTGTCCCGATCGCGCATGATCTGAGCGTAAAGCAGCGCGAGGCAGTTGACGGACTTCTTCCCAGATGGTCAGTCGGTCTTCTCCCAGCGCTGGCAGCTGTGCGTCAGGAACGCCACGTCGCCCGGCTGAATCGCGACTTGCTGAGGACCGTTGGCGATGTTGTTATCGATGATGTCTGTCGGATTGAGGCTGTGCAGCCTGGCCCAATAGCAATCCGATTCTCCCTCCGCGCTCCGACCGCCGGTGCGGTAAGTGCCCAGCTCGATGTCGGTGCCGATCCGGTAGGTGCCATCGGTGTCCATGGTCGTTTTGGGCAGCGGAGTCGCGGGCGGCGGGACGGTGACAGTCACCGTCTTGGTGATCACCGGCTGCACCGTGGACGTCACCGTTGCCACCGAATGGCTTGACCCGCCGCACCCCGCGAGCACCATCGCCGCTGTGGCGATGGCGGTTCTCTTCGCGTGCATTGAAGAAGCGTAAGCATTGGGCGGCATTTTTTCGCCGTGGCTCGGCGTTACGGTGCTCCCATGAGGCGAAGCGGGTTGGATATCGCAAGTTCGCCGGCATTCACCGCGGAGGAGTCGGCCCGATATCACGCGGCGGGTTGGTGGGTCGACTCCACGCTGTCCGACGCGGTCCGGCGTAACGCCGAACGGTCACCTGACCGTGTCGCCTATATCGACTACTCGGTAACGTCTCTGACCTGGAGTGAATTCGACGCTGCGGCAACCGCTTTAGCCGAACAACTCGTCGGCCTTGGCGTTGCACGCGGGGACCGGGTCGCGGTGTGGCACGTCGACTCGGCCGCGATCCACGTGCTGTTCGTCGCCATAGAACGCTGCGGCGCCGTTGTGGTCGGTATCGGCGCACGCGCCGGCACCCGCGAAGTCGACGCGATACTGCGCAGTACGCAGCCCGGGCTCCTCATTACCGATCGACAGCGCGAAACTGTGGCGAGCATGGCCACCCACGTCATAAATGAAACGCTGCGCCTGAACACCGACGCGAAGCCCCGGGGGCTGACACTCGACTCCCGGCTCGGCGCCGACGACGTCTTCCTGATCAATTCGACGTCGGGGACCACTGGGTCGCCCAAATGCGTGGTGCACACCCAGAACCGTTGGCACTATTTCCATCAGAAGGCAGTCGCCAACGGGCGATTGACATCGAAGGACATCTTCCTGCCTGTCATACCCACGCCGTTCGGCTTCGGGATCTGGACCAGCCACACGACTCCGATCCATCTGGGCGCCACCGCGGTGAGAATGGCGCGGTTCACCACCACGGCGGCGTGCGAGGCGATAGCGCGTCACAAGGTCACCGTATTGTGCTGTGTCAGCACACAATTGACGATGTTGATAGCCGACCCCGCCTGCCGCGACTACGACTTGAGCTCGCTGCGTGTCGTTTTCACCGGCGGCGAGGCGTTGCCGTACCGGCCGGCCGCCGAGTTCGAGGAACTCACCGGCGCGACCATCCTGCAGTTCTACGGCTCGAACGAGACCGGGCTGCTCAGCGCAACCACGATGGATGACTCGCGGCAACGCCGGCTCCGTACCGCCGGGCGCATTGTGCCGGAGATGTCGGTCCGGCTCTTCGACGGCGACCGGGACGTCACGGCGACGGGACGCGGCCAGCCCGCGTGCCGCGGACCGGCCACCAGCCTCGGCTACATCGACGGTGCCGACCACGACAAGCTGTTCACCCGTGACGGGTGGATGCGGATGGGCGACATGTGCGAGATCGACGCCGACGGCTACCTGCGCGTCACCGGCCGCACATCCGATTTCATCCTGCGCGGCGGTAAGAACATCAGCGCCAGCCAGGTGGAAGACGCCGTGACGACGCATCCCGCGATCGCGGTAGCGGCCGCAGTGGCGATGCCCGATCCGGTGTTCGGCGAAAAGGTCTGCGTCTACGCCGAACTCGCCGATTCTGCCACCATCGAGCTGCCGCAGCTCGTCGACCATTTGTTGGCGCTGGGGATTTCCAAGGAGCTGTTACCCGAACGGCTGGTCGTGGTCGACGAACTGCCCCGATCGTCCGGTGGAAAGATCGCCAAAGCCCGGCTCCGCGAGGACGTGCGGGCCAGGATGGCGCGCGATCATGAACGATCCTGACGGAAGTTGACATCCTTTGTCACGGCTTCCCATTCGTCGATAGACGCGGTCACTGCAGCGATCTTGTCGCGCGCCGCCTTGAGCACGTCCCGGCCCAGCATTAGCCGCAGCGGCGGCTCGTCGAGCTTGGTCACCATCAGCACCGCCTCGGCCACCTTGCGGGGGTCACCGGGCAGATGGTCGGCGAATTGCTTGATCAAGTCCTTGCGCGCGGCGACATCGGCATAGTCGGCGATCGGAGTGCCGGACTCCTTCATCGACCTGGTGGCCCAATCGGTGCGGAATGCCCCCGGTTCGACGGCGGTGACCTTGATGCCCAGCGGCCGCACCTCGGCCGCCAGCGCTTCGGTCACGGCTTCCAGCGCGAATTTGGTCGACGAGTAGTAGGCGTTGGGCGGATTGGCCACCAATCCGGTCATCGACGAGATGTTGACGATGTGCCCGGTCCGTCGGGCGCGCATCCCGGGCAGCACCGCCTTGATCATGTCGACCGCACCGAAGTAGTTGATGTCGAACAGCTTTCGGACTTCGGCGTCTTCGCCTTCCTCGACCGCGGACAGGTAGCCGTGACCGGCGTTGTTGACCAGCACGTCCACTCCGCCGAACGCACCCTCGGCCGCGGCCACCGCGGCCGCGATCTGGCCGGCGTCGGTCACGTCGAGTTGGGCGGCCAGGGCGAGCTCACCGAACTCGTCGACCAAATCCTGCACCGCATCGGCCCGTCGCGCGGTCACCACGACTTGGTGACCGTCCTGTAAAGCGGCGCGGGCGATTTCGCGCCCGAATCCCGTCGAGCATCCGGTGATCAACCAGCGCGCCATCCCTAGACTGTCCCTTCCGGCAGGCGCCGCAGATATGTTCGTCGCCGCTCGGCGAGTTGGGCTTCCCGGCCGTGTGAGCTGACCCGCGGCAACTGCGGCACCTCGGCGTCGAGCCGGTCCAGCTGGACGACACGTCCGTGTGCGCCCAGGTCCGCGCGCGGACCGGCCTCGCCGAATTCGGCAATCCGCAGGGTGAGGATGCCTTCGCGCAGGCCATCGGAGTCGATCCAGTTGGCCACGCCGGGATCGATCGGGGAAATCACGTACGTGTAGCTGCCGTCCTCGTTGGCAACCGACTGCGCCTTGTTGAGGCTGCCGGTGCGGTCGACGATGTCCAGCGTGGTGCCCCAGATGTTGCTCAGCGGCACGGTGAAGTATTCGGCGCCACCGTCATTCATATCGACGACGAATGCCTCGCCGGGGGCGAGGTCGAAGCGCCCCATCACATAGACCTGGTTGCGCATCGCGCCGACCTTGTCCGCCGACCACGCCAGGTTGAAATTGTTCGGCGGCATCTTGTAGACGCCGTGGCTGAGTTTGCCCGTGAAATCTGCGAAATAGGCCATCATGTCCGCGGTCGCCTCGGCCTGCTCGTCGAGAGTGCGTGCCGCTGCGGCAGGTGGCCCGCCGAGCCGGCGCACGTCGAGATGGTTGGGGTCGTCGCGACCCCAGTCCAGCAGCACGTCGCGGATGTAGAACTCGTGTGCCGCGGGCGAAGTCTGGACGTGGTTGGGCCGGCCATTGGCGGGCTGGGCGTCGACCGTGATGGTGAAACTGCCGTCGGAGTCGACCGCCATGGTGCGGCCGTTGAGCACGTCGACAGTGCCCATCTGCGCGTCCCACAGTGTGAAGTAGTTCTCGGTCATCCGGTTCTCGCCCACCCGGCCGTGGATCTCATAGCGCTCGTCGCCGGAGATCGGGATGACCCGGTAGATGCTGTCGGGATTGTCGATGCCCCAACGAGATCCGGGAATGCGGCGGCCGTCCACCGGATGCGCGAGCCGGGTGATGCAGGTGACCTTGGGTCGCAGCTTGTCCTGGTTGGACGACCACATCGCCGCGGAGAACATCACCTCGGCGAACGCCTTGTCGAACCTCTCCCGCATCGCATCCGATGGCTTTGCCCGCTGGAGCCAATGGTCTGCGACGCTGCGGTACGCCGCTTTGACCACGGGATGCTCGATCAGTTCAAGCGCAGCCAACTCTTGTTCGTGCTGGGATGCCGTCGCGACGGGATGTTCTGCCATGAACTGCTCCTCACTGTCTGGCATGCTACCGAAAACACTTGCTGCACAACGTGAACAGCTCGTCGACCCGAGTGGCTGCTTCGAACGCGCCGCTGCCTCGCATGGGATCAGAACTTCAGGTGGTGGCTGACGTCGCCGAGCTGGTCGACGAACATCGTCCGGGTGTCGAACCACCAGGTGCCGTCCAGCCGGTGAAACGTGTCCTTGTAGTGCCCCGTCACGATCACCTGCAACGGCAACTCCGCCGTGGCCTGGGTGACGCAGTAATAGGACGTGCTGCGCGCGGTCCCGTCGGCCTCGTCGATGTAGAGCTGCACATTGCTGGTGTGGTGCCTGGTTTTCGGAGTGCCGTCGTCGTGAATGCGGGTGGCCATCTCGTACATCTGACGGACGGCGGCGGACCCTGCGGACACCGTCTGGGGCGGCCCGTTCTCCACACCACAGATGCGGCCGTGCTCGAACAGCCTCGCCACCGCGTCCAAGTCGCCGGCATCCAGGAGTTCGGCATACCGGTAGATCAGGTTGGTGATCTCCACTGCGCTGTCACTCACGTCGAATCACCTTGACCGGACTCCGCTTTCAGTCGATTCCTTATGACAGTCGCATAACCCCGGCAGAACTGGCCCGACTTGCGATCGTTGCACTTCAAGCCGTTAGTGTAATGGTCGTGACATCACCGTGGACACCAAGCCGGCTCGGCGACCTGACCGGCCGGCGCATCGTCGTGACCGGAGCAACGAACGGCGTCGGACTGGGCACGGCGCGCGCCCTGGCCAACGCCGGCGCGCACGTGATCCTGGCGGTGCGCAACATCCAACTGGGGGAGCAGCGGGCCGCGGAGATCGGCGGCTCGACATCGGTTGTCAAACTCGACCTGGCCGACTTGGCGTCGGTGCGCGCTTTCCCTGACCTGATCGACGGCGAGGTCGACATCCTGATCAACAACGCCGGCACGCTGACGCAGCGCCGCACCGAGACGGTCGACGGCTTCGAGATGACGCTGGCCACCAACCTGCTTGGGCCGTTCGCGTTGACCAACCTGCTGCTGCCCCGGGTGCGCGCCCAGATCATCAATGTCGGCTCGGATGCACACCGCTCGGCGACGCTGCGGCTCGACGACTTACACCTGCGCCACCACAAGTGGACGACGATGGGTGCCTACGCCGCCTCGAAGCTCGCGGTGATGCTGTGGGGGCTGGAGCTCGACCGCAGGCTGCGTGCCGCGGGGGCGCCGGTCGTCACGCACCTCACCCACCCGGGTTGGGTGGCCTCGAACCTGTCGCACGTCGGCGACTCGCCCCTGATGTCGCTGGCGCACAAAGCGGTGAAGTTCGTGGCCGGCCGGTTCGCGAACGACATCGACGCGGGAGCGGCGCCAACGCTGTATTGCATCAGCGAGCCGATACCGCCCGGCAGCTACGTCGGTGTCAGCGGCAGGCTCGGGCTGCGCGGCGGCCCGGTGCTCGCCGGGCGCTCGCCCGTCGCATCCGACTACGACGCCGCCGCACGTGTGGTGGCTTTTGCCGAAGACGCAACTGGCACAGGGCTATCGGTTTAGCGAGTGACCACGAAAGATCGGGTTCGTTGGGACGAGATTTACACCAGCAGCGGTCCACCACGGGCGGATGCGGTCGGCCCGCCGGCGCTGTTCGCGGACTTCGAGGATCTGTTCCCGACCGCGGGCCAGGCTCTGGATCTGGCCTGCGGGCAGGGGCTTGCGGCCGTGTGGCTGGTTCGTCGCGGCATGGCGGTCCGGGGATTCGACGTCTCTGCGGTGGCCATCGGTCACGCCCGGGATCTGGCCCGCCGGAGCGGCGTGGAGGATCGCTGCCGGTTCGACGTGGTCGATCTTGATCAGGGTCTGCCGAGCGGCCCACCCGCGAATGTCATTGTCTGCCACCGGTTCCGGGACCGTCGCCTCGACCGGGCGATCATCGGGCGGTTGGCCCCCGGGGGGCTGTTGGCGATCAGCGCGCTCAGCGAGGTCGGCGCCGCACCCGGGCCGTTTCGCGCCGCGCCCGGCGAGCTGACCTCCGCGTTTGCCGAACTCGAGCTGATCGCAGCGGACGAGGCCGACGGCGTGGCCTGGGTGCTGGCGAGGAGGTGAGCGCATACTGAAAGCCGTGGCCGGCCCGCTGCAGATGCGTGTGGAGAGTTTGAGCCGCTACCCGGTCAAGTCGATGCTCGGTGAGACGGTGACCACGCTGTTCGTCGACAAGGGCGGGGCCGCCGGGGACCGGCGGCTGGCGCTGGTGGACGCCACGACCGGGCGGGTGGCAAGTGCCAAACAGCCGCGGTTGTGGCGTGAGCTTCTGCACTTCTCCGCCACCGCAGACACCGACGGGGTGCGCATCCGCATACCAGACGGGACAACTGTGGCCGCTGACGAACCCGGCATCGACAACCTGCTCTCCGGGCTTCTCGGCCGGCCGGTCCACTTGGTGAGCAAGCGGCCGCAGGGTGCCACGCTCGAACGGCCCGACCCCGAGCAGGTGCTGGAGCTCGGCCTGGACGCGCAGGTCGATACCCGCATCGTCGAGATCGCCAAGGCGACGCCGGGCGACTCGTTCACCGATCTGGCGCCGCTGCATGCGATTACGACGGCCACCTGCGAGCGTATCGGCACCGAAGCGCTGCGTTATCGGCCGAACCTGGTGATCGAGACACCGCCCGGATACCCGCCCTACGCCGAAAACACCTGGGTCGGAAGGGAATTGGCCGTGGGAGAGGCGAGGCTTCATGTTCTGAAGCCCACGTCGCGGTGCGCGGTTCCCACGCTCGAACACGGCGCACTGCCCCGAGCCCCGCATGCCCTGCGCACGCCGGTGGCCGAAAACCTGGTGGAATCGCTGCCCTGCGCCGGGGTTTACCTGGAGGTGCTCACCCCGGGCACCATCCGCGCCGGCGACCCGGTCAGCCTTGGCCCATGAGGGACGGCCGCCGCCCGGTGGCGTAGCGTCGAGTCATGCGCCGTCGCGGCAACCCGGTACGGCTGACCCTGTCGATGCAACTCGGCAACGACATCGACGGGGCATGGTGGCCACGCACACCGGGTATCACCCGGGAGCTGCCCGAGTTGCTCGCGGTCCTGGGCACCCGCTTGGGCGACATCATCGGCATCAAGGTCAACTGGTCGGCGTCGCAGGGCCCGCCCAAGCTGGACTCCTTTGGCTGGGAAGCAAAGCGCCAGCACGTCATGACGATCACCGGCAGCGCGGCCAGCGCAACTCTGCTGATCGTGCCCTGTCGAACCGACACCGCACTTGCGGTGCTGGTGCTGCGCCGGGCCGCCGGGCTACCCATCGACCCGCTACACCTCGATACCCCGGCGGACCGGACCGCCGACGGCGTGGTTCGGGCAGCGCGAGCACAAACCACATGTGCTGTTCCCACCCAGTTGTAGACGGGCTCAGTCCACGGCCGTCGGTGCATCCGATGCCTTGACCAGCCGCACGTGCGGTCGGTCCGGGACCGCGTCGGCCAAAAACCAGCGGAAGGCGAGGTTGCCGCGCGGATAGTCCAGCGTGGTCAGCGAATTCGGGTGCCCGGTCATGCCGCGGGAGACGACGATTGTCACCAAACCGTCGGCATTGGGCACCGCGGCATGCCCGTTGATCGAGCTGCGCGCGTCGGTGACGCAGTGGGTTGCCATGAACTGGTTCCACACCACGAGATTCCAGAACCGGCAGGCGGGCGGCCGATGGGTGATCACGAGCGCCTCGTCGTCGTCCAGCACGAAACTGCCGTAGGCGTAACAGGCATCGCGAGCCGACCACCCGAAATTCGCGTCCGGCACCTGATACGGGTCAGCGAATTGGTTTGCGCCATGATCGGTTTCGTGTCCAAGCGTGTGTGCATCGTCGCCGCGTGCGCCGACGGCAAGGGGCACAATGGCGAACATGGTGCGCAGCCACGCGGCGCTGGCCCGTAGTGCGGCAGCGGTTTCGGCGTCGCCGTGGCGTATCGGGTCGGGCTCGTCGAGCGCCTCGATGCGCCAGCTCACCGGCCGGCCGGTCAGCGGGTTCGCCTGGTAGTCGCGGGTCATCAGCACCGCCGCATCGGGTGCCGGACCGAATTCGAACGAGAAGTTACCGTCCGCGTCGATGTCGAGATCGTCGTCGCGAACGATCGCCACGATCCGGTCCGACCACGCGCCGGGCGACGGTTCGTTGTAGGCGGTGAGCGAAAAGTAGACGCTGTCGCCCTTGTTGCCGCTGATCCGGTAGCGGCGTTTGGGGTCGATCGGGCAGATGCAGTAGTAGGCGTCGGTGTTGTCGCCGCCCCAGCGGCGGTCGCGCCGGAACGGGGTGTTCACCTCCACGAAGATCGGCCGGCTGGGCTCGGCGAACAAATACGTGTCGAGGGCCACCCCCAACGTGGTCGCGAGCATGCGGTAGCCGTCGGCAACGTGCCGGTCGTCGCTGACCGCGCGCTCGCCCTCGAGAAACGAGCGGTCCAGGCCGCCCAGGGTGTCCAGCAGCTCGCGCCAGGCGGCCGTCGATTGGTGGGTCATGCGCTGATTCCTCTCGTGATCAGGGCGGCCGTGCGCTCCACCCACGTGTCGTCGAGCTGGTCTGCACGGGTGAGCAGCGCCAGGAATGTGGTGCCGGCGACCGCCTCGACCACGTCGGTGGCGGTCACGTCGGGCCGGGCCTCGCCGCGCGCGACGGCGTCGGCGAGGCGCTGCGAGAGGCCGCGGGACAGGATCCCGGCGAACCGTTCCAGCAGCGCCGAATGCAGGGTGAGGTCGGCGGCCATTTCGGCGACCAGGCCGGGCAGCGCCGCGCGGGCGGCCGGGGTGGTCAGCACGGCGGCGGTCCGGCGCACCATCTCGCGCACGTCGCCGGCCAGCGACCCGGTGTCGGGCAGCGCGGTGGAGTCGCCCAGAGGGAACACCGCCTCGTGCACCAGGTGGGCCTTGCCCGGCCAGCGCCGGTAGATCGCCGGTTTGCTGGTGCCGGCCCGCCGCGCGATCGCGTCGACCGAGAGGTCGGCGTAGCCGGTCTCGGCGAGCAGTTCGACGGTTGCGCGCAGAACAGCGCCGTCAATTCGTTTGTCGCGGGGTCGGCCAATTTCCGTCGTCATTACGAAACTCAAAGTAACATAAGTCGCCGTGACCGACACCACAACCGTCTACCTGGACGATCTAGCCGAGCCCCGCTTCAGCCCCGACATCGAGCAGGTCCGCGAGTTGATGGCGGCGATGGCGCCCGACTGCCC
>Ga0070737_10005871_pt1 | contig 11514 bp, 6 predicted proteins | sample Coa_R1_10_FD_66438 | JGI IMG/M metagenome (GOLD analysis project Ga0070737, IMG submission 66438) | Surface soil microbial communities from Centralia Pennsylvania, which are recovering from an underground coalmine fire - Coalmine... | ecosystem: Environmental > Terrestrial > Soil > Unclassified ...
GTGAAACGCCCGCCACGTCTCCCGCTTTTCCCCGCCCTTGCCAGCATTCCGACTAACGGCATAGAGGGCCGCTTCAGCGGCCCTCTATGGTAGCTCTTGAGATCAGGTTGTTGTTCGGGTTCATGCTGTCTTTCGGAGGAATGATACATAGAACGTTTCTGCCGTGCAGCGGACCAGCGTGCTCGCGCCAGTCCGATACCCGCCTCAACAAGCTGCACTGCCAGCAGCAGCGAAACTGCCCAGAGCAGGATGCGGACCAGCGTGTCTATGACCATAGCCGCGAAGGGTCCAATATCCAGCGGGAAAAAGGCGCTGGCAATAGTTTGATCGGTATCCAGATTGATAACAGTCACCAGGCGATCATTGCGATCAAGCGTAATTTGCAAGATAGTCCCGCTGCTCACTACGAGATTAAGCGACATGGGTGTTTCGGGCCGCTGGAGTTGCAGGCTAAGATGAAGCGGCGACGTGTTGGGAAGAGCTATCCGTTCGCCGTTGCCGGGCCAGGGAACGCTCCTTATCTCGCGCCCGCCCGCCTGGACTACCAGATCGCGCCAGCGGCTGGTTCCATCCAGGTCGCGCATCCAGGCTTGCAGACGATAGTAGGGCGAACCGGCAATCTGACTGAGGTAGCCCGTATCGAGATCCAGATTGTTCGTGCTATCCGAACCGTCGATCTGGTATTCATGCACCAGCGGATTATGCGGAACGAATTGCAGACTTTGCAGCCGGTTAAGCTTGCCCAGCGCCAGCCTGGTGCTGCCCACCGTCAGCGTACCCACGCCGCGTACTACCTCGATCCTCACCGGCAGCGTCACCTGGTAACAGAGCGCATCGATCAGCAGCAACACGGGTATCAGTAGAAGCGCCACCAGAGTTGGACGCGGCACACGCGACAAAAGGCGTCTCAACAGTCTCACAATCTCCTTGTGTTCCCTGAAGGTTCATCACGCAAAGCTTCATGACTGCTTTACACTTTATCATACGCTACCTTGCCAAGCCTATCGTCTGGTACCCGGAGAGCGCCTGACACCTCCTTCATTGCGACGAATGCAACTATCGGCAGAGATATCAGGTCAGGAGAAAATTCACAGCAGACCTCCTTCCTATCGGTACAATTTAATGCACGCGATTTCACTTCTCACGAGCCTCAGACACCTGGGCAGGAGCAACCAGGTCAGGAGGTGTTTTCTCAAGGAAAGTTTCCTCTCTTTCCTGACAGAAAAGCGGACAAGAAGCGGAGTAGGGACCCGTATGCCCAAATTATTCGCTTTTCCATCTTTTCTCAAAGATTCTTTATAAGGAAAGTTTTCCTTTTTACCTGGTAAACAACTGTCATAGAAAGAAGAGCGAGAGCCAGTAGACCTGAAGAATTTTTTATACCAGGTGCATTACTGCTAAAAAGCACCATTTTTAGACTTGACACGGGGGCGCTCTTCCGGTATTCTTTACAGAAAGAGATTATTTTTCTTTAGTAAGGAAAGTTTTCCTTAAACAGCATACGCCATCGATCTTTGCCAGAAGTAACGTATGAAGAAGGATCTTTTGTCTGTGAACGTTCGCTTCGCAAACAAGGAGGTTGCAATGAGGAAAAGCGCGATCAAATTACTTCTTGCGATCACAGTCACTCTCTTAGTAGTCGGCGGGACGCTTTTCAGCCAGATGGCTTTAAAGGTGCAGGCCGCCGGCTCAGCGTGTAGTGTGACCTACACAGTTCAGAACCAATGGCCCGGCGGCTTTACAGCCAGCCTCAGCATTACGAATCTTGGCTCAACAGCCCTGAATGGCTGGACATTAACCTTCAGCTTCCCCAGCAGCCAGCAGATTACTCAGTTATGGAACGGGAATGTCTCGCAGAGTGGGGCAAGCGTGACCATCACCAACGCGTCTTACAATGGCCAGGTGCCGGCGGGCGCGACAGTCAATCCCTCTCCTGGCTTCAACGGCTCCTGGAATGGTAACAATCCCAATCCCACTTCGTTTTCCCTCAACGGCACACCCTGCAATGGAAGTACGCCAACTCCGACTCCTACTTCCACCGGCCCGACGCCAACTCCCACGCCGACTTCCACACCCATAACTCCCACGCCAACCCCTACTCCTGGCGGTGGAAGTCCTGAGCCAGCGTGCGCGCCCGGTCTGCCGCCCAACACGGGAACGAATTATCCCACGCCCAATGATCCGTATGGCTTCGGGTTTTACAACCAGTCGATTATCGGCTGGGAAGGCAACACCTACGCGCCTTTCGCCTATCTGAGCGGCTCGTTCTTCGCGCGCGGCGTCACGGCCAGCACGTATACCGATAGCGCCGGCAACCGCTATTGCGGCCAGATGTATTCTTTCGGTGTCTATACCTATGGCCTGAACGGCAGCGCCCCTCCAGCCGGTTCGGTCCAATGGACGATGGATGACGGCTATCTTCCGGCCCTGACCACGTCCTTCACGCGTGGCAGCGTGGCGATCTCGATCAAGGACTTCGCCGATAAGGTTACAATCAATGGCAATCCCTTTGAGCTGGTCTACAGCCGCGTCGCCATCACCAACAATGGCTCTTCAGCAGTGACAGTGGACCCGCAGCCTTCGTCCGGCCTGACCGCGCTGAATAGCGTCTCGAATACAGTTGCGGCAGGGCAGACGGTCGATCATGATTACGTGGTCGCGGTGGACAGCTTCGGATCCGGTCTGCTGCTGCCCTCCGGCTCGGCGCTGGTCAGCGCGGCTCCCAGCCTGGATACCGCCTATAGCCAGATGACATCGTACTGGAACGGTCGCCTGGCCGTTATTCCCACGCTCAGCCTGCCCAATCTGACTCTGCCCAATACGGGCCTGAGCAATCCAGGCACCGCGCTGGATAACGCCTATAAAGCCGCGTTTGTCTACACGCGCATTATCCAGGTGGGGACCGCGCCCTATAGCGGTGCGAACAATTACGACGCCGTCTTCAACCACGACGCGCCTGGTATCCTGGTCAACCGCTTCTTGCTGGGCGATTTCCAGGACGCACACAGCCTCTTGCTCAATGCACGCGCCTCGGAGGCCAATCCCTATTACTTCGATGGCGTACTCAAGACGCCGTGGGCCTGGGCGGTCTACCTGTACGAGACGAATGATACCAGTTTCGTCAGCCAGTACTTCCACGACGACGCCTCCGGCCAGGGTCCCTACGGCCCCAGCCTGTATACCATGATGCACGAGATTCCTTCTCATCTCAATAGCGCTGGCTACATCGGGGTTACAGGTGATAACGACTCCTCAGGAACGTGGCTCTTCGATGACTACTCAGCAATGCTTGGGCTGGCGTCCTACAAGTACATCGCCACGCGCATCGGCAATACCAGTGAGGCAACCTGGGCGGATCAGCAGCTAACCGCGTTGATGAACAACACCAACGCTGGACTCGCTGCTAACCAGGCAGCCAACAACTTCAGCTATCTTTCCTGCGAGGTCAACGTGCCGGATAGCGCTGATCGGTGCAGCCAGCCGACCGACTCGAACTGGGCTGCCAATACGTTCTTCGGCCAGGACCCCTGGGATCTGATGCTGATGGGCGGCAATCCGAGCGGCCTGATTGGCAGTCCAACGCAGGTCGATAACACCTACGCCTTCGGGTATGGACGGCTCCAGGGGGTACTTCCTTATCCAACCTGCGGCGCGTTTACGGGCTATAGCACCGCCTATAACACCGCCTACGCGCAATCCAGCTTCCTGGGTACGAAGTATCGCGACCTGGCTCTGACCAGCTATGCCTGGCAGATCGCCAACACGACTAACGGCCCGAACGCCTGGTGGGAAGCCGAGTCATCGCTCAGTCCAGGCAATCCCTGGGCAGGCTCGCACGCCTCGCCGGAGTTCGGAGCGATTCCCTATGCCTGGCCACTGGCGGGCCAGACACTCGCCCTGATGAACGCACTCGTCGCGGAGGGGTTCACGACAACTTCCGGCGGCTCGTCCTTTAGCTATACACCCGCGCTCTACCTCGGCAACGGCATTCCCGATACCTGGATTGCCAATGGGCAGACCATCTCAATGAGTAACATTACGGAGAACTATAACGTGAGCAGCGGCCAGCGCGCAACGTTCGGGGTAAGCTTCAGCACCAGCCTGAACAGCAGCAACCAGCGGGTCGTGACCGTGACGCTTTCTGGCACGCTGCCCAACGGGTCGATTCAGATCCGGCTGCCGGCCTTCAACGACATTGGCGTCTCGCAGGTTCAGGGAGGCATCTATAACGCGAGCGCCCACGCTGTGACGGTGACACCGGGTACAACCACGATCACTGTGACCCTCGATAGTTAGTGGAGAATGAGTTGAGCCAGCTTTGCCCCGCAAAAGCGTGTTCGCACGAGCGGGCCTGGCTGGCTCAGCTCATCGTTCTGGCCCATCTTTTCATTACAGGGAGGTACGCAATTGATGTCTCGAAGCAAACGGAAGGCTCTCCTTCTCTCCTCGTCATTCTTTGTCGCTGTAACCCTGTTCGTCGCGAGCTTTCTGCTGCTCAGTTCCCCGGTCCTCACCGCGCGGGCAAGCAGTGGGGCTGCGCCGGAGCAGAAACTCTATACCTACATGCCCCTGCATCACGTCGGCTCCAAACAGGCGCTGACGCGCGCGCAGATAGCCAGCGCGGCTGTAGCTATGCCCACCTGGTCCTCCTCGTTTAGTTATCAGGGCCAGAATTACCCGTACACCATTCTCGGCACGAATCCCAGTCAGGGATCACAAACGACGACGATAACGGTCAATCTCGTGCCGATCTCATTTACCTTCTCGAACGGGCTTGTGATCAACGGCAGTTCGGCTGTCAGTGCTCTTGAGAGTTCGCCGCTCTTCTCAAACGCGAGCTTTGTCAGCGGCAATACTCAGTACGTCGATGCCATGCAGCGGGCCGCGTTCTGGCAAATCGTTTCCGCGACCAGCCCGAATTATCACGTGCTGCTCACTCCGGTCGTGCAATCGACAGTTTCGCTTACCGTCGGCTCCAACGGTTCCGCGACGCAAAACGGTAATACGGTGACAGGTTCGGTCGATATTGGCTGGCTTGGTCCAACTCTGGACAACCTGGCCATCAGCGAGCCTCCAGCAGATTTTACCATCTTCGTCGTAATCAATACGGAAGGCACAGAGAACGGCCAGTGCTGCTACGGCGGCTACCATACGGCGATCACCGACAATAGCGGCAACGTCCATATGTATGCCTTCGCGGATACCGACGCGTCCGCGGGCAGCGCCTTCACCAATTTTGTCGCGTACAGCCATGAGATGGAAGAGTGGGCCAATAACCCGATTCTCGTCAATACCGTGCCTTCGTGGGAATCGCCTCTCGCCCCTCAGTACGGATGCAGCAACGCCTTAGAGGTGGGCGATCCTCTGGCCGGCTACGGGTTCACCGTGAATGGCTATACTGTGCAGGACGAGGCTTTCTTCTCCTGGTTTACCAAGTCGTATTCGTCGCTGGGCTACCAGGGGCAATTCGATTACCAGGCGCGTTTCTCCGGTCCGGCCCCGGATTGCAATGGAAATCCCCCGCCGACGCCTACACCGGGTCAGCCAACACCAACGCCGACGCCGGGGCGTACTCCAACGCCGACGCCTACGAGCACGCCAATCCCAACTCCGACAGCCAGCGCGACGCCTCCAGGTGGCAGCGCCTGCGCGGTTAGCTATGTCGTGCAGAATCAATGGCCCGGTGGCTTCACGGCCAGTCTCACGATTACCAACACGGGATCGACCGCGCTCAATAGCTGGACGCTAACCTTCACTTTCCCCGGCAGCCAGCAGATCAGCCAGCTATGGAACGGCAACGTCTCGCAGAGCGGCGCGAGCGTGACTATCACCAACGTTTCTTACAACGGCCAGGTGCCGGCGGGGTCGGCGGTCAATCCCTCTCCCGGCTTCAACGGCTCCTGGAATGGTAGCAATCCCAATCCCACTTCCTTTAAACTGAATGGAGTTGCTTGCAGTATCTCTTAGTGCGGCCAACGGCGTAGGACCTTTGCTGTATGCCGTTTCCCCAGGGTCCAAATGCCTCCTTGATGAGAGCAGGTTTGTCCTCTCTCATCAAGGAGACATCGTTGAAAGCGGCTTGCAGTCTGCTCCAAACCTCCGACATAATTTGTGATTTTCGATGGAATAGTTCTTTTACGAGCGCGGGTAAGGAGTTGCGCTGCTCGGTACGGAGATACTCACTGGCTGGTCGAATTTACTAAAATTCAACTGGCCCTTCACGTCTACCGGCACGGAACTCGAACCACTCGTCTGTAAACCGGCTCCCTGCGCGAGCGCCTCTTTATCGATCTGGGTGCTTGCATCAACGCTCATCCGATAGAGATAGGAGGTCGCAGGATCGATCCAGAGATCCACCGTACCATTTGTGATCCGATTCTGGTTACTCTGCCACTGGGACGGGAGCATCCCGTTCAATTGCGAACTTAGCGTGCTCATTTCCTGCGGAGTAAGAGTAGCTGTAATATGATCCAGTTTCTTACTATTGACGGTTTCCAGCCCTTTATCTTGCAATCTGGCATCTTGCATAGCAGAGAGAAGTTGACCCATACTCTTTGGCAATCCCTGAGAGAGATATTGCTGGGTATTGCCAGGCAGGTTACTGACGCTTGTCTGGTACCACGGGCCCGTTCCTCTCTGAGCATAGACAGTCTGTCCCGTGCTTACGATAGTGGCATGGTAATTAGGACTACTCGACAGATCGATCTTCGTCTCGTTAGAACGCGCAGCATCAGCCGTCCCGTTGACACTATACGTGAGACTGCTGCTACCGGCATGAACAACCTCAGATGATGTAAGATCAGCATGAAGCGAGTTGAGTTTGATCATCGCATCTGCGCTCTTCTTGATCGTCTGCGATGGTGAATTCGCTGCGCTTACGGTAGCACCACCGAGGCTGAACACACAAAGCGTCGCCATTATACCGGTAAGTATCAAGCCCTTCATCACTTTTCTTAACATTCAAACTGCCTTTCGTTAAGTAGAGCAACAGTAAACTACTATTTATAGATACGTTTCTCTTTCATAAACATATACTCATGTATATACGAACTTACTCTCTTTTAAAGAGCCAGTTCTCGCTTTCTCACGAGATTTATTGTTTCTCGATTTTGGCGAGCACTGGCTCTCCTTTTGTCTTCTTTTCGGGACCTCACAAAAGCTTTGTGAAGTCGAGCAACGGCCGTTGCTCTTCTTTCATCGGCGTATTATACTAGAGCCGAGTTTATATGGCCTGGATGAGAAAATCTCATCTCTCCGGCCAGGAACGAGGGAAACGAGTGTTAAAGTTTAAGAAGAGCATAACAAGATGGTGGCATATGCTGGCCCTGGGGATCACGGCTGTGCTGGGCCTGGCCGTGCGCCTGTATGGCCTGGATTGGGATAATATGCTGTCCCGCTATCAGTGGCTCGCGCATCTCTACGGACCAGGTTCGGCCCAGGGCACGAATTTTCACCCCGACGAGCGGCAGATTATGTATCAGGTGGTGAAGTTAAGCTGGCCGACAAGCTGGGCGCAGTTTTTTGACGAAGCCCATTCGCCGCTCAATCCACACTTTTTTGCCTACGGCAACTTTCCGCTCTATCTCCTGGCAAGCATCGGCAATCTTCTTTCGCATATTTCTCCCACGCTGGCGGACTTCGCCCACTTGACGCTGACCGGGCGGGCGCTTAACGCGCTATTCGACACCGGCACGATTCTGCTTACCGCCTGGCTGGCGCTGCTGTTGACACCCGATCCCACGCCTGGGCGCAGGCGCGCGTGGTCGGTGGCTCTGCTGGCCGCCGCCTGCGTGGCCTTTACGCCCTTTGAGGTGCAGCAGGCGCACTTCTATACGGTTGATACACTCCTGCTCTTTTTCGTGGTGCTGGCGGTGCTGGCCTGCGTGAAGCTGATACGGACGGAGAAGCCGGTGCGCTGGTCGCTGATGGTAGGGCTGGGCTATGGCCTGGCGCTGGCTACCAAGACGAGCGCGGCTCCCCTGGCGCTGCCGCTGCTGGTGGCGCTGGTCCTGCGCTGGTATCACCGGCGCGATTTCTGGGAATTCTTCATTCCTCTCATCTATGCCGGCTGCGCAACTATCCTGGTCTTTGTCGTGGCTATGCCCTACGCCCTGCTCGACTTCAACGAATTCTGGTCGCAGGTCTCATACCAGGGCGATCTCGCGCGCGGCCTGATCGATCTGCCCTACACGCGCCAGTTCGCCGGAACGATCCCTGTGGTCTACGAAGTGCAAAACATGGTGCTCTGGGGCATGGGTCTGCTGCTGGGCGTGGCCGCGCTGGCCGGCCTGCTCTGGCTCTGCTGGAAGCTCTGGCGGCACGAAATGGCAAGCTGGCTGGTACCGCTCTCCTGGGTTCTGGTCTATGGAGGCATTAACTGTACCTTCTTCACCAAGTATATGCGCTATATGCTGCCGGTCTACCCGTTCCTGGTGTTGATGGGCGCTTGTATGCTGATCTCGCTGGCCACACTCGATACTACAAACTGGCGCATGAACTGGGCACGATATGCCAGGGTTGGCTCGTATGTCCTGATCGGCCTGGTGCTGGCCGGCACGCTCTTCCAATGCCTGGCCCTGGACAACGTGTACAGTCAGCCCAATACGCGCATCTTGCTCTCGAACTGGATCTATACTCATCTCAAGCCCGGCACGGTGCTGACCTACGAGCAGTGGGACGATGCCATGCCCGTCGCAACCCCCGGACACGATCCCTCGATCTATCCGCAGGCGACCTACACCGCCGGCGGCCAGACCAGCACGGGCCTGCCGCTCTACGACGACGACACGGTTGCCAAAGCCCAGACCATCGCGACTATTCTGATGCAGGCTGGCGCGATCACCATGCCCACCGACCGCCTGGATAAATCGATCCCGCGCCTGCCCGAACGCTACCCTCTGACGATCCACTATTATAACTTGCTCTTCAGCGGCCAGCTTGGCTTCCACCTGGCCGCGCAGTTTGTGGTACGCCCCAGCTTCCTGGGCATTACGCTCGACGATAGCGGCTCCGACGAAAGCTACACAGTCTTTGATCATCCCGACGCCCGCGTCTACGTGCGCGATAATCCGTTCCCGTTCCAGAACGCGGCCCAGATAGAGGCAAAGCTCCTGCAAGGCGTGCAGCTTCCTCCGCCCAATCCAGAGCAGACGAGCATGCAAAAGTCGCCGTTGCGCAGCCTACAGTTACCGACCAGCCATCAGGCCGCGCCACCATCTACGCCGCAGCTTCCTGCGCAGAGTCCGGTCAACTCCTGGCCGCTCCCGCTCCTCTTCGGCTGGCTGGCTCTGGCCCTTCTACTGCGTATGACCTTAGCGGGGAAGGGGGGAAAACCGGAGCCTCCGGCTCCTTAACGCTTGCCTGCTCGTGGTCCCGTGTGGAGAGCCGCGAGTTTGCCTCCGGCTCCTCGTGGTCCCGCGTGTCATACGCGAAGCGCGGAGGGCGTGTGCTTATAGCTCAACTGCAAAATTGGTAGGACGGGCTATCACCAATGCGATAGAAGACACTCTCAAAGAGTATCCATACCGAGGTATGCAACGGGTCTGTACAGCCTGAGCCTGCTGTAACAAGAACCTTGGTCGAATCGTAGTGGCCCGTTACACAATTATGGCCAGCATCCTGAAACAGTTTGTTACCACCATCCCAGAGCTCTATATACAGGGTACAGACCCATGGCCCCAATGGGGCCTGGTTGACGTACACATCAGGATAGATGATCGTTCCGTCGGTCCCGCGGTCGCTGATACACACGCCCATCTCGAACGAATTATTCGGACCCCCAGAATGCTCCGCACATCCACCTGTAGCCAACGGTATAGCAGCAGATGTTGAAACTACCGCCCTGGCATGCCTTGCGGAGGTAATACTGAGAGCCGATGCTACTCCTCCAGTCAATCCAAAGGTAAACAGTGTGGTCATAAGTGAGAGAAATACGAACGACACTATTATTCTTTTCTGCATGATCTACATTCCTTTTTCTTCTGCTCCTTTTCATACCAGGAGCACTCCATGAGGAGCAGCCCCCGCCAGTACAGAAACGCATTCCTTGACTCGCGCGCTGGTCCTCAAACGTCCAGGATCGTCCCTGCTTCTAATACAGAGTTCTCGATGGATTGCTCATTGACGGTCGCATGAACAGGTTCATTCCATTACTACTATGGTAGCTCATCCCTTTCACAGATCGGCTGTGCATTTTTGTCATTTATCGAGGTATCTCACCTGGAACTTCAATCTATGGGGCTCCGAAAAACAGTAACAAGAAATCACTCCCGAACCGCCTGGTTGGGGGAACCGAATGAGACAGCGCGGAGACCATTTGAGGAGAGAACAGACGTTTGCTACCCGTCAGTTCGTTGCGCAATTTGTGGGCATGTAAGCTTGCCTCCGGCTCCAGCCCTCTCCACACCCATTTTTTGATGGAACTGCTATAACTGCTCTACTTCAGCCAGCGAGGGCAGCGAGGCGATGCCGCCGTAGCGCGTGCAGCTAAGGCCCGCCGCCCTGTTCGCGAACTCGCCTAATGCTTGCAGTGTATGCGGGGGCAGCGCGGCCAGTTGCGACGCGTCCGGCCAGTTCTGCTGCGTGAGCTTGTAGAGAAGCGCTCCCATAAACGCGTCGCCCGCGCCCGTGGTATCGAGCACGCGGCGCGGCGGGCCAACCACTTCGACGCAATGCTGCCCGGCGAGCAGCAAAGCCCCCAGCGGGCCACGCGTGATGACGACCAGGGAAGGCCCGCGAGAAAGCAGCTTCTGTCCGAGTTCGCGCAGGCGCGGGCCATCAGCCGCATCGAGCGGCTCAGTGAGCGCAGAATCGAGATAGTGCGCCTCTTCCGCGCTGAACTTGAGCAGGTCCACGCGCTCGACAACCTGCGCGAGCAGCGCGCGAATCTCATCCTGCGAGGTCCAGAGCAGCGGGCGCACGTTGACATCGAAGGAGACTGGCAGCCCGCGCAGGTGTGCCTGCTCCAATGCCGCCAGCGTGGCGGAACGCGCAGGCTCGCTCGCGAGCAACACAGAGCCAGCGTGACAGAGTGTCACATCCTGCCAGGCTTCCCGCGTCAGATCGCTCGCCGCCAGCAGCGTATCGGCGGTCCCTTGCCGGTAGAAAGTAAACTCGGGCCGCCCATCCCCTTGCAGCGTCACCAGCGCGAGGGTCGTATTGCCCTGAGATGTCACAGGAACAAAACGCGTATCGACCCCATTCTCCTGCAACGTGCGCAGCAGCAGCTTGCCGAAGCCATCCTCGCTCAGCTTGCCCACGAAGCGGGCCGCGCCACCCAGGCGCGCCAGCGCCACCGCCGCGTTAGCCACCGCCCCGCCCGGATGCGGCTGATAGCATATCACACCGTCCAGGCCAGGAAGATGAGGGATGAAGTCGATCAGCATTTCGCCAACAAAGAGCGCGCACGTCATAAACTAAAGCGTTTTAATAGCATTCAGCGCTTCAGCAATATGCTTCTGCGCATGGAACATATCGTTGAAGACATGCCGGACGATGCCCTGCTTGTCGATCACG
>Ga0070737_10005877_pt1 | contig 11509 bp, 10 predicted proteins | sample Coa_R1_10_FD_66438 | JGI IMG/M metagenome (GOLD analysis project Ga0070737, IMG submission 66438) | Surface soil microbial communities from Centralia Pennsylvania, which are recovering from an underground coalmine fire - Coalmine... | ecosystem: Environmental > Terrestrial > Soil > Unclassified...
CCATCCCGGGTTCGACTGCTCCGGCCTGGTCCAGGCCGCCTGGGCGGCCGCCGGCGTGGCGATCCCGCGTGACACGTACGAGCAGTGGGCCGCGCTGCCGCACATCTCCATGTCGGACCTCCAGCCGGGTGACCTGATCTACTACAACGGCGTCGGCCACGTCGCCATGTACGTCGGTAACGGTTACATCATCGACGCGCCGCAAACGGGGTACACGGTGGAGAAGATCCCCATGGACACCGCGTGGTACGCGCAGAACGTCGACGGCGCGGTACGCCCGTAAGCCGTAAAGCGCAGCCCCGGCCGCCAGCGCTCCGCGCGCCCCGCATAGCGCCCCCTACACTGGGGGGCGCTATGCGCCGAACGCTGATCGTCACCAACGACTTCCCGCCCCGGCAGGGCGGCATCCAGTCGTTCGTGCACTCGCTCGCCCTGCGGCTGCCCGCGGGCAGCCTCACCGTGTACGCGCCGCGGTGGGACGGCGCGGACGAGTTCGACAGGCGCCAGCCGTTCGAAGTGATAAGGCACCCGACGTCGCTCATGCTCCCGGTGCCCGCGGTCACCCGCCGCGCCGTCGCCATCGCGAAAGGTCGCGGTGCCGAGGCGGTGGTCTTCGGCGCCGCTGCCCCGCTCGCCCTGATCGCACCCGCCCTCCGCCGCGCGGGCGTGGCCAGGGCCGTCGCGATCACCCACGGGCACGAGGCGGGCTGGGCGGCGCTGCCCGGCGCGCGGACCCTGCTGCGCCGCATCGGCGACGAGACCGATGTGGTCACCTACCTGGGGGAGTACTTCCGCGCCCGGCTGTCCCGCGCGCTCTCGCCGGACGCGGCGTCCCGCATGGTCCGCCTGACACCGGGAGTGGACACGGCGCGCTTCAGGCCCGATCCCGGCGCGGGGGCCGCGATCAGGCAGCGCTACGGCCTGGCCGACCGCCCCGTGGTGGTCTGCGTGTCCCGCCTGGTCCGGCGCAAGGGCCAGGACACGCTGCTGCGGGCCTGGCCGCGCGTGCAAGAGGAGGTCCCCGGCGCCGCTCTCCTGATCGTCGGCGGCGGTCCCTACGCCGCCGCTCTCCATGCCTATGCCGAACGTATGCGGCTGACTCCCTCCGTCCGCTTCACCGGCCCGGTCCCGGCGGCCGAACTTCCCGCGCACTACGCGGCCGGCGACGTCTTCGCCATGCCGTGCCGGACCAGGCGCGGCGGACTCGACGTCGAAGGCCTCGGCATCGTCTACCTGGAAGCGTCGGCCACCGGGCTGCCGGTGGTCGGCGGTGACTCCGGCGGCGCGCCGGACGCGATCATGGAAGGGGAGACCGGCTACGTCGTTCCCGGCCGGGACACGGACGCGCTGGCCAGACGGCTCGTCGCGCTGCTGGCCGACCCGGCCGTCGCCCGCGCGATGGGGGAGAAGGGCCGGGCCTGGGTGGAACGCGAGTGGACCTGGGACCTCGCCGCGGCCCGCCTGCGCGCCCTCATCGACGCCGAGGGATAGCCGAGGGATAACCGACGCCTAGGAATAGAGGGCCTCGATCTCGCTGGCGAACTCCTTGGCGAGCACGGCACGGCGGATGCCCAGCTTGGCGGACAGGTGCCCCTGCTCCTGGGTGAAGTCGGCGTCCAGGACGCGGAACTTGCGGATCGACTCCGCGCGGGAGACCGCCTTGTTGGCGTCGTCGACCGCGTGCTGCACGGACGCGAGCAGGTCCGGGTCGTTCTTCAGGTCGGCGACGGTCGCGCCGGCCGGCTTGCCGTGCCGTTCCTTCCACGGCCCGAACGCCTCGGGGTCGATCGTGATCAGCGCGCCGATGAACGGGCGGCCGTCGCCGACGACCATGCACTGGCCGATGATCAGGTGGCTGCGGAGCCGGTCCTCCAGCAGCGCCGGAGAGACGTTCTTGCCGCCGGCGGTGACGATCATCTCCTTCTTCCGGCCGGTGATCGTGAGGAACCCCTCGTCGTCGAGTTCGCCGATGTCGCCGCTGCGGTACCAGCCGTCCGCGGTGAACGCCTCCGAGGTCGCCTCGTCGTTGTGCCAGTAGCCGGGGAAGACCGTCTTGCCGCGGACCAGTATCTCGCCGTCGTCGTCGATGCGGACAGCGACCCCTGGAAGCGGCAGCCCGACGGTGCCGATCTTCTGCCGGTCCGGCCGGTTCACGCTGACTGGCGCGCTCGTCTCGGTGAGCCCGTAGCCCTCGAGTACGGTGACGCCGGCGCCGCGGAAGAAGTGCCCGAGCCGCTCGGCCAGCGCCGCGCCGCCGGAGACCGCGAACTGTGCCCGGCCGCCGAGCGCGGCGCGCATCTTGGCGTAGACGAGCCTGTCGTACAGGGCGTGCTCGGCCCGCAGCCCCAGGGCGGGGCCGCGGGGGGAGTCCAGCGCCCGGCTGAAGGCGACGGCGACCTGCGCGGCGCGCGCGAAGATCCTGCCCTTGGCCTTGCCCTCGCCGATCGCCCGCTGCTCGGCGCCGTTGTAGACCTTCTCGAAGACCCGCGGCACGGCGAGCACGAAAGAGGGCTTGAAAGAAGCCAGGTCGGGCAGGAGGCCGGCCATGTCCTGGCAGTGCCCGAGCACGACGCCGGCCTCCAGGCAGCCGACCTCGATGATCCGCGCGAAGACGTGCGCGAGCGGGAGGAACAGCAGCGTGCTCGGGTCCGGCGTGGTGTGGATGGCGGCGAGCGGCCCCATGAACGCGTTGCGCACGACGGCGAGCAGGTTCTCGTGGGTGAGCTGGCAGCCCTTCGGGCGGCCGGTGGTACCCGACGTGTAGATGACGGTGGCGAGATCCGCGGCCTTTGCCGCCGTGGCCCGCTCGGCGATGGTCTCGTCGCTGACGCCGGTGCCGCCCGCGGCCAGCTTGCCCAGGTCCGGGCTGATCCGCCAGATGTGCTCGAGCGCCGGCAGCCGGCCGGCCGCCCCGGCGATCATCTGCTCGAACGCGTCGGTCTCCACGATGACGGCGCGGGCGCCGGAGTCCGCCAGGATCCACTCGGCCTGCTCGGCCGAAGAGGTCTCGTAGATGGGCACCACGACCGCGCCGGCCGTCCAGAGCGCGTAGTCGGCCAGCGTCCACTCATATCTGGTGCGCGACATGACCGCCACCCGGTCGCCCGGGGCGATGCCGGCCGCGACCAGCCCCTTGGCCAGCCCGAACACTTCGTCCTTGAACTGGGCAGTGGTGATGTCCTCCCAGGCGCCGCCCGCGGCCTTGCGGCGCAGCGCGACGGCTCGCGGCTGCTCCGCCGCGCGGCGGGTGACCATGTCGGCCAGGTTCTCCGCCGCCGGGATCTCCGCCAGCGCCGGAATGCTGTACTCGCGCACGACTTCTCCTCTTCGCCACCCGCCAATGGACGACGGCGACACCAAGCCTAACCAAGAGCGCGGATCAGTTTATGTTGATCTCATGCGAGTCCACGTGGTAAGCGACGTGCACGGTGCCGCCGACGCGCTGGCCGCCGCCTCAGACGGCGCGGACATGCTGATCTGCCTGGGTGACATGCTGCTCTTCCTTGACTACGCGGACCACACGCAAGGGATATTCGCCGAACTCTACGGGGCCGAGCATGCCAGGGAGTACATCGACCTGCGCACGGCGCGCCGGTTCGACGAGGCCAGGCGGCTGACGGCGGGCATCGCGGCGCGGCTGGCGGCCGACCGCGGGACCGACCTGCGGACGCTGACCGAGCGGGCGATCAGGCGGCAGTACGCCGCGCTGTTCGGCGCGCTGGCCGAGCCCGCCTACCTGACCTACGGCAACGTGGACGTGCCGCGGATGTGGAACGGGTACCTGAAGCCGGGCCACCACGTCATCGACGGCGGCCGCGCCGAGGTGGGCGGCTTCACGTTCGGCTTCGCCGGCGCCGGGCTGATCTCCCCCTACCGGACGCCGAACGAGATCCCCGAGCCCGAGTTCGCCGCCAAGCTGGATGCCGTCGGGGCGGTCGACGTGCTGTGCACGCACATCCCGCCGGCCGTGCCGGAACTGCTCTACGACACGGTAGCCCGGCGGATGGAAACCGGCAGTACCGCGCTGCTCGACGTGATCAGGCGGACGCAGCCGAGGTACGCGCTCTTCGGGCACGTGCACAACCCGCTCGTGCGGCGGGTGCGGATCGGGCGCACCGAGTGCATCAACGTCGGCCATTTCCGGGCAACGCGGACGCCGTATGTGGTGGAGCTCTCGCGGTAGCGTTACAGGTATGAGCGAGCCAGCACGTGACCCTATCGGCGATTTCCAGCGGTGGCTGATGAGGGCCGGGGCGCGCAGCCTTGGCCGTGATGTCGCGGAGAAGGTCAAGTCCACGCTCGGCGGCGGCGCGAAACACGCTGACGTCTGGGAGACCGCGACGACCGAGGCGCCCGGGGACGAGCCGCCGGAGTGCCAGTGGTGCCCGATCTGCCGGGCCGCCCGCAGGTACCGGGACTCGGGCGGTAGCAGCGCGGGGCTGGGCTCGCAGCTGGCGGGCGTGGGCGACACGCTTGCGGGGTTCGCGCAGGACGCGTTCAGCCTGTTCGAGGCCGCCATGCGGACCCAGCAGCGCCCGGCGAACCGCCCCAGCTCGCCGCGGACACCGGGCGACGGCGGTCCCGGTCAGGGCCAGAATTCAGACCACGGCACCGTCGTCGGGCCCGGAGTCGCGTGGCCCACCGTTGTCCATCCGGAACACGAGGACGGCGAAGCCGCCCACGAAGGCGGCCACCGCGAGGAAGGCGGCGAGCCCGGAGACATTCCAGCCGACAGCGGTGGCGATGAGCAGGTAGAGGGGCCCGCCGAATAGCGCGAGCCACGCGCCCTTGGTCACCGGGTCCAGCTTGGGCAGGGGCGGAGGCGGCGGCGGGACGTAGTGTTCGTCCGCGCTGCCATCCGGTGCCGGCGCCTCGCGCGGCCCGTATCCGGTGCCGAGCCGCGGCCACGGCTGCTCCGGCGTCGCGGGCAGCCCGGACGGGCTGGCCGGCGGCTCCGCGGGAAGGACGTCGGGCACTGTCGGCGTGACGTGGACAGGCCCGGCCAGGTCCTCGCTCTCCGGCCAGGGCACGGCGCCGTCCGCGGCGGTGGGCACGGGCGCGTCGAACCGCGCGATGAGGTCCAGCCACGCGGCCTCCTCGCCGTCATCGCGTCCGTTCTCTCTGGTGCCGCCGGGCACGTCCCCCTCAGACACTGTGCTGTCCTTATACCCTCTTCTCCGCCGCACTGTGCTTCTTGATGAACGCCAGCGTGCCCTCGAAGATTGCCGGCGCGTCATTGTCCAGCGTGGCCACATGGTAACTGTCGGCCAGCGTGCGCACCTCGGCCGTGGGCAGCTTAGCTTGCAGCAGCCGCATGCTGGCGGGACCGACCACATGGTCGACCGCGGACCGGTACACCAGGACGGGCTGGGTGACCTCGGGCAGGTGCCGCGCTGTGAGCTTCCAGAGCGCGGGCAGCGTCGCCGCGGCCTTGACCGGGACCCGGCTGTAGCCGCCCTCATCGCCGCCGGGCTTCTTGATGTCGCCCGCGATGCCGGGCAGCGACGGCACGATGTGCTTGAGGACGGGGGCCAGCAGGAAGAGCCGGGTGTCCGGCGCCAGCGAGGGGTTCACCACGACCAGGCCGCTGACCCGCGTGCCCTGGGTCTGCGCCAGCCGGAACGCCAGGCAGCCGCCCAGCGACAGGCCGGCCACGAAGACCTGCTCGCACTTGCCGCTGAGCTCGGTGAAGGCGCGCTCGGCCGCGCCGTACCAGTCCTGCCACCTGGTCCGGCCCAGGTCCTGCCAGGTGGTCCCGTGCCCGGGCAGCCGCGGCGCCCGCACGGTGAGCCCGGCCGCGGCCAGGTGCTCGGCCCACGGGCGCACCGTCCGCGGGCTGCCGGTGAAGCCGTGGCAGACCAGGACGCCGACGGGTCCCGCGTCGGCGGAGAACGGTTCGGCGCCCGGCTGCACGGGAACGGCACCGGGCGCGGATGATGCAGGGGACATATCTCGCATCGTCGCACGCCGGACGGGTGCGGCGCAGCATGAGGCGGGATATGCGCTGTTTCCCCCGGGGGCTGCCTGCTGCTGGCATGGGGGCTCCCCCATCCCCCCTGGCCCCCGGTGACCCCGAACGGGGGGACTGCCCGTCCCCGTCCCCCGGGGCTCCCGAACGTGGGCTGCCCGTCCCCCGTAACCTCCCCGGGGCTCCCGAACGTGGGCTGCCCGTCCCCCGTAACCTCCCCGGGGCTCCCGAACGTGGGCTGCCCGCGTCCCCGCCCCCCGGCTCCCGCGCGGGGGAGTGCCCGCCCCTCATGGCCGCCGCGGGAAAACCGGGCCGGCGCGGCAGGGGCCATACGGCCGCAGTCGTGGGACGATGTGTAGGTGTTCTACTGGGTTGCCAAGTACACGCTGGGCGCCGCCCTCAAGATCGTGTTCCGGCCCTGGTCGCGCGGGCGAGACAACGTGCCCCGCCGCGGGCCGGTCATCCTGGCCAGCAACCACTTGTCCTTTTCCGACCACTTCTTCGGCCCGCTGCCGCTGCCGCGCAAGGTGGTATTCCTCGCCAAGGCCGAGTACTTCACCGGGCGGGGGCTCAGGGGACTGGTAAGCAAGGCATTCTTCAGCGGCGTCGGGCAGATTCCGATCGACCGCACCGGCGGGGAGGCTAGCGAGCGGGCGCTGCGGGCCGGGCTGCGGGTGCTCGCGGCCGGGAACGTCCTCGGCATCTACCCAGAGGGCACGAGGTCGCCGGACGGGCGGCTCTATAAGGGCAGGACCGGCGTGGCCCGGCTGGCCCTGGAGTCCCGCGCGCCAGTGGTGCCGTGCGCGATGATCAACACGTTCGAGTTCCTGCCTCCCGGCTCGTTCCGCCCGCACATGCGGGTCCGGCCGGGTGTCGTCTTCGGCCGGCCGCTTGAGTTCTCCCGGTACTACGGGAAGGAGTCGGACCGCGCCGTGCTGCGCGCGGTGACCGACGAGATCATGCGGGAGATCCAGCGGCTGTCCGGCCAGGAATACGTCGATATGTACGCCAAGCAGGCGAAAGATCAACTTCAGCCGCCCGTCAGCGAACCGGACTTATCGTGAATCCCGGTAGATTCCTCGTGTTATCCGGCCGTCCATTACAAGGGAGCCGCTGGCGGCTAGGCTTGGCCCATGCGAGTGGGAGTGCTTACCGGAGGCGGCGACTGCCCGGGGCTGAATGCCGTAATCCGCGCCGTGGTGCGCAGGGGGATCCAGGAGTTCGGCCTGGAGTTTGTCGGGTTCCGCGATGGCTGGCGCGGGCCGCTCGAAGCGGACACCGTGCCGCTGGACGTGCATGCGGTGCGCGGCATCTTGCCGCGCGGCGGCACGATCCTCGGCTCGTCGCGGACGAACCCGCTCAAGGAGAACGGCCCGGGCCGCAGTGGCGTCGAACGGATCAAGGACAACCTGGCGGGCCTGGGCGTGGACGCGCTCGTCGTCATCGGCGGGGAGGACACGCTGGGCGTCGCGACGCGGCTGTACGAAGAAGGCATCAACGTCGTCGGCGTGCCGAAGACCATCGACAACGACCTCGGCGCGACCGACTACACCTTCGGCTTCGACACCGCGGTGAACATCGCCATGGAGGCGATCGACCGGCTGCACACAACGGCGGAGAGTCACCACCGCGCGCTGATCGTGGAGGTCATGGGCAGGCACGCGGGCTGGATCGCGCTGCATGCGGGACTGGCCGGCGGCGCGAACGTGATCCTCATCCCGGAGCGGCCGTTCGACATGGAAAAGGTGTGCGCTTACGTCGAGCACCGGTTCCACACGCGGTACGCGCCGATCGTGGTCGTCGCGGAGGGCGCGCACCCCAAGAACGAGGACCTGTCCGTCACGACCGGGCAGCTCGACGCCTTCGGCCACGTCCGGCTCGGCGGCGTCGGGCAGCTACTCGCCGACGAGATCGAGAAGCGGACCGGCAAGGAGGCCCGCTGCACCGTGCTCGGCCATATCCAGCGCGGCGGCACTCCGACGGCCTTCGACCGGGTGCTCGCCACCCGGTTCGGCTTGCAGGCGGTGGCGGCGGTGCACGAGGAGGCGTTCGGCACGATGGTGGCGCTGCGCGGCACCGACATCATCCGGGTGCCGCTCGCCGAGGCCACCCGCGAGCTCAAGCTCGTCCCGGCCGAGCGCTACGCCGAAGCCGAGGTCTTCTTCGGCTAACCCATCGGCCAGTGCCGGCGTCCACCGCGCCTGTCTTACCCGCGGACACCTCGGCGTACAGCGCTAAGCCGGGCGCGGCCCCATGCTGACGGCTGCCCGCGCCGCCGCGGCATATGGGATCTCAATCCGGCTCCTGGAACTCAGCCGGGATGCTGTTAGTGCGTGGCGTCCAGATCCGCACGCAGCTCACTGACCGCCCGTACGACGGTCTCGAGGGCCGGTGCCTGGGTTTCCTCTGGCCGTCCGGGGCCGGCCAGCCGTTCTCGCAGACGCGGACGGGCGTCGCCGGGCCGATGCCAGCCAGCGGCGGCATCCGCTCGCGGCGGCATCCGCTTGCGGAAGGTCCGCAACGCCCACCGCACCGCACGGCAGCCCGTCGATCCCGGTGGGCGGGCCGAACACGTCGGGATACATGTCGATGCCCGCGTAGTCAGCCTCGGCGGCGAAGTCGGATCCCCCGAGGTTGCCGATGCCGGCCCAGAAACCGTTCGCGTCCGGCTCAGGCCCGGGGACCACGGCGAACCCGATCGCGGCCGTCGCGCCGGCGGCGCGCTTGGCCTCGGCGGCACGCAGCGGGCCCCGCACGAGCGCCTCCCGGGCGCCGGGGAAAGGCGCCGTCCGCCGCGGCCGGAATGCCCGCCAGATTCGCCTCCGCGCTGACCTGCACCGCCGCGAGCCGGCTCCCGTGCTCCGCGACGACCCGCTCCACGAACGAAGCCCACGCCGTCACGTTGCCGGCCGGGTCGCGGTAGCACAGCACGAGGTCCCGCGGCAGGCCCTGCGCCGCGTACCCCGCGGCCTGCGCCGCGCCGCCCGGGCGCCATCGGCCCCGGGCCAGTTCACCTACATCCTCGGCATGAGCGGGGGCCGTCGCCCTGAGGCTCCGCCGCCGCCCGCCCGATCGTCTCGTAGTCATCCGGCGGCCCGGCCGCGAGCCCGTCCGGAGATCCGGCCAGCCCGAGCCGGAACAAGCCGAACGCCGGGGGAGCCACCATAGCCGAACGCCGGGGGAGCCACCATAGCCGAACGCCAGGGGAGCCACCATAGCCGAACGCTGGCGGCTATTCCGGGCTCAGCCGGAACGCTGTCACTGTCCCCGTTACGCAAGGCGGATGCGTCTTCGCCGGGGGCCGGGGGCGCACGTCCGGGCGACTTCGCGTGATAAGGCGCGGCGTTCCCGGCACTCCCGCGCCCGTTTTGAGTAAATTGCCTGAATCTCAGGTTGAAGGCCGATTGCGCCCGCCATGATCATGTAAGTTTTTAGCCCTATAGCCAATTTTTCCTTCATGATGAATATTTTTTCGATATCAAATCGATGACCTAAGGTCGTGGGCCGCCTCTGGTCAGCCTCACATTGCGCACGGGCCTCAGGAGCCGCTAAAGGAGCACGCCCGGCGCTCAAGGGCACCCGGTGAAGGACGAACGACTCGATCGCGAACCGAGGGGGCTCGAGGGGTCGCGAACCGAGGGGGCTTGAGGAGGCCGCGGACCGGCCGGGCACGAGGACGCCGGGCTTGAGGAGGCCGGGCTTGAGGAGGCCGCGGACCGGCCGGGCACGAGGACGCCGGGCTGAGATCCGGTGCCGTTCCGCCATGCGATAGAGCCTCACGCCGCCGCCGACACCGCCGACACCGCCGTCGCCGCCGACACTGACACCGCCGCCGGCATCGACACCGCCGCCGGCAGCCTCGCGCCGCCGCCCGGGCGCCGAGCGGCCCCGGATAACCCCTTGCGCGCGTCGGCCATAGGCGTATACTCGCTTACGAGTACTTATCTGCGAGTCCTCGGATACGAAGACTCGCAGGCGAATGGGCCGTTGAGCGAGAGGCGCGGCAAGATGGCGAAGCGGCGAAAGGTGGGCAACCTACTTGCGCTCGCGTTGCTGTCGTTGCTGGCGCAGCGGCCGATGTACCCGTACGAGATGGCGCAGACGCTGCGGGCGCGCGGCAAGGACAAGACCATCAAGATCAACTGGGGCTCGCTCTACACCGTCGTGCGCAACCTCCGCAAGTACGGCTTCATCGAGGAAGCCGGCACCGACCGGGAGGGCAGGCAGCCCGAGCGGACCATCTATCAGATCACCGAGCAGGGCATGGCCGAGCTGCGCGACTGGCTGCGTGAACTGCTCAGCGTCCCGGAGGAGCCGCAGTCGCCCTTCGCGGCCGCGCTCTCCGAGGGCGGCATCCTGCCGCCCGCCGAGGTGGTCGAGCTGCTCACCAAGCGGCTGACGACCCTGGACAAGCTCAACACCGCGCACGCGGCGGACCTGAAGCTGTGGACCGAGCGGCTGCCGAGGGTTTTCCTCGTCGAGGCGGAGTACCAGCTCGCGATGCGCGTGGCCGAGGCGAACTGGGTGCGCGGCCTGCTCAAGGAGATCGCCGAGGGCACCATCAGCGGCCTCGACGCCTGGCGGCGGGGACACGAGACCGGCCAGCTACCCGAAGAGTTCGCAGAACTCGATGAGCTGGCGAAGCAAGGATGGCCGGAACGCGAAGGAGACGAGCCGGTGAACGACGCGTAACAGACGACCCCGGCCTGGTGCGGCAACACCAGTAAGGCCGGGGTCGCTACCTCATCACCAGTCCCGCGGTTAAACGGAATCCGGCGTGTCATGAGGCCCGGTCATCATCCTAGCCGGACTCCTCTTCGCGGGCTGATCGCAGCGACCAGACACAAAGCGACCAGACACAAGAGGGGCTATCAGCATGTACTCCATCGAGGCTCGCGGCCTCGTCAAGACCTACCCCCTGCCCGGCAAGGCGCCGGGCAGGGCCAAGGGCGGCCGCCTCAGGGCGCTCGACGGCATGAACCTCAGCGTCCCCGCCGGAACGGTCTTCGCCCTCCTCGGCCCGAACGGCGCCGGCAAGACCACCACGGTCAAGGTCCTCACCTCGCTGGCCGTCCCGGACGCGGGCACGGCGACCATCGAGGGCATCGACATCCTCGCCAGCCCCGCGAAGGCGCGGCGCAAGATCGGCGTCGTCGCGCAGCGCTCCGGCGCCGATCCGACGGCCACCGGCCGGGAGAACCTGATCCTGCAAGGCCGCCTCTACGGCCTCGGCACCAAGACGGCGAAGCGCAGGGCCGGCGAACTTCTGGAGCGGTTCCAGCTCACCGACGCCGCCAGGCGCTTCGTCCGCACCTACTCCGGCGGCATGCAGCGCCGCCTCGACATCGCGCTCGGCCTGGTCCACCGCCCGGCGGTGCTGTTCCTGGACGAGCCGACCACGGGCCTGGACCCGGAGTCGAGGACGGCGATGTGGCAGGAGATCAGCCGGCTCGCCGCCGTGGACAAGGTGACCGTGCTGCTCACCACCCACTACCTGGAGGAAGCCGACCGGCTGGCGGACCGCGTCGCCATCGTCGACAA
>Ga0070737_10005878_pt1 | contig 11505 bp, 6 predicted proteins | sample Coa_R1_10_FD_66438 | JGI IMG/M metagenome (GOLD analysis project Ga0070737, IMG submission 66438) | Surface soil microbial communities from Centralia Pennsylvania, which are recovering from an underground coalmine fire - Coalmine... | ecosystem: Environmental > Terrestrial > Soil > Unclassified ...
GGCCGCATCCGCGCTGATGATTCGCAGCTCGGACCTAAATCCCGTCCTGGCCACCGGCCTCACTGACAATCGCAAGGCTCCCACCCCGGTGATGGCCCTGCTGCGCCAACCCGCGATTGCGGCGCTGTTCGTCGCCGTGGCGCTTTTCCATTTCGCCAATGCTCCCATCCTCCCGGCAGTCGCCCTGTATGTGAAGCGGCTTGGCGGGTCGAGTGTGCTGATGGCCGCCACCGTTCTCACCGCGCAGTCCGTCATGGTGCCGGTGGCTTTTCTCGCCGGGCGCCTGGTCGATTCCTGGGGACGCAAGCCGGTGATGAGCGTTGCCTTTTGGGTGCTACCGCTGCGAATCCTAAGCTATAGCTTTGTGCATAGCCCGGCGGCGCTGGTGGTGCTGCAGTTGCTGGATGGCGTCGGAGCGGGCATTTACGGCGTGGCGATCCTCTCCATGGCGGCTGATCTCACCCGCGGCCAAGGCGGATTCAACACGCTGACGGGACTCTTCGCAACCGCCGTCTCCGTCGGGGGTGTATTGGGGCCGCTGTTGACCGGCGTTCTCATCCAGCGCCTGGGTTTTGTCGCGATGTTTGTTCTTTTTGCCGCACTGGCGGCCGGCGGGGCCATCTGGTTTCAGGTGATGGTGCCGGAAACATCCGGTTCAGCAGCCGGTTTTCCGCAGGCGATCGCCGCCGGAGTCACATCACCGCCGGAGTGCTGATTCCCATCACCGCGAGCACGCGCAGCAATTCGCGCCGGACCACGGCGGTCGTCGCCAGCAAAAAGTTCTTCCGGTCCGGATCGGGCTCCGTGAGAATGTGGTGGCGATGGTAAAAATTGTTGAACTGCTGGGCGAGCTGAAAAGCGTGTTTAGCGGCAAAGGCCGGCTCGGTCGTGGCAATGCACTGCTGGACGACGTAAGACGTCTTACCCGCCAGCAGCCATAGCTCCCAAATTTCCGTGCCGCTGGCGTCCGCAAAGTGCCGCGCGTAGTCAACCTCTGCGGCCAGTGCCTGCTCAGGGTCAACTCCTGCCTTGCGGAAGATATTCGTCGCGCGCACCACGGCGTATTGCGCGTAGGGGCCGGTTTCGCCTTCGAAGGCCAGCGCTTCCTTGAAGTCGAAGGCGATCACCGATTGCTTGGTGAACTTCAGCATGAAGTAGCGCAGCGCGCCAATGGCGATCTGCGTGGCAATGCCGGTGCGCTCGGCCTCGTCCAGCTCGGCATGGCGGCTGTCCACCTCCTTCTTCGCCGCGGCGATCAGGGCGTCCAGCAGATCGTCGGCCTTGACCCCGAAACCCTTACGTCCGGATACCTCAATGTAGGACTTGCCGCGATCTTCCTCCTTGACGTCGTAGCCCAGCTCCAGCGCGCAGCGTGGCGTTAGCGCCACCATTTCGTAAGAAAAGTGCGTGTAGTGCGCCGCTTGTTCGCGGTAGCCGAGCAGGCGCAGCGCCTCGATCACCGTGTTCTGGGGATCGGACTGCCGCGAATCGATCACGTTGTAGATGGCCGCCACGCCGCCGAAATGAGGGTGGTCCGGTTCGCCGCGCTGGGCAGAAATCCACACCTCATGCCGATTGGGATACTGGTAAAACCGCCGATAACCGAAGTCGCGCCCCAGCAGCCCGAACTTCCACAGGTGATAAGCAATGTCCTTGCCCACGTAGCCCACGGTGCCGTTGGAGCGGACGATGACCTTGGCATCTTCGTCAGGACCAGCTTTTTCAGCATCAACGTCTGCCGTCTCAGAATCCTGTGAATGCCCTACCCAAGCCGGTTTTGCTTGGGTGGGTTGCGATGAACGAGACGAATCCGTGTTCTTCGGTCTCGTCATCACCCAGCATCCCTTGTTTTTCCCTTCGGTTTCGAAATAGAGCACACCCTTCTGTTTCAGCAGCTCGAAGGCCGCCTCCCAAAAGTGCAGGTGCAGGATTTCGCTTTCGCGCGGCAGGAAGTCGTACTCGATGCCGAGCCGCTCCATGGTCTCCAGGTGGCGATGCAGGATGGCAATCGAGACCATCTCTGCAATCTCAGCCTTCTCGTTGCCCCCGCGCTCGATGGCGTGCAACGCCTCCGCGCGCAGTTTCAAGCGCTCCTTGTCCTGCTCGTACCACTGCGAGACGCGCGCGTACAGGTCCCAGCAGTAATAATCGAAGCGCGGCGTCGCTGCGATCAGTTCGGCGACTTGCTGCTTCGACTTTTTCTCCAATTCGACAAAGCCGACCACCACGTCGGCGACTTGTACCCCGGTGTTGTCGATGTAATTCTGGACATCGACAGCGTGGCCGGCGGCGCGCAGCAGGCGCACAAAGGTATCGCCCAGAATGGCGTTGCGCAGATGGCCGATATGCGCGGCCTTGTTGGGGTTGATGCTGGTATGCTCGACCAAGATTTTGCCGCTGACCTCGGCTGCGCCTTCGCCGGCATGACTTAGCTCAGGACCCAGGGTCCGCTCGTCCTTGTCCGCCTTGCCGTATCCATCGCTTGCTAGCTCCCGGGCCGCCGTCGCCCGCTCGAGCCGCACGTTGATGTATCCCGCCCCGGCCGCCTCCAGCTTCGCGAAACCCTCCGGCAACGGCATCTCGGCAACGATCTCCTCCGCGATCTTACGCGGCGGCTTGCGCAACTGCTTGGCCAGCTCAAAGCAAAGCGGCAGCGCAAACTCCCCCATCTCGACCTTGGGCGGCTGCTCGATGACCGGCTCGGGCAAGTTGAGGTTGTACTTCTCGCGCAGGAATGCACGAATATGGTGAGCGAGTCTTCTTTGTTGCTCCAGATACATGAAGTGTCGCTGTTCGTCGTTCGCCGTTCGCTCTTCGCCCTAAGCTCGGGTTCTCGGCTTCGGTCAAGACTCGTGTCACGCGAGCGAGTCCTCCTCGTTCGGGAAACAGGCCGGCAAGTCGAGTTATCTGCTTCTCTCCCGAAGCCAGGGACAAAAGAAAGAAGAAAAACCAAGCATAATCAGAATAGCAAACGGCGAGGGGCCGACCGCGGCCTTCACGTTTGACGCTCCCTGCCCGCTTACCTATGATGAAATTTCCCTTGGCTCTGCGGGTTTTCCCATGCGTATTGCCTATCTCGATTGTTTCTCCGGCATCAGCGGCGACATGTTCCTGGCCGCGCTCGTCGACGCCGGTGTGCCCTTCGAGCGGTTCGAAAAGACCGTGGCACAGATGGACCTTGGCGCCCGGCTTGAGTGCTCCCGCGTCGATCGCTCCGGTATTGCAGCAACCAAGGTGGATGTCATCGTCCACGGCGAAAAAGATATGCCGCGCGAGGAGTACTGGAAAAGCAGTGGTCAGGGGCCAGTGGCCAGTGGCCAGAATTCAGCAGCCAGCAGCCAGCAGCCAGTTGCCGGCGGTGAACTTCAGTTGAAACACCACGGCTCAGGTAGTGACGCATCCCCTGGCCACCGGCCACTGGCCACTGCTCACTCGCATGGCCGCCATCTCAGCGAAATTCTGAGGATCATCTCCGAACTTGGGATCAGCGAACGCGCCAAACAGACGGCCAGCGAGATCTTCTCAGCGCTTGGCGCGGCTGAAGCCAAGGTCCACAACGTCGGCATTGAGGACATTCACTTCCACGAAGTCGGCGCCGCCGATGCCATCGTCGATATCGTTTGTGCCGCGGTGGGCGCCGAGGCGCTGGGGGTTGAGCAGTTTCTCTGCTCGCCGCTGAACGTTGGGAGCGGAACCGTCGCCTGCGCGCACGGCACCATGCCCGTCCCCGCGCCGGGCACCCTGGAGCTGTTGAAGGACGCCCCCATCTACTCCGGCGACATCCAAAACGAACTGGTCACCCCCACCGGCGCGGCCATCGTCAAGGTGCTGGCCGCCGGCTTCGGCCCGCGCCCTATGATGACCACAGAAACGATCGGCTATGGCGCCGGCACTCGCAATTTTCCCGGCCATCCCAACGTGTTGCGCATCAGCGTCGGCGAGGCGCGGCAGCCCCTGCACACCAACGCCGCCGAAGAAGAGATCACTATTTTGGAGGCCAATCTCGACGATCTGAATCCGCAGCTCATCGGCTACATCGTCGATCTCGCCCTCGCCGAAGGCGCGCTGGATGTCTTCACCACGCCGGTGCAGATGAAGAAAAACCGCCCCGGCACGCTGCTGACCGTGCTGGCGCAACCGGAGCATGAAGAGCATCTCCGCGCCTTGTTGTTTCGCGAGAGCAGCACCCTCGGCGTGCGCACCCGTCACGAAAAGCGTTATGCCCTGCCGCGCCATTATGAAGCCGTCATCACACAGTGGGGTGAGGTGCGCATGAAAATTGCCGATAGCAACGGCGCCGTTTCCCACTTCGCCCCCGAATACGAAGATTGCAGGCGGATTGCCGCCCAGCACCACCTGCCGCTGAAGCACGTCATGCAGGAGGCCATCCGCCTCTACCTGGATCGCAAGCATGGATAATCCTGAGAAGTTCTACCTCACCACGCCCATCTACTACGTCAATGCCCGGCCGCACCTCGGGCACACCTACACCACCGTGGTGTGCGATACCATCGCCCGCCGCCAGCGCATGATGGGCCTCGACACCTGGTTCCTCACCGGCACCGACGAGCACGGCCAGAAGATCGAGCGCTCGGCCGCCGCCGCCGGCTGCTCCCCCAAAGAATTCGCCGACCGGGTCTCCGGCGAATTTCGCGCGTTGTGGGACCGCATGAAGATCACCTACGACGACTTCATCCGCACCACCGAGCCTCGCCACGTGCGCGGCGTGCAAGCCATGTTCACCCGTCTGCAGCAGCGCGGCTACATCTACAAAGGCTCGTATAGCGGGCAATATTGTGTCTTCGACGAACTCTATGTCGATGCCGCCGGTCCCGGCGCGCCTTGCCCCGAGTGCGGCCGGCCCACCGAAACCGTGCACGAAGAAAATTACTTCTTCAAGCTGTCGGCGATGGAAGCCCCCCTGCTGAAGTACTATGCCGAGCATCCCGACTTCATTCGTCCCGAGACGCGGCGCAACGAGGTGATCGCCTTCGTGCGCAGCGGCCTGCGCGACCTCTCGGTCAGCCGCACTTCGTTCAAATGGGGCATTCCCGTTCCCGGCGATCCCCAGCACGTCATCTATGTCTGGCTGGACGCACTGGCCAACTACATGACCGCCCTCGGCTTCGGCTCGGACGACGAGCGCGACCAAAAGAAACTCGCGCGCTATTGGCCCGCCGACGTGCACATGATCGGCAAGGAGATCGTCCGCTTTCACTGCGTGTATTGGCCGGCCTTTCTGCTGGCCGCCGATCTGCCGCTGCCCCGCTCCATCATCGCCCACGGCTGGCTGCTGTTCGAAGAGAGCAAGATGTCGAAGTCGCGCGGTAACATCGTGCGCAGCGAAACCATCCTCGACACCCTCGGCCAGGACGCCCTGCGCTATTTTCTGTTGCGCGAAATCGTCTTCGGCCAGGACGGCTCGTTCAGCTTCGACGCCCTAGTGCAGCGCTACAACGCCGATCTGGCCAACGACCTCGGCAATCTTTCCAGCCGCACCCTCAGCATGATCGCGCGCTATTTCGACGGCGAGGTCCCCTACCCTTCCGCCAGCGCCCGCACCCCGGCGGACAACGCGATCGAAAGTCTGGCGCAGCAAACCATCGCCGATTTTCATGGTCAGTTCGAGCAGTTCCAGTTCTCACGCGCCCTGGAGGCGGCCTGGTCGCTGGTCGCCGCCGTCAACAAGTACATCGTTGAAAACGAGCCCTGGGCCGTGGCCGAGCGCGACGACGCCGACTCGCGCGCCCGGCTGGCCACCATCCTGCACACCTCGGTGGAGGCCCTGCGCATCATCACCGCCCTGGCCCATCCCGTTATTCCCGAAGCCACCGCCCGTATCTGGGCACAGCTCGGCCTGGGCGATATCCGGCAACTCGACCTCCGCCGCCTTGCCTGGGGCCAGATTCCCCTGGGCACCAAGCTGGGCAAAGTAGAGCCGGTCTTCCCCCGCGCCGACAAGAGCATCATTGAAAGGATGCAACAGATGGAACAGGATAGCTCGGCTGCTCCCATCGTCCCTGGGGTCCCGACGAGCGGAACTTCCAACAGCGGCAGTGTCCCACAAACAGGCACACCTGACATCCCACAGACGGGTACATCACCTGGGGCCAGCCCTTCGCCCACTGGAGACCAAAAGGTTGCGTCGCCGGTGCCAGGCAAGAGTGAGGCCGCACCCCCCCACAGTGTGGGAGACAAGATCACCATCGATGACTTCCTCAAGGTCGAGATGCGCGTCGGTCAGGTCAAGGTCGCCGAGAAGGTCAAAGGCGCCGACAAGCTTCTGCGCATGGAAGTGGACATCGGTACCGAAGTCCGGCAAATTGTCGCCGGCATCGCCAAAGCCTACGACCCGGAAAAGCTCATTGGGCGCAAAGTCGTCATCGTCGCCAATCTCCAGCCGCGCAAGCTGCGCGGGCTGGAGTCCAACGGCATGATCGTCGCCGCCTCCCTCGGCGACGAAGGCCTACCCGTGCTGGCGGGATTTTTGGAGGATGTGCCCGTCGGAGCCAAGCTGAAGTAGTTGCCGGTGACTAGTGGTCAGTTGCCAAAGACAATGCCGGCCCTCCGCAGCGCCAAGGGTAGAGCCGCGCATGGCTGGTCCACCTTACGGAAAGCTGATCTTCAGGATTTGCCCGTTGACGCCCACCATCCAGCCGTTTTGCGGATCGGCGAAAGCCACCGCCCAGTAGCCGCTCACGCCGGGCAATGAGTTCCACGTGCTGCCTTCGTCCGGCGTCCAGGCAGCGCCGCCGATGTCCGACGTCACCACAACATAACGCGTGTAATCGGTTGGATCCAGCCTCCGCCACCGCCGCAGGTTCAGCGGATCATCAAAGCCCGTGGTGTTGAACAGGTAAGAAACGCAGAAGATGGGATACTGTACCGGCGGCTGGCGAGTGAGTTGCCAAGTCTGTCCGCCGTCCTGCGAGGTGGCAAACTGCGCGTTCGTAACCGTGTTGATGGCCAGGAGGTCACCGCCGCCAAGCACGCCATGCGAGGCGTCGCGGAAGGCCACGCTGAAGCCGCCGGCGGTCGGCGAGCTGTGCAGCGGAGTGTCGTAGGCCGCCCAGGTGTTGCCGCCATCGGTAGTAGCCAGAATTCTGGCAATCGTCGATCCGCCGGTGGCGATCCACGCATTGCCGGAGCCCTGGGTCGCCACGCAAGTCCCGCTGGCGGCAAACGAGGCTTCCCCCGGCAGAGCCGGCGGCATGTTGCCGGCAATGCTCTGCCAGGTCATCCCGTCGGTGGTGCGCAGGTCGGGAAAGACGCCGTTCACCGAATCGCTATGTGCGATGCCGTTGGTGGGCGTCCAGAAGGCAAAGCAATCGTAGAAGGCGCCGGCGAGCTGGTTGCGGAACTGCAAGCTCCAGGTCCGCCCTCCGTCTTCGGTCTTGTAGATGGCAAAGTCCTGCGGATAATTTCCGATGGCGAGCACGTAGGCCACTTGATCGCTCACGGCCTGCACATCGCGAAGCTGGACGCCATTGGATTCCGTAGGCACGATACCTGCGCGCCAGGTGTTGCCGCCATCGGTAGTGACCACAAATGTGCTGCCGGTTCCTACGGCCCAGACGACGTCATCGTTGACTGGGCTGACCGAGATCAGCAGCGCGGTGGTGTTGCTGTTCTCGGGCGTAAGGATCGGCTGCTGCGCGCGGGCGCTCATGCTGAAGGCGGTGCTAAACGTGAGGCTGGTTAACCAAAGCGAGAGGAGGAAAGAGGCCGGGAAACGCATACGGTCCTCCGGAAACAGATATGCCGGGGAGTATAGGCCGCGCGCGAAAAATGTGTCAAACGCCTAAGACGCAGGGAGGCTTCTGTACCCTCGGGCGGCACGCTGGTGAACAATTGTTCCCACGCGGAAGCTTATAAGTAAGAATGCGTACCCAGCACCACCGGCACGTTGAACTTTTTCTCCAGGAGCACCTTTAACTCATCGAAATCGAGGGGACATTGCGCCGTCTCCATCGCATTTTTCATGCAAGTGCCTAAATGAATCACCTCAACGTTCCGGTCCAGGTTCTTTCCAATTTCCGTCAGCAGCTTGACGCGGGGAATCACCAGACCGGGACAATCGCCGCAATCGGTCATGGCCACCAGATCAATCTGATCGTGGCGGGCGAACTCGCCGTTCTTCTCCGCCATGCCCTTGTAGCACTTAGCACACGCAATGCAGGAATGATCTTTGATGCGCTTACAATATAGAATTGCAATCTTTGCCATTAGGTTTTTCCTTTCCAGCCAGCAATGCCTACCCGACTGGCCACTGGCCACTAGCGAAACACCTGCTTCGCGATGAACAGCACATTCGCCGGCCGCTCGGCCAACCGGCGCATGAAGTACGGATACCACTCCGAGCCGAACGGAATATAAACGCGCAAGCCATACCCCTCGCGTACTAATTGCTGCTGCAGGTCGCGGCGCACGCCGTAGAGCATCTGGAACTCGAAGGCTGAGGAGGGGATGTTCTCGGTGCGGGCGAACTGCTTGACCTCGGCGATGATCCTCTCGTCGTGGGTGGCAATGCCGTGGAAGACTCCGCTCTTCAGCAGGATGCGGGCCAGCTTCAGGTAATTGCTGTCGACATCGGCCTTCTTAGGGAAGGCGATGTCCGCCGGCTCATCGTAAGCGCCTTTGCAAAGGCGAATGCGAATGCGCTCGGCGACGAGATCCTGGACGTCCTTCTCGCTGCGATAGAGATATGCCTGGATGACCGTCCCCACTTTGCCGGCATGTCCCGGTGTGCGATGCAGGTGGCGAACAAAGTCGAGCGTGCGCTGGGTGTAGGGCGAGCCTTCCATATCGACGCGAACGAAGTTGTTGATGTTCGCGGCATGGTCCACCAGTTCGGTGACCAGGCGAAACGCCAGCTCCTCGCTCACATCGAGGCCCATGTGCGTGAGCTTGAGGCTGATGTTGGCGTTGAGTTTGCGATCGTGGATCTCGTCCAGCAGGCGATGGTAGAGCTCAGCGCTGTGTTTGGCCTCGTCGGCATTGGTCACGTTCTCGCCCAGGTTGTCGATGCTGACGCCCGCGCCCCACTGGTTGACCACCTGAGTTGCGGCAATCACATCACGCACGTCCATGCCGGCGACAAAGCGCTGCGAGAAACGCACTCCCATGGGCGACGTTTCTGCGAAATTGCGCAGCGGTTTGCTTTCCGAGAGATGAATGAAGAGCGACCTCAGCATGTCGCCTCCCGGAATGGCCGAATTGCACCGGGCCCGGCGGCGGACGAGTTGCGGTTGACAAGGGCCGGGTAGAGGTCGGCTTCAAGGCCTAGGCTGCGCTTCTGGAAATGCCGGCGTTCTAGCGGGTTGTCTCGTTTCTGGGCCGGCTTCAGCCGGCGACACGGGGGTGCGGAGCCTGTGCTCCGCGAAGCAGAATGGCTCATAGTTGGCTCGTACCGGTTCTGGGGCCGGCTTGGCTTACATATCTGTGTATCACAACCGGGACTGGTCACGGCTAGGAAGAGCGTCACAGGCGCCTGTGCCGCAGTGGGCGGGTCGCTGGCCTGGGGAGACGGGGATAACTGGAAAGATTCACCTCGGGTTTTTGGGCTTGAAGCGGCGGGCAAGTGCGGCTAGGCTCAGGGTACTCTGGTGTCCCTGCCGCGAAGTCTTTTCCTGTGACAGCCTTACCTAAGGATCATCAAATTGCTGCAAACACGGTGCAATATGCTGTAGTTTCCACAGGATAGGCACTATATATGGTGTTTTGCTTCTTGACCACTTCCGGTCACCGACGTACATTTGGGTTGACTTGTTGCGCCCGGGCTGCCGGAGGCCAGGACCATAAGGAGTAAGAATTGCTCAGATTGAAGAAGCTGCAAATTCTCGGGTTCAAGTCGTTCTGCGACCGCACCGACCTCCGCTTCCAGGGCGAAGGGATCGCGGCCATCATTGGCCCGAACGGCTGCGGCAAATCGAATATCTCGGACGCCATCGCCTGGGTGCTGGGCGAGCAATCGGCGCGGCTGCTGCGTGGCGTCAACATGCAGGACGTAATCTTCGCGGGCACGCGGGAGCGCAAGCCCACTGGCATGGCGGAAGTGTCGCTGACGCTGGTCGATCCCGAGGTCTATGGCGAGGTCGCGGAGCCGGAAATCGAGATTCAGGACGACATCCCGCAGGACGACTGGGATGAAGCCGCGCTCCGCGCCGAACAGGCGGCTGAGGTGGAGCGCTACTCGGAAGAAGTGCGTCCTGGGCAAAGTGAGGACGAAAAAGCCAACATCCAACCGGCCGATGGCAGCGCACCGGAAGGAGGTGTCATTCCGCAAGTTGTCCTTAAGATCCGGCGGCGCAAGTTCAAGCGCACCTTCAAAGCGGGTGAGATTCAGATCACACGCCGGCTGTTTCGCTCCGGGGAAAGCGAGTATCTGCTGAATGGCAAGTTGTGCCGCCTGCGCGACATTCAGGACATCTTCATGGGCACCGGCCTGGGGCCGGAGTCCTACGCCATCATCGAGCAGGGTCGCATCGGACAAATCCTCAGCAGCAAGCCGACCGACCGGCGGGCCATCATCGAAGAGGCCGCCGGTATCACCAAATACAAAGCACGCAAGCGGCTGGCGGAAGCGCGGCTGGAAGACGCCAAGCTGAACCTGGCCCGCATCAACGACATTTTCGACGAAGTGACGCGGCAGATGAATTCGCTGAAGCGCCAGGCATCGAAGGCCGAGCGTTACGCCAAGCTGCGCGACGAGATGCGCGCCAAACTGCGCGTCGTACTGGCCAGCAAGTTCGCGCAGTTCCAGTCCGAAGCTGAATTCCTGGACCGGCAACTTAGCGAAATCGCCGCTGCGATTCAGTCGCAAAGCGAGGCCGTGCAGCAGATGGAAGACGAGCACGGCGAGGGCACACAGCGCGGGTATGGACTTGAGCGGGAGGGGCAGGAAAATCGCGCGAAGCTGAATTCGCTGGCCCTCGATCTGGAGCGCGCCGCGGCGCGGCGGCGCACCAACGAGGAACGTTGCGCCGAGCTCGAGGCCCGTTCCGCAGGAATGCAAGCGGAGGTGGGTCAGGCGGAAGAGCAAGCCGAGCGCCTGCGGCGGGAGTTGGAAGCGGAGCGCGGCGTGCTGGAATCCGCCCATGCCAACGTCGCCGGGGCCGAGGAGGAATTGCAGCAGCGGCAGCAGGAGGCCGCCGAGGCTTCCGCTTCTCTGGTGGAAGTGGAGCGGCAACAGGAGCAGCGCCGTGACGCGGTGCTGCAAGCGATCTCCGCAGCGTCCTCGCTGCACAATCGCATCACCCAAACCGAAGAGCGGCTGGCGGCGCTGGATCGCGAAGCGCAGCGTCTGCGCGACGAAGCCGCTGCCGCCAACCAGCAACTGGAAAGTTTTGGCGGGCAGCGGGGACAACTTGGCCTGGAGTTTGAAACCGCCTCGCAACGCGTCGCTGCGTTGTCGGCGCAAATCCTCGAAACCCGCCGGCAACTCGACGCCAAACGCACAGCGGAGAGCGAGGCCAAACGCCGGCTGGATTCGCTGCGCGGAGAACA
>Ga0070737_10005879_pt1 | contig 11503 bp, 11 predicted proteins | sample Coa_R1_10_FD_66438 | JGI IMG/M metagenome (GOLD analysis project Ga0070737, IMG submission 66438) | Surface soil microbial communities from Centralia Pennsylvania, which are recovering from an underground coalmine fire - Coalmine... | ecosystem: Environmental > Terrestrial > Soil > Unclassified...
CGCCCCTGTCCGGGTCGACCTGCCGGGTCCCGCAGTGATAGCAGGGCATCCCCGCCATTACTCCTATCGCGTTGCTCGTCCCCGCCCCGTGCGCCGTGACCCGAGCCGCGGCCCGGCGCACCGGGACGCGGGATTCAGTCCAGCTCGGCGAGTGCCTTCTGGTAGTCGCTGATGTCGCGCGCCTGCGGGATCGGGTTCACGACCTTCCACCGCACGACGCCGGCCTTGTCGATGATAAAGGTGCCCCGTATCGAGAGGCCCTTGGCTTCGTCGAAGACACCATAGGACTCCGCGACACCACCGTGCGGCCAGAAGTCGGACAGTAGGCCGAAACTGAAATGTTCGGCGTCCGCCCACGCCCGGTGGGTGAACATCGAGTCCACCGACACGGTGAGCAGCTCAACGTCGTCCCTGGTGATCTCGGGGAAGTCGTCGCGCATGGCGCAGAGCTCGCCGCTGCACACGCCGCTGAAAGCCAGCGGGTAGAAAACGAGCACCACGTTCTTCGAGCCCCGGAAGCCCGACAGCCGCACCGGCGTGCCGTGCTGGTCGGCCAGCTCGAAGTCGGGAGCCTCGTCGCCGATTTCTACCGCCATACCTGGTCCTTTCCCTGAAGGTCCCTTGAGAGCGGGAACTCCCGCCCGGTGTCGTTCGGCATCATTCAACCAGGCGGCGGCCGGTCAGGCGGGAACGGGCCGGAAAGCGGCACAGGCCCGCCCCCACCCGCGCGGTAAGCGACGAGCGCGCGGCGCCACCAGGCGAGACCCGGACCAGTCGCGGGCCGCGCTGATGCTGGACGTCTGGGAAAGGCCAGCGGTCGGGGCCGCCTCGCCGATGTCACTCGGCTCGACATGGCCCGGCCGGCCCGCCTTAGGCGTCAGCAGCCAGATATATCCCCCATCGGTAAGCGGCGAGACCGCGTCAACCAGGGCGTCGACGAGGTCACCGTCTTCGTCCCGCCACCAGAGCAGGACCACGTCCACCACGTCGTCGTAATCCTCGCCGACAAGCTCCACGCCGTCTACATCACCGATCGCGTCGCGAAGCTCCTCGTCGCAATCGTCGTCATAGCCGATCTCCTGCACCACCTGGCCCGGCTTGATGCCGAGCCGTTCGGCCTGGCCGCGTTGATCCTGGGCCTGGCCCGCGGTCGCGCTCACTGACGTCCTCCTGCACCCTCCCCGCGCCACCGCACCTTACGCCGGCCCGTCACCCGCGGCTTCTTACCGCGGTGTGGTACCTGGCGGCGATGGCCGCGTCAGCACTACTTGTTGGGACAGTTCACACTGGGTCGGCGCGACGCGCAAGTGGCAATCGCCGCTACCGGAAAAAACTGCGGACACAAATTTGTTTCGCCGCACCATGCAACAATCGCCCGGATCGTCCGGGCCGCCGTGCGACAGGGCGGGGGGCCGCTGCTCAGGGTCTGCCGGGCGGCTGTTTAACATCGTCGGGGCCGATGGGCCCGGGCGGGTCCGGGCGCCGCACGAAGTTCCTGGCCGCTGGGCCGGGAGTCTGGCGGGATACCCCAGCCGGCCAGCCTGGTTACCTTGTAGTAGAGATGCAAATCCGGGCCACACGTACGACGATTGGTCTGGACATTACTGATGCAGCGCGGCGAACAGCCGCCCCGAACTGCGGAAGGCGAGGCTACCCCGTGGCTTCCGGACGCCAACGCTTCTCGATCATCAATGACGGGCTCCCGACCCAGCTGCCCGACATCGACCCCGACGAAACCCGGGAGTGGGTTGACTCGTTCGACACGGTCGTCCAGACCCGCGGCCGTACCCGCGCCCGCTACGTCATGCTCCGACTGCTGGAGCGCGCTCGCGAGCAGCAGGTCGGCGTGCCGGGACTGCGAAGCACCGACTACATCAACACGATCCCGCCCGAGCGGGAGCCGTGGTTCCCCGGCGACGAGTACATCGAGCGCCGGATCCGCGCCTACATCCGGTGGAACGCCGCCGTCATGGTCTCCCGGGCGAACCGGCCGGGCCTGGGCGTCGGCGGCCACATCGCCACCTACGCCTCCGCCGCCAGCCTGTACGAGGTGGGCTTCAACCACTTCTTCCGGGGCAAGGACCACGGCGAGTCCGGCGACCATGTCTATTTCCAGGGCCACGCCGCGCCGGGCATGTACGCCCGGGCGTTCCTGGAGGGCCGGCTGAGCCAGGACCAGCTCGACGGCTTCCGTCAGGAGGTTTCCCACCCGGGTGGCGGCCTGCCGTCCTACCCGCACCCGCGGCTGATGCCCAGTTTCTGGGAGTTCCCGACGGTCTCCATGGGGCTCGGCCCGCTCAACGCGATCTACCAGGCGCGGTTCAACCGCTACCTGCTGGCCCGCGAGCTGCACGACACCAGCCGCTCGCACGTGTGGGCCTTCCTCGGCGACGGCGAGATGGACGAGCCGGAGGCGCTGGGCGCGATCGGCCTGGCCGCCCGCGAGGAGCTGGACAACCTCACGTTCGTCATCAACTGCAACCTCCAGCGGCTGGACGGCCCGGTACGCGGCAACGGCAAGGTCATCCAGGAGCTGGAGGCGTTCTTCCGCGGCGCGGGCTGGAACGTGATCAAGGTGATCTGGGGCCGCGACTGGGACCCGCTGCTGGCCCAGGACACCGACGGCGTGCTGGTCAACAAGATGAACACCACGCCTGACGGGCAGTTCCAGACCTACTCCGTCGAGTCGGGCGCCTACATCCGGGAGAACTTCTTCGGCGGCGACCCGCGGCTGCGCGCGATGGTTCAGCACCTGTCCGACGACGACCTGCGGAACCTGTCCCGCGGCGGCCACGATTACCGCAAGGTCTACGCGGCGTTCAAGTCCGCGCGCGAGCACGTCGGCCAGCCGACCGTGATCCTCACCCACACGATCAAGGGATGGACGCTCGGCCCCGACTTCGAGGCCCGCAACGCCACCCACCAGATGAAGAAGCTCACGCACGCCGAGCTCAAGGAGTTCCGCGACCGGCTCTACCTGCCGATTTCCGACTCGGCCCTGGAGGCGGAACTGCCGCCGTACTACCACCCGGGCGAGGACTCCGACGAGGTCCAGTACATGAAGGAGCGGCGCGCCGCGCTCGGCGGCTACCTGCCCAAGCGGGTGGTGCGGGCCAAGCCGCTGCCGCCGGTCCCGGACAAGGCGTACGACGAGCTGAAGAAGGGCTCGGGCAAGCAGCCGGTCGCCACCACGATGGCGTTCGTCCGGCTGCTGAAGGAGCTGATGAAGGACAAGGAGATCGGGGCCAGGTTCGTCCCGATCATCCCGGACGAGGCCCGCACGTTCGGCATGGACTCGCTGTTCCCGACCGCGAAGATCTACTCGCCGCACGGGCAGACCTACGAGGCCGTCGACCGGAACCTGCTGCTGTCCTACAAGGAGTCCGAGAAGGGCCAGATCCTGCACGAGGGGATCACCGAGGCCGGGGCGATGGGCTCGATGATCGCGGCCGGCACGGCCTACGCCACGCACGCCACCCAGATGATCCCGGTCTACATCTTCTACTCGATGTTCGGCTGGCAGCGGACCGGCGACCAGATGTGGGCGCTCGGCGACCAGCTTGGCCGGGGATTCCTGCTCGGGGCCACGGCCGGCCGCACCACGCTCACCGGCGAGGGGCTCCAGCACAACGACGGCCACACGATGCTGCTGGCCTCGGTCAGCGAGGCGTGCGTGTCCTACGACGCCGCGTGGGCCTACGAGCTGGCCTACATCATCAAGGACGCGCTGCGGCGGATGTACTCCTCGACGCCGGACCACCCGGACGGCGAGGACATCTTCTACTACCTCACCGTCTACAACGAGCCGTACCCGCAGCCGGCCGAGCCGGCCGCGTTCCCCGGCGGCAAGGCCGCCCTGGAGCAGGGCATCCTGCGCGGGCTCTACGAGTACGCGCCCGCGCCCGGCCATGAGCCGTTCGGCACGGGGGCGGCCCGGATGGGCGGCCAGCCCGCGGCCGGCGCCAGCGGCGACGGCGAGCGGCACGAGCCGAACGCGCAGATCCTCGCCTCCGGCGTGGCCCTGCGGTCGGCCCTGCGCGCCCAGGAACTCCTCGCGCAGGACTGGGGGGTGCCGGCGGCCGTGTGGTCGGCGACCTCGTGGACCGAACTCCGCCGCGAGGCCCTGGCCTGCGAGGAGTGGAACATGCTGAACCCCGAGGCGGAGCAGCGTGTCCCCTACGTGTCCCGGGTGCTGGACGGCCGGCCCGGCCCGGTCGTCGCGGTCAGCGACTGGATCCGGGCCGTACCGGACCAGATCGCCCCCTGGGTGCCGGCGCCGTACACGTCGCTGGGCACCGACGGGTTCGGCATCTCGGACACCCGGGCGGCGGCGCGGCGCTTCTTCCACGTGGACGCCGAGTCGATCACCCTGACCGTGCTCAGCCAGCTGGCCAAGCGGGGCGAGGTCAAGCCGGACGTGCTCACCCAGGCGATCGAGAAGTACCGCCTGGACCTGCCGGTCAGCCAGGCGCTCGGCTAGCCCGCACGGCGGCGCCAGGCGCACCCGCCAGGGTTCCGGGTGGAGCTCCCGGGGCACCGGGAGCTCCACCCGGAACGCGTGCCAGGGGGCCCGCACGATCTCAGCGCTGAGCCGTCCGGCAGCGGCCCGCGTGCGTATGCCCTGGCCGCCCCCGGCGTATTCACGTCCCACCGAGTGGGCTGAATGCCCTGAGCATTCAGCCCACCGATGCGCCGCGGGCCGGCCCGCAGCCCCATTCTCAGCCGGCCGGCGAGACCTCCGCCGGGACGTCCCCGTCGAAGTCCGTTTCCGGGACGTCCCAGAAGACGGCGAGGAAGTGACCGGCCGAGACGGGGACGGTCTGGCCGGCATCCCGGAAACGGACGGTGACCCGCGTGGCGCCGCCCGGCGCTTCACCCCAGACGGTCACGAAGCCCTGGGCGTCGCCGGTGGCCCGCCAGCCCGGCGAGTCGTTCCCGGCCACCTCGGCCCACCCGCCCTCGTCCCGGCGGAAGACCATCTCGTACGGGACGAGATAGGGCTCCTCGTTGGTGAGCGCCAGCACGACCGCCCAGTCACCCGAGCGGGCCTCGCCCGCCACCGAGGCGTACCGGCCGTCGCCGAACGACGCGACCGCCAGGTCACGTGGCGTTTCCGGGACCGGGCTCACGTGCGGCAGGCGTTCGGGACGTTGACGAAGGTGCCGTACGGGCCGACGACCTTGGCCGAGACGTGGAAAATCTTGTTGCCCGGCACGCTGAGGCTGCCATGCGGGATATACCCGACCTTGACCGTACGGTTGAAGCCGGAAGTGGTCTTCTTACCGCTGAGGTAGGTGCTCACACTCCACTTGCCGACCGAGTACTTGAGCGGCGTCATCGTGATTCCCCACTGAAGCCGGTGGTTCTTCTCCTGGACCGAGATGTAGCCGGCATTACCCCGGTAGGTGATGCTGTGACAGGAAGGATACGACGCCGCGGCGGCGGCCGGAAGGTTCACCGAACTGCCCGGCCGGACCATTCCGCCGGACTCCACGACCGTCGGGGCGGGGCTCGCCTGCGACGCGAGAGCCGCGGGCGCGAGCGACGCGGTGCCGAGGAAAACCATTGCCGACGAGACACCGGCCAGCAGCAGTCCTCTCGGCGTGAATCTCCGTGACCGCGAAGGAGCTGAATTACTGAACGCAGGATGCATGACAATTCCCATCCGTTTGACGATTACCGGACGGCCACGGAAACTGCCGTCAACGCGACGGACAGGCTGTTCCGCCAGCTGACGTAAGTCCGTGACCGCCCCCGATGCGCCAATCCTGATCGGGCTGGAGAGGCCTGGCATCCGTGCGGGCACGCATATTTCACGCATGCTAACGCAGCGCTAATACGACGCTAATGGAGCGATATTTCCGGAGCATTTAAAATGTTTTTATGTGGAGTCCGCGGTCCCGCGCCGGGAACGCCACGCCACATCCGGGCCCGGGCCGCCCGGCCGGCGAGCCCGGCAGCCGGCGGTAATCTCGGATGATGTTCAACGCGACCGGAGGGGACCTGCCGGGCGGGCATGCGGTCTATCCCGGTACCTTCGATCCCCTCACCTCCGGTCACCTCCACATCATCGAGCGGGCACGGCGTCTTTTCACCCGGGTCACCGTGCTGGTGGCCGTCAACGGCGGCAAGCAGCCGGCCGGCGCCGTATCGGAACGGGCCGTCCAGCTGCGCCGGAACCTTCCCGCGGACTGGGACGACGTTTCCGTTACCGCGTGGGCCGGGCTGACCGCCGCGTTCTGCAGGCAGCATGACGCCGGCGTGCTCATCCGCGGCGTACGCAACCCTTCCGACCTGCGGCACGAACATCAGCTGGCGGCCATGAACGAGGCCCTGGGCGTCACCACGCTGCTCCTGGCCGCCGAGCCCGGGCTGGCGGTCATGTCATCGACGCTTCTGCGCGGCCTCGGCGGCTGACGCACCGCTCGCGCACCCCGGCCCAAGTGATCCGCGCGCTATGCTGCGTACAGCGGCAGATGCCGTGACATGACCGCGAAGCAGGTGCGGGATGACCACGTTCAAGCGTCCCGCGCCGCGTGGCGCTCGAGTGCTTACAGCGGGGCAGACGGTGACTGTGCCGAAGCCGCCCGCGGCCGCCCTGCTATCGATGTGCGTGACAGCAAGGACCCGGACGGCCCCGAGCTCGTCTTTCCGTCCGCGTCGTGGCCTGGCCTTCACCGGGAAACCGAAGGCGCGCCAGTGGGGACCTCGCAGGCCGGGGAGCGGGAAAGAGGCGCGATGAAGCGGGAGCCCTCACCGTGGCGGAAGAGCAGTTACAGCGGCGGAACCGGAAACTGCGTCGAGGTCGCCAGCGATCTGCGGGCAGTCGCCGTACGCGATAGCAAAGACCCGCGCGGCCCGGAGCTCGTCATCGCCCCGCCGTCATGGTCCTCCTTCACCGGGCGACTGAAGACCGGCCAGAAGTCCTGATCGCGCCCCGGGCCGGCCGGCAACGTCAACGCCGGACAGCCTGCGGGCCCGGGAGAAGGCACACACCCGGCTGACCCCGGTGCCGGAGTGGCTGACCCCGGTGCCGGAGTGGCCGGGCGGACGCCCCATCGCCCAGTGGCCCCGGATCGAGGCCGGCCGCTCCGACGACCTCACCGGCGGCTGACCGCCGTCGCCGGGCCGGCCGCCGTTGGTCAGGGTGTGGTGCTGAGCGTGAAGATCTGGTCGGCGTTGGTCGCGTCGCACTGCCGCAGCTTGTACACGGGCCCGGGCGCGCCGGACGACTGCGGGAACACCTGGATACACGAGGGTGTGCCGAGAGGGTTGATGGTAACGGTCAGCTCGATCTGGTACTCCTGGCCGGACGTGCCGGCCGGCACAAGCGTAAATGCGTCGCTGTCGCGGTCGGGCGGTATCGACCCGGTGCAATGCGTCGTGCTCAGATAGTCGCCGTAATCCGTGACGCACTGCCCCGACGCGGCGCTTATGAACTCGTATGTCCCCGCCGCGGACTGGGCCTGGAGCGTGAACTGCTGGGCCGGAGCCCCGTCGCACGGTCCGCCGTAGACGTAGGACACGTTGGTATAGGGCTCCGGGCTGATCAGGCTGGTGTCCATGCAGGTGTTCAGGGCGGCCGAGTAGATGGTGCTGACCGGTGCCGTCTGCGCGGAGGCAGCCGATGGGGCTACGATCGTACCCGCCGCCGCGGTGGCGGCAGCCGCCATGACCAGGCTCTTGCCAATCAAGGTGATGTCCTTTCCGGAAATGCCCCCCAATTCGAAGCGTGCGTCACGAAGCTACCCTGCTCACACTTATCCGGAACAGGGCCCAATTTCGTCCCTATAGCGTTTGTATAGAAATGTATGCCAGCCTAGAATTGGCGGAGGATTGGCGATGAATTCCCGCGGCCATAAGTGCCGGGCGGGCGCCGTGGGACAGCCGGGCTCCGGCTGTCACTGCTGGTTGAGCCGGTTCTCGGGGGCGTGCTCTGTTCACCGCACCGTGGCGAGGAAGGCGCGGGTCCGGTCGTGGGCGGGGTTGTCCAGAACGCCGGCCGGGGTTCCGATCTCCGCGATCTCCCCCTCGTGCAGGAACGCTACCCGGTCGCTCACCTCGCGGGCGAAGCCGATCTCGTGGGTCACCACGATCATCGTCATGCCGTCCGCGGCGAGGTCCCGCATGACGTCCAGCACCTCACCCACGAGTTCCGGGTCCAGGGCCGACGTCGGCTCGTCGAACAGCATCACCGTGGGCCGCATGGTGAGCGCCCGGGCGATGGCCACGCGCTGCTGCTGGCCGCCGGAAAGCTGGCCCGGATAGCGGCTGGCGAAGTCCGCGAGACCCACCCGGCGCAGGTTGGCCCGGGCCCGTTCCTCCACCTCGCTCCTGGCCTCGCGGCGGACCCGGAGCGGCGCCTCCATCAGGTTGCCCAGGATGGTCTTGTTCGTGAACAGGTTGAACTGCTGGAACACCATGCCGATCTCGGCCCGCTTGCGCGCGATCCGCCGCTCGCTGGCCTCGACCAGGAAGTTTCCGTGCTCGCGGTAACCGATGAGCTCACCGTTGACGGTGATATGCCCGGCGTCGGGTACCTCCAGGTGGTTGATGCAGCGGAGGAACGTCGACTTGCCGGAGCCGCTGGGCCCGAGCAGGCACAGCACCTCGCCCGCGGCCACGTCCAGGGTGAGGTTCCGCAGGACCGGCACCCGCCCGTACGACTTGTGCACGCCGATGGCGCGGACCATCGGCTCGGCCGCCGTGGCCGCGGGGCTGTTCACGATGGCTCCCCGGACGGGACACGCTGACGCCACGGCCGCCAGCAAGGCCACCCGCGGCCCGGCCGCCCACCGGGCCGGGCGTTCCGGGAAAGGCTGCGGCCCAGCCGCCGTTCCAGGAAGTACTGCCCCACGGACAGGACGCTGGTGACGACGAGGTACCAGATCACGGCGACCAGGAGCAGCGGGATGACCCGGTAGTTCTCCGCGTAGATCTTCTGCACCGAGTAGAGCAGGTCGGTCAGGGTGATGACGCTGACCAGCGAGCTGCCCTTGACCACGTTGATGACCTCGCTGCCGGTCGGCGGCACGGCGACGCGTACGGCCTGCGGAAGCACGATGCGGGCCAGCGCGGTCCGCGGGGTCATCCCGAGCGAGAGCGCGGCCTCGGTCTGGCCGCGCGGGACCGACAGGATCCCGCCGCGGAAGATCTCGGCCATGTAGGCCACCTCGTGCAGGCCCAGGGCCAGGACCGCGGCGGTGAACGGGCCGATCATCGTGTTCGTCCCGGCGCTCGCCATCGCCGGGCCGAACGGCACCCCGAACGAGAGGCGGGGATAGAGGGCGGCCAGGTTGTACCAGAACAGAAGCTGCACGAGCAGCGGGACGCTGCGCAGCAGCCAGACGTAGAACCACGCGACCCGGGACAGGACCGGGTTGGCCGACAGGCGCATGGCCGCCACCACGATGCCGCCGGCGATGCCGATCGCCATGGTCAGGAACGTGAGCTCGATCGTGGTCAGCAGCCCGTTGAGTATCGGTCCGGCCGTCAGGTACTGGCCGACGATGCCCCAGGCGAAGGCCTGGTCGCCGACGAACGAGTGCGCCAGCATGGCGGCGAACAGGACGATGACCGCGACGCCGGCCCAGCGCCACGGGTGCCGTCGGGGCCGGATCCTGAGCTCGCCGCCCGGGCGCTCGGCGGCGTCCCGTCCGGGTCCGGCGGGCGGTGCCTTCAGCGGGTTGGCGGCCATGTCAGGATCCCTTCGGGTCCCACACCCGCGCGAGCACGCCCACGGTGTTCTGGCCGATCACCTTGGCGATGTCGTCGTCGCGGTAACCGTGGCCGACCAGCCAGCGGACGATGTTGGGGAACGCCTCGGCCGGGTTCTCGATGCCGTCGACGTAGGGCACGGGCTCGTGGGCGGGCTCGGGCCGGGACCGCTCGCCCATGGCCAGGTGGGAGGAGAAGGCCTGGTGCCAGGCCACATGGTCGCCGAAGTTCGTGTCCGGGCCGAACGTCACGTGGTCGATGCCCACGAGCTCCACGCAGTACTCGAAATGCCGCATCACGCTGTCGATGCTGTGCCGGGGATGGTCCCGGGTCAGCGTGGTGTGCGGTGCGGCCTCGATGCCGATCAGGCCGCCCGAGGCCGCGCAGGCCCTGATCACGTCGTCGGGTTTCATCCGGTCGGTGGGCCAGAGCGCGCGGGCCCCGGCGTGCGAGATGACGACCGGGACCTCGCTGGCCTCGATCGCGTCGAGCGAGGTGCGGTCCCCCGCGTGGGAGAGGTCGATGAGGACGCCGAGCTGGTTGAGGCGGTGTACCACCCGCCGGCCGAAGTTGGTCAGGCCGCCGTCCGCGGGCTCCGCCAGCCCCGCCCCGACCTGGTTGCCCTGGCTGTACACCAGCCCGGCCGACCGGATCCCGAGGCCGTACAGCACGTCGAGCCGGTCGATCTCGTTCTCGACGGCGGTGACGGCCTCGAGGCAGAGCACCACGCCGATGCGGCCGTCCTGCTTGACCCGGTGCAGGTCCGCGAGCCGGTAGACCGGGACGACCAGGTCCTGGTGCGCGAAGTCGCACAGCCGCATGCCGAGGTCGTGGATGGTGTCGGTCCACTTCCAGCCGCCGGCCGAGGTGATGATGTTGCTGCCGTTCATCAGGTTGTCGAAGACCACGTCCAGACCGGACTGGCTGAGCCCCTGGTAGCCGGTGACGTCCCGGCCGCCGCGCCGGTAGGCGATGATCTCGGCGCGGTCGCCGGGCCGGCGCGTGGGATGGTCGTGCAGCGAGATGACCAGCTCACCGCCGAGGATGCGCTGGACCCGCGCCTCCTCGTCGTCGCTCACCGCCACCCGGCGGCTCGGCACCCGGCCGATCTCGGGCGGGAAGGCGAACTCCTCGAAGTCGACGCCAGGCTCCAGATACTGGTACGAGCGGTATCCGTACGGCGGTGTCCCGTTGGTCTGCACTGTCTGCTCCCTCATCCGGCGGGCTCGTGGGCGGGACGCGGCGGCCTCGCGGTCAGCTCGCCTCGTGCGCCGCCGATCCGTCCACCTTGAACGCACCGGCGGGCACGGCCGCGAACGACAGGCTCCACTTGGCGAAGATCTTGTTGTAGGTGCCGCCCGCCTTCAGCTGCTTCAAACCCGCGACCAGGGCGGCGGCGAGGCCGGAGCCCTTCGGGGTGCCCATGGCGAAGGTCGCGCCCCAGCCCGGAATGTTCGATCCGCCGCTGATCAGCAGCGAGTCGTAGGTACCGCCGGACTCCTTCGCGGCGTAGCCGTTGGCGGCCGAGTCGGACAGGACGCCGCGGACCTGCCCGCTGCTGGTGGCCACGGTCGCGGCCGACACGTCGGGGAAGGTGCGGATGTTCACGGCCGGCTTGCCCGCGGCGTGGCACCGCTGGTTGAGCACGGAGGTGACCCCGGTCTCGGCGGACCCGGCCTCGATGCCGATGGGCTGCCCGCACAGCTGCATGACGTTTGCCGGCCGGTAGGTGGACGTGGCCGCGACCAGCAGCGACGAGGACCCCTTGGCGTAGTCGGCCAGGTCG
>Ga0070737_10005882_pt1 | contig 11498 bp, 6 predicted proteins | sample Coa_R1_10_FD_66438 | JGI IMG/M metagenome (GOLD analysis project Ga0070737, IMG submission 66438) | Surface soil microbial communities from Centralia Pennsylvania, which are recovering from an underground coalmine fire - Coalmine... | ecosystem: Environmental > Terrestrial > Soil > Unclassified ...
TCAGCGCGTAGACCGGGGAGCGCTGCGCGGCCTGGATCCAGTCGTGCGGCACGCCGTGGGCGGCGGCTTCCTCGGCCACCGCGGGATCGTGCGGGTCGAGGAACACCGACAGCTGCGCCTCGTAGAGATCCTGAGGGTCGGGGGTGGCGGCGGCGGTGAGCACCGCGTCGGCGTCGTAGAGGATCACGCCGAGGTAGCGCAGCCGGCCGACGCAGGTCTCCGAGCAGATCGTCGGCTGGCCGGCCTCGATGCGGGGGAAGCAGAACGTGCACTTCTCCGCCTTGCCGCTCCTGTGGTTGAAGTAGACCTTCTTGTACGGGCACCCGGACACGCAGAACCGCCAGCCGCGGCAGCGGTCCTGGTCGACGAGCACGATCCCGTCCTCCTCCCGCTTGTACATGGCTCCCGAGGGGCAGGACGCGACGCAGGAGGGGTTGAGGCAGTGCTCGCAGATCCGCGGCAGGTAGAACATGAACGTCTTCTCGAAGTCAAGGCCCATCGACTCGGCGAGCCCGGCGAAATCGGGGTCGGCGGGCGCGCTCTCCGGGGCCCCGGCGAGGTCGTCGTCCCAGTTGGGCCCCCACTCCGGGCCCATGTTCCTGCCCGTGAGCTGGGACTTCGGGCGCGCGCTCGGCAGGTCATCCGACAGCGGCGCGGTGATGAGCCGCTCGTAGTCGTAGGTCCAGGGCTCGTAGAAATCCCCGATGTCCGGCAGGTCGGGGTTGTAGAAGATCGATGCCAGCTTGCGCAGCCGCCCGCCCGCCCTGAGCTTGAGCCGGCCCCGGCGGTCCAGCGTCCAGCCGCCCTTCCACTGCTCCTGGTCCTCATACCGGCGCGGGTAGCCGACGCCCGGCTTGGTCTCCACGTTGTTGAACCAGACGTACTCGGTGCCCGCCCGGTTGGTCCACGCCTGCTTGCAGGTGACCGAGCAGGTGTGGCAGCCGATGCACTTGTCGAGGTTCATCACCATGGCGACCTGGGCCATGATACGCATCAGAATTCCACCTCCTGGCTGCGCCGGCGGATCACGGTGATCTCGTCGCGCTGGCTCGCCGTGGGCCCGTAGTAGTTGAAGCCGGCCGAGAACTGTGCGTAGCCGCCCAGCATGTGGGTCGGCTTCATGAGCAGCTTGGTCAGGTCGTTGTCCCCGCCGCCGGTCCGGCCGGTGATCTCGGTCTTCGGGACGTCCAGATGCCGGTCCATGGTGTGGTACATGAAGCAGGTGCCCGGCGGCATCCGGTGGCTGACGACGGCACGGCAGGCGACGACGCCGTTGCGGTTGTAGGCCTCGATCCAGTCGTTGTCACGCACCCCGATCTTCGCGGCGTCGGCCGGGCTCATCCAGATCACCGGGCCGCCGCGGAACAGGGTGAGCATGTGCAGGTTCTCCTGGTACTCGGAGTGGATGGACCACTTCGAGTGCGGTGTCAGGTAGCGGACGGTGACTTCGGGCCGCCCGGGTTCGTGCCGCTGCTGGTCGCCGGCGTGGCGGAGCAGGTCGAGCGGCGGCCGGTAGGCGGGCAGCCCCTCACCCAGCTCGGCCATCCAGTCGTGGTCGAGGTAGAAGTGCTGGCGCCCGGTCAGGGTGTGCCAGGGCTTACCCCGTTCGACGTTGATCGTGAACGGCGAGTAGCGGCGCCCGCCGGTCTCGCTGCCCGACCACTCGGGCGAGGTGATGACCTCCTGCGGCTGGTTCTGGGTGTCGGCGAAGGTGATCCGGTCGCCGGCCCGCTCGTGGGCGAGGTCGGCGAGCTTCACCCCGGTGCGGCGCTCCAGCTCGGTGAAGCCCGCCACCGCGAGGCGGCCGTTCGTGGTGCCGGACAGCGCGAGGATCGCCTCGCACATGTGCCTGTCGAGGGTCAGCGAGGGCTGCCCGTCAGCGATCCCGCCGCGGATGACGCCGTTACGCCGCCGCAGGTACTCGATCTCCCCCCCGGGGTTCCAGGTGACGCCCTTCGTCGTCGTGCCCAGCTCCTCAAGCAGCGGGCCGATCGCGGCCATCTTCTCCGCCACCGCGCCGTAGTCGCGCTCGACCACGACGATCTTCGGCATGGTCCTGCCCGGCACCGGCTCGCATTCGCCCGCCTTCCAGTCGCGTACCCGCCCGTGCGGCTGGGCCAGCTCGTCCGGGGTGTCGTGCGCGAGCGGGACCGCGATGACGTCGCGGCGGACGCCGAGATGGGTGGCGGCCAGGCGGGAGAACTCGGCTGCGATCGTGTGGAAGATGTCGTAGTCGGTGCGGGCCTCCCACGGCGGGGCGATCGCCGGGTTGAACGAGTGCACGAACGGGTGCAGGTCCGTCGAGGACAGGTCGTGCTTCTCATACCACGTGGCGGCGGGCAGCACGACGTCGGAGAACAGGCAGGTGCTCGTCATCCGGAAGTCCACCGCGACCGACAGGTCCAGCTTCCCCCGGGGCGCCTCCTCACGCCAGACCACCTCGGCCGGGCGCATGCCCTCCGGCGTCTCGGGGGCGCTGACCGCGTCGTCGGTGCCGAGCAGGTGCCGCAGCATGTACTCATGGCCCTTCATCGACGAGGCGAACAGGTTCGCCCGCCACACGGTGAGCACCCTCGGCCAGTTGACCGGGTTGTCGGGGTCCTCGGCGGCGAACCGCAGCGTGCCATCCCGAAGCTGCGAGACGACGTAGGAGGCCACGTCCGTCCCCGCCCGTTCGGCCTCGTCGGCGATGTCCAGGGGGTTGCGGTCGAAGGCGGGGTGGGAGGGTATCCAGCCGAGCCGCGCCGCGAGCGCGTAGCAGTCCGGCAGGCTGCGCCCGGCGAGCAGCCCCCGCCCCAGGGGGCTGGCCAGCTCGTCGGCGCGGAACGGGTCGTAGCGCCACTGGCAGGTGGCCAGGTACCACAGCGGGGTGGACACCATGTGCCGGGTGGGCCGCTGCCAGTCGTAGGCGAAGGCGAGGTGGAACCAGCCGGTGAGCGGCCTGATCTTCTCCTGGCCCGTGTAGTGCGCCCAGCCGCCGCCGCCGACCCCCTGGCAGCCGCACAGCATGATCAGCGACAGGAAGGTCCGGTAGGTCTGGTCGGAGTGGAACCAGTGGTTGGTGCCTGACCCCATGAGGATCATCGAGCGGCCCCTGGTCCGCTCGGCGTTGCGGGCGAACTCCCTGGCCACCCGGATCGCGGCCGGCGCGGGCACCGAGGTGATCGCCTCCTGCCACGCCGGGGTGTAGGGCTGGCCGGCGTCGTCGTAGCCGGCGGGCCAGTCGCCGGGCAGCCCGTCACGCGCCACCCCGTACTCGGCCATCACCAGGTCGAACACGGTCGTCACGAGATGGCCGCCGACCCGGGCCGCGGGCACGCCGCGCCGCATCACGCCGCCGCCCTCCGTCGGGCCGGTGTCGAAGCGCGGCAGGTCCACGGGGACCGCGTCGGCCCCCTGACGCCCGTGCAGCGAGAGCACCGGGTCCGTGCCGTCCAGCTTCAGGTTCCACCGGCCCTCGCCGGACGGTGTCCAGCGGAACCCCACCGAGCCGTTCGGCACCACGGGGGCGCCGGTGGCGGAGTCGAGCAGCACGGTCTTGAAGTCCGCTCCCTCGGCTGCGGCCGCCTCGCCGCCGAGGTCGGCGGCGGTGAGGAACTTGCCGGGCACGTACGCGCCGTCACGCTCGTCCAGCGTGACCAGGAACGGCAGGTCGGTGTAGGTCTTGGCGTAGTCGCGGAAGTAGGGGACCTCGCGGTTCCTGTAGTACTCAGACAAGATCACGTGCCCCATGGCCATGGCGAGGGCCCCGTCCGTGCCGGGGGAGGCGGCCAGCCAGTCATCGGCGAACTTGGTGTGGTCGGAAAAGTCCGGTGAGACGACCACGACCTTCTGCCCGCGGTAGCGGGCCTCGGTCATGAAGTGTGCGTCGGGCGGCCGGGTGATCGGCGGGTTGGTGCCCCAGATGATCAGGTAGGACGCGTTCCACCAGTCGCCCGATTCCGGCACGTCGGTCTGGTCGCCGAAGACCTGCGGCGAGGCGACCGGCATGTCGGAGTACCAGTCGTAGAACGAGGGGCAGATGGCGCCGATCATGGACAGGAACCGCATCCCCACCGCGTAGGAGGCCATGGACATGGCCGGGATCGGGGAGAAGCCCACGATCCTGTCCGGCCCGTAGGCCTTGATCGTGTGCACGTGGGCGGCGGCGATCAGCTCGGTCGCCTCACGCCAGGTGACGCGCACGAACCCGCCCTTGCCGCGGGCGCGCTTGTAGGCCGCGGCGCGCTCGGGCTTGCCGGTCACCTCGGCCCAGGCGTCGACGGGGTCGTCGTGGCGGGACCTGGCCTCGCGCCACAGCGCGAGCAGGGGGGAGCGCACGTACGGGTAGCGGATGCGGGTCGGCGAGTAGGTGTACCAGGAGAACGACGCGCCGCGCGGGCAGCCCCGTGGCTCGTATTCCGGCGAGTCCGGCCCGGTCGACGGGTAGTCGACCTCCTGGGTTTCCCAGGTGATGATCCCGTCCTTGACGTAGACCTTCCACGAGCACGACCCGGTGCAGTTGACCCCGTGGGTGGAGCGCACCTCCTTGTCGTGCCGCCACCGCTCCCGGTAGAATTCCTCCGCCCCGCGGCCGCCGGGGCGGTGCAGGATGCGCTGGTCCGGCGACGGCTCGCCGGCGGTGAAGAACTGCGCCGTGCGCATCAGCCGCGCCACGGCGGGATCCTGCAGCAACGCCGGGCCGCCGGGGCGTGCTGCCGGGATCTCCTTCCCCGTGCCGGCCGGACCGTCCTTCCCGGGCCTGTCCCCGCTGCGCCGCGCCGGGCCGCCATCGCCGATGCCATCTCGTGCAGGGTTGCCCTTGCCGTCCCCCATAGGTCAGCCTTTCCGTTCCACGCTGGGTGTTACCGGCCGTTGCGGTGAGCTGGTGCTCCCCCTGAGGGGAGGTGAAACGCCAGGCGGAGCGGCCTGGCCGAAGCCGCCGGCACGGGTGGCCGGGCCGGCCGTGCCGGAAGTCCGGGGACAGCCGGAACGGCATGCTGCTCAGCCGGCCCGCGTGATGTTCACGGGCACTCCTGGCGCCGGGCGGATGGCGCGGTCAGCGCACCGCCTATCTACGACGCATAGTAGTACTACGTATGGTCATAGAGCTAGGTCCCCGGGCGGGACTGCTCGGCGATCTTGGCGGCCAGGTGCGAGGGCAGCGGCTCGTGGCGGAGGTAGGAGCGGGTGAACGAGCCCGTGCCGTGCGAGACCGAGCGCAGGTCGATCGGGTACCTGGTGATCTCCAGCTCGGGGATCTCGGCCCTGACCAGGGTCCGGCCGCCGGGCACGGGCTCGGTGCCGAGCACCCGGCCGCGCCGCGACGACAGGTCCGACATGACCGCTCCCACGTAGTCGTCGGGTATCAGCACGGACACCTCGTCGACGGGTTCGAGCAGCAGCGGCTGGGCCTTTTCCGCGGCGTCCTTGAGCGCCAGCCTGCCCGCCTTCTGGAAGGCCATGTCGGAGGAGTCCACCGAGTGCGCCTTCCCGTCGAACAGCGTGACCCGCAGGCCCGTCATCGGGTAGCCCGCCAGCACGCCCTGCTCCATCTGGGCGCGGACGCCCTTCTCCACGGACGGGATGAACTGGCGCGGCACGACGCCGCCGACGATCTTGTCGACGAACTCGAAACCGTCGTTGCCCGGCAGCGGCTCCACCTCCACGTGGCAGATGGCGTACTCGCCGTGCCCCCCGGTCTGCTTCACGTTCCTGCCGAGGCCGGTGGCCTTCCCCGCCACCGTCTCCCGCAGCGGGACGCGCAGGTCCTCGGTCTGCACCGCCACGCCGTACCGTCCCGACAGCCGCTCGAGCACCACGTCGGCGTGCGCCTCGCCCATGCACCACAAGACCAGCTGGTGCGTCTCCGGGTTCATCTCCAGGCGCAGCGTCGGGTCTTCGGCGACCAGCCGGGCCAGGGCCTGGGACATCTTGTCCTCATCCGCCTTGGACCTGGCCGAGATCGCCACGGGCAGCAGCGGCTCGGGCATCGCCCACGGCTCCATCAGCAGCGGGCGGTCCTTGCCGGACAGCGTGTCGCCGGTCTCCGCGGTGGAGAGCTTGGCGACCGCGCAGATGTCGCCGGCCGCGCACTCGGAGACGGGCCGCTGCTGCTTGCCGAGCGGTGAGGTGAGCGCGCCCACCCGCTCGTCGGTGTCGTGGTCGGCGTGTCCCGCCGCGGCGCGGCCATGCCCGGACACGTGCACGGCCGCGTCGGGCCGCAGCGTCCCCGTGAAGACCCTGACCAGGCTGATCCGGCCGACATAGGGGTCGGACGTGGTCTTGATGACCTCGGCGAGCAGCGGCCCCTTCGGATCGCAGGCCAGGCCGGTGACCGGCTGGCCGCCGGGGGTGGTCACCGCGGGCAGCGGGTGCTCCGCGGGCGAGGGGAACGCCTGGGTCACCAGCTCGAGCAGCTCGTCAAGACCGATCCCGCGCGGGGCGGAGGAGGCGAGCACCGGGTAGAAGCTGCCCCGCGCCACGGCCTTCTCCAGGTCATCGATGAGCACCTTGGGATCGATCTCCTCGCCGGACAGGTACCTGTCCATGAGGGTCTCGTCCTCGCTCTCGGTGATGATCCCCTCGATCAGCTCCCCGCGCAGCGCCGTCATCCGCCCGGCGTGGGCATCGCCGGCGGCCCGCTCGGCGCGCTCGCCGCCCGAGTAGTCGTACAGCTTCTGCGTCAGCAGCCCGATCAGGCCGCTGACCGAGCCGTCGCCGCCCTCGCTCACCGGCAGGTACAGCGGCGCCACCGCGTCGCCGAACGCCTCGCGGCACGCGGCGAGCGCGGCATCGAAGTCCGCCCGCTGGTGGTCGATCTTGGTGATGACGACCGCGCGCGGCATGCCGACCGCCGCGCACTCCTCCCAGAGCATCCGGGTCAGGCCGTCCACGCCGTCCGTCGCCGGCACCGCGAACAGCGCCGAGTCCGCGGCGCGCAGCCCCGCCCGCAGGTCGCCGGTGAAGTCGGCGTAGCCCGGCGTGTCGAGGAGGTTCACCTTGATCCCCGCATGGGTCAGCGGCGCAAGGCTGAGGTTGACCGAGCGCTGCTGCTTCATCTCGATCTCGTCGTAGTCGCTGACCGTCGTCCCGTCCTCGACGCGGCCGGGCCGGGTGATGGTCCCCGTGCGGGCAAGCAGCGCCTCCACCAGCGTTGTCTTGCCCGCGCCCGTGTGACCCACCAGCGCCACGTTCCGTACCCTGCCTGGCTGGCCGGCCGGGAGAACCCCGCCGGCCGCCGCTGCTGTGCCTGCCGTATCCGCCACTGTCGTCGCCTCCCGTGCGCTCGTTCTGCTGCCCGCAGCACCAGCCTTAACCTGTTCATGGCGTTACCACAAGTCCCCGGGCGCAATCGCCCGGGGCCCGCCCAGCTCGCCGTGACGCCGCGCGCCGCCCGTCACGCCGACAGTAGGATCGAACGGCCATGCTCAACGCCCTGCGACCCGCCCTCGCCCGGGTGCTCACCCCGGTCGGTGAGGCACTCGCGCGCACCCCGGTGACGCCGAACGCCGTGACGATAACGGGCACGGCCGGCGTCATGGCCGGGGCGCTCGGGCTGTTTCCCGCCGGGCACCTGCTCGCGGGCACGGTCGTGTGCACGGTGTTCGTGCTGCTCGACCTGCTCGACGGCGCGCTCGCGCGGGTCAAGGGAACGAGCGGCGCGTGGGGTGCCTTCCTCGACTCCACGCTGGACCGGGTGGCGGACGCGTCGGTGTTCGCGGGCCTGGCGATCTGGTTCGTCCGGGGCGGCCATGACGGGCTGCTGGCCGGTGTGGCACTGTTCTGCCTGGTGGCAGGCGCGCTGGTGTCGTATGCGAAGGCGCGTGCGGAGGGGCTGGGGATCCGCTGCGACGTCGGGATCGCCGAGCGCGCGGAACGGATGCTGGTGACGCTGGTCGCCACCGGGGTGGCGGGCCTCGGCGTGCCCTACATCCTCGCCGTCGGGCTGTGGCTCATGGCGGCGGCCAGTGTGGTGACGCTCGGCCAGCGCGTGTACGCCGTGCACCAGGCCATCGCGGCCGCGGCGCCCGCTCCGGGCTCTCCGCCCGCCGGCCAGGGCACGGGAGCCTCCGGGCCTTCCGGGGGCTCAGCGGGCCCGGGGGACGCGCCGGGTACAGGAGCCCGGGGGGCCCAGCAGGCGGAGGGCGCCGGTGGCTAAGGTCCCGAGCCGCTGCCCGGCCGAGGCCGGGCAGCGCACGAACTGAGGAAGGCGCGCTGGTGCCCGGACTGAAAGACCTGCTCGCGGAGACGGCATACCGCCTCGGCTGGACGGTGATCTGCCGCCTCCCCGAAGGGCTGGCCCGCCTGGGGTTCACCGCCGCCGCCGAGATCGCCTGGCGGCGGCAGGGCCACGGCGTGCAGGTGCTCGAGGCCAACCTGCTGCGCGTGCTCGGCCCCGGCACCTCGGGCAAGCAGCTTCGCGCCGTCTCCCGCGCCGCGATGCGTTCCTACGCCCGGTACTGGCTCGAGGTCTTCCGGCTGCCTGTCATCGGCACCGGCGATCTGCTCGCCCGCATGCGAGTCACCGGCGAGGCGGAGACCGCCATCGCCGAAGCTGCGGCCGGCCGCCCGGTGATCTTCGCGCTGCCGCACACCGGCAACTGGGACGTCGCGGGCGCCTACTTCATCGCCCGCGGGGTCCCCTTCACGACCGTGCAGGAAAGACTCAAGCCCGAGCCGGTGTACGACATGTTCGTCGCCTTCAGGGAACGCCTCGGCATGGAGGTGCTGCCGCTGACCGGCGGCCCTGGCGCCTTCGGCGTGCTCGCCAGGCGGCTGCGCTCCGGCCGCGCGGTCTGCCTGCTCTGCGACCGTGACCTCACGGAAAGCGGCGTCGAGGTGGAGTTCTTCGGGGAGAAGGCGCGGATGGCCGCCGGGCCAGCCGCGCTCGCCGTGCGGACCGGGGCGCCGCTGCGGCCCGTGATCTTGTGGTTCACCGAGGACGGCTGGGTCGCGCACGTCAGGAAGCCGATCCCGGTGCCGGCCGAGGGGGACCGCGCCACGAAGGCCGCGGTGATGACCCAGCGGCTTGCGGACGCCTTCGCCGAGGGCATCGCGGAGCACCCAGAAGACTGGCACATGCTGCAGCGGGTCTTCACCGCTGACCTCGGCCCCGCCCGGCTCCCCCCGGCCGTGCCGGGCGCCGGGAGCGGCGAGGGCACGCCGGGGGCCCGGGGGGCGCAGGACGGCCAGGACGGCCAGGGGGCCCGGGGGGCGCAGGACGGCCAGGGGGGCCCGGGGGCGCGGGCCGACGACGGCGGCCCGGCGGCGGAGCGTGACGGGTGAAGATCGGCATTGTCTGCCCCTACACCTGGGACGTCCCCGGCGGAGTGCAGCAGCACATCAGGGACCTCGCCGAGGCGCTGATCGACCTCGGCCACCCGGTCTCGGTGATCTCGCCCGCCGACGACGACACCCCGCTGCCGGCCTATGTGGTGCCGGCCGGGCGGGCGGTGCCCGTGCCCTACAACGGCTCGGTGGCCAGGCTCGCGTTCGGGTTCCTGTCCGCGGGCCGCGTCCGCCGCTGGGTCAGGGAGGGCGGCTTCGACGTGCTGCACGTGCACGAGCCGGCCGCGCCCAGCCTGTCGCTGCTGGCCTGCTGGGTCGCCTCGGGGCCGATCGTCGCCACCTTCCACACCGCGACACCCAAATCCCGCGCGCTGCACGCGGCGTCCCCGGTGATCGCCTCGGCCCTTGAGAAGATCAGCGGCAGGATCGCGGTGTCGGAGGCGGCCCGCACCACGCTGGTCGAGCACCTCGGCGGTGACGCCGTGCTGATACCGAACGGGGTGGCGGTGCGGCGCTACCAGAAGGCGGAGCCGCTTCCTGGGTGGCCGGGGCCCGGAGGCGCGATCGGCTTCCTCGGCCGGATGGACGAGCCTCGCAAGGGCCTGGCGGTGCTGCTCCGCGCCTTCCAGGCGCTGGGGGCCGAGCGGCCGGGGCTGCGCCTGCTCATCGCGGGGCCCGGGGACGCCGGCGAGGTGCGTGAGCGGGTTCCCCCGGCGCTGCGGGAGCGGGTCGTGCTGCTCGGCCAGGTCAGCGAGGAGGACAAGGTCAGGATGCTGCACTCGGTGGACGTGTTCTGCGCGCCGAATGTCGGCGGCGAGAGCTTCGGCGTCGTCCTCGCCGAGGCGATGGCGGCCGGTGCCCCCATCGTGGCGAGCGACCTCGAGGCGTTCCGCCAGGTGCTGCGCGGCGGCGCCGCCGGCGAGCTGTTCGCCACCGGTGACGCGGCGGGGCTCGCGCGGGCCGCGGGGAAACTGCTCGACGATCCCGCGCGGCGCCGGGCACTGTCCGCGGAGGCGGCGAGCGCCGTGAGCGCCTATGACTGGGCGTCCGTGGCACGGGAAGTGGTCAGCGTGTACGAGACCGTGGTACTCGGCGCCAGCACGGTGGCCGTGACACGCTAGGCGGGGGTGGGTTCCGGTGCTCACCGACATTGTCGTCATCATCGCGGTCGTCATCCTCCTGGGGTTCTACGTCTCCTGGCGGGCCGGCCGCCTCGACCGGCTGCACACGAGGCTCGAGACGGCCCGCGCGGCGCTGGATCTCGCCCTGGTCCGGCGCAGCTCGGTGGCCCTGGAGCTGGCATCGTCCGGGCTGCTCGACCCGGCGACGAGCCTGCTGCTCGCCGGGGCGGCCCACGAGGCACGGGGCATCGGCCACCAGGGGGAGGGGTATTTCGAGGGCGGGGAGCGGGCGAGGGAGCTTGCCGAGAGCGACCTGACACGCGCGCTGCGCGCCGCGTTCGCCCAGCCCGGGTTCCGCGCCTCGCTGGATGGCAAGGACGGCGCGGACGAGCTGATCGCGGAGCTCGAGGCCGCCGCCCGCCAGGTCTACCTCGCCCGCAGGTTCTACAACGACGCGGTCGCGGTCACCCGGCAGGCCCGCCAGCGTCCCCTGGTGAGGCTGCTCCGCCTGGCCGGCAACGCCGGCCTCCCCGAGTTCTTCGAGATCGACGACTCGCCGCTGGTCGAGGAACCCCCGGCCACCCCCGCTTTCAGGGCAGAGTGAACGTTCTTACCGGCCCAGCGACCTTACCGGCCCAGCGACCCCGGGCCTTGCGCCCGGGCGAGCGGCCGGTGTACGGCGGGGGGCACCTGAGCGGGAACCCGGGGGGTCCGGGGGGTCGTCCCCCCGGGACAACACCGCCGGCGGACCTACCATTGTGAGTAAGAACATCCCTGAGTAAGCGAGGTTTACGAGTGTCCACTGTCAACTCCGCGGCCAGCCAGGAACGTTCCGCCACGGTGCCTGATTCCGCTTCGCCTCGTCCGAAGGACCCGGCAGTGGCTGCCACGGCAACCGCGGGCACCGAACGCTCGCGCGAGCCTGACAGGCCCGTGCTCGCCGGCCGGTTTGAACGACGCTCCGCAGGCCGTCCGCCATCCGCCGGGGCGCTGGCGATCGGGCCGGACGCCGGCGGCGGGACGGTCACGGGGACGGCGCGGGTCAAGCGGGGTATGGCCGAGATGCTCAAGGGCGGCGTCATCATGGACGTCGTCACCCCCGACCAG